>CEAB01012215.1_pt1 | contig 30042 bp, 28 predicted proteins | sample 557651 | NCBI WGS metagenome assembly CEAB01 (sample SAMEA3182046, study PRJEB8094) | gut metagenome | biome: human; feature: gut; material: Stool; isolation source: human stools | place: Canada | collected 2011-11-15
GGCGGCAAATGCGGCGGGGTGCGCGGGCCTGTTCGCCGCGGTGCGGCGAATGCGGCATGATAAATCCTTGTGGAAAGCGCCGCGGGCTTTGGGCTGCGGCGCTTTTCTTATTTTTTGATGTCCAGGACGATCTTGCCGCAGGTGCGGCAAAGGTGGGCGATGGGGCGGTAGACGTCGGATGCCTTGCAGACGAAGAAATCGTTTCCGGTCGGGAGAGAGGTCATCTTGAACGGCTCTTCCGTCCACAGAAGCTCGTAGCCGCTACCGCCGCGCAGGTAGCCGGACTCCATCTCTTTTGCACAGTAGGGGCAGTTCATGCGAAATCTCCTTTCTTTTTCCACAGAATGTTCTTCTTGTACGCAGTCTCTCACTTCCTATGCTTTCGCCTTAAATTTACCATTTTTACCGGCAATTGGCAAGATTTGCCTGCACAAAATACTTGACAGGCGAAAATTTTCGGCTATAATTTGAAATTGATTTTCATTTTCAAATTCAGGAGGCCACTATGGCGACCTATACGACCAAACAGCAAAAGGCAGTGCTCGACTGCCTTTCTGAGCGCGCGGACTCGCCGGTCAGCGCGGCGGCGATCGTCGACGCGCTGCGCGAGCAGGGCGAGCACATCGGCATCGCGACGGTGTACCGGCAGCTTGAAAAGCTCGAGCGGCAGGGCAACGTCCACAAGGTCACGACGGATGAGGGCGCGTACTATCAGTTCTGCACCCACGGCTGCGCATCGGACTGCTGCCTCTTTAAGTGCGAGCGCTGCGGGCGCATCGTGCACCTCGACTGCCACCAGCTCGCGCCGCTCTACGAGCATTTGGAGCATGAGCACGGCTTTTCCATCAATCCCCGCAAGACGATGTTCTACGGCCTGTGCCGCGAGTGTCAGGAGGGCGCATGAAACGCATTGCTTCCTTTTTTTTGGCGCTCGCGCTGGCATTTTCCCTCACTGCCTGCACCGTGCCTGCGGAAAAGGCGGACGACGGCAAAATCCAGATCGTCGCGACGCTTTTCCCCTATTATGACTTCGCCCGCACCATCGCCGGCAACCGCGCGGACGTAACGCTTCTGCTCTCGCCGGGGCGCGAGGCGCACAGCTTCGAGCCCACGCCGCTCGACGCCGTCACGATCTCCGAATCCGACGTCTTCCTCTACAACGGCGGCGAGGGGGAATACTGGGTCGACAGCATGCTGGACGCCGCGGGCGAAAATATCGCCGTCATCGCCCGCATGATGGACTACGTCGACGCGCTCGACGAGGAATATGTCGAGGGCATGCAGGGCGCGGACGGCCATGACCACGACCATGAGCATGGCAGCCACGATGACCATGATGACCATGACCACGATCATGAAGAAGATGAGCACGACAGCGACGAGGTCGAATACGACGAGCACATCTGGACGTCGCCGAAAAACGCCGTTGTCCTCTGCCGCGCCGTCTGCGACGCGATCTGCAAGGCCGATCCCGCGAACGAGGATTTCTACCGCGCGAACTGTGATGGCTACTGCGCGCAGCTTGAAGCACTCGACGCGCGCTTTGCCGACCTCTGCGCGTCCGCGCCGCGTAAACTTCTCGTCTTCGCCGACCGCTTCCCGATGCTCTACTTCTGCCGCGAATTCGGCCTGGACTACCGCGCGGCGTTCCACGGCTGCTCGGGCGACACCGAGCCGTCGCTCGCGACGATCAAGTACCTCATCGACAAGGTGGAGGACGAGGATATCCCCGTGGTCTACACCATCGACTTCGGCACGAAAAAGGTCGCCGCTGTGGTGAGTGAGTGCACCGGCGCGGCGGTCGACACCCTGTATTCAATGCAGACCGTCTCGCGCGCGGATTTTGACGCGGGCGAGACCTACCTCACGCTCATGGAGCGCAACTACGAAGCACTCAGAAAGGGGCTCAACGAATGAATGAATCGCCCATCGTCCTCGCGTGCGAGGACGTCACGCTCGGCTACGAGCACAAACCGCTCCTGGAGCACCTGACCCTCACCGTCCGCGCGGGGGACTACCTCTGCATCGTCGGCGAAAACGGCAGCGGCAAATCGACGCTGCTGCGCTCACTCCTCGGGCTTCTCTCGCCCCTCGCGGGCAAAATCGACTGCCCCGCCCAGCGCGAGGGCCGACTCGGATATCTGCCCCAGCAGACGCCCACGCAGCGCGACTTTCCCGCAACGGTCACGGAGGTCGTGCTCTCGGGCTTTTCAAACCGCCGCGCGCGCTTTTTCTACACGGCGGAGGAGAAGTCGGCGGCTTTGATGAACCTCGGCAAGCTCGGCGTGCTGGAATTAAAGGACAAGTGCTACCGTGAGCTCTCTGGCGGGCAGCAGCAGCGCGTGCTGCTTGCGCGCGCCCTGTGCGCGGCAAATGACCTGCTCATCCTCGACGAGCCTGTCACGGGCCTTGACCCCGCGAGCATGCAGGACCTTTACAAAACGCTGCGCTATTTGAACGAACGCGAGGGCATGGCCATCATCATGGTCACGCACGACATTGAAAACGCCCTGCGCGAGGTCAAGCACATCCTCTGCGTCGACCGCGCGGGCTGCTTTTATGGCACGGTAAGCGAGTTTTTGTCTTCGCCCGCCGGCAAACGGTTTGGAGGTGACAGAGCATGAAGCTGCTTCTTTCGATGTTCGCCTATCCTTTCATCGTGCGCGCGTTCGTCGTCGGCATTTTGGTCTCGCTGTGCGCGTCGCTGCTCGGCGTGCCGCTCGTTTTGAAGCGCTACTCCATGATCGGCGACGGGCTGAGCCACGTGTCGTTCGGCGCGCTGTCGGTCGCGGTGGCATGCGGCTTCGCGCCGCTGTGGTTTTCCATCCCCGTTGTGGTCATCGCGGCGTTCATCCTGATGCACGTCGCGGAAAAGAGCCGCGTCAGCGCGGACGCGATGATTGCGGTGTTCTCCGCCTCGGCGCTCGCCATCGGCGTCATTGTCACCTCGCTCACCACCGGCATGACGACGGATGTCGACAGCTATATGTTCGGCAGCATCCTCGCGATGTCGCGCTCGGACGTCATCCTGAGCGTCACGCTCGCGCTCTGCGTGCTCGCGCTCTACATTCTCTTCTATCACAAGCTCTTTTCCGTCACGTTCGACGAGTCCTTTGCCCGCGCGACGGGCGTGCGCGTCGGCACGTACAAGACGATCCTGTCCGTTCTAACGGCGCTCACCGTCGTGCTCGGTATGCGCATGATGGGCGCGATGCTGCTCTCGAGCCTCATCATCTTCCCGGCGCTGTCCGCGATGCGGGTGTTCAAGAGCTTCCGCTCTGTCGTGTGCTTTGCCGCGGGACTCTCGGTCATGTGCTTCTGCCTCGGGCTCACGGGGTCGTATCTGCTCTCCACCCCTGTGGGCGCGACGGTCGTCGTCTGCGACCTCGCGGCGTTCCTCCTCTGCAGCCTGATCGGCCGCGGACGGGGATGACCCACTTCTTAAATTTTCTGAAAGGCTGCGCCTGCAAACTTGCAAAGCGCAGCTTTTCATGTTATGTTGATGGTAGTAGCCTGTTCCATACTTCATTGAAAAAATCTGCAAAATTGTGACACTTTTATGCGTTTTCTGCGTCTAAGAGAGTAGAAGAACTTTTGAGGAGGTTTCCCCATGAAGAAAAAGCGGCTTCTCCCCCTCGGCATTCTTGCTGTTCTCGTCCTCGCAGCTTTGATCTACACGCGTCCGATGACGCTTGAGGCGATGTTCGGGCTGGATATCACGCAGAGTGAACTGGTATACACTGACTATCTTACGGTCTCCATCGACGAACCGGGCCGCAGCGTGGAAAGCTCGGAATGGATGCGCGGCGAGGAGCGCACGGAAACGCTGATTTCACTTCTCTCACAACAGAAATTCCGCCGCTCGCTCCGAAACCTTCTGCCGTTGGAGACGACGAGCGATATGCCGCAGAATAATTTGATCTTTGACGCCGACTTTTCCTTCAACGACGGGCAGGATTATCTTTATTTTCAAAGCTCTTTTGGCCAGCTGAACCTTTTCTCCACCACCGGCAATAACCTCATGCTCTGCACCACGAGCCGTCAGAAGGAATTTTTGCAGCAGGTCTATGACATGCTCTCTTCTGACACTCCGTAACAATCAGGAGGTCATTTTTATGAAAAGACGACACATTGTTCTCCTCGGCATTCTGGCTGTTCTCGTCCTCGCAGCTTTGATCTACACGCGGCCGATGACGCTGCAAGAGATCGGCAAGGTGGATATCGCACAATGCGAATCCGTTTCCGGCTATCACCGCCGCTGCCCGGAGGTGGAGGACACATACTTTGAGCTTTCCGCAGACGACGAGCGCTTCTCGCAGCTTGTCGGGCTTTTTACGCGGCAGAAATTCCGCCGCTCTCTGCTCAGCTTTCTGCCGCAGGGCGGCACGGTGCGGCAAACGCAGGATGGCGACATCCGGTGGGAGGTCTGTTTCAACTTCGGCCTGACCGATTTCCCCGACGGCAGCACCGGCAGCGGTACGTTTCTTCAGTGCAGGAACTTTTTCGGCGTTCTGCGCATTTTCAATGCCGTCGAGGATGAAACGCTTCGCTGCACCGTAAGCGGGCAGGACGAATTTTTACAGCAGGTCTACGACATCATCTCCGCCGAAGCATAGCTCGTTCCATATTTTATTACAACAGGAGGAATCATTATGAAAAAGTGTATGTCCATTCTTGTCGGCGTTTTGGCCGTCATCGCCGCGGCGGCCGCCGTTCTCGTCGCGCTCGACCGCTTCCGCAAGCAGACCGACGAAGACCCAAACGACTTTGAAGACTGAAAAAGGAGAGGCTTTCGCCTCTCCTTTTTCAGTCTTCTTTTAAATCTCTTTCGCCTTGGCGAGCATCAGCTTTGCGCCCGTTTTGGAGCAGAGCTTGATCTCGCCCGCGTAGCCGTCGAGGCGCGCGGCCTCGTCAGCTTTGAGCTCGACGCTCTCGTCGCCAACGATGACGTGAACCTCGCCCGCGCCGCAGTAGATGAGCGTCATGCCCTCACAGCCGTGGACGGTCTTGTGCTCGCCCGCCGCAAGGTGCTCGCCGCGCATCTTGCCCTCGCACTTGCCCTTGCGGAGCATGAGGTTGAAGTCGCGGCAGCAGCCCCAGGAATGGGTGTTGTCCCCGCCGTCGAAGCGGTGGACCTCGTAGGGATTCAACGTCAGCTTTTCGCCGCCGTTGTGATTGAGCTCGATCGTGCCCTCAAGTGTCGAAATGAGGCGCTCATAGTCGGGCAGGGCCGTAAAGTCGGACTCTGCGTCCTCAACGGTCGCAGAGCTGAGTCTCCACAAAAAGTCGCGGTCTGCGTACACCGCGCTCGCGGGCGCGATGCCGAGCTGGGTCGTGAGGCCGCCGGACCACTTGGTCGTAATGTAGTCACTCGGCGTTAAATGCTGGATGGTCATGGAAATACAACTCCTTTGCAAACTGCAAATGGCTTCGGTGTGCGCGCACCGAAGCCATTTTTTGATGAATCTTTTCGTTTAGCCCTCGATGAGCTTGACGATCTCAGCGTAGCACTCGTCGGCAAGGGGCAGAGCGTGCGCGAGCAGGGCCTCGCCCTTGGCGCGGTACTCAGCGGCGAACTTCTGATCCTTCAGGGAGCCGACGTTGATGAGCACGTTGAGCCATGCGCCCTGGATACCGGCCTTGAGGGACAGGAACGCAACGCCCAGGTCGCTCGCGGAGGTGTCGTTGAAGCGGCCCAGCAGGGACTGTGCAAGCGTCAGGGTCTCGTCGATGAGCTCCATCATCTCCATCGGGGTCTTGGTGCAGCCCTTCAGGCCCTCCTGGATGGCGGCGGAGCGGGCAGCCTTCTCCTCGTCGGTCGCCTTGGGCATACCGAACGCGGCGGAGACGACGTTGAACGCCTCGGTGTCGCGGTCCATCACGTCGAGCAGGCGGGTCTTGAGCTCGTTGCCCTTCTTCTCGACTTCGGCAGCATGCTCAGCATACTCGGCATACTTCTTGCGGCCCTGAGTGAGGCCGCCGACCATCGCGGTCAGCGCGGCGCCGATGGAGCCATAGAGTGCGGCGCAGGAGCCGCCGCCCGGCGCGGGAGCATCGGAGGCAACGGTATCGGCAAAGCCGGTAACGGTCATATCAGCTAACTTCATCATGTTGAATATTTCCTTTCATCATTTCGCGCCGTTTTCGTCCCGCGCGGGCATCGCCGCACCTTTACGGTCAGCCGCCCCTCTTGGAGCAGCCAACGCCCGCACGAGCCAAAAGCGTCGCAGCCTTTGCCGCCCTCCGGCGGCAAACGATTTTAATCGTTTTTTCTGACGACATGCGCGTCAGAAAAAACACTTTGCAGTCCGCCAGCGTGCGAGCGAAAGCGAGTGCGACGCAGCGGACTGTAAACCAACCAGGAAAAGCGGCAAGCCGCTTTTCCTGGTTGCGCTCAAAAATGCGCTTTCAGCGCATTTTTGAAGTATTTTATTCCATGTCGATCAGGTGATACTCCATGACCTGCTTCTTGCAGTCGAAGTCCTTGGCCTTGAGGTAGAACTCGGCGCAGTCGATCAGAGCCTTGGCGGGGGTCAGGCCGACGATCTCGCTCTCGATGACGCGGGTGCCGTAGCGCTCGGCCAGAGCCTTGATCATCTCATAGGTGACATACAGCGGGGTATCCTCGTAGTTGACCATGTTCATGGAGACCTGCGCGATGCCGCGGTCCTCGAGCATAAAGCCCATGGCCTTGCAGCTGCGGAAGCCGCCCGAAGAGCCGCGGATGACCTTGGCGATCTTCTTGGCGATCTCAACATCAGAGGTCTCGAGGTTGCAGTTGAACGCGACCAGCGGCATACGGGCGCCGATGGCGGTGATGCCGGCGGTGGGGTGGATCTTGCGCTCGCCGTAGTCGGGAGCCCAGTCGGGCTGCAGGAGCTTCTCGGGCATGCCCTCGAACTCGCCCTTGCGGCAGGTGGCGAGATTGCGGCGCTCGGGACGGGTGGCGCTGTCCTCATACAGGAAGGAGGGGACCTTCAGCTCGTCCCAGATACGCTGGGCAACGCGCTTGGACATCTCGACAGCTTCCTCAACGGTCACGTCCATCTGGGGAACGAAGGGGATAACGTCGGTAGCGCCCATGCGCTTGTGCTCGCCGTGATGCTTGTTCATGTCGATGCGCTCGGTGGCGACCTTCGTCAGCTGGAAGGCGACCTCCTCGATGGCCTCGGGAGAGCCGATGAGGGTGAAGACGCAGCGGTTGTGGTTGCCGTCGGTCTGGGCGTCAAACAGGGTGCAGCCGGGAACGCTCTTGGCGGTCTCGACGAGGGCGTTATAGGTGGCCTCGTCCTTTTCCTTGGAGCAGCTGAAATTGGGGATGCATTCGATCAACTTTGCCATGGTTGTTTTCCTCCGTCAATTTATTTTGTATCGTCATTTTGCTCAGACAGGCGCGCTGCGCCCGTCCATTTTTGTTCAGCGTTGCCATTATATCGCGGCCCAACGGGGGAGTAAACAGGTTTTCTTTCTCTTTTTTCAGTGCGGGCTTAATTTTTTTAAGTCATCTTCTCCTCGACGAAGCGCTGCACGCACGGGGCGCTGAGCACCGCGCTGTTCCATGCCAAAACGGCATACGAGCGGATCGGCAGACCGCGCACAGGCTTTGCCTTTAAAGGCGCGCCCGGATGCGTGCTGAGGATGGACTTTGGCAGAAAGCTGATGCCAAAGCCCGAGAGCACCACCTGCATCGCCATGGGCGTATCGTAGCAGTGGCAGGTCACATTCGGCGTAAAGCCGCTGCGCTGGCACTCCTGCACCAAAAAGTCGTTGTAGCTCCACAGGTCGTCCGAACGCAGAAGGCACATCGGCACACCCTCGAGCCGCTCGATGGGCACCTCGTTCAGTTCTGGCGCGGGGTCCAGGTCCTCGCGCATGATGAGCTCGAGCTTATCCTCGCCCAGAATGCGCTCCTGCAATCCGCTCGGCTCGCGCGCGGCGGTGCGCAGGAACAGCGCATGCAGCTCGCCGCGGTTGAGCGATTCAATGAGCTCCTGCGGCGAGCCCACACGGATGAAGAGCTCCACCTGCGGATAGCGGCTGTGATATTCATTTATATAATGTAACGCGTACGACATCGCCGAGTAGATGACGCCGAGCTTGATGCGCCCGCTCATGCCCGTCCCCACGCTGCGCACGCTGTCCTCCACGCGGCGGATGTCCTGAAAGATCTGCTGCGTCTGCTGATACAGGCTTTGTCCCGCGTCGGTGAGGGACATGCCCTTGCTGCCGCGCAGGAAGAGCCGCACGCCGAGCTCTTCCTCGAGCTGCGCGATCTGGCGCGAGATCGGTGGCTGCGCCACGTGCAGCTCGCGCGCCGCGGCGGAGATGCTTTTCTCCTCCGCCACCGCGCAGAAGTATTCCAGCTGTCTGAGCTTCATCGCTCGTCCTCCATGTCATACTTTTGTGGTATGGTATGCAGATAAATTAAGTTCTTTTCATTATAGCACATCTTTGTTATAATGCAAGTTGTAAAGAAAAGAGAGAATTCCGTTTTCATTTTTATTGGTTTTTACAGAAATATTTTTATGAAAGTGAGGAACCCACCATGATCAATCTTGCAGACGATGCGATGACGATCAAGCTGGACTACGAGCTTCCCGAGTATCCGAAGTTCGAAGAGGGCTACCGTCGCGCACCCCGCCGCGAATCCCACCTGACCGAGGCCGATAAGGCGCTCGCCATCAAGAACGCTCTGCGTTACATCCACCCCGACCATCATGAGCAGATGGCCAAGGAGTTTGCGCAGGAGCTCGAAGAGCACGGCCGTATCTATGGCTACCGCTTCCGTCCCGAGGGCAAGCTCTACGGCAAGCCCATCGACGAGTACAAGGGCAAGTGCATCGAGGGCAAGGCCATTCAGGTCATGATCGACAACAACCTCGACTTCGATATCGCTCTCTATCCCTATGAGCTCGTCACCTATGGTGAGACCGGCCAGGTCTGCCAGAACTGGATGCAGTACCGTTTGATCAAGAAGTACCTCGAGCAGCTGACCGATGAGCAGACCCTCGTCGTCATGTCCGGTCATCCTCTGGGCCTGTTCCACTCCCACAAGATGGCTCCGCGCGTCATCATCTCCAACGGCCTGATGGTCGGTACCTTCGATGACCAGGAGAACTTCAACCGCGCTGCCGCGCTCGGCGTTGCCAACTACGGTCAGATGACCGCCGGCGGCTGGATGTACATCGGCCCCCAGGGCATCGTCCACGGCACGTTCAACACGCTGCTGAACGCCGGCCGTCTGAAGCTCGGCATCCCCAACGACCAGAACCTCGCCGGTCGTCTGTTCATCTCCGCCGGTCTTGGCGGCATGAGCGGCGCTCAGGGCAAGGCTGCTGAGATCGCCGGCGCTGCCTCCATCATCGCCGAGGTCGACGATTCCCGTATCGAGACCCGTTACACCCAGGGCTGGGTCAGCCACCGCACCGACTCTCTCGAAGAGGCCACCAAGATCGCTCTCGACCACCAGAAGGAAGGCAAGCCCTGCGCTGTCGCCTATTGCGGCAACATTGTCGACCTGCTCGAGTACCTGTACAACAACAACGTCCATGTCGACCTGATGAGCGACCAGACCTCCTGCCACGTGCCTTATGACGGCGGCTACTGCCCGCAGGGCCTCACGTTCGAGCAGCGCACCGAAATGCTCGACAAGGATCCCGACGGCTTCCGTGTCCTCGTCGACAAGACGCTGCAGCATCACTATGAGATGATCTGCAAGTTCCACGAGCGCGGCACCTACTTCTTCGACTACGGCAACAGCTTCCTCAAGGCTGTTTACGACTCCGGTGTGAAGAGCATCTGCAAGAACGGCGAGAACGACCTCGACGGCTTCATCTTCCCCTCCTACGTCGAAGATATCCTTGGTCCCTGCCTGTTCGACTTTGGCTACGGCCCGTTCCGTTGGTGCTGCCTGAGCCGCAACCCCGAGGATCTGCACAAGACCGACGTGGCTGCCGCCGAGTACATCAAGGCCCACAACCGCCGCTATCAGGACTACGACAACTATGTCTGGGTCCGCGACGCCGAGAAGAACAAGCTGGTCGTCGGCACCCAGTGCCGTATCCTCTATCAGGATGCCATGGGCCGTATGAACCTCGCGCTCAAGTTCAACGAGATGGTTCGCAACGGTGAGATCGGCCCCGTCATCCTTGGCCGTGACCATCACGACACCGGTGGTACCGATGCGCCCTTCCGTGAGACCTCCAACATCAAGGACGGCTCCAACATCATGGCCGAGATGGCGACCCAGTGCTACGCTGGTAACGCTGCCCGCGGCATGAGCTACATCGCCCTGCACAACGGCGGTGGTACGGGCATCGGCCGCGCCATCAACGGCGGCTTCGGTATGGTTCTCGACGGCTCCGAGCGTGTCGACACCATCCTGCGCATGTCCATGCCTTGGGATACCATGGTCGGCGTTGCCCGCCGCAGCTGGGCGCGCAACGAGAACGCCATGACCACCGTCGCCGAGTACAACAAGATGTACGAGGGTCAGGATCACATCACTATGCCTTATGTCGCGGACGAAGAGCTCTGCGAGAAGGCCGTGAAGGAATACATGCACTAAGAAAACACTTCAAAAAAGGGGCTTTTTACAAAGCCCCTTTTTTGAGCTGGATACACTCCGCTGCGCGCACTCGCTTTGCTCGCACACTTGCGGAGCGCAAAGAATCTTTCCGACGCGCATGTCGTCGGAAAGATGATCTCAAATTATTTGCCTCCTGCGGGCGGCCTGGGCAGCCGCTGGCGGCTCTGCCGCCTTGCGGATGCCGCGTACCCCTTGCGGGTAAAACTCTGCGAGGCTTTTTTGACAAGCCATCGAACAGAATGCTCTTTCCAACAGTGTGAAAGGACAACATTTACTATGAAAAAGTTACTGGTCAAAAACATCGGCCTGCTGGCGACGCCTGAGGGCAGATCCGCCCATCGCGGCGAGGAGCAGGGCAAGATCAAATTCTTAAAGAATGCGTGGGTGCTCGTCGAGGACGGCATCATCGCCTCCGTCGGTACCGGCGCTGTTCCCGCCGTCGAGGGCGCGGAAGTCGTCGACGCGGAGGGCCACCTCGTCACCCCCGGCCTTGTCGACGCCCACACCCACCTCATCTTCGGCGGCTGGCGCCAGAACGAGCTGGGTCTCAAGCTCCACGGCGCAAGCTATCTCGACATTCAGAACGCGGGCGGCGGCATCCAGTCCACGACGAACGCCACCCGTCAGGCCAGCGAGCAGGAGCTCGCCGCCAAGGCCTCCAAGGCGCTCGACGAGATGATGGGCTTCGGCACCACCACGGTCGAGGCCAAGAGCGGCTACGGCCTTGCCACCGAGCATGAGCTCAAGGCGCTCGAGGTCATCAAGGACCTCAACGATCACCACCGCATGGATCTCGTCGCGACCTTCATGGGCGCGCACCTTGTCCCCGCGGAATATAAGTCCAACCGCGAAGAGTACGTCCGCCTTGTGTGCGAGGAGATGATGCCCAAGGTCAAGGAGCAGGGCATCGCCAAGTTCTGCGACGTCTTCTGCGAGGCCGACACCTTCACCGTCGAAGAGTCCCGTCAGGTGCTCGAAGCGGGTCTCAAGTACGGTCTGCGCCCGAAGATCCACGCCGACGAGATCGAGGCCATCGGCGGCAGCCAGCTTGCCGGTGAGATCGGCGCGATCTCGGCTGAGCACCTGATCGTCTGCCCGCCGGAGGGCATTGCCTCCATGGCCAAGGGCGGCGTCATCGCATGCCTGCTGCCCGCGACGAGCTTCAACCTCGGCGCGGTGTTCGCGCCCGCGCGCGACATGGTCAAAGCCGGCGTGCCCGTTGCAATGGCGACGGACTTCAACCCCGGCTCCTGCCCGTGCCTGAACATGCAGTTTGTCATCAACCTCGGCTGCCTCAAGTACAAGCTGACGCCGGAGGAGGTCCTCACGGCTGTCACGCTCAACGGCGCCGCGGCGATCGACCTTGCCGACAAGGTCGGCTCTGTCGAAGAGGGCAAGCTGGGCGACCTTGTCATCTGGGACGCGCCCGACCTCGACTACATCTGCTACCGCGTTGGCAGCAATCTTGCAAAAACCGTCATCAAGCGCGGCGAGATCGTGTGAGAGAACGGTAGAGGGAGAACATGATGGATCGGACTGACTACCAAATCCTCAACCTCCTCCAGGACGACAGCCGTTGCACGCTGCGCCGCATGGGAGACCTTGTGGGGCTGACGCCGCCCGCCGTGTCGGAACGCATTCGCCGGATGGAGGAAAGCGGCGTGATCCGCGGCTATCACATCGACATCGACCGCACGAAGCTCGACTGCAACATCACGGGCTTTATCTCTGTTGCGCTCGAGCCGGATAAGTACGACAAATTCTGCGATTTCTGCGCCTCGCAGAGCGCCATCATCAGCCACTATCACGTGGTGGGTGAGTTCAACGCGCTGCTCCGCTTCGCCGTGCGCGACACGCAGCAGCTCGACCAGCTTCTCTCCCTCATCAAGAAGTTCGGCGACTCGCGCACCTCGATCGAGCTCAAGACGCTCTTCGACAGCAAGGAGATCCCGCTGCCGTAACACAACATTCCCTTTGCACCAAGCAGGGCGGCCATATGGCCGCCCTGCTTTTTTGCGCGATCTGAATGCCCCCTTGCTTTTTTGGGGCCATTCCCGCGCATCTGTGTATTGCGAAGAAAGGCGAAAACTGCTATACTTTAATTTACTGAATGAGCATCATTTGGGGAGGGAATCTATCGTGCAGCTTGAACAGAGGCAAACGCTGAGCCAAAAGCTCGTGCTGACGCAGGCGATGCGCCAATCGCTCGACTGTTTGCAGCTCTCCGCGCCGGAGCTCGCCGAATACGTGCAGGAAGTCGCGCTCTCAAACCCGCTGCTCGACGTGCAGTCCCCCACCTATTACGAGACCGAGCTCCCCAGCGAGGCCGCTCCCGCCGAGCGTGAACCGCTTGAGGTGCGCGAGGCGGACTCGTGGCGCGGCGTCACCTCCTCCGGCATGGAGGATGTGCAGGACTTCACCGCCTTTTTGACGCGAGAAAAAACGTTCCGCGACCACCTGACCGAACAGATCGGGCAGATGAAGCTCGTCGATGATGAGCTTCTGCGCCTGTGCCGCTTTTTGATCGACTGTCTCGACGAGCGCGGCTATCTCGACTGCCCGCTCGAAGAGCTGTCACGCGAATTCGACATCCCGCTCTTCTCGCTCGAGCAGGCGCTCTTCGCCGTGCAGATGCTCGACCCGCCGGGCGTCGGCGCGCGGAACCTGTCGGAATGCCTGACGCTCCAGCTTGCGCAGGGCCGCTCGCTCGACCCGCTGGCGCTGAAGATCGCGCGCGATGGGCTCGAAATGCTCAGCAAGCGCGACTTTTCCGGCCTTGCCGTTCTGCTCGGCGTCAGCGTCAACGAAGCCAAGGCCGCCGCTTCCAAGGTGCTCGCGCTCAACCCGATCCCCTCGCGCAGCTTTGCCGACAGTGAGCAGATTGCCTACGTCGCCCCCGACGCGGAATTTTCCGTGCAGCAGGGCCAGCTCGTCATCGAGCTCAACGAGCGCATTCTACCGCGCCTGTCCGTCAACGCCGAATACGCCGCGCTGATGAACACGAGCGACGACCCCGAGGTCCAGCGCTACGTGAAAGAAAAGCTCTCCGAAGCACAGGCCCTCATCAAGGGCGTCCACACCCGCTGCGACACGCTCGTACAGATGCTCACGCTCATCGGGCGCGAGCAGCACGGCTTTTTCTGTGGCGGCGAGGCACTGCTGCCCGTGACGATGCAGCAGCTTTCCGAAAAAATGGGCGTCAGCACCTCCACCGTGAGCCGTGCGGCGCAGAATAAATACATTCAGTTCCAGGGCAGGATCATCCCCGTGCGCAGCTTTTTCACCACGGCGATCCGCCCCGACGCGGCAGTCTCGTCCCACGCGGTCAAGCAGCGGCTGCAAAGCCTCATTCGCGCAGAGGACCCGGCCGCGCCGCTCTCGGACGAGGCGCTTCGTCTGACGCTCTCGGCTCTCGGCATCGAGGTCAGCCGCCGCGCCATCGCCAAGTACCGCGCGGAAATGGACATTCCGTCCTCGTCCCAGCGCAAAAAGCGCTGAGCGCGGGGCGCGATCCAATATTTTGTCAGGAGGAGCATGCTCTATGGCCAGCGTCTACGACCGCACCGACATCTACGACCTCTTCGACTCCCCGAAAAAGGATGCACAGACCCTCTCCCACTGGCAGGCCGTTTTTGACGGCAGGCCCATTCGCTCGGCGCTCGATGTGAGCATCGGGACGGGCTCGCTCACGCTGCCGCTCGGGCAGCTCGGCGTCTCGCTGTACGGCTCCGATTTGAGCGGCAGCATGCTCGCGCGCTGCCGCAAAAAGGCGGACGAGCGTGGCATCGCCATCGACCTGCGGCAGAGCGATTTCCGCGACCTGACGTCTCATTTTGACCGCAGCTTCGACTGCGTGATGAGCACCGGCAACTCGCTTGCCTACGTGACAAACAACGAGATCACCGGCGTTTTGGAGCAGATGGACGTGCTCGTGGAGCCCGGAGGCTACCTCTACTTCGACCTTCGCAACTGGGACCGTATCGTGGGGCAGAAAAAGCGTTTTTACTGCTACAATCCCGCCTTTCTGCCAAACGGCGACCGCGTGAACCTCATGCAGGTCTGGGACCATTTATCCGACGGCTCCATTGTCTTCAATCTTGTCTACACCTTCGAGCGCAACAACAAAATTTTTCAGAAAGAGCACTTTGAAGAGCACTACCACCCCGTGCCGCAGAAATTACTGCTCGACAAGCTCACGCAGCTCGGCTATCAGGACATTCAGGTCAAGGCCTTCCCCGTGCAGTTCGGCGCGTTCGATATCGAAAACACCGAGTGGTACTGCGTGCTGGCGCACAAAGCAAAATAATCGTTGCCTTTTTCCGCAAAAAGGGCATGATAAGAAAGTCATATCACGCGCGGCGGTAAACGCCGCGCGTTTCAACAGGAGGAAAACTATCATGGACGGTATGAAAAATATCAGCAAGGCAGAGGTCCTGACCCTGCGCGATCAGGTCGCCTATCAGTCCGGTCAGGTCGTCAGCCGCACGCTGGCGCAGAACGAGCACGTGAGCGTCACGCTCTTCTCGTTTGACAAGGGTGAGGAGATCAGCACCCACGAATCCGGCGGCGACGCGATGGTCACCTGCCTCGACGGCGTGGGTCGGATCACGATCGACGGCGTCGAGCACATCCTGCACGAGGGCGAATCCATCGTCATGCCTGCGCGCCATCCGCACGCGGTGTACGGTCAGGAGCAGTTCAAGATGCTGCTCGTCGTTGTGTTCTGAAAACAGTCGTCAAATTTGTGCATCTCGCCGTAAAGTGAGATGCACAAATTTCTTTCTTGACAAAAGCGTGTCCGTATGTTAGCTTAAAAAAGCAAAATGAATCAACCGATCGGATGATGAGTTCGGGAGAGACCGCGGAATATTCTGCCGCGGCGCCGAAGGGGAACGCAGAAGCTCTCAGGCAAAAGGGCCGAACTCGGACGACGCTCCGAAAAGTGCGTTTACGCACGCCGAAGGTGCAACCTGCCGCGATGACTCGGGCGGGGAATCTCTCAGGTGATCAACGGAGGCACAAAGCTCAAAAGGGAGTTTTGTGTCTCTTTTTTGATGCTTAATTTTAATAATTTTTATAAGATTCATTAAAATTATTGTTTTCGGAGGATGCGCACTATGGAAAAAAAGACCCCACTTTACCAAACGCATGTGGACATGGGCGGCAAGATCGTCGAATTCGGCGGCTTCCTGATGCCCGTGCAGTATCCCACCGGCGTGATCGCCGAGCACATGGCCGTTCGTGAAAAGGCCGGTCTGTTCGACGTTTCCCACATGGGCGAGCTTCGCCTCAAGGGCCCCGACGCCGTCGCCAACGTCCAGAAGATCATCACCGCCGACATTTCGAACATGAAAGACGGCGAGATCAAGTACTCGATGTTCTGCAACGACAATGGCGGCATCATCGACGACTTCATCGTCTACCGCTGCGCAGCGGACAACTACTGGCTCGTCGTCAACGCGGGCAACCGCGAAAAGGACGCCGCCTGGGTCGAGAGCCATCTCTCCGGCGACGTCGACTACCGCGACGAGGGCAACGACTGGGGCCAGATCGCCCTGCAGGGCCCCAAGTCCGGCGACATTCTCAAAAAGCTCTGCGACGAGCAGTACATCCCCGCCAAGTACTACACCTTCACCGAAGACGTGCCCCTGAACCTCGGCGAGCGCACGATCCGCGCCCTCGTCTCCCAGACGGGCTACACCGGTGAATACGGCTTTGAGATCTACTGCAAGGCCGAGGACACCGTCGACCTGTGGAAAGCGCTTCTGAAGGCGGGCGAGCCCGAGGGGTTGATCCCATGCGGTCTGGGTGCGCGCGACACGCTGCGCCTGGAAGCCTCGATGCCGCTCTACGGCCACGAGATGAACGACGAGATCACGCCGAAGATGGCGGGACTTCCGTGCAAGCTCACGGGCAAGGACTTCATCGGCCGCGACGCGCTTGTCGCGCTCGGCGCGCCGAAAATGAAGCGCATCGGCATGAAGGTCGTCGGCCGCGGCATCGTGCGCGAGCACTGCGACCTCTACACGATGGACGGAGAAAAGATCGGCTGGGCATCCTCCGGCACGTTCGCGCCCTACATCGGCTGCGGCGTCGCGATGGGCTATATCCCCGCCCAAGATATCGAGATCGGCAAGCACCTCAACGCCGACGTGCGCGGCCGCATGGTCGAGCTCGAGATCGTACCGATGCCGTTCTACAAGCTCGAACGCTGAAATAGAGATTTTGGGCCGAATATTCGGAAACCATTGGACCGTCAATCACAAACAACATTCACTGAGAACGATTTTGAGGAGGAAATTACCATGAACATCCCTGCTGAGCTGAAGTATTCCAAGTCCCACGAGTGGGTCAAGATGGACGGCGACGTCGCCGTGATCGGCATTTCTGATTTTGCCCAGGACGCGTTGGGCGATGTGGTCTTTATCAATCTGCCCGCCGAGGGCGACAGCGTCACCGCCGGTGAGAGCTTCGGCGATGTCGAGTCTGTCAAGGCGGTCTCCGACGTGATCTGTCCCGTCAGCGGCACGATCTGTGAGGTCAACGAAGCGCTCGCCGACGCGCCCGAGACGCTGAACTCCGACCCCTACGGCGCATGGATCATCAAGGTCTCCCCCGTGACCGACACCGAGGAGCTGCTTGACGCCGCCGCTTACGAAGCGCATTGCGCGCAGGAGGGCTAACATGGGCTCTTACGTTCCCACCACGGCTGCGGAACGGGAAGAAATGCTCGCCGCCATCGGGGTCGACAGCCTGGAAGGGCTGTACAAGGCCGTCCCGCAGGAAATGCTCCTGCGGAGCGGCGGGCTGAACATCCCCGAGGGCCTGAGCGAGCTTGAGGTGCGCGAGGCCGTCACCGCCATGGCCGAAAAGAACAAGGTCTTCAAGACCGTTCTTCGCGGCGCGGGCGCCTACCGCCACTTCATCCCGTCGGTCGTCAAATCCGTCACCTCCCGCGAAGAACTCCTCACCTGCTACACCCCCTATCAGGCTGAGATCAGCCAGGGTGTGCTGCAGGGTACGTTTGAATTCCAGACGATGATCTGCGAGCTGACCGGCATGGACGTTTCCAACGCCTCGCACTACGACGGCGCGACCGCCGCAGCCGAGACGATCCCCATGTGCAAGGATCGCAAGCGCACGAAGGCCTATGTCTCCGCCTGCGCCCATCCGCAGGTCATCGAGGTCATGAGGACCTACTGCTTCGCCTCGAATACCGAGCTTTTTGTCGTCCCCGCAAAGGACGGCAGAACTGATCTCGACGCGCTCAAGGAAGCGCTCGGCGATGACGCCGCGTGCTTCTACCTCCAGCAGCCGAACTACTTCGGCCAGATTGAAGACGCGAAGGCGGCCGGTGAGATCGTCCACGCCGCGGGCGCCAAGTTCGTCATGGGCGTGAACCCCATCGCCTGCGCCATCCTGCCCACGCCGCGCGCGATGGGCGCGGATGTCGCCGTCGGCGACGGTCAGCCCCTCGGCCTCGACACGGCGTTCGGCGGCCCGTTCCTCGGCTTCATGGCCACGACATCCGCCATGACGAGAAAGCTCCCCGGCCGCATCGTCGGCCAGACGAAGGATGTGGACGGCGAGGTTGGCTACGTGCTGACGCTGTCCGCGCGCGAGCAGCACATCCGCCGCGAAAAGGCCAGCTCCAACATCTGCTCCAACCAGGCGCTATGCGCCTTCGCCGCGGGCGTTTACATGGCCGCGATGGGCGAAAAGGGCATGAAGCAGTGCGCGCGCCTCTGCACCTCGAAGGCGCACTATTTCGCCTCTGAACTTGAAAAGATCGGCTGCACCTTGAAGTACAAGGGTGAATTCTTCCACGAGTTCGTCACCGAAGTCGAATGCCCCAACTGCCGCAGGAAGATCCTCGACGCGCTCGAGGCCGAGGGCATCCTCGGCGGCGCAGAGGTCGAGGGCGGCATTCTCTGGTGCGTGACCGAGCTCGTCTCCAAGTCGCAGCTCGACAAAGCTGTCGCCATCGTGAAGGAGGTGCTGTAAATGAAGCTCATTTTTGAACTTGGCGTCGAAGGCCGCAGCATGACCCTCATGCCGGAGTGTGACGTCCCCGAATATCAGCTCCCCGAAGAGCGCAGCGAGGCGCTGCACCTGCCCCACGTGAGTGAAAACGAGCTCACCCGCCACTACACCGCCCTCTGCAAGCGCATCCACGGCGTGAACGACGGCTTCTATCCTCTCGGCTCGTGCACGATGAAGTACAACCCCAAGATCGACGAGGACATGGCGGCGCTGCCGGGCTTCACCCAGCTCCACCCGCTCCAGCCCATCGAGACCGCGCAGGGCGCGCTCGAGGCGCTGCACACGTTAGGCTCTGAGCTTGGCGAGGTCTTCGGCATGGACGCTGTCACGTTCCAGCCCGCGGCGGGCGCGCACGGTGAGTTCACGGGCGTTCTGCTCATCAAGGCCTATCACACCGACCGCGGCGATTTTAACCGCACGAAGATCATCGTGCCCGACTCCGCCCACGGCACAAATCCCGCAACCGCCGCGATGTGCGGCTTTCAGGTCATCAACATCCCGTCCGGCGCAGACGGCTGCGTCGACCTCGACGCGCTGCGCGCCGCCGTCGGCCCCGACACCGCGGGATTGATGCTGACGAACCCGAACACCGTCGGTATTTTCGACAAGAACATCCTCGAGATCACGAAGATCATTCACGATGCGGGCGGCCTGTGCTATTACGACGGCGCGAACCTCAACGCCGTCATGGGCGTCGTCCGTCCCGGTGACATGGGCTTTGACTGCATCCACAGTAACCTGCATAAGACGTTCGCCACACCGCACGGCGGCGGCGGCCCCGGCGCAGGCGCGGTCGGCTGCAAGGAATTCCTCAAAAAGTACATGCCTGGCCCGCTGGTCGTCGAAAAGGACGGCAAGTACGGCTTTGCATACCCCGAAAAGTCCATCGGCCGCGTGAAGATGTTCTACGGCAACTTCGACGTCGTCGTGCGCGCGCTGACCTACGTGCTCACGCTCGGCAAGTCCGGCATCCGCGAGGCGGCGATGAACGCCGTGCTGAACGCGAACTACATGCGCGTCAGGCTCAAGGATACCTTCACCATGGCCTATGACGAGATCTGCATGCACGAGTTCGTCATGTCGCTCGTCGATCTCCACAAGGAGACGGGCGTCTCCGCGCTCGACCTTGCCAAGGGCATGCTCGACTTTGGCCTGCACCCGCCCACGATGTACTTCCCGCTCATCGTCCATGAGGCGCTCATGATCGAGCCCTGCGAGACTGAGAGCAAGGAGACCATGGACGAGGTCTGCGGCATCTACTGCAAGCTCTTTGAACTCGCGCACTCCGATCCCGAGACGCTCCACACCGCTCCCCACTCCACGCCCGTCCGCCGTCTCGACGAGGTCGGCGCGGCGCGCAACATGGTTTTACGTTATCAGTTTGCATGATCCGGAAATTACAGTATTTTATCGGTGCCTGCACCGACCCGCACCGCAACCTGGCGCTTGAAGAGTATCTGACCGATACCGTCGGCGCGGACACCTGCATTCTCTACCTCTGGCAGAATAAGCACACGGTCGTCATCGGCCGCAACCAGAACGCGTGGCAGGAATGCCGCACGACCGAGCTCGAGCATGACGGCGGGACGCTCGCCCGCCGTCTCTCCGGCGGCGGCGCGGTCTACCACGATCTTGGGAATCTCAACTTCACGTTCTCACTCCACACACAGGACTATGACCTGCGCCGCCAGCAGAGCGTGATCGTCGAGGCCTGCCGTAGTCTTGGCATTCCGGCGGAAATTTCGGGCCGAAACGACATTTTGACAAACGGCTGCAAATTCTCCGGCAATTCGTTCTACTCACACGCAGGCTGCTCGTTCCACAACGGAACACTGCTCGTGAACGTCGACATGGCGAACCTTGGCAAATACCTCACGCCGTCGAAGACGAAGCTCGAGAGCAAGGGCGTCGCGTCTGTGCGCTCGCGCGTTATCAACCTGACGGAATTAAAGCCTGATCTCACGATCGACGGCATGGCACAAGCCATGGTCAAGGCGCTTGAGACCGTCTACGGTCTCAAGGCCGAGGAACTTCGCGGGGAGGACTTCGACGCCGCCGAGATCGAGCGCCGCTATCAGCGCTTCCACAGCTACGACTGGGTGTACAGCAAGAGCGTGCCGTGCTCGTTCTCCTGCGCCAAGCGCTTTGCCTGGGGCGAGGTCACGGTCGAGCTCGCCGTCGAAAACGGCTGCATCGCCGACGCCGCCGTCTGGTCCGACGCGATGGACGCGGAATTCGCCGCGCCGCTTGCGCAGGCGCTTCGCGGCTGCCGCTTCGCCGTCGACGCGCTCTGTGAGCGCGTACAGTCGGTAGGGGAGTGCCGCGACTATTCAGGCGACCTCTGCACGCTGCTGCGCGAGCAGGACATCTGAACATCTCTACAAAAAATCACGCAATGCCGCCGAAAAGTCGGCGGCATTGCTCTCAAAAAGGAACGAACTATTATGGCTCATTATGAACTCATCGTCATCGGCGCGGGCCCTGGCGGCTACGAAGCCGCGCTCCATGCGGCCAAGCTCGGCAAGAAGGTCGCCGTCGTCGAGAAGCGCGAAGCGGGCGGCACCTGCTTAAACCGCGGCTGCATCCCGACGAAAACGCTGCTGCACTCTTCTCAGATCTTCCACGACGCCAAGCACGGTGCACACGCCGGCATCCACACCGACGATATCCGCGCCGACATGACGGAGATTTTTGCCTACAAGCGCGAAATTTCGCAAAAGCTGTCCTCCGGCATTGAATCGCTTTTCAAGACCGCAAAGATCGACTTTCTGCGCGGCACGGCGCTCATCACCGCACCCGGCGCTGTCCGCGTGACGGATGCCGAGGGCGGTGCCAACGACTACACCTGCGACGATATCCTCATTGCCACCGGCTCCGTCCCGTCCCGCCCGCCGATTCCCGGACTTGAGTTCGCGATGACCTCCGACGAGCTGCTTGAGGGGTGCGACCACCTGTACCGCTCCATCGTCATCATCGGCGGCGGCGTCATCGGCATCGAGTTTGCGACGTTTTACGCAGACCTCGGCTGCGAGGTGACCGTCATCGAGGGCATGGACCGCCTGCTGCCCAACATGGACAAGGAGCTCGGCCAAAGCCTCGCGCTCATCCTCAAAAAGCAGGGCGTGAAGGTCTTCACGAACGCGATGGTCCAGAGCGTCGAGAAGACGGGTGAGGATATCGCCGTCAACTTCACCTGCAAGGAAAAGAGCGAGACCGTCTCCGGCGAGGCCGTGCTCTGCGCCATCGGCCGCCGCCCGTACTGCGACGGCCTGTTCGCGGATGGCATTTCTGTCGAGATGAACCGCCGCAGCATCGCCGTGAACGAGCGCTACGAGACGAGCATCCCCCACATCTACGCCATCGGCGACGTCTCGGCCAAAATTCAGCTCGCCCATGTGGCGACCGCGCAGGGCATCGCCTGCGTCGACCTGCTCTACGGAAGGGAAAACCACACCTCCATGTCCGTTGTGCCGAGCTGCATTTACTGCCGCCCGGAGATCGCGGTCGTCGGCATGACCGAGGCCGAGGCCAAGGAGGCGGGCATCCCCGTCAAGGTCGGCAAGCACGTCATGTTCGACAACGCCAAGACGCTCATCGCCGACCCCGGCCGCTGCTTTATGAAGTTCGTCGCAAACGCTGAAACGCGCGAGCTTCTCGGCGCGCAGCTGATGTGCGAGCATTCGAGCGACATGATCGGCGGCGTCTCGCAGGCGCTCGCCAACCACATGACAGTCGAGCAGTTCCTGCTGGCCATGCGCCCGCACCCGTCGTTTGAAGAGGCGATGACTGCCGCGCTTGAGGACCTTGCGCAAAAGCTCGGCTGATCGTTATCTCTCTTTATGTAAGCGTTTCCTTTTCACAAAACAGCGCACGGCGCGGATTCTCCGCGCCGTGCGCTGTTGTTTGCCCTTTCTTCCCGCGTCTTTAACATATCATTTTCTCATTGATACTTGACAAAATGTAATGTCATGGTATAATGAGGCCAATTTCCGCTGTAAAGGAGGCGATCGTTTGAACACCATGGTTACGTCCAAAAATGTCAATTTTGGAGTAAGCTGGCGACTGATCGTTGGCGTAGAGGGGCATTCGTCCGAATCTATGTCGTCGAAGCAGTCGGCAGCGGTTTGATCGACCTCATTTTCCAAGGCTCGGTTTGATTCGCTGCCTGCAATGATCGGCAGCATGGATCCGGTATGCTCCATTGATCTGGCAAAGCACTTGTGGAATGTTCCACAAGCATGGGAGTATCCCCTTGCAATGTCAGAGCGCGGGAACAGACCGGTTTTTTTGTTACCCGAATCATTCAGGACGGGGCATTTTTGCCCCACCGCCATGAAAGGAAATTTTTTACCATGAAACGCAAGCTCACCGCCAAGGAATACACCTATGTTGCCAGCATGCTCTTCGGCCTGTTTTTCGGCGCAGGTAACCTTATTTTCCCCGTGCACCTCGGCCAGATGGCCGGTTCCAACGTTTGGCAGGCCATTCTGGGGCTTCTCATCACGGGCGTGGGCCTGCCGCTGCTCGGCGTGGCCGCGCTCGGCATCAGTCGCTCCAACGGTCTTTTTGACCTGAGCAGCAAGGTCAACCGCCCCTACGCGATGTTCTTCACCTGCGCGCTGTATCTGACCATTGGGCCGTTTTTCGCCATTCCCCGCTGCGCGACGACGTCATTCACCGTGGGACTTGAGCAGGTGCTGCCGCAAAATGGCAGTAACACACTGTACCTGCTGCTCTTCTCGGTAGCGTTTTTCGCCGCGGCGCTCTTTTTTGCGCTGCGCCCGGGTAAGATCCTGACCTGGGTCGGCAAAATTCTGAACCCCTGCTTTCTCGTCTTCCTCGCCATTCTGGTCGTCGTCGCGCTCCTCTCTCCGAGTGCGGCCATCGCGGATGTCGAGCCGCTCGGCGACTACGCGTCCCAGCCGTTTTTCGCTGGTTTCCTCGAAGGGTACAACACCATGGACGCGCTGGCGAGTCTTGCCTTCGGCATCATCGTCGTACAGGTCATCCGTGACCTCGGCGTGGACGATCCCACCGCTGTGGCGGGGAGCACCGTCCGCGCAGGCATTTTCAGCAGCCTTCTGATGGCGTTCATCTACATCGCCGTCACGATCGCCGGCACGCAGAGCCGCGGCGTGCTTGAAGCCAGCGAGAACGGCGGCACGGCGCTCGCGCAGATCGCGCAGCACTACCTCGGCTCCGCCGGTCTCTTCATCCTCGCCGCCACGGTGACGCTCGCGTGCCTCAAGACCGCCGTCGGTCTCATCACGAGCTGCGCCGAGACGTTCAGCGCGCTCTTCCCCGACGGGCCAAAGTACCGCATCTGGGCAATCATTTTCAGCCTCGTGTCGCTGCTGTTTGCGAACCTCGGCCTCAGCGCCATCATCAGCTATTCGCTGCCGGTGCTGATGTTCCTCTATCCGCTCTCCATCGCGCTCATTGCGCTGGCGCTGCTCGGTAAATTCTTCGGCCACGACCGCACGGTGTACTGCTGGACGATCGGCTTCACGCTCATCGCTGCCGTTTACGATCTGATCATCGCGCTGCCCGAGAGCGTGTTCAACGCCATCCACGGTCCGGCCATCAAGGCGTTCGGTCAGCAGTACCTACCGTTTGCCGACCTCGGCCTCGGCTGGATCTGCCCGACGCTTATCGGCGCGGCCATCGGCCTTATTCTGCACTTCATGCGCGGGAACAGGGCCAAGGCGTGAACCCCTTACAAGTCAAAAATCCGTCCGGTCGATGACCGGACGGATTTCTTTTATTTATCGCGTGTTTTCGCCGCTCACAGCGTCGCGGCAAACTTCGTCACCGCGGCAAGGCCGTCTCTGAGCGTGTTGACGTCGCAGGCGTAGCCGACGCGCATGCTGTGGGGCTGCTCGAAGCAGTCGCCCGGCGTGACGAACGCACCGGTCTCGTGGTACATGCGCTTGCAAAACTCGTAGGAGGGGATATCGAAATCGTAGTAAACGAGCGCGGTCGTACCGGCTTTGGGCTTGGTGTAGAAAAAGTGCGGATTTTCCTTGATCCAGTCATCGAGGATGGCGAGGTTCTCGCGCACGATGCGCTGATTGCGCTTGAGCATCACGTCGCTGTGGCGCAGGGCGATGGACGCGATCGCATCGTCGAACATGCCGCAGCTAATTAAATTGTAGTCGCGGTGCGACAGGAACGCCTTGCGCGCCGCTTCATCGTGCGTGGCGATCCAGCCCATGCGAAGGCCCGCGAGCGAGAAGACCTTGGACATGCTGCTGACCGAGATGCCCTTTTCGTACAGGTCGACGATGGATTCGCACCACTCGTCCTCCTGCGTCAGGTGGCGGTAGACCTCGTCGCAGAGGATGTACGCGCCCACGCCGCGGGCGATCTCCACGATGCTCCCCAGCAGTTCCTTACTCATCAGCGCGCCGGTGGGGTTGTTGGGGTTGTTGATGCAGATCATTTTCGTCTCGGGCGTGACGAGGCTCTTGAGCTCATTCAGGTCGGGGAGATAGTCGTTTTCCTGCTTTAGGTGCATGATGGCGACGTCCGCGCCGATGGCCTCGGGGATGGAGTAGAGCTGCTGATAGGTCGGCATGATGCTGACCACACGGTCGCCCGCGGAAATGAGCGAGCAGAACACATGATGGTTCGCGCCCGCCGCGCCGTGCGTGAGCACGACCTCGTCGGCTTTGATCGTGTGATAGAGCTTGGAAATGCCGCTGCGCAGCGCCTCGCTGCCCCAGATATCGCCATAGGTCAAGCGCTGGGCACAGAAGTCCTTCAAAAAGTCCTCCTTGTTCTCGCCCGTGAGCTCGAAAAGCTCGTCGAGCGAAACGGAGTCGACGCAGGTCTCGGCGATGTTGTATAGCGCACCCACCTCGTACTCGTTCATCCATTCTTCCACAGCAAAGGGCTTGATGTTCATATCGTTCTCCTTTTCTCTATAAAAAAGTAACAGCACCCACGACCCAGCCTTATCCGGTCGCCCGGAATACCTACGGCTCAGTCATGGATGCCTTTTCTCCCCGGCCGGTGCCAAAGGAGGCATTGATGATGAAGTTGATTGTATTATAATGCATTTTTATAGGATGTCAAGCGGGAAAGCGTAAATTTATCGCCCTTTTGCGGGGCGAATATCCAGCTTTCCGTATGGTTCCGTCACGCTGCTCTGTCCTCGCCGCACAGCGTCTTTTTCTTGTCCTTTTTCGCGCGGACTGCTATACTGGGAAAAAACGACGAAAGTGAGAACGATCATGCCGAATTTTGATCCGTTAACTTACCGATATTCTTCCCGCCGCAACGTGGTCTACGCCAAAAACGGCGTGTGCTGCACGTCCGTTCCCCTCGGCGCACAGGTCGGCCTCGACGTGCTGAAAAATGGCGGCAACGCCGTCGATGCCGCCGTCGCCATGGCCGGCGCGATGCCGCTGCTCGAGCCGACGGGCAACGGCCTTGGGTCCGACTGTTTCGCGCTCGTGTGGATCGAGAAGGAGAAAAAGCTCTACGGCTTGAACGCCAGCGGCGTTGCGCCGATGGCGCTGAGCGCGGACGAGGTTCGCGCAAAAGGCTTTTCCGAGGTGCCCGAGGAAGGCTGGCTCCCCACGATGGTCCCGGGCGCGCCCGCGGGCTGGGCCGCGCTCAATGCGCGCTTTGGCACAAAGCCGCTCTCCGCGCTCTTCGCTCCCGCCATTTCCTACGCCGAAAACGGCTATGCCGTGCCCGTCAATGTCGGCAAGCTCTGGGCGCGCGACAGCAAGCGCATCGCCAGGGTCATGGTGCAGGACCCCGCCCCCTATGAATACTGGTGGAAGAGCTTTATGAAGCCGGACGGCTCGCCGTACCGCGCGGGCGATGTCTTCCGTTTCCCCGCCTATGCCGACACGATGCGCGCTCTTGCCGAAACGGATTGCGAGAGCTATTACCGCGGCGAGCTGATGGAAAGGATCGTCGCCCATTCGCGCGCCACGGGCGGCTACTTCTGCGAGGACGACTTCAAGAACTACCACCCTGAATGGGTCGAGCCCATCACGCAGGACTACCGCGGCTACACCGTCTGCGAGATCCCGCCCAACGGCCACGGCATCACGGTGCTGATGGCACTCGGCATGCTCAACGGGCTGTCGCTGCCCGAGCAGCGCGAGGACGCGGACTACTATCACAAGGTCATGGAGGCCATCAAGCTCGCCTTTGCCGACACGAAGACCTACGTCGCCGACCCGCGCTATATGAAAACAAAGGTCAGCGAGCTGCTCTCGCCCGACTATCTCGCCGCCCGCCGCGCACTCATCACGGATAAGGCTCTTGAGCCCAAGGCGGGCGACCCGCACTGCGGCGGCACGATCTACCTCTGCACCGCGGACGCAGAGGGCAACATGGTCTCGCTTATCCAAAGCAACTACTGCGGCTTTGGCGCGGGCATCGTCATCCCCGGCACGGGCATCTCGCTTCAGGACCGCGGCGCGAACTTCTCCCTCGACCCGAAGAGCGATAACTATTTGGAGGGCGGAAAGAAGTCCTACCACACGATCATCCCGGGCTTTCTGCTAAAGGACGGCGAGGCCGTCGGCCCGTTCGGCGTGATGGGCGCATTCATGCAGCCGCAGGGGCAGGTCGAGGTGCTGACGAGCACCATCGATTACGCCATGAACCCGCAGGAGGCGCTTGACGCGCCGCGCATCCAGTGGATCGGCGGCAAAAAGCTCCAGATCGAGCGCGAGGCGGGTGAGGCGATCGCCGAGCATCTGCGAGCAATGGGGCACGAGGTCGAGATCGTCGACGACCGCACGGCCATGGGCCGCGGCGAGATCATCTGGAAGTGCGAAAACGGCGTTTACGCCGCGGGCACCGAACCGAGATGCGACGGCACGGTCGCAAGCTGGTAATAAAGCAAAAAAAGGAGGCTTCCCGACGGGAAGCCTCCTTTTTTGCACAGTTTTCAAAATTAAACCTTGGCCTCGCTGTTGTGCTTGCTGGCGACGTAGCTTCTCATCGAGTTCACGACGATGGTCGCGCCGAGCACGATGAGCAGCACCGCGATGATGAGCTGCAAGCCGTTGGCGATAAACACCGCGCCCCAGGTCGTCTCGCCCGCGGGGATGGTGACGGCAGCGGCATTTTGGATGGCGCTCACCATGGCCATCAGGCGCTGGACAAGCGCTGTGAACGTGACGCAAAGCATGATGACGAGCGGCGGGAAGAGCATCTTGTTGCTGCGGCCCGTGACCTTGAGGAAGACGCACAGCGTGATGAGCACGAGCGCGGAGAGCAGCTGGTTCGCCGAGCCGAACAGCGGCCAGATGTTGGAGTAGCCGATCTTCGTGAGCACGTAGCCGAGCACGAGCGTCAGCACCGTGGAGAAATACGTGTTGCACAGGAGCTTGCGCCAGGGCTCGGCGTGGGCCATGTCGTCCACGCTGAAAAGCTCCTGGAAGCTCATGCGCGCGATACGCGCGACGGCGTCAAGGCTCGTGAGGGCGAGGGCGGAGACGCACATCGTCATAAAGACCGTGGCGGCGTAGTTCGGCACGCCGAACATCTCGAAGAAGCCCGCAACGCCGCGGCTGAAGATCTGGAACGGGGTACCGGCGGCGGGAGTGCCGTCCGCCGCGGCGGCCGCACCGGCCACGCAGAGTGCGAGCACGGCAAGCAGGCTCTCGAGGATCATCGCGCCGTAGCCGACCTTGAGCATGTCCTTCTCGTTTTCGACCGTCTTGGACGACGTGCCGGAGGAGACGAGGCTGTGGAAGCCGGACACCGCGCCGCAGGCGACGGTGACGAACAGGATGGGGAACATCGTGCCGAGCTTTTCATTGTTGAAGCCCGTGAAGACGGGGAGGTTCATCGTCGGATGCGCAACGAGAAGACCGACGACCGCGCCCGCGATCATGCAGATGAACATGAAGGTGGTCATGTAGTCGCGCGGCTGCTTCAAAAGCCACATCGGGAGAACGGCGGCGAAGAAGATGTAGACGAACGTGATGTAGCTCCAGGTCACCTTGCCGAAGATGAGTGGGCAGTTCATGCCGACGGCGAACGAGGCAACGATGCAGAGGATGCCGAGCACGGCTTCCTTCCAGCCCGAGAGGTTCAGCTTCTTCTGCACAAGGCCGAAGACGACGGCGAACACCATGAACATGATGGACACCATACCGGCTGCGCCGTTGGTCTGCGCGGCGTCAGCAAGCTGCGTCACGCCGTCGACCACGGTGTAGGCGTTGAACGTGCCGGCGACCATGTCGGCGAACGCCGCGATGACGATCAGGCAGAACAGCCAGCAGAACAGCAGAAACAGCTTGCGGCCGAGCTTGCCGATGTACTTTTCGATCAGCATGCCCATGGACTTGCCGTCGTTTTTGACGGAGGCGTACAGCGCACCAAAGTCCGTCACAGCGCCGAAGAAGACGCCGCCGAGCAGCACCCACAGCAGCACCGGCAGCCAGCCGAACGCGGCGGCCTGGATCGCGCCGGTGACAGGGCCCGCGCCCGCGATGGAGGAAAACTGATGGCTGAAGACGGTCCAGCCGTTGGTGGGGACAAAGTCCTTGCCGTCGTTATACTTGACGGCGGGCGTCTGCGCCTTGGGGTCGATGCCCCAGGTCTTGGCGAGCCAGCGCCCATAGAGTGCGTAGGCGGCGACGAGGACGACCGCCGCGATTAGCACGATGACGAGTGTGTTCATGTGATTTCCCTTTCTTTCCTAAAAAAACTGTGTTCTTCGCCAATGCCGGGAGCAAAAAGAAAAGCCCCGCCTCTGCTGCGGATTTTCCACAATGAAAACCCATCGCAAAGACGAAGGCCAATATCGCGGCGATATCCGCCGCAGATCTCAACTTCCGCGTTACCACTTTGCTTGCCGGAAAACCGGCCGCTCGACCGCTGCCCGAATGGATCGGAGAGCGCACCCTGTTAACGGTGGGGGACCGGCTGCGATTACTCGGCGTTTGCGCCTTTCACCGCGGCTGCTCACAGGGGATGGCCTGCCCGTTCCTTGCTGCCGTTTTGCACCACCAACGGCTCTCTGAAAGCGGTGATCCGGGGAAGTCGTGTCCTGCTCAAAGCATTTGACGAATGATGTGTGTACAATAGACCCATCCTCCGCCGTTGTCAATACAATTTTGTCCGCGCAGGACGGATTTCGTCGAAGAAAATAGACGCCCCATCACTTCTCCGCCGCCGCTTTAGGCAAAATGCAAATGCAAAGTATGAATAGCACCATGCCGAAACGAAATAGAACCGTGCCGCCGAAGGAGTGTCGAAACCATGCCCCGCTTTTTTCACAGAACAACCGCCGTCTGGTGAAACCAGTCTCCCGCTGGCAAAATAAAAAATATCCTGAAGTCTTGCGGCTTCAGGATACCTTTCTGGTTGCGGAGGCAGGACTCGAACCTACGGCCTCCGGGTTATGAGGCAGTCTCAAGCACAAATCGGAG
>CEAB01016650.1_pt1 | contig 29971 bp, 26 predicted proteins | sample 557651 | NCBI WGS metagenome assembly CEAB01 (sample SAMEA3182046, study PRJEB8094) | gut metagenome | biome: human; feature: gut; material: Stool; isolation source: human stools | place: Canada | collected 2011-11-15
ACGGTACAATTTTCTATTTTGCATATTATGTGGATTAATTTGGGTCATATTGGGAGATATGCGGAACAAAAACATTGTGATTTGTGGTTTGCAGGGGTGGTGAGCGTGGCCTGTTCTAAACCAAATAAGCACCCCATTTACACCACTTTTTACACACAAATTTGGGGGTGGGTGGTGTAGGAAAGGCGATTGAAAATCCATTGATTAAGCAGGTTTGTGGCCTTTCGTTTAATTATAGGAGGAAATCACAATGAAAAAAGTACTCGCACTGGTACTGGCTGTCATCATGGTTTGCACCATGGCTATGGCTATCACTGTAAACAATACCGATAAGGTTGTTATCGGTGGCGGCGATGCTGCTGCTACTACTAGCGATGAATATGCTCAGCTCGTTCCCGGTTCCACTCTGGTTGTAGATTTTGACGATGTTGAACTCTATACCGAAGGCACTGGTGCTAGCGAGAAGTTTGTTCCCGCTAAGAATACTGTTACTGTTACCTTCACCAAGGGCGCTGAGTGGGTTGCCTCTCAGGGTTGGGTAGAGGTTGGTGCTCAGACCAATGATTCCATCACTGTTAATGGTAAGCATTATGAGTATCAGATCGCTCTGAAGCAGGACTACACCAAGACCTACAACAAGAACACCTGCGATCTGTCCATCTCTAAGGTTACCCTGCGTGCCGACGGTTATGACACTCAGACCATCTTTGCTGAGACCAAGACCACTAAGTGCGCTTATGGCATGGGTTATTCCACTGCTGACCTCGGTATCACTGTTGCTGCTGACGGCACCGTTACCACTTCTCCCGCTGTTCTCGTTGATGGCACCATCTACACTGTTAAGACCATCACCGATAACGGCAAGGCTGTAAACTCTGTTACCCTTGGTAAGGAGTATACCCTCGTTGGCGACGGCCTCGTAGCTGAGATGCCCGTTTCCGTTGGTCAGAAGGTTCTGTATGCTACTTTTGGCAACCTGTTCACCACCAATGATACCGGCTACACTGAGGCTGGCATTGCTGCTGCTGGCGCTGCCAAGGGTGCTAACAACTTCAACACCGCTGTTAAGGTAACCTTCAACCAGGGCAAGGCTAACGCTGATAAGGTTTACAATGTTTATGCTAAGGACCTGTCTGGCAAGATCACCAAGCTGGCTGCCACTTTGGATCGCGGCGTTCTGACCTTCAAAGTTCCCGCTCTGTCCTATTTCATCATCACTGCTGACACCGTGACTGCTTCCGCTACCGAAAGCACCACCCCCGGCACCACCACCAACCCCGGCACCGGCGCTAACGATGTTGTTGGCGTAGCTGCTGCCCTGGCTGTTGTTGCTCTGGTTTCCGGCGCTGCCATCTCCCTGAAGAAATAAGATAGTCTACTGACTGCTTAAATCTCCTAAGAGATAAACCAAAATCACCCCCCGGTTTCTCCAGCCGGGGGGCTTTCTTTTGGCCAAAACTGCCCATACTATCCGCATATCATCATTTTTAGAGGTGTTGCGTTTGGAGGGCCATGGCCGCATTGCACGCATCGATGAGCTGCGGGGAGCACTCATCCTGCTGGTGCTCATTTACCATTTACTGTACGATATCACCCTGTTTTTTCCGGCGGCTGCGCCCCGTCTGTGGCTGCTGGGGGATGCCATACGGCCGCTGCGTGCGGTGGTGCCTGGGCTGTTTATTCTGCTGTGCGGGATGTGCACCCACCTAAGCCGCAACAACATGCGGCGGGGGCTGTGGTGCGCTCTTTTTGCCGGGGGGATCCGCCTCGTCAGCGGCATTGTGAGCCCGGCGTGCCCCATCCGCTTCGGTATCCTGCACCTGCTGGCGCTGTGCCTGCTGCTGTGGTGTGCGCTGCACCGTCCGCTTGCGCAGATGCATCTGCCGCCCTGGGCGGCGATGGTGGGCGGGGGACTGCTGTTTGCCCTCACCTACCGGCTGGAGCAGGGCTATTTTGCCGGGATGCCCCTGCCGGCGGCCCTGTGGGACCGTGAGTGGCTGCTGTGGCTGGGGCTGCCGTGCCGTCGGCTGCTCTCGGCGGATTACTTTCCGCTGCTGCCGTGGGGCGGGTTGTTCTGGGCCGGGTGCGGGCTGGGCCAGTGGCTGCTCACGCCGCCGTATATTGACCGCCTGCGGCAAAGCCGCTCCCCGGGGATGGCCCGGCTGGGACGGCACACGCTGGCGCTGTATTTGTGCCATCAGCCGGTGTGGTTTGCGGGGCTGTGGCTGCTGCGCGCGGCGCATGGGTAAATTGCAATAGCGCCAAAAGAAAGCCCCCCGGCTGGAGAAACCGGGGGGGGTTGTGGTTTTATCTCTTAGGAGATTTAAGCAGTCAGTAGACTATCTTATTTCTTCAGGGAGATGGCAGCGCCGGAAACCAGAGCAACAACAGCCAGAGCAGCAGCTACGCCAACTACATCGTTAGCGCCGGTGCCGGGGTTGGTGGTGGTGCCGGGGGTAGTCTCGGTAGCGGTGGTGGCCATGGTGCCATCAACTACTACTACAAACTTGGCAGGAGCAGAGAAGGTCATAACGCCATCATCCAGGGTAGCATTCAGCTTAGCAACAGTACCATCAGCAGCAATGGAATAAGCGTTGAAAGTAGCCTTAGCATCAGTCAGAGTGTAAACAACGCTCAAGCCATTGATCTCGTTATTACCAACGGTGTTATAGGCAATAACTTTGCCGCCGATAGCGAGAGACTCGTCAGAGATGAGCTTGTTCTTCTTCAGGAGCTTTGCAACATCAGTAGTGGAGGCGTAAGCTTTCTTGGTTACACAATAGGTGGCACCAGCGTTGAAAGCGATCTTGCCAGAGAAGGTGCGGGTACCAGCGATACCAGCGGTGGTGAAGTAACCGGTCTTCAGGGCAGCGCCGTCATCGTTAGCAGAGCCTTCCTTAACGGTGTAGATGGTGCCAGCAGCGATGTTATCACCGAGGGCAAACTCAGGAGCTTTGGTGGTGCCAGTGATAGCAACCTTGCCGCCATCAGCATAACCAACATCCCAAATCAGACTGGTGTTATCAACAACTACATAATGCTTACCAGTTGCAGGAGTGAACTCCTTAATCAGCTTGCCGGTAGCCTTGGCAGTGATCTTGCTGAAAGCGATATCAGCCTTACCATCAGCAACCTTGGTGTCACTGTTCTTCAGAGTGACAACATAACGATAGTCGGCAGTAGTCAGAGGAGCACCTTCCTCGTGCTGGGCGTTCTCAATGCGAACCCAACCCTGAGAAGCAACCAGATCACCACCACGAGAGAAGGTAATGGTTACTTTGTTGTTTTCGGGAACGAACTTCTGATATTCCTGGCTGTTGTACTTAACAGTCTGGGTGTAGTAACCATTGGTGAACAGATCAGTAACTTCAAAGAAAATGCTGGCTCCGGGAACAAGAGCGGAAGCGCCATCCGCCAGCTCATAACCAGCTTCGCTGGAAGGAGTGATGGTGGTATAAACGGTATCAGATACATTTACAGCCATAGCCATGGTGCAAACCATGATGACAGCCAGTACCAGTGCGAGTACTTTTTTCATTGTGATTTCCTCCTATAATTAAGCGAAAGGCCGAAAACCTGCTTAATCAAGGGCTTTTCGAGCCCCTTTCCTACACCACCCACCCCCAAATTTGTGTGTAAAAAGTGGTGTAAATGGGGTGGCCTTTTGGCTTGGGATAAGTCCATCTTACCACCCCCGCAAATCACAAATCACAATGTTTTTGTTCCGCATATCTCCCAATATGGCCCAAATTGATCCACATAATATGCAAAATAGAAAATTGTACCGTCACCAATTTGTAACCTTTCCATTTTTGCTCAAAAATAATACACCCTCAGGTGGTGTAGCCGTTTTTTGCCCTCCGCGGGTTGCGATTTTCCCGCAAAAGGACTATACTATATCCATAAACCCGCAGGGGAGGAATCACTATGGATTACAAACGCTGTTGGGCGGCTGTCGATCTGGCCGCTCTTTCTCACAATTATCACTGCATCCGCCGGTTTCTCAGCCCCGGCTGCCGTTATTTGGCCATAGTAAAGGCCGATGGCTACGGCCATGGCGCGGCCACAGTGGCGGGCCAATTGCAAAAGGACGGTGCCGATTGGTTCGGTGTGGCTACGATGGAGGAGGCGCTTGATCTGCGCCGACAGGGCATCTACCGGCCCATTTTGGTGCTGGGCTACACCGATCCCGCCGCGGCCCCTATTTTGGCCAGCAATACCATCACGCAAACGCTGTTCAGCGAGGAATACGCCCTGCAATTGGCGGCGGAGGCCGCCAAAGCCGGCTGTGTGGTGGATTGCCATGTGAAGATCGATACCGGCATGAGCCGCCTGGGCTTTGATGCCGAAAACGAGAATACCGTGCTGATGGTGGAAAAACTGGCGCAGAGCGGCAGTCTGCACATCACTGGCATCTTTACCCACTTTGCCGTGGCGGATGAGGACACCGCAGTGAGCATGGCCTTTACCGAGCGGCAGTTTACCCTCTTTATGGAGGTGTGCAACCGCTTGCAGGCTGACGGTGTGAATGTGGGGCTGCGCCACTGCTGCAATTCCGCCGGCACACTGCTGCACCCGGCCTATCATCTGGATATGTGCCGCCTGGGCCTTTCGCAGTACGGCCTGGACCCCGATCCCTGCATGAAGGCCCTGCTGGATGTCCGCCCGGCCATGTCGCTGTATACAGTGGTTTCCATGGTCAAGGAAATTCCCGCCGGGGCCACGGTGAGTTATGGCCGCCAGTACACCGCTCCCACCCCGCGCCGCATTGCCACGGTGGCCATTGGCTATGCCGATGGTTACCCCCGCTCCTTGAGCAACCGTGCCGAGATGCTGCTGCACGGCAAGCGTGCCCCGGTCATCGGCCGGGTGTGCATGGATCAGCTGATGCTGGATGTCACCGATATCCCGGAGGCCCGTATGGGGGATATCGCGGTGGTAGCCGGCAGCGAGGGCGGTGAAAGCGTCACCTTTGACGATATGGCGCGCTGGGCCGGCACCATCAATTACGAGATCATCTGCGGCATCTCCAAGCGTGTGCCGCGTGTGATAACCGAATAACCAAGCATAAAGAAAGCCCCCCGGCTGGAGAAACCGGGGGGTGATTTGGTTTATCTCTTAGGAGATATAAGCAAGCGGTAGCTTAACTTATTTCTTCAGGGAGATGGCAGCGCCGGAAACCAGAGCAACAACAGCCAGGGCAGCAGCTACGCCAACTACATCGTTAGCGCCGGTGCCGGGGTTGGTGGTGCCGGGGGTAGCGGGCTCGGTAGCAGTGGTGGCCAGAGTGCCATCAACAACTACAACATAGCTGAAAGCGGGCATGGTGAAGGTCAGAACGCCATCATCCAGGGTAGCAGCCAGCTTGGTAACGGAGCCGTCGCCTTTGATAGCATAGGCATTGTAGGAAGCCTTAGCATTCTCAACGAAAGAGGTCATGGTAACGGAATACTGGTTGCGGCTATCGAACTTAATCTTCTCGGCCTTAACATCCTTCAGTACAGTGCCGTTTACATAATCACCAACATAGGCGAGATCCTTCTTGATGAGGGTGCCATTGGCAGTAACAGTCAGAGTACGGGTGCCATCAGTCCACTTACCAGTGGTAACATCCTTATCCTTGCTGTCCTTGCCAGCCTTGATGGTATAGATGGTGTTCAGTGCAACTTCTTCCAGTGCAACAGTGCCATTACCATTGATGGTCAACTCATCCTTGGCATAACCAACATCGAATACCATGGGGGTCTCAGTGCTTTCAACATTGAGACTGGTGTAGTTCTTACCGGAAACAGCCTTAAAAACATCAACAGCATTCTTGCCAGTGGCCTTTACGGAGATGCTCTTGATTACGAGGTCAACCTTGCTATCCCGAGCCTTGGTGAGATCCTCTTTAACGGTGATAACATACTGATAGTTGTCAGCAACTTCTTCACCATCGGGATTCTTCATCTGCCAACCCTCGGTGATGAGGCTCTTACCAGCATAGAAGTTAACGGTAACCTTGTTGTTAGCGGGAACAAACTTTTTACCACCGGTAACAGTATTAGAGTCAACGGTATAGTAGTTGGTGCCGAACAGGTCAGCAACAGAGAAGATGATAGAGTCACCGGGAGTCAGCGCGGTAACGGTAACACCAGCAAACTCATCAGAGCTGGAGCCAGCAACGATAGTCTTGTTGCCAGTGATGGTCACGGCAAACGCCATGGTGCAAACCATGATGACAGCCAGTACCAGTGCGAGTACTTTTTTCATTGTGATTTCCTCCTATAATTAAACGAAAGGCCACAAACCTGCTTAATCAATGGATTTTCAATCGCCTTTCCTACACCACCCACCCCCAAATTTGTGTGTAAAAAGTGGTGTAAATGGGGTGCTCGTTTGGCTTGGGATAAGTCCATCTCGCCACCCCCGCAAATCACAAATCACAATGTTTTTGTTCCGAATATCTCCCAATATGACCCAAATTGATCCACATAATATGCAAAATAGAAAATTGTACCGTTACCAAATTGTAATATTTACACTAATTTACATAAATCGCGGAAAAAATTACACCATCCGGTGGTGTAAGCGCAAAAACTCTTCCAAAAATATGTCCCAATAGTGTAGAATGGGGAATACCGGCGAATTTTGTCGCCGAGAAAGGAGTTAATGTGTATGCAAGAAGTACAAAAAACCGAAAAACGCAAGGACACCCGCGGCCGCGTGCTGCGCACCGGAGAAAGCCAGCGCCCCGATGGCAGCTACCAGTTCCGCTGGAGTGAGGGCGGCGAGCGCCGCACCCGCTATGCCCCCACATTGGAGGCCCTCCGGCAAAAGGAGGACGAGATCGCCCGTCAGCGGCTGCTGGGCCGCCTTTCCACCGGGGGCAGCGCCACCGTGGGTCAGCTGGTGGAACGCCACATGCTGCTGCGCCCCAACCTGCGGGAGCGTACCCGCCGCAGCTACCGCAATACCATCGCCCACCTGCAGCCGGATGACCTCTGGAGCCGCAAGGCCAAGGATGTCACGGTGGGGGATTGCAAGCTCTATTTCACCCGTCTGCAGCAGGGTGGTCTCTCCTACGAATCCATCCGCAACGACCATTCTTTCCTCTCCTCGGTGTTCAAAAACGCCGTGGAAGAAGGCACCGCCGGCTGGAACCCCTTCTCCTTCCGGCTGGGCTTCCTCCAGCGGGAGCCAAAAAAAGAGCGTGAGGCCCTCACCCCGCAGCAGCAGGCCGCCCTCTTGGAATTCATGGAGCAGGATACCTACTGCCGCCGCTACCGCGACCTGTTTTTGATCCTCCTGCATACCGGTCTCAGGGCAGGGGAGTGCGCCGGGCTCACGGTCGAGGATATCCACCTGCACAGCGGCTATCTCCAGGTCGATCACCAGGTCTACTACTCCCCGGAGCAGGGAGGTATGGTGTGGGCGCCCCCAAAAACCGAAAAAAGCTGCCGCAAGATCCCCCTCACCGCCCCCGCGGCAGAAGCGCTCCAGCGGCGCATCCTCGTGGCCCGTCAGTTCGGCCGGTGTCAGGTCATCGGTCAGCGGCGGCATTTTTTATTTCCCTGCCTCAATGGCTCCCGCCCCTTGCATGGCGTCGATTTCGACCGCATCTTCCGCAATGTCCATCGGCGCTACGCCCAAAGCGGCGGCATCCCCATCGCCGCCCTCACCCCGCACATTCTGCGCCACACCTTCTGCACCGGCCTGGTCCGCCGCGGGCTGGATGTCAAAAGCGTGCAGTACCTCATGGGCCACGCCTCGGCCGGCGTCACCCTGGATGTTTACAGCCATGTCAATTATACCGATGTAAAGGAGAAGATGCTGGATCTCGCCTCGTAACCCCGGGCGCAAATGGATATAAAAACGGCAAACCCCCAAATGCAGGGAAATGGCTGCATACAGGGGGATTATTTTTTACCCTTTTTCAGTTTTCATCGGGGGCATAGCCCAGTACATTCCGGGGCTGGCCGTACACATCCCGCAGGATAGCCACCCGCTCCAGTCCGGCGTTTCGCAGCAGCGCGGCCACCGCCTCGCCCTGCTCCTCGCCTATCTCATACAGCAGCAGCCCGCCGGGGGCCAGCATCCGCGGGTAAATGTCATTAAACCCCCGGTAGAAGTCCAGCCCGTCGGTCCCGCCGTCCAGCGCCATAGCCGGCTCCCGCCGCACCTCCCTTTGCAGGGTGGGCAGCTCGCCGCTGGCAATATAGGGCGGGTTGCTCAGGATAGCATCATACGGCCCCTGGATCGTCGGGGGAGGGCAGAGGGCGTCGCCCTGCACGGCGGTCACATTGTCCGCCTTATGCCGGGCGATATTGGCCCGCAGGTACTCCATCGCCTCCGGGGATAGCTCCAGCACCGTCACATTGGCCGCAGGCAGCGTTTTCGCCACCGTAATGGCAATACACCCGCTGCCGCCGCAAAGCTCCAGCACGCGGCATTCTGGCCGTTTTCGCAGGTAGTCTATGGCCGCCTCCGTCAGCTGTTCGGTTTCCGGCCGGGGGATCAGCACTCCGGGGCCTACCGTAAAGTCCCGCCCCATAAAGTCCCATTCCCCCAGGATATACTGTACCGGCTCCCCGGCGGCCCGCCGCCGCAGCAGCGCAAGGTATTCCTCCCGTTCGGCCTGCGGATAGCGCTCATCCTTTTTCAGGGGGTAGTTGGTGCGGTTCAGCCCGCTCACCTTTTCCAGCAGCAGGAATGCGTCCGTCGCGGCATCGTCGCAGGGGGCTGGGTGCACCCGCCGCCGCAGCAGATGCTCCCCTTGCCGCAGCAGCTCCCGATAGGTGCCTTTACCAGCGGTCGGCATTTTCGTCCTCCGGTATCACCGCCTCCAGGGCGGCAATGGCGCACTCTATCTGGCTGTCGTCCGGTTCGCAGGTGGTGATATGCTGCAGCCACATGCCGGGCGCTGAGATGATGCGGGTCAGAATCCCGTCGGAGCGGCCCGCCAGCTTGATGAGCTCATAGCTGATGCCCACCACCACCGGGATAAGCGCCAGCTTCAGCAGCATCCGGATGGCCGGGTTATCCCAACTGATAAAGGAGCCCACAATGATGGAGATAAACACCACCAGGAACAAAAAGCTGGTGCCGCATCTGGGGTGGAACCGCCGCTGCGGCCGGATATTTTCCACCGTCAGGGGCAGTCCGGCCTCGTAGCAGGCGATGGACTTATGCTCCGCCCCGTGGTACTCAAAGACCCGGTGGATCTCCTTCATGCGGCTGCACAGCCACATGTATCCCACCAGGATGATGACCTTGATGAGACCCTCAAAGAGCGAAAGCCCAATGCCGGCGCCCAGCAGCGGCTTCAGCAGGGAAGAAAGCCCGGTGGGGATAAAGATAAACAGCACTGCCGCCAGGGCCACCCCCAGCACCACGGCCACACCGCCCAGTACCTTCATCAGGTTATTGCCCAGCTTTTCCTCCAGCCACTTATCAAATTTGGTGGGCTCCTCCTCCACGCCGGCCTTTTCGGCGCTCTTCATCAGGCAGCCGTAGCCCACCACCATCGAATCCACCATATTGAAGATGCCCCGCAGAAAGGGCACCCGGCGGGTCCAGTGCGCCTTTTGACCCCCCTTGTGGGTGTTCCAGGTCTCCACATCTATGCTGCCGTCCGGCAGCCGGGTGGCCATACTCGTCAGGAACGGTCCCCGCATCATAATGCCCTCAATCAGGGCCTGTCCGCCTATGGAAGTTTTCTTCTTTTCGTTTGCCATATGGGTATGTTTATTTCCTTTCTCAGCCCCTTGCCAGCGGCAGGGTAATGGTCACGGTGGTGCCCTCTCCCTTGCGGGAAGTAAGCTTCAGGCTGCCGCCGTGCATATTGATGATCTCATCCGCCACCGCCAGCCCTATGCCGGAACCGCGGCGGGAGGATTTTCCTTTGTAAAAACGGTCCTTCACCCTCGGCAGCTCCTCCGGCGCGATGCCGATGCCGGTATCCGCCACCGAGATAACGGCGCTGCCGCTTATGGTGGTCAGCGTCACCGCCACGGTGTCCCCGCCGTCGGAGTACTTGATGGCGTTATCCAGGATATTGATAAACACCTGCCGCAGCCGGTTGCGGTCTGCATAAACGATGATGACGCCCTCCGGCTCCTCGTACAGCAGGGTCTTGTTTTCCCGTCGGGCCCGCTCAGTGTACATCAGCACCACATCGCTCAGCTCCGCCGCCAGGTCCACATTCTCGCGGGTAAGCACCATCCGCCCGCCCTGGATCCGGGAAAAGTCCAAAAGCTCCTCCACCATCTGAGAAAGCCGCTCCGTCTCCCCCATGATGACCTGCATGCCCTTCCGCCTTGTTTCGGGGTCCAGGTCGTCGTCGCTCAGCAGCGTTTCGCCCCAGCCCCTTATGGCGGTCAGCGGGGTGCGCAGCTCGTGGGAAACCGAAGAGATGAAGTCATTTTTCACCTGCTCGGCGTTACTCAGCTCCTCCGCCATATTGTTGATGGAGGCGCACAGCTGGCCGATCTCATCGTCATTGTGGGTGTCCAGCCGCACATCAAAGTCGCCCTGGGCGATCTGCCGGGCGGTCCGGCTCACCTCGCCCACCGGCGCGATGATGGAATTCATGAAGTAGCTGCTGGTATACAGCACAAACAGTAGAATGGCCAGCGCCACCAGCGCCGCAAAAACGGTGATCAGGGTCAGCTGCCGGTCGATGGCCTGCATCGAGACCACATACCGCAGTCCCAGCAGGTCCTCTCCCGAAAGGGAGGAAAGCACGGTCACAGCCATGATCTTCTGGCCCTCCCACCGCCCGGTAAAGGAGCCGCTTTCGCCGTTTTCCCTTGCCATGGCCAGGTCCGGCATGGTGGTATCCTGCGGCATAAACCCGCTGGAGGTAAGGAACACCTGCCCCTCGGCATCCAGCGCCATCAGCTCTATCCGGTCCCTGTACTCAAAATCCTGTACCAGCTCATACAGCCGGGCATTAAAGTCGCTGCCCGCATCGGCCGCGGCGCTTTCCAGGCGGGCGCTCACCGCGGCCGCCCGCGTGCGGATGTACTGGGAGGCGCTATTGTAGTAGAAAGAATGCATGGCGGCGGAAACCACTATGACCATGGCCACCATAATGACCACGATAATGCCAAAGCTATTCAGTAACCACCGCTTGGTGATGCTGCTGTGTGGTGCCATCGGCTTTCCGCCTCCTTTCTTCCGCTTTGTTTTTTGGGACGCTCCGTCCGGCGAAAACCGGCGCTGGCGGCGTCAGAGAGCCTCGACAGGCATCAGTCCGCCTTCACCGGACAAGAGCCTGCCTGCGGCCCTCTTTCTTGCCATCCTCCGTTTTTCGGCCGGCCGCGGCTTATTCCACCCACTTGTAGCCAAAGCCCCACACCGTGGTGAGGTATTTGGGGTTGCTGGGCTCCGGCTCTATCTTCATCCGCAGCCGACGCACATTCACATCCACTATCTTGTCATCGCCAAAGTAGCTGTCGCCCCATACAGTGGTCAGCAGGGCGCTGCGGTCCAGGGCCACATTGGGGTTGCGCATAAAGTGCTCCATCAGCTGAAATTCCACCTGCGTCAGGTCGATCTTCTGGCCGTCGCGGGTCAGGCTGCGGCTGCGGATATTGAGCTGGAACGGGCCGGAGCGCAGTTCTGTCTCCGGCTCCTGCTTGGCGCTGCTCATGCTTACCCGGCGGTAAACGGCATCCACCCGGGCCACCAGCTCGCTGGGGCTAAAGGGCTTGGTGATGTAGTCATCGGCGCCCAGCATCAGGCCGTTCACCTTGTCCATCTCCTGGCTTTTGGCGGAAAGCATGATGATGCCCAGGGTGTTGTTTTTCTCCCGGATATGCTTGCAGACGGCAAAGCCATCGATGCCGGGCATCATGATATCCAGAATGGCGACCGAAAAGCTGTCGCCCTGCTCATCAAAGACACGGATGGCATCCTCGCCGCAGCTGACATCCACGACCTCGTAGCCGCTGCGCTGCAGATTGATGACCTCAAATTCACGGATGGCGTCCTCGTCCTCACAGATGAGAATTTTGCGGGGTGCTGCCATAAGTTTTACCTCCTGTGTGTTGGTTTTTTGGGAACCCCATGGGGGAGAATTGCGATATTTTTTCCGGCTTCTGGTTTTACTGGGGGAGGGGATTGGCCATCTCCCGACGCAGGGCGGCGATCCCAGTAGGGAGAACGCTGTTTTTCCCCTGGCCGCGGCCGACGGGCTGCCGGTTGGTTTTTAGCGAGCCGTTTTCCCTCTGCTTGAATTTTAAGCCCAATAGGGGGATCGGCTGGCGCTTTGCCGGTTTCCCGGTGCAGGGCTGGGACAGCAGTTATCCCAGCAGGGAGAAGCCTTCTTCCACCTGTGTCATGCTGATGGGGCTGCCGGCCGGCAGGAAAGCGTAGTAGGCAAATTGACCGCGGGTGGCCAGCAGGGTGTAGCCCTCCGGCTCGGTGCCCTCGGCGGCGGAAACCACCCGCAGCCGCAGGTATTCCTCGCCGGTTTCATTCAGGCTGCCGGTGTACCGCCGGAAAATGACCTCCCTGGTCTCGGCCCGGCGGGAAAGGGTCAGGGCATCCATCCAGTACTGGTCGTACAGGGCGGGCGGCAGGATAAAGCGCCAGCCATCGGTGGTATTCTGGTAGCAGGCGGCCACGGTGGAATAGCTGCCGTACTGCAGGGTCCGGTACTCGGTAAAATAGCGGGTCTCTTCCCGGCTGCTGCCGGCGGAGCCGGGCACAACGGCGCTCCAGGGCAGCTCCACTATGCCGTCGCCGTTGATATCGGCCGGGGAGGCCCCGGAGTAGCAGTAACCATCGGCATAGCCGGTGGGGGCTTCCTCCTGCGGGAGGACCAGCCGGCCGTTCTGCACGCCCACAAGAAGGGAGGCAGTCATATCGGCATTGATGCGGCCGGAGAAAACGGTGCCGGGCAGCTCCTGCGCGATAAGGCCGGTGACCGATTCCAGGATGTTCTGCAGGCGCAGGGAGCTGTAAGCGGAATCCAGCACCGAGATGCCGACGCCGCTCCAGCCGATGTACTGCAGGGTGACGCCGCCATCCACGGTGGCCGCTATGAGTTCTTCATAGCCGTCGCCGTCAAAATCGGCAATGGCCATGCCATCGCAGCTGATGTGAAATTCCTCCGAGAGGGCGGCATCCCGGTAGCGGTACAGGTACAGGGTATCAAATTCCCGGTCGGGCTCACGCCAGCCCACCAAAAGGTCGGTGGCGCCATCGCCGGAAAGGTGCCTGAAATCCACGAAAAGGACCTCGCCCTCGGTGCCGGGCAGGGCATTGCGGGCCCGCCAGCGGCCGTCGGATTTATCCAGAATTTGCAGGTAGACCAGTGGCTCATCCTCCACGGTGTAAAAGACAACGGCTTCCTGCTCTTCATCGCCGTCCAGATCGGTGAAAATGTAGGGGGAGCGGTAGCTGCCGCCGGCGGGGTAGCACAGTCGCAGCTCCTGGCCGACCACATCCCGCAGGGCTTCATCCACCTCGGTTTGCAGCTCGGAAAGGACGGGAGGTGTGAGGAGGGAATCGACATCGGGCTGGTAAAGATCGCAGCCGGAAAGGCCCAGCAGCAGGCCGGCCCCCAGGGTCAGAGTACAGATGAGCTTTTTCATGGCGGTTCCTCCTTTCCGGCCATTTGGGTACAAACACCCAATCTACCATCTTCCATTGTAGTCTTTTTCCAGCAGCCTGTCAATGAACGGGGTGTAAATTCGGCGGGCCGAAAAAGGAAAATTTTCTACGAAAAGGAAGCAGGAATTTCCGGGGGAAATTGCGTATCGCGCGTGTGCGCGCAGGCGGGCATGGGTACGCGCGCGCGGGAGAGGTTATCCTAAAAATGGGAAAATGGGGGGGCGACCGAAGGGGTGCGGAGTCGAGCGCCGCCGGTGGCGGATACAGCGAGACGGAGCACCCGTAGTGGTCGGAAAGAACGAGCAAGCGAGCAGCGCGAAGTTCTTTTCGGGTACCACAAGGCGGGCGACCGAAGGGAGCCCACAGAGGGACAAGGCCGTGGCCGGCCGGCTGCGGAAGGCGGCGGAGAAAAAAGAATTCCCCCGCTGGGTGGCGGAGGAGGGAAGAGTTGGATCATTATTTGCGGTCGGTGGGGGTATTGGCGGCCAGCACCCGCTTTTCGGCATTGGTGACAAGATTGAGCAGGGAGGTGGCGAACAGCGGGTAATCCCGGCTGAGGGATTCGGTGGAGAGAGCCAGGGCATCCGGGTGGGTGATGGGGTCCATGCCCTCGGCAGGTTTACCGGCGGCGATCTGCTCGGCATTGGCTTGGCAGACCTGCATCATAGCGGCGGAATAGGGATGGGCGATCAGGCGGTTCAGCTTGAACATGGCGGGCTGGTTCTTCTCATTGGCGCCATGCAGGACGCGGAATGCCCGGTAGACCGCGAGCATCAGGAAATCGCTGACCTCGGTGACGAGGGCGCGGCTGCCGCTGCGGTTCAGGAGATCAAAGATGATATTAAGGGAATTGGTGATAAGCTTTTTATTAAGGGTGCACTGCACGCCATTGCGGAAGCTGTTCTCCTTGCCCGCGGCATCACTTTCCGGCAGCTCCTCGATGGTGAGGGTGAGGCCGTTGCGGTCCGGGGTACGACCCAGGATGTAATCGCAGGAGACCCCGTAGAAATCGGCGGCGCGCACCAGAAAATCAAGACCGCATTCCCGGATGCCGTTTTCGTAATGGGAAAGCAAAGCCTGGGAGACCCCAAGCTGCTGTGCGGCACTCTTTTGGCTGATGCCCTTTTCTTTTCTTAGGAGAGTAAGCAAACGGGAAAATTCCGCGGCCACGGCGTACACCTCAAATCTAACATTATTACAGATAGTATAAATCATTATAATGGGGAAAGGGACATTTGTAAACCAAAAATGTCGAAGAAATGAAAGTTTCCTTAAAGTTTGTAAAATCCCATCAGAAATGCCCCGAAATTTTGTGATATTAAATAATGAGGAGTTCCTTTCGCACCAAAACTGTGCTATAATATTATCCGGAAAAAGGAAAGAACGCAGGAAGGAGAGCAGGCATGAAGAACTATGTGCTGCACTTTATACGGCACGGCCGCACCGAACACCAGCGCCAGGGCGTTTATATGGGACGGCGCACCGGCTCCGAGCTTTCGGCTGAAGGGATAGGGGAGCTGCTGGCGCTGCGGCGGGAATATGACTACCCCTCGGCGGAGGTGGTATTCAGCAGCCCGCTGCCGCACTGTTTACAGACGGCGGATTTTCTCTACCCGGAGAGCCGGCTGATGGTGGTGGACGAGCTGGCGGAGATGGACTTTGGCGTCTATGAGGGCAAGAGCCTGGAAGAGCTGAAGGACGACCCGGAATTTGGCCGGTGGCTGGCGGATTCTCACCACCAGAAGCCCCCGGAGGGGGAAAGCGGCGAGGAGTTCTTGATAAGGATCCAGGCGGCGGTGGCCGCAATGATAGATTACATGGCGCAGAACGAGATCTTTGAGGCGGCGGTGGTGACCCATGGCGGTGTCATTGCTACGCTGATGTCCACCCTGGGGCTGCCGCGGCAGCCGCTGCAGTTCTGGAAAACCAGCGGCGGGCGGGGCTTTACCTGCTTTGTGCATCCGCAGATCTGGCAAAACGACCACCTGATGGAGGTGGCGGGCATTCTGCCGCACGGGGCGGCGGCCGCTTGCGATAACGGGACCGAAAAGAAAGGATGAGGAACAATGACGCTGAATAAGGCCATAAAATTTAACGCGAAAAAGTGCCTGAGGAATAACTGGGGACGGGCCATTCTGATCTTTGTGATCATGGCGGCGGTGAGCGCGGTGCTGGGCGCCTTGGATAATGCGATTTTTTCCGCCTTTGGCTTTCACCGGGTGGAGATCAGCATAGATCTGCTGCGGGGCGGCTATATGGAATGGTGGCTGGCGGAGGGCGCCGATGTGACCTGGTATGAGGTGGCGCTGAGCATCCTGCTTTCGCTGGTGCGGCTGTGCATTATGGCACCGCTGACATTGGGCGCCGCCAACTGGGCGCTGGAGCTTTCCGATGGGCGTAGCAATTCCATTGGGGAGCTGTTCTGGGCCTTTGATAACGCGGCGTGGTACCGCAGCGTATGGATGAGCATTACCGTGGCGGTAAAGACGGGGCTGTTCGCCATCGCGGTGGAGGCGATCCCGACGGTAATGATGGCGATAGGCGCGGCCAACCTGTGGGAGAACCGCTCCCTGGGGGTGCCGCTGGTGGTCATCGGCAGTGTGCTGATGCTGGTGGCGCTGCCCTTTACCTGGTGGTTTGGCGCGCGGTACATGGCGGCCAACCTGCTGCTGTGCGACCGGTACTACTACACCGTAAAAGAGGCGACAAGGCTTTCGGTAGCGCTGACCCGCGGTCGCCGCTGGCAGATCGTAGGATTTTACCTTTCCTTCCTGCCGTGGTACCTGCTGTGCTGCTTGGTGCTCCCGCTTCTGTATGTCATCCCCTATGTGGCGGTGGCCGGCACCATGATGGCCCGGTATCTTTTTGAGGACTATCTGCTGGGGCAGAAGAAGCTGGATGTTTCCGACCCGGATCAGCTCATCATTGATGATGTGGCGCCGGAGGATTACCACAAGGCCCGTGAGGAGCAGGGAATGGAGGCTCCGGCCCCTGCCGAGGAGCCGTTCACCGCGCCGGAGGAGGCCCCGGAGGAGGATAACGGCGGCATAGCGGAGCTGTAAACCGAATAGACGGCAAAAAGGAAGAGCCCCTGCGAGGGGGCTCTTTTTTGCAGTTTGTAAAAGGGGATGGGGCCAGGCGGCGCGGCGAAGCGGGGGAGGGCTGTCCCGCCCCGCAGGGGCGGCGGCCCGAGAGACAGCGCAGCCGTGCCGCCGGGGATTACATGAGGGGGGCCAGCAGCTTAAGCAGGGCGCACAGGGCACTGGTGCCGCGCAGTTTGCTGCGGAGCTCCTCAATGGTGATGAGGCGGCTTTTTTCCAGGGTCTCTTCGATGTCCTTTTTGATCTCGGCAAGGACGGGGGTATGGTACAGCAGCACGGCGTTTTCGTAGTGGAGGTACAGGCTGCGGTAATCCAGGTTGGCGGTGCCCACCATGGCTGCCTCGTCATCGCACAGGCACATTTTGGCGTGGATGAAGCCGGGCTGATACTCATAGATCTTGACGCCGCTTTGGATGAGGGTCTGGTAATAGGAGCGGCTGACCATGTGGACATACCATTTATCCGGGTGGGAGGGGGTGATGATGCGGACATCCACGCCGCTTTCCGCCGCGGTTTTCAGGGTGGTGACAAATTCATTATCCAGGATGAGGTAGGGTGTGGTGATATAGACATAATGGTCCGCCCGCTGGATGAGGTGCAGATAGGCATTCTCCGCCACATTAAAGTGATCCAGGGGGGAATCGGGGTAGGGCTGCACATAGCCCTGCGCCGGGAGCGCCCGCGCGGTGAGGTATTCCTCCTCGGGACGATCGAGGGTATCGCTGCCGGCGTTTAGGGTCCACTGCTGGAGGAACATGCGGGTAAGGCTGCGCACCGCGGCGCCGCGCAGCAGCACGGAGGTATCCTTCCAGTGGCCGAAGCGCTCCACCTTGTTGATGTATTCATCGGCCAGATTGATGCCGCCGGTGAAGCCCACCTGGCCATCGATGACGCAGATCTTGCGGTGGTCGCGGTAATTAAGGCTGGGATCCATGCTGGGGCGCATGGGGTTATACGGAACAGCCTTGATATTAAAGCCGGCCAGTTCCTTGGGATAGCTGGCGGAAAGCCGCTGAATGCAGCCGAAGTCATCGTAGATGACGCAGACCTCCACCCCGGCGGCGGCCCGCTCCCGCAGAATTTCCAGGACGGAATCCCACATCAGGCCTTTTTCGAGGATGAAATACTCGAGGAAGATGAATTTCTTGGCCTTGGGCAGCTCCTGCATCAGCTGGCGGAAGAAATCCTCGCCCAGAGGGGCGTATTCCACCTGGGTGCCGCCATAGGCCGGAAAGCCGGAGATATTGCGGATATAATCGGTGAGGACGCGGTGCCGGGGGTATTCCTCCAGCAGGGCGGCGGTGTCGCCTTCCTCAGCGGTAAAGAGCGCCGGGTGGGCCGCTTCATTGGCGGCGATCTTCTCCCAGTAGCGGTGGGGCAGTGTTTTATTGCCAAACTTGAGGTAGAAGAACCAGCCCACCACCGGCAGCGTCATGATGAGGATGATCCAGGTGATCTTGTAGGAGGGGTTATCATCCTTGGCGACCAGCCAGATGACAATGATAAGGCTGAACAGCACAAAGGCGGCGTAAAGATAGGTGGAGTAGCTGCTGATATTGAACAGGATAACGGCGAAGATGCCGATTTGGACCACGATGAGCAGAGAGAACCAGAACACCCTGCTGATGAAGAAGCGCAATATTTTTTTCATGCTGCACCGCCTTTCCCGAGAAATGCCGAATGACTATATTACAAGTATTATAATATGCTATATCTATTTTACATCAATGAGAGGGAGCTTGTCAAACCACAGTGAGGGACTGGTGTACCAAGGAAAAAGGGTGTATAATAGGCCAAGAAACGCAAGGGAGGCGGGAATATGCCATGGAGCGAATGGATAAAGGAGCCGGTATGCTGGCTGGTGTGCTATCTTATTATCGCCAATTTGGCGGGCTTTGCTATGATGGGGATTGATAAATATAAAGCGAAGCACGAGCGCTGGCGCATCCGGGAGCGGACGCTGATGCTGACGGCCGCTTTGGGCGGCTCGGTGGGAGTGTTCTGCGGGATGCGGGTATTCCACCACAAGACGCTGCACAAGCTGTTCCGCTGGGGCGTGCCGGCCATTATGGCGGTACAGGCGGCGCTGGCCGTGTATCTTATCTGGTTCCGGTAAAAGAAATAAAAGAAGCAGAAAAACCGCCGCATTGCTGCGGCGGTTTTTCTGTGCTTGTGACAATTGTGTGATAGAGGTAAGAGAGAGGTTAATGTGTTGACTGTAATCTGAGGGTTTTTGAGGAGGTCAGCTAAGGGTTTTTGTTCCCTTGCTGTGATTTTATTATAGAGCATCGTAAAAGAAAAGTTGTAAAGCGTTTATGAACAATAAATGAAACTTTTTTGGGAAATTTAACACAAAATCGTGAACAAGGCCATTCGGAGAGATTTCACAAAGGAAAATGGCGTTTTGGCTAAAACATAACAAGCATTTTGCAGCAAAATATATGAAAAACAAGGATTGACAGCGGGCCGCGGCGTGATTATAATGACTAATTTGTTAGAGGAATAAAAATGCGAAAGGCCGGGGAACGGCCTGTGGAGTGAAGAATATGAATGAGAAAACAGCCCAATTTTCCCTGCGGGGGCTTTTTCAGCCGCGGGACCTGACAGAGGGCACCCCCTGGAAGACGATCCTGGCCTTTGCGCTGCCCATTATCATCAGTTACCTGCTGCAGCAGGTGTATACCATCAGCGATGCGGCCATAGTGGGGCAGACGCTGACGGCCGGTGAGGTGGCCGGGGTGAATGATACCACCTCCATTATCTTTATCTTTTTGCAGTTCGCGTTTGGCGTCAGCGCGGGTTTTTGCGTGGTGACGGCCGCGGAGGTGGGCGCCCACCATGAAGCCGGGGTGCGGCGCTCGCTGGCGGCGCAGATCCTGCTTTCGGCGGCGCTGACGGTGCTGCTGACCGGGCTGGCACTGCTGCTCTTGAAGCCGATGCTGGCGTGGATCAATGTGACGCCGGAAAGTCCGGAGGTGTACCGCGCGGCCCATACCTACTGCGCTATCATCTTCGCGGGCATCGGGGCGCAGCTTTTCTATAATTTTATCTGCTCCTTTTTGCGCAGCATGGGGGATTCGGTAACGCCGCTTTTGTTCCTGCTGTTTTCCACCATCCTCAATATCGGGCTGGACCTTTTGTTCATTGTGTCCTTCCATTGGGGTGTTGCCGGGGCGGCCATTGCCACGGTGGCGGCACAGCTTATCAGTACGGTGGGGTGCTTTCTTTACGCGTTTATAAAGTACCCCAAGCTGCGTCTCCACAGGGAGGACTGGCAGGTGACGCTGGGGGATATGCGCCGGCACCTGGGGCAGGGTATCCCGCTGGGACTGCAGTTTTCGGTGCTGGCTATCGGTATTATCGTGATGCAGAGCGTGGTGGTGAAGTTCGATATCCTGGAGGGGGAGATGATCTCCAACGCGGCGCAGAATGGCTTTGGCGCGGCGAATAAGCTGAACAATCTGCTGATGACCCCGATGAACGGCCTGGGCGCGGCCATGACCAGCTATACGGCCCAGAACATGGGCGCCGGGCAGCCGGAGCGCATCAAAAAGGGAACGCTGCAGGCGCTGGCGATGGTATCCATCCTGGCGGGCATCTCCATTGCGATTGGGCTGGGGCTTTCCTTTGGCGGCAGCTACCTGCGCATCTTCCTAAGCGTCGATAAGGTGACGGCCGAAACGATGCGCTATGGCAATACCTATCTATATGTGGATCTGGCGATGTATCTCTTTTTGGGGTTCATCTTTGTGGTGCGCAACTGTGTGCAGGGCATCGGGCTTTCGCGGTTTATCCTGGGGGCAGGTACCGCGGAGCTTCTGGCCCGGGTGGCGGTGTGCCTGCTGCTGCCGGCGGCCTTTGCGGGCGGGGAGGTAACAGCGGCGGCCCCGGCGATTTCCTTCTACGCGCTATGCGCGGCGGACCCCGCGGCCTGGATGGCGGCGGATGCCGTGCTGATGATCCCCTTCCTGCGGGATATTATGAGAAAATGGCAGTGAGAGCTGCCGTTTTTTCTTATCCGCTGGGAGGAAAAAATTTCTTCTTATTTTGGTAAAACAAATGTTTGCAATTTAAGAACATATGTGCTATACTACTTTTAGAAACAGATAAGGGAGGCCGTGCTATGCAGGAAATCAGCCAAAAAGCCCGCCAGGTGCTGGAGTATCTGACCCAGAGAGAGAGCAGCATTCCGCCCACGGTGCGGGAGATCGGTGCTGCTTTGCAGATCAAATCCACCTCGACCGTCCACAAGTATCTGACGGAGCTTGCCGCCGCCGGGTACATCGAAAAGGGCGATAAGATGAACCGTGCTATATCCCTGCCGCAGCAGCAGAGCGCCAAGGTGCCGCTGCTGGGCGTGGTCACCGCCGGCCAGCCTATTCTGGCGGTGGAGGACATTGAGGGTTATGTGCCCTACCAGGGCGGCCGTTACCCCGCCAATGAGCTGTTTGCGCTGCGGGTCCGCGGCGAGTCCATGATCGAGGCGGGGATCCTCAGTGGGGATATTATTATCGTGCACCGTACGCCCGCGGCCCAGAACGGGGAGATCGTGGTGGCGCTGGTGGAGGATGAAGCCACCGTCAAGCGCTTCTACAAGGAAAACGGGCATTACCGCCTGCAGCCGGAAAACAGCACCATGGAGCCCATTATTGTGGATTCGGTGCTGATCCTGGGCAAGGTGGTAGCACTGCTGCGGGAATACTAAGAAGAAGTCCGCAAAAAAGGCGGGCGGCGCGGCGGCGCGGCGGCGCGTGCGAGGGGCGACCGGAGGGAGCCCCGAGGAGAGCAGAACCGCGATGCCCGGTAAGCGTGCCGCTATTTTGAAAAGCTGAATAAAAGGAAGCCTCCTGCCAAAGATGTGAGTATCTTACGGCAGGAGGTTTTTATAATGGAAAGCATGATGGAAAAGCTGTGCGGCACCCGCACCGAGGAAAATCTCAGGACAGCCTTTGCGGGAGAATCACAGGCAAGGAACAAGTACACCTACTACGCCAAAAAGGCCGAGGAGGACGGCATGAACCAAATCGCGGAGATCTTCCGCATTACGGCGCTTAATGAGGAACAGCACGCGAAGATCTGGTTCAAGCTACTGAATGACGGAATAGGCTCCACAGAGGAGAACTTGAAAAATGCCGCGGAAGGAGAGCACTTTGAGTGGGCGGAAATGTATGCCGATTTTGCCAAAACGGCCGAAGAGGAGGGCTTTGCAAACATCGCGCGGCTATTTAGCGGGGTGGCGGCCATAGAAAAGAGCCATGAGCAGCGATTCCTAACGCTGGAGCGCTCCGTCCGGGAGGGGGGAGTATTCCAAAGTGGGGAGGAGACCACTGTTTGGATCTGCCGCAACTGTGGGCATATCGCTGTGGGTAAGACAGCGCCGCAGGTTTGCCCGGTGTGCAGCCACCCGCAGGCGTACTTCCAGCGCCGGGCGGAAAACTACTGATGTGAGAAGGCGGGCGCTCCGGAGCGGGCAAGGGCTGCCCACAGCAAAGCGGAGGGGCAGCCCTGAGAAGCGCAGGGGCGCCCGCCTGGAATCCGGCCGGCAGCATAAGGAAAAGCCGCCCCTTTGCAGGGACGGCTTTTTAAGTTAGCTTATGGCAAGGATCAAGCCTTGAACATGAGCAGCAGGAAGCCAGCGGCTACAGCGGAACCGATAACACCGGCTACATTGGGGCCCATGGCGTGCATCAGCAGGAAGTTGGTGGGGTTGTACTTACGACCCTCGACCTGAGATACACGGGCAGCCATAGGAACGGCGGAAACGCCGGCAGAACCGATCAGAGGATTGATCTTGCCGCCGGTGAGCAGGCACAGCAGCTTGCCCAGCAGTACACCACCAGCGGTGGAGAAGCAGAAGGCAGCCAGACCCATTACGACGATACCAATGGTCTGCAGGGAAAGGAAGGTCTGACCATCGGCGGTAGCGCCAACGGTAGTACCCAGCATGATGGTAACGATGTTACAGAGAGCGTTCTGCGCGGTGTCGGAAAGACGCTCAACGCAGCCGGCCTCACGGAACAGGTTACCCAGCATCAGGCAGCCGATCAGAGAAGCGGTATCGGGGATGAGCATGATAACAACGCAGGAAACAACAATGGGGAAGATGACCTTCTCCGCCTTGGAGACCTTGCGCAGCTGGCCCATCTTGATGACGCGCTCTTTCTTGGTGGTCAGAGCCTTCATGATGGGGGGCTGGATCAGCGGGATCAGTGCCATGTAGGAGTAGGCAGCTACTGCGATGGCAGAGAGCAGCTCGGGAGCCAGCTTATTGGTAACAAAGATAGCGGTAGGACCATCGGCGCCGCCGATGATACCGATAGCCGCAGCCTGAGCAGCGGTGAACAGGTGCTCGCCGCCGACGGTAATGGCATTGGCAAAGATAAAGGCAACATAGATACCCAGCTGGGCGGCAGCACCGAGCAGCAGGGAAACGGGGTTCGCCAGCAGAGGTCCGAAGTCGGTCATCGCGCCTACGCCCATGAAGATGAGGCAGGGGAAGATGGAAGACTTAACACCGCGGTGAATGATCTTAAGTACGCCGGAATCATACCAATGAACGCTTGCCAGCTCGGACTGGGCTTTTGCCAGTGCGGTGACAAGTTCCGGATTGGTGGGATCGGCGGCAAGGGCTGCCGAAGCATTCTGCACCGCAAGGGTGGCAGCTTCGGTGGCATCTTTCATGATGCCGGTATCGGGCAGGTTGGCAAGCATCATACCGAAAGCGATGGGCAGCAGCAGCAGCGGCTCAAATCCCTTAACGATGGCGCAGTACAGCAGCACGAAGGAGATGAGCAGCATGACACCCTGCTGCCAGCTCAGATTAGCAAAGCCGGAGCGAGCAAAGGTCTCGCCGATAATTCCAAAAAAGTCCATTTAGTTTGTCCTCCCTCTATCAAGAAAGAGTAGCCAGAACATCATCGGTGTTAACAGAAGTGCCCTTGGCAGCAACGGAAGCAACGGTACCATCGCAGGGAGCAACGATATCGTTTTCCATCTTCATAGCCTCCAGAATCAGAATGACATCGCCGGCCTTTACAGCGGTGCCGACAGGGGCTACCACATTAAGTACGGTGCCGGGCATGGGGGCAACAACATTGGCGCCGCCGGCGGGAGCAGCCGCTACGGGAGCGGGAGCAGGAGCAGGGGCGGGAGCGGCTACAGGTGCGGGAGCAGGAGCAGCCTTGGGAGCGGGGGCAGCAGCAGGAGCGGCAGCCGCGGTGGTATTGGTGATCTTAGCAGTATTCTTCTCAACTTCTACTTCATAGTTCTTGCCGTTGAGAGTAACAACATACTTGGCCATTTGGTTTTTCCTCCTCTAAAAATTAGCAAGCTTTGATGGATTTGATGGTGACGGTATCCAGCGTAAAGCCGTTTTCGGTGGCGCACTTGGAAACCAGCTCGGCAGCCTCCTCGGGCTTCAAGCCACCCAAATCCTCTGGCAGTTCGATGGCGCGAATCGCACGGAAAGACAGCTCGGAAGGCTGGGTCCCCAGCTTATCGGCAGTAATTGCCATTACCATCGCAGCGGTGGGCTCATCCACGCCGCACAGGGCCAGAATGGGCTTCAGAACATTGTAGCCGGCAACGAGAGTACGCACGGCAGCCGCCGGTGCAGCAGCCTTGGCAGGCGCAGCAGCGGGAGCGGCTTTAGCAGCGGGTGCCGCGTTACCTTTTTTTCCGGTCAGTTTGGGAATGATCTTACCCATCAGCATAACGATGAGCGCCAGGATGATCAGCTCCATAAACACAACCAGAATACCGATACCGGACATGGTAAGGGATTCACCAAAGGTCAGGTTATAGCTGCCGCCCTGTGCAACACGATCAGTCAGCATTTGTACTAGCATCAGTCTTTACCTCCTTCTTCTTTTATTTTACCTCACGGATAGAAAAGTGAATTTCGTTATCATCCTCTTTGCGGTCACGCTTCTCAAAGTAAGCCTCCGCCTGCGCGGGGAACGCAATGTAGGAAAGAACATCCTCATCGCTGTGGGCACGCTCTCCCAGCTCCCGCTTGGCTTTCTCAAAGCCGGGCTCCAGCAGGTCGGCGTAGCGCTGGGTAATGGGTTTTTCGTCACCCAGCACCAGCTTCTGTACTTCGGGGTTTATCTTGCCCGGAGCGCGGCCATACTCGCCTTTGACATAGGCTTTGATCTCTTTGGAAACATTCTTATAGCGTCCGCCGGTCAGCACATTTACCGTGGCCTGAACACCGACCATCTGGCTCATGGGCGTAACGAGCGGAGGATAACCAAGATCTTTGCGCACCTTCGGTACTTCCAGCAAAACGGCATCCAGCTTGTCCAGCGCCTTCTGCGCGGTAAGCTGGGCCACCAGGTTGGAGAGCATACCGCCCGGCACCTGATAAATGAGGGCATCGGTGGCATTGCCCATGACCACGGGGTTCAAGAGGCCGTTGGCCAGGTACTTGGCCCGGATGGGCTTAAAGAAGTCATTGATCTTCTTTACCACATCATCCTTGACGGAGATCTCGTAGCCCATTTCACGCAGGGCGTAAACAAGGGTCTCCGTGGGGGGCTGGCTGGTGCCGCCGGAGAAGCAGGAAACAGCGGTATCGATCACATCGGCGCCGGCTTCCACAGCCTTCATCAGCGTCATGGGGCCCAGACCCGTGGTATTGTGGGTATGGATGACGATGGGAACCTTGATCTCTTTCTTGAGCGCGGTCACGAGGTCATAGGCCTCCTTCGGGCTCATAATGCCGGCCATATCCTTGACGCAGATGGATTGAACGCCCAGCGCCTCGATCTCCTTGGCCAGCTTCACATAGCTTTCCAGGTTATGAATGGGGCTGATGGTGTAGCAGATGCAGCCGGAGGCATGCGCGCCACACTTCAAGGTCTCATCCACGGCCACTTCAATATTGCGGATATCGTTGAGCGCATCAAAGATACGGATGATATCAATGCCGTTTTCCACCGACTTGCGGACGAACATGCGCACCACATCATCGGGGTAGTGCTTGTAGCCCAGCAGGTTCTGGCCGCGCAGCAGCATCTGCAGCGGGGTCTTGGGGCAGGCCTTCTTTATCTTGCGCAGCCGCTCCCAGGGATCTTCGTTGAGGTAGCGCAGGCAGCTATCAAAGGTGGCGCCGCCCCAGCACTCCAGCGAATAATACCCTGCGTTATCCAGCTCGCTCAGGATCGGCTCGAACTCATCAAACGCCATACGGGTCGCGATCAGGGACTGGTTGGCATCGCGCAGCACAGTCTCGGTGAACTTTACGGTTTTTTTCATGGCAATCCCTCCTGCGGTTTTAATTTCCTGCATCAGTTTAATACAGAATAGGAATGACGCGGCGGGGATAAACGGAATACGCCGAGCACAATCCGTTATGCTCCCATTTAACGCTTACCTTGGTATTATAGTACATTTTCTATCGGAAGTGCAATACCTAATCTATTTAATTTAGGGAAAAATTCATAGCAAAAATATCATAAGACTTTTGGCTCACAAATGGTGCACTTCCTTTTTATATAAATTAACGGATTCTTAGTATGGCTGACAAATTTATAACAAAATCGGGAAGGATCGGCTCCTCCCCGTTTGTGAATTGTTTACATATCCCGGCTGGCCACAAAGTTGATGCCCGTCCCGCCGATATCGGCTAGGATGACCTGTCCGCAGGCCACCGGAGCGGTCACTTCCACCGTATCCAGCATCCGCACGGCATCCCGCACCAGAGAACGGGGCAGGGCGCCGTCGGTTTTTACCGGCAGGCGGGGGTGAATGCCCCCAGTGATCCTGACCGTGGAGGTGACCACCCGGGTGGGATTGGTCATCTCCGCCACGCCGTACTGCTGCCCGCGCGGACAGCCGAAGCCGGTGATCTGCCAGCCTTCGGCCGTCTGCTCGGCGGTCAGGTGGCAGCCCTTGGGGCACACGATGCAGATAAGCTCCTGTTTCATAGGTCAGCCTCCTCCTTTGCTATCACAGAGATGGTGACGCTCCCCGCGGCCTTTTCCAGCAGGGGGCGGGGCAGCGCGATCTTTTCCATCTCGCCGGGGGCCATGTGTTCCCGCGGGAAGCGGCAAAGCAGTGTGCCAGCCTCATCGGTCACGGTGATGACACGATCCCGGTAGACATTATTCACCCGGAAAAATACTTCGCACAGCTTATCCACGCCCTCTACCCGGATGTGCTGAGGCACGGTATAGTTGACGGCATTGCCGTTTTTCAGCTCGATGCACCGGCCGCCAATCTCTTCGCCCAGGGCGTAGCGGGCCGCGGCGGCTCCGGCCTTTTCACTTTCGGCCGAAACGAAATCCACCAGGTCATGCACATGCACCACATTGCCGCAGGCAAAGATACCCGGTGCCATGGTCTCCATGTTCTCGTAAACGACGGCGCCGTTGGTGCGGCGATCCATGGGAATGCCGGCGCCGCGGGTCAGCTCGTTTTCCGGGATAAGCCCGACTGAAAGCAGCACGGTATCGCAGTCAAAGGTCTGCTCGGTGCCGGCGATGGGCCGGCGGGCCTCATCTACCTGGCTGATAACCACCTGCTCGACACGCTCCCGGCCCTTGATATCGGTGATGGTGTGGGAAAGATACAGGGGGATATTGTAGTCATTCAGGCACTGGACGATATTGCGGTTCAATCCGTTGGAATAGGGGCAGAGCTCCACGCAGGCCAGCACCTTGGCGCCCTCCAGCGTCATGCGGCGCGCCATAATAAGGCCGATATCGCCGGAGCCGAGAATGACCACCCGGCGGCCGACCATGTAGCCTTCCATATTGACATAGCGCTGTGCCGCCCCTGCGGTAAAAATACCGGCAGGCCGGTCGCCCGGAATGGCAATGGCTCCGCGGGTGCGCTCCCGGCAGCCCATGGCCAGCACCACAGCCCCCGCCTTCAGCTCCTGGTAGCCATCCACGGTATTGATGCAGCAGATCCGGCGGTCGGCGGTGATCTCCACCACCATGGTATCCAGCATCACTTCCGCCTTGGTTTGCCGCAGCAGCTGAATAAAACGCCCGGCGTATTCGGGACCGGTCAGCTCCTCCTTAAAGCGGTGCAGGCCAAACCCATTGTGGATACACTGATTGAGGATGCCGCCCAGCTCTTTGTCCCGCTCGATGACCAGGACTTTCTTGGCGCCCTTTTCGCAGGCGGCGCAGGCGGCAGCCAAGCCGGCGGGTCCGCCGCCGATGACAATGACATCGTATTTTTTCATTGGGCGTCGCCTCCTTTTTCGGCTTTGGAGCCGGTCTTGGTCTCGCCGTACAGCAGCCAGCTGCCTTCCTCATCCATCAGCACCTGCTCTTTGGGGAGGCCCAGCTCCCGGGCAATGATCTCGTGCACACGCGGCCCGCAGAAGCCGCCCTGACAGCGGCCCATGCCGGCATTGCAGCGGCGCTTGATGGCATCGATAGAGGTGGGAACGATGGGCCGGTGCAGCGCCTCCACGATCTCCCCTTCGGTAACAGTCTCGCACCGGCAGATGACCCGGCCGTACAGAGGATTTTCCTTAATGAGAGCAGCCTTTTCCTTGGGGGAAAGGTGCCGGAACACTGTGCGCTTGCGGGTATCGGTAAAGTGCTCTTTTTCTACGGTTTCTAGGCCGCAGCCACGCAGCAGCTCCACCGCCTTTTCCGCTATGGCAGGCGCGGCGGAAAGTCCCGGGGAACGGATCCCGGCCAGATTGATAAAGCCAGGCGCCTGTTTGGATTCCTCTATAATAAAATCCTCCTGCTGGGTATAGCAGCGTACCCCGGAAAAATTGCGGATGCTCTCCCGGTAATTGAGATCCGGCACGCTGCGGGCAGCCGCGGTGCGCACCTCCTCCAGCCCAAAGGCGGTATTGGCCACGCTTTCCACATCCTCCACAGCATCGGCGCTGGGCCCAACGATCAAATTCCCGTGAACGGTGGGGGAGACTAGTACGCCCTTGCCCCTTTCATTGGGACATTGGAAAATGACATGCTCCACCACATGTCCCTGCGATTTATCCATTATATAATATTCGCCCCGTACGCCATGCACGGTAAAGCCGGCGCCGCCCGCCATCTCGTGCACCTTATCGCAGTGCAGCCCGGCGGCATTTATAATATAGCGTGCCTCAAAATTCCCCTTGGGGGTATGCAGGCGGTAGCCCTCCCCGGCGCGGTCTATGCCGGTAACGGGGGCGGAAAGCCGCAGCTCGCAGCCGTTCACCACGGCGGTCTCGGCCAGCGCCAGCGCGTATTCCCACGGGCTTACGATGGCGGCGGTGGGGGCGTACAGCGCGGCGGTCACTTTGTCGCTCACATTTGGCTCCAATGCGTGCACTTCATCAGCGGTCAGCAGCTCAATGCCGGGCACACCATTGGCAAGGCCCTGCTGGTACAGCTTCTCCAGGTGGCGCTCGTCCTCTTCGCCAAAGGCCAGTACCAGCGAGCCGATCTCCTCTCGCTCCACATCCAGTTTTTCGCACAACTCCTTGGCCAGCGCCACGCCGCGCACATTGGTCTCAGCCATCAGGGTGCCGGGGGTGGGGTCATATCCCGCGTGCAGAATAGCGCTGTTGGCTTTGGTGGTCACATTGGCCACATCGTTTTTGGCCTCCAGCACCAGCACGCGGCAGTTGTACCGGCTCAGCTCGTAGGCAGCAGCGGCGCCCACTATCCCGCAGCCGATGACAGCAACATCATACATCATTGGTTCCTCCTTTTTAATGAAAGAAACAGATTGTTAAAACCACCACAAATATACCATTATAAAGGGGGCTTTTCAATAGCAAAAAAAGAAAAGAAAACCGTAAAAAAGTGATTGACACCGGCTTTTCGCTGTGGTATGATATAAAAGCTGTCGGGTAAGACAGCAAGCCGCACCTTGAAAATTGAACAGCATTCACTTGAAATTGACTGAAAGGTCAATGGAGAGTCCTTGTAAATTCTAAGAGATTTAGTACTCTTAAAAACACAAGTAATAACGCAAGCGAGAGCTTGGGTTAAGGATTAAAGATCATAATTACCTTAATAGGTAGTGTGAATACTATTTATTAAGAGTTTGATCCTGGCTCAGGACGAACGCTGGCGGCGCGCCTAACACATGCAAGTCGAACGGAGCTTACAGACGGAAGTTTTCGGATGGAAGGCTGTAAGCTTAGTGGCGGACGGGTGAGTAACACGTGAGCAACCTGCCTATCAGAGGGGGATAACGATTGGAAACGATCGCTAATACCGCATGACATAGCGGAATCGCATGGTTTTGCTATCAAAGATTTTATCGCTGATAGATGGGCTCGCGTCCGATTAGATAGTTGG
>CEAB01011950.1_pt1 | contig 29846 bp, 25 predicted proteins | sample 557651 | NCBI WGS metagenome assembly CEAB01 (sample SAMEA3182046, study PRJEB8094) | gut metagenome | biome: human; feature: gut; material: Stool; isolation source: human stools | place: Canada | collected 2011-11-15
ATCACGCTTCCCGATGGCTTGACGAGCATTGGTAATTGGGCGTTTTTCGACTGTGAAAAGCTGACGGGCATCACGATACCTGACAGCGTGACGAGCATCGGATATGGGGCATTTTACGGTTGTAAAGGGCTTGCAGATCCTGAAGGGTTTGTTATTTTCAAAGGCGTTTTATACGGCTATTTCGGAAAATCCACAGAGATTACCGTCCCTGACAGCGTGATGAGCATCGGATATGGGGCGTTTTCCGGCTGTAGCAGCCTGACGAGCATCGCGCTCCCTGACAGCGTGACGAGCATCGGATATGGGGCGTTTTCCGGCTGTAGCAGCCTGACGAGCATCGCGCTCCCTGACAGCGTGACGAGCATCGGAGATGGGGCGTTTTCCGGCTGTAGCAGCCTGACGAGTATCACGCTCCCCGACGGCTTGACGAGCATCGGTGGCGAAGCATTTTCTGATTGCCGCAGCCTGACGAGCATCACGCTCCCTGATAGCGTGACGAGCATTGTGGATAAGGCGTTTTCCGATTGCCGCAGCCTGACGAGCATCACGCTTCCCGATGGCTTGACGAGCATTGGTAATTGGGCGTTTTTCGACTGTGAAAAGCTGACGAGTATCACAATTCCCGACAGCGTGACGAGCATTGGGAATAAGGCGTTTTCCGATTGCCGCAGCCTGACGAGTATCACGATCCCAGACAGCGTGACGAGCATCGGAGATGGAGCGTTTTCCGGCTGTAGCAGCCTGACCAGCATCGTGATTCCCGACAGCGTGACGAGCATCGGGGAGCGTGCATTTTACAATTGCAGCAGCCTGACGAGTATCACGCTTCCCGATGGCTTGACGAGCATTGGGGACAGTGCATTTTGTGGCTGCGAGGCGCTGTCGGACATCGTGATCCCTGACGGCTTGACGAGCATCGGATATGGGACGTTTTTCAGATGTGAAACGCTAACAAGCGTTATACTCTCCGAGGGCGTAGCCGCCGTCGGAGAGGGCGCCTTTGCCGACTGTCAGAAGCTTGCGCATCTCGAGGTCAGAAACGAAAAATGCAAGTTTGGAAAAGAACCCTTTGGTGAGACCTTTCCGAAGGAGCTGATTGGCGCTGTCGGACAGCTCTATGCGCATCTGACGGACGGCTCGCTCAAAAAGTACATCATCCGGAAATCTGTCTGGGAAAAGATGGATATCAAAACCCGCACAGAGATCTTTATGAACTGCCAGGGCAAGACGCTGCTGCCGCTTTATGCGCAGTGCGAGCAAGACCCGAACGATATGGGACGGGAGATCCTTGCCGGTCTGAACGCAAAGTCCTCCGCAAAGGAGTGCAGCGCCGCAGCAAACTTCCTTATTCTGTTTGCACAGAAGGCGGACAGCGCCTTGCTGCGCGCGATCTATGCGGCCATCAAACCGTTGAAAACGGCGGCCAAGGCGTGTGCGAGCATCGAAGCGGACACGGCGCTGATGGCCATACTCGACAGCAGCGGCGAGGCGGCGCAGAATCTCTCGGAGATCGAAAAATTTGTCATGGCATATCTGGCCGAGGGAAAAAAGTCTGTCGCGGAGCTTGCTGCCGATCTGAAGGACTTCTACGGCCTGACACCCTCGGACCTGCCGGAGGTTCTCTGCAAGGACGGCTCCGCGGCGGGCGGGACGGTGATGGCATATCTTTTGACCGCTCACGAAAAGCTTGAGGTCAGACCCTGGGAGGAACCCGAGGTCGTTGCCGCCTGCCCTCCCGGCCTGTGCGGCAGTGAAAAGGCTATCACGGAACTGTTGGATGAAGAAAGCCTGCAAGAGGTGCTGGCGGCGATGGCGGAAAACTATCTCGGGCAAAAGGGTCGCAGCCGAAAAATGTTCCTGGCTTATCCCATCTGCCGCTATGCGGATGAGGCGCTGATGGAGGAGCTGACCCGTCGTGCGCCCAAATGGGCATCTGCCACTTCCGGCAATAACGCGCCGTCGCTGTTGACCTTCCGGCGCGCCGCCCAATATAGCGAAACGCGGGCGGCCATGCTTCTGGCGGAAAAGTATCATGAGCTGAAGGAATATGCGGCGCTGCGCGGTATGACGGAGGACGCTGTTCGCGACCAGTACCTCTCCGAAATCGGGCTGGATGCACAGGGCGGCAAGCGCTACGATCTGGGCAATCAGATGGTGACCGTGCGGCTGCAGCAGGATCTGGGCTTCCTCGTGGAGCTGCCCGACGGCAAGACCGCCAAGAGCCTGCCGAAAAAGGGCACCGATGAGGAAAAGTACGCCTCCGCCAACGCGGACTTCGCGCAGATGAAAAAGGACGCAAAGAAGATCGTCAAGAGCCGCTGCAATGCGCTTTTCGGCGACTTCCTGTCGGCGCGCGCCCGCAGCGCGGAGGATTGGCAGCGGAGCTATCTGCAAAATCCCCTTCTGCGTTCCGTGGCAAAGCTGGTCGTCTGGAGTCAGGGAAAGAGCACTTTTACACTGGCGGACAGCGGCGCGATCCGCAGCGACGGCAGCGCCTACAAGATGGGAGCGGGGGAAATCCGTGTCGCACACCCGATGGAGATGGCGGCGGAGGATGTGGCGGCGTGGCAATCGTATTTCCGCACAAACAACATCAAGCAGCCCTTTGAGCAGGTTTGGGAACCTGCTTATAAGGCAGAAGACATCAAGGAAGACCGGTACGAGGGAGCGGCTATTTTCTACCGCTATGCCCAAAATGCCGAAAAGCACGGCATTCATTACTACGATGAGGAGTTCCACTCCTGCGTGGGCTTCACGCTGGACGACTGTTCCTTGGAAAATGAGCTGGCCGGCACATTCGGCCATGAGATTGCCTCAAATGCTACCTTTGAGCTTGGCCGCTTTACCTTCAAGAAGTTTACGCGCAAGGTGAACCACATCGTCTATCTCTTTGACAAGTGGACCATCCGCAGCCGTATCGCCAAAGATGACATCAGCGTTATGAATCTGATGGATCGTTACAACGCGGCGCAGATTACGGATTTTCTGAATACTGCCATTGAGAATAAGGCGGTCAACCTCACCGCCGCCCTGTTGGCCTATAAGCAGGGGCACTTCCCCGAATACGACACCTTCAGCGAGTTCACGTTGGAGTAAAGGAGAGTAGAAAATGAGCAGCACAAGTGATTTTATCATCGAAAATGGCGTTTTGACGAAGTATGTGGGCTCCGGCGGCGATGTGATCGTGCCGGACGGCGTGACAGCGATAAAGGATGACGTGTTCGAATGGAATTTAAATCTGACGGGAATTGTTTTCCCGAATTCTGTTACTAAAATTGGAACAGGCGCTTTCTATGGATGTGCGAATCTGAAAAATGTAGAGCTGCCCGGCAAGCTTAGAACGATCGGACAAGCTGCTTTTTGCGATTGTAAAGCGCTGCAATACATAATGATACCGAAGCCCGTGAAAACAATAGGTGAACACGCATTTTCCCGCTGTGGGTTAGTGCGTTTGGAGATCCTTGCCGAGAAGGTGAAGATCGGGCCATGGGCATTCAACTGCTACCAGGCTCCAAATTCCATCCACATATCAGACGCTTTGGCGGCGCAGCTGGGCATAAAAGAAATCAAGCCGATTTTTGATATGGCTTTCCCCAGCCTGATCGAGCACATCCTGGATGGCACGGCAGATTATAGCAAAACCATTTATGATACCCTTGTCGCTTGGATCAAACAAAAGAAAAACCGTATGGAAATTGCAGAGTCTGCCATTCGGAAGGATAATGCCGAGTACCTGGTGCGCCTGTTTGACTTGCAAGGCAAGGTTTCATTGGAGGAAGTTGACGTGTTGATCGAGGCGGCGGGGAAACAACAGAAGCAGGCGTGCACAGCAGCTCTGGTCAACTATAAAAACGGACATTTTTCGCAAAAGACCGTGGATGGCGCAAAAGAGGCAGAGATTGACAAAGCAATGGGCATAAAAGAAAGGTCTGTTGCTGATTGGCGCAAGATTTTCAAGCTGGCCATCAAGGACGGACATGCAGAGATCATCGGGTATCTGGATAATACGGAGGTCGTCGAGATACCGGAAAAAATCGGCAAAAATATGGTGGCCGGTATTCGCTGGAACGTTTTTAGAGAAAATCGGAAAATAACCGGGATGATCGTCCCCAAAACCGTAACGGACATCGCTGTGGGCGCGTTCAAGGGATGCACCGGACTTCAGGATGAGCGGGGCTTTGTCATCATTAACGGCTGTATTTACGATTATTTCGGAAAAGAGGCGGTAGTCGATATTCCCGATGGTACCACCAAAATAGACGGCGTGGCTTTCTGGAATCACAAGGAGATAGAGAAGGTCAATATTCCGGACTCCGTCAAGGAGATCGGGTGCGGTGCCTTTGGGCGATGCCACGGCTTGGCGGATCAGGATGGATTTGTCATCATCCGAAACACGCTGCATGATTACAGCGGCGCCAGCAAGAGCATCGTTGTCTCGGATGGTGTGGAGGAGATCAGCGGGGATGCGTTTATCGATATTCTCGGCGGTGAAAAAACAGTTTTAACGCTGCCGGGCACGGTAAAGCATATAACGGATTCAAGAATCGCAAACGACATAACCGATTTCGGAAAATTAGAGATCCACGCCCCGGCGGGCAGCTACGCCGAAAGCTATGCCAAAGAACACAACATCCCCTTCGTGGCGGAGTGAAGGAGGTCATACGGTGGAAAACATACTGGCCATTGTCGCTATCGTCATTTCGGTGATATCCGGGCTCTTTTCCGCGTTTACTTACATAAAAACCATGGAGCGGGACAGAAAACAGGCAACACTGGATGCCTACAACAGCTTGCAGGAGCAGGTATTTGACCGGTTGAATCAGTATGCACCTGCGGAGATCCGCGAGATCGCAAAGGACAACCACAGCAATAAGTATAAGGAGGTCAGCGTCCTTGTGGCGCGGATCGAGCACTTCTGTGTCGGCGTCAATCAAAAGATATACGACTTCGACACGGTGTATGAGCTTGCCCACGGTTACTTTGACGGCTCTTTGAAAGCCCGGATCGAGCCGATCCTCGATAAGAAGCAGAAGAACACTGTGCATGACTACTACGCTAACATTCATGGCGTACTGGCAAAAATGGAGCAGGAAGCGAAAAAACGCAATGGGAGAGCATCCGCATGAATATCAAACAAGCCAAAGAGCAGATCAAGAACGCCATGACGGCGTATTTTACCAAGGATGAGCTGGGCAATTACATCATCCCCATCGAGCGCCAGCGCCCTGTGTTCCTCGTAGGCCCTCCGGGTATCGGCAAGACCGCTATCATGGAGCAGGTGGCGCAGGAGCTGGACGTGGCGCTGCTGAGCTACTCCATGACCCACCACACCCGCCAGAGCGCGCTGGGGCTGCCGTTTATCTCCCACAAGGTCTACGGCGGCGTGGAGTACGACATCTCCGAGTACACCATGAGCGAGATCATCGCCTCCGTGTACGACATGATGGAGACTACCGGCAAGCGGGAGGGCATCCTGTTTCTGGACGAGATCAACTGCGTGTCGGAGACGCTGTCCCCCATCATGCTGCAATTCCTGCAATACAAGGTGTTCGGCCGCCACCGCGTGCCGGACGGCTGGATCGTAGTGACGGCGGGCAACCCGCCGGAGTACAACAACTCCGTTCACGAGTTCGACATCGTCACATGGGATCGCCTGAAACGCATTGATGTGGAACCGGACTATACCGTGTGGAAGGAGTACGCCTACAAGACCGGCGTCCATCCAGCGGTGACCACCTATCTGGATATCAAGAAGCCCAATTTCTACAAGGTGGAGCCCACCGTGGGCGGCAAGCGGTTCGTCACTGCCCGCGGCTGGGACGACCTGAGCCAGATGATCTGGCTTTACGAGCGCAACGGCATCAAGGTGGACGAGCTGCTGGTGAACCAGTACCTGCAAAATCCCACCGTCGCCAAGGACTTCGCCGTGTACTACGACCTGTTCAACAAGTATCGCAGCGACTATCAGGTGGACAGCATTCTGGCCGGTACGCCGCCGGAGGACATCAAGCAGCGGGCACGCGATGCCAAATTCGACGAGCGGCTGTCCCTGCTGGGCCTGTTGCTGGACACCATCGTGTTCCGCCTGCGGGAGGTGGTGGACGAGGAGAGCCTCACCGCGGCCTACATGGCGGAGCTGAAGCAGCTGCGGCTGGATCTGACCAATCAGACGCCCGACGCGGCACTGGACAAGCACATGGATCGGCTGCAAAGGACGATGGAGCAGGGCAGAAAGGCGGGCAGTCTCTCCTCGGCGGAGCAGCGGCAGCGGCAGAAGCTGATAGCGCTGCTGCGGGAGCTGAAGCCAAAGATGAAGGACTTGGCGGGTGCGGCGGCGTTCAAGGCCGCCAAGGAGGATTTCGACGCCCGCGTCAAGGCGCTGAAATCCCATGCGGCCCAAGCGGGGCAGCAGCTGTCCAACGTGTTCCGCTTCTGCGAGGAGGTCTTCGCGGAGGGGCAGGAGATGCTGATTCTGGTGACGGAACTGACCATCAGCTATTACGCCGCCAAGTTCATCGGCCGCTACGGCTGCCCGGAGTACTTTGCCCACAACAAGGAACTACTGTTCTACGAGCGTCAGCAGGAGATCATCAGCGAGATCGAGAAACTGGAATTGGACGACGAGTAAGGGAGGAGAACATCATGGGATTTGAAATCGAAAACGGCGTTTTGAAGAAGTACACCGAAGAACCCCGCGTAAGGAAGGTGGTCATTCCGGACGGCGTGACCAGCATTGGGAGCGCGGCGTTTTTCTATTGTAAAAGCCTGACCAGCATCACAATTCCGAACGGAGTGACAAGCATTGGGGATGACGCGTTTTCCTGTTGTAGCGGCTTGACCAGCATCACGATTCCCAACAGTGTGACCAACATCGGTGCCAAGGCTTTTAATAACTGCGAAAAATTGAAAGCCATCACGATTCCTGACAGCGTGACGAGCATTGGTGATGAGGCGTTCAAGGGGTGCGGCAGTCTGACCAACATAACGATCCCTGCTGGCGTGACGAGCATCGGTAAGTATGCGTTTCGCGGCTGCGAAGGGCTTGCAAATTCTGAAGGATTTGTTATTTTTAATGGCGTGTTGTACGGCTATTACGGAACATCCAAAAAGGTTGTCATTCCCGAAGATGTGACGAGTATTGACAACTGTGCGTTTGAGGATTGCAGCAGCTTGACAAGCGTAGTCATCCCAGGCAGCGTAACGAGCATTGAGCCTTTAACGTTTTCCGGCTGTAAAAAGCTAACCAGTGTCACGATCCCCAACAGCGTAACCAGTATCGGTAAGCAGGCGTTTTACAATTGCGGCAGCCTGACCAGTGTTGTACTTCCTGATAGTGTAACGAGCGTTGGCGGTATGGCATTTGAGTTTTGCAAGAATCTGACGAGCATCGTGATTCCGCGCGGTGTAACGAGCATTGAGACTTCAACATTTTCTTGCTGTAAAAAGCTGGCCAGCGTCACGATTCCGGACAGTGTAACCAGCATCGACTCCTGGGCGTTCAGGGGATGCAGCAGCCTGACGAACGTCACGCTTCCCGATGGCGTGACGCGCATTGGTGGGAATGCATTCGAGGGGTGTAGCAGCCTGATCAGCATAACGATCCCAGATAGCGTGACGAGTATTGGCTACGGGGCATTCGAGGGGTGCAGCAGCCTGACCAGCATAACGATCCCAGATGGCGTGACGAGTATTGGCTACATGACATTCGAGGGGTGCAGCAGTCTAACCAGCATCACGATTCCTGACAGCGTGACGAACATCAGTGACCGGGTGTTTCTGGGGTGTGAAGGGCTTGCGGATGCCGAAGGTTTTATTATTTTTAATGGCGTGTTACACGGCTATTGCGGAACGTCAAAAAAGGTTGTTATTCCCAAAGGTGTGACGAGCATTGGCGACTGTGCGTTTAAGGATTGCAGCGGCCCGACAAGCGTAGTCATCCTAGACAATGTAACAAGCATTGGGGAAGAAGCATTTCGCATGTGTAAGCAGATATCAGATTTCACTTGTCCATCGACTTTTATTGACGAATTGCCCAACATCCTCCCCCAGACACAGCATACCATCGTTCTCCACATTGATGACATCACGGATGTCATCACGAAATACCGACCCGGTGCGGCGGTTGGCTTTGCCGAGGATGGCCGCGACTGCACCGACGAAAACGGCAAGCAATATTGCAAGTACATCAAATCCAACGCCGTCAAGCTGGTCGGTGTGGCCGCCGAGCATCCCGCCCTGCTCTACCTGATGCTGCGGGAGAAGCTCATTGCCGCCAAGGATCTGGACGCGGTGACGGCGGCGGTGCAGAAGACCGGCAACGCGGAGCTGATCGCCGCCGTGCTGAACTACGGCAACAGCACCGTCTCCGAACAGGACAAGGAGAAGGTGCGTCAGAAGAAGGATCAGCGAGAGACCAACGTGACCAACTTCATCTTCGATGCCGAAAAACTGGAAGCCCTGAAAGGTAAGACCTTCGTGGTCACGGGAAAGCTCAAGACCTTCGTCAGCCGCGACGAGCTGAAGGAGTGCCTGACCGCCTGCGGCGCGGCGCTGACCGAGACGCTGAGTGAGGGTGTGGACTACCTCATCACCAACACGCCGGATTCCGGCACGGCCAAGAACAAAAAGGCCGTCGAGCTGGGGGTGACCCGCATCACCGAGGCGCAGTTCAACGCCATGATCGGCAGAAAAGCGGAGGAATAAGCACTCTGGCAAGAGAGGAAATATCCTCTAAAATGTGTCTTAAACGCGACTCGCAAAAAATAAAGTGTGCAATCATTGCACACTTTATTTTTTGCCCCATAAAAACGAATCCGAAAAGCATTTTGAAGAAGGTCGAAAAATTACCCCGTGAAAGGGGTTGACATGATCAGAAAATATGGTATCGTAGAAGTATAATTACGAAGTATTTTATTAGGGAAAGAGGGTTATCCTCTTTCCGATTTGAAGACACCACATGTTTTTGAGACAAGGTTACCTTAGGGTGACTTTGTCTTTTTTTACTAAAAAAATAGGCTTTTACCATATTTTCTGACCGCAGGTGCGGGGAAGAAAGGAGGGGAGGATGGCCGCTGAAAGATTTTTGATAATATATGTGGAAATCTAAATGATCCCACATTCACGGAGAGAAATAGTATAAAACATTCCAAATTTTGCTGCATTTTCTGTTGCTTCAAATCCCCAAATACCGGATTTGAGACTATGGAAACACGACTTCAGACTGGAATAGACATGACGTATAACAATCCCCAATACCTCCCCTCCTGCGGCTGCACCGCATGAGGATTTAGAATATGTCTCTCCGCACGATGGATTTTTTTGGCCTGCCCGTCACTTTCCGCGTTGAAATGCGCAAGAACACTGCCGCAATTATCCTGTCTCTGCGCTCTCGCGATAAGGAACGCATCGATGGTAACGGTGCGATTGTCTATGAGCATCCCCCGCGTATCGTGCGCTTCACGGACGAGGCTTCCGTGGAGAAGCGCGTACTTGAACTGATTCCCGAGTGCCTCCAGCGCGCCTTTGATCCCGATACAAAAGCGGGATGTTCGTTACGGGAAAAGTTTGCTCAGAGTCTGCCACTGGCCGCTTTGATCGCGGCGGACTTTGATCGGATCGCCCAAGATATAAAGTGGGCAACGTCTACGAAAAAAGAATATATGTGTTGGTTTGAACTGCTTGTAAGCAAATTTGGGCGGATACCTTTTTGCGAAATAACGCAAGAGAAATTTGCTTTACACTTGCGCGAGGGAGGCTATTCTGACTATCAGATTAATGGTCAGATCTGCGCCATGAGGGCGCTGGTCGCATACGAGGAGGCTCAATATTTGATCTCAGAGCACTTCATAGACACTTTTACCATGGGAAACCGCCGCACAGTCGTTGGCCTGCGGGACGCGAGCCGGCATTTCGAGAAAAACATTTTGACGCACGCTCAGGTAGAGAGGATTGCTGCGAGCTGTGTCGGAATGCTTGAGGACAACCGTGGCTACCTGTATTTTGGGTTAATTCTATTGATGACCACAGGAATCACAATCAGTGAACTCTGCGCATTGACCTGGGGGTCATTCTCTTTCTCAAAAACCTACGCAGGAATCATTGTTGTAGAAATTATGGCGGAGACAAAGCTTGTAGGCGATGTCTATCGCATTGAAGAACTAAATAGGCCGCGGCGACGGACTATTCCGCTGTCGCCGACGATGGCAAAGCTTTACCACAAGGTAAAGAACAATGCGCCGAACGTACAAGAAAATGCGCCGTTTATGCGTAGCTTCAAAAACGCGGCGCGTAGACTGCGGCCCGATGAGTTTGATCGGTGGTTAAAAGGATTTTTCAAGAGCTTCGATTTCTCAAAGCAGCCGGAGCTAAAGAGTTTGACGAAAAATCCAGAACGAACTTTAAGAGCCACTTTCAGATCGACGCTGGATTCTTGCGGATGTGACAAAGAGGAAATTCGCTATTTGTGCGGCAACGCACCCGAAAGCGTATTCGCGCGGAACTACTGTGCCTATGATGACCCTCGGGAACTGGCGAAACTGGCCGCAATACTGGATCGATATATCTTTTCATTGTTAGGTAAACCTTGCGCCAAATTAAATTTTAAGATCAATCGCAGTGGTGAAGATCACGCTATTGCAGCTGCATCTGGTGGCAGGATCAGTGGCGATTTGACTGTGGATCTCAGTAAGATTTCGCATGACAACCTCGAGGCTGGAAAGGATCTGATTATCGACTTTAAGTCAAGTGACAGCATTTTCATTACGACAAAACTGAATTCGGAGGAGAATTAGCATGGAATTTAAAGCTGATGGTGATATGTCCCTGAAGGAATACTGGGGGAAACATTATACTTTTATCGCAAAAGATCGCCACTGGGCGATCCAGGAAGGCGACCAATACAGATTCGAAACTTGTGCGACACTGCGCCAGTACGACGATTACATCCGGAAAGTCGCCGACTGCCTGGACATGTCAATCTCCGAAATCACATTGGCTGGCATTACGCGTGCAGTGTCAGAGGTGAACAAGAATAGCCACTACAAAGCGGCTACCATTAAGACGATTATCTCAGCGCTGCGGGACGTCTTCTCATACGCTGCTACATGCGGACACGCCTCTAACATTCTCAGAGAAATCTATATGGGTGGCAAATCAGGCAATCTTATGGCCTTGATGATGCGGAGGATATCAGCTCAGACGGCAGACGTAGTGGCGGAGAAACCACACGATAATTGTCCACGATCATTAACGATTGGGCAGCAGGGGCGTCTGGCGTTATATGCGGCGGAACATACGCTGGTGGATGGCCGCTTCTGTGGTTTTTTGATTTCGTTATACACAGGTATGCGTCCCGCGGAGTGCCGTGGATTGCGATGGAACGATTTCCAATCGTTTTCCGACCACCCGGGCAGACATTACCTGAAGATTGATGAGATTTTAAATGATAGGATGAAGTATAGCCGGCAAGTAAAAACAAAAAATGCACTGCGGCGCATTCCAGTTCATATCGAAATTGAGGACGTCCTGCAAAGAAGAAAGGAATTTGTGCAAAGGAATATTGGCACAAAAGAAGATGTTGGAGAATTGCCTATCGTTTGTTTCGGGAACGATTTTAAACAACCATGCCGCGGGTATCAATACTCAGAGTTTGTATTTAAATTGCTGGAGGACTTTGGCGTTTCTAATGAGCAGTTCAGTTTTGCTGCACTCGAAGCCATGATGCAGAATGAATCGGATGACCTGTCGTCATCTGATTCGCATACATCTATGCGGATATTGCGCCGGAATTTTGCAACGGTAATCCAGGCGTGTACAGATATGTCTCTGGAGGAGAAAGCGTATATTTTCGGCCACAGGATCTCCGGTAAGGACGGTGCCCAAAAGCGTATTGAATATAGTAGAAATCTGGACCGACTGTGGCGTGTTGCACAGAAGCTGGACAAGGTGCCCTTTTGCAAAAAGTTCTATGAACTTCATTTTCCTCAGATTATCGTAGGTGACGGTATCGTAACGCAGGAAGGCCGCGGACAGGGTATGATCAGGATTCCCTGGGAGGCAGCCGTACGCGGTCAAAAATTACATCTGCATTTTGAAGGCGGCCCAAATACGTCTGTAAGTATTTCGACTCCAAACGCCGTGCGCCCCTTTGGTGGATTGCCGGTTGAGGTAAAAATGGCTGACGCCCCCGTTCCCTGGGGTGACACTTTGCCACCGATCAACGCAGAGGCGATGCATTGGGAAGCAGTGAAGAAAGTACGGTATCTGAAGAAAAATGATAAATAATAAATGTAAGAAGCCGGCGCGGGGTATTCCCTGCGCCGGCTTCTTACATTTATTGCGTTTAAGTTGCAGAATCATCCCGCTGCATGGCCTCATCAATGGCGCGGTTGATATAGGCATTGACGGATTCCCCCTGCTGCGCTGCATGCACCTGAATGACGTCTTTTTTTCCTTTGGGCATGCGGAGTTTCACCTCATCATAGTTGTTTTTTACATACTTGTTTACCGCACGCTGCTGTGCTTTTGAAACAGCCATAGTCTCCTCCTTGCCCCATATACCTTGTTTGATATTCTAAGTGAAAAATATACTGGGGGCAATATAAAAACTGCACATATATTGACCCCAATATTTGTAGAAACTCACTATTGTATATTGTCCCCAATATGTTATAATGTGAATAGAAAAAAGAACAACGGCAGCTTTGAGGAGCGCCAACTCCTCAAAGCCTGCGCAGGTGATTACAGCACCTACACAACGGACGAATCCGCACCGCATGGGGTTATTATACCCGTTTGACCCCGATTTTGCAAGCGGAATCCGCTCTATTTGTCATACTCATGACACCGTGTAGTGCCTCGGCCTGCACGGTGTTTTTCTTTTCTCATTTCACCGAAAGGAGGAAAACGCATGAGTCAAGATCGTATTCCGTTTCCCGCGTCCCCGTCATGTTCCACGTCCCCAGCTCATAGGCTGTGGCGAGGGGGAATGAGCATGGAAGTCAAGCACACCCATCCGCAGTATGAGGATCCTCAGGCGCGGCAGCAGCAGATGAAGGACGTCTACGCCGCCTGTATGGCGAAGCTGCGGGCGCTGCGGGCGGCTCAGCGGGAAAAGACCGCATGAAGACGGACGCGGTATACGCCCGCCAGTCCGTAGAGAAAAAGGACAGCCTGTCCATCGCGGGGCAGATCGACCTGTGCCGCCGCACGGCGGGCGGCGGGGAGCTGCGGGTCTACAAGGATGCCGGCTACTCCGGCAAAAACACCGAGCGCCCCGCCTTCCAGCAGCTGATGAAGGACATCCGCGCCGACCGCATCGGCACGCTGTATGTCTATCGGCTGGACAGGTTCTCCCGCAGCGTGGCGGACTTCGGCCAGCTGTGGGAGGTGCTACAGGAGCACCATGTGGAGTTCGTGTCGGTCAACGAGAATTTCGACACCAAGACGCCTATGGGGCGGGCCATGCTGCACATCATCATGGTGTTCGCCCAGCTGGAGCGGGAGACCACCGCCGAGCGCGTGCGGGACAACTACTACCGCCGCGCGGCGCTGGGTGCATGGCCCGGAGGCCCGGCGCCCTACGGCTTCGACAATGGCCGGGCTCGTGGACGGGATGGCCGGGAAGTCCCGTCCCTTATCCCCAATGACAAGGCGGTGGTGGTGCAGCGGATCTTTCAGGAGTACGCCGCGGAGGGCATGTCGCTGGGACTGCTGGCCCGCAAGCTGACCGCCGAGGGCGTCCCTGCCCCCAAGCGTATCACGTGGGACAACGTAACGCTGTCCCGCCTGCTGCACAATCCGGCCTATGTGATGGCGGACGAGCAGGTGCGGCTCCACTATCTGGGGCAGGGCGTGGAGGTCACCAGCCCGCCTGAGGCCTTTGACGGCGTACACGGCGTGTTGCTGGTGGGCAAGCGGGAGGCCAACGCGCGGAAGTACACCAAGACAGAGAATCATCGGGCGTCTGTGCTGAACAGCGTGGGCATCGTGGCATCACCGCTGTTTCTGGCGGTGCAGGCAAAGCTGGCTCATAACCGTCAGGTGGGCAACAGCGGCAAGGGCAAGCACACATGGCTCTCCGGCCTGCTGAAATGCGCCAAGTGCGGCTACAGCCTGTCCGTTGTGGTGGACAAGTCCTATCGTTGGCTGGCGTGCAGCGGGCGGTACAATATGAACCGCTGCGACGCCGCCATCCACGTCAAGCTGACAGAGCTGGAAGCGGTGGTGCAGATGGAGATTGAAAAGCTGCTGGCGCAGTGTCCCCGGGAGCCCGTTGTGCCGAAGCCGGAGGAGGATAGCTACACCAGACGGCTGCTAGAGCTGGATCGCCGCGCCGAGCGCCTGATGGATGCCTTTGCCGAGAGCGAGGATCTGCCCGCGTCCTATCTGCAAAAGGCACTGGGGAAGATCGAAAAGGAACGCGAAGCACTCCGGCAGGCCCAGCGGCGGGAATCGGGCCGCATTCCGCTGCCGGAAAAGCTGGTGTTCCGCGAGCTGTCCTTCGAGGAGAAAAAGACCGTGGCCGCCCAGTTCATCCGCCGCATCGAGGTAGCGGAGGACAGCGCGGAGATCATCTGGGCGGTGTAAATCTAAATTGATACAAAAGAGGAGCAACCATTATGAACGACGAACGTAAAGCAACTATCGAAGTAGACATGACCGACGACGAGTGGATCGAACTGCTGTGTCTGTGCGAGGAAATCGATCTGACACCGGGGGATCTGGCTGTGGCATTCTGTCAGGAGGTTATCCGCCAGCAGGCGCTGCTGCGCATCATCGCCGCCGCTATTCGCTCCGACATGGCCAATCAACTCAACCGATAACAGGAGGAATTGCACCTATGAAAATTGAAAACAAGACACCCATTGCGGAGGAGATCATCCGCAACAACCCCACCGGCCACGGCCTGTTCGCCGGTATCGGGGACAACTTCAACAGCGTGGCGCAGGTCATCTGTGAGTTGATGGACGACGCGGTCTCCAACCTCAGCGCCAACAAGGACGATTCCGAACTGTCCATGAGGGTAGTGCTGTCACTGGAAAATCTTGGCGATGCCGTGGAGATCACTGTGACAGACGGCGGCTCGGGCATTGCAGACCTCAGCAGTGCATTGACCATCGCATGTCGGGATGGCGCGCAGACGCCGCTGAACGAGCACGGTTTTGGATTGAAGCACGCATTGGCCTCCTGCGACAGCAGTCCTGACCAGAAGTGGAGCATTCGCACCCGCACGAAGGCAGACGCCGCGGCAAACCAGTACCGCGAGGTCAAGGCGCCATATTCCATGGGCACATCTGAACTGGACAAGCCCATGAAGGTGCGTTTCTATTCAGGTACGGGTGATTTGCCCCACCCCACTGGCACATCGATCTCCGTCCGCTGCCCTATGGCGAAGTTCCGGACGGTGAAGCCCGACCGTAAGGCAGCGCCCTCCGACTTCCACAATCTGGTGCGGTATATCATTGAGGAACTGCGGTACGTCTACGCGGGCATTCTGGCAAATACATCCATCACCATGGAGGTGTGGGAAATCAGCGGCGGCGAGGAAACGCAGCATACGCTGACGCCGCTGCTGCCGGTGTGGGAGGAGGGCAGTGTGAAGGATTACGGTGAGATCCCCTGCAACCTGGGCGGCGGCCCGCTGACCATCCGCTGTAAGTACGGCAACATCCTGAAGAATCCGTCCAACGCTATCTACTACAAGTGCAATATGGAGTCCAGCGGCGTGGAGTTGCGCATCAACGGGCGCGCCATCGAGCACGGAATGTTTGACCGCGTCTGGGGCGAGGCCATTCATCCCAGCCAGAACCGTTTTTTGGTGCAGGTGGACTTGATTACGGACAACCCCGCCGCGCTGCCCGCCACGAAGAACACGAAAACCTCCTTCTGTGAAGCCGATCCGCGCCTGAAGAACCTGCTCAGCTGGATCGCCTCCTATGTTCCCGCCCCGGCCAAGGATGTGGACTCGATGGAACTGCGGTACGTCAAGGAGTTGACCGCCAAGCGGGAGAACGACCCCACCGCCCTGCGGGTGAGCCGCGAGGAGCCGGTGTTCCAGAAGATCGGGCTGAAGGCCAAGGTCGATCTGTTCGTGGGCTACATCGACCGCGTGACCATCTACGAGGCCAAGGCCGGCAAGACCAAGGCGCTGGACTTGTACCAGCTCCGCATGTATGTGGATGGCTGCGCGCTGGACAACAAGCCTGTGGATGAAGCCGTGCTGATCGCCAAGCGCCATTCAGCGGAGGTGAAGGAACTGCGGGACATCCTGAACACCCTGACCGCGCCTGACGGACGTCCCTACAACTTCCGGTTGGCTACATGGGACGAAGAAGGTATCGTGATCCGCCAGAGTGCGTGAGAACAGCTGGGGAAAAGTGTGCAATGATTGCACACTTTTCCCCGACAGGAAGGAGTGAGAATATGGCCGATGAAAACAAACCGCTGCTTTATGAAGATCCTCATTGTGATGATGAAGGACGAGAAGATGGACAGACGCATCTCTCAGGTAGCTTTTGTTGCGTATCAGCAGGCCAGGATGAAGGGCTTGCCCGTGGCTCGTTACGACGCGGAGAAGAAGGCTGCGTATCTGCTGTACCCTGACGGACACCGTGAGTATGTGGACAAGCCGCCGGAGAAAGCGCCGTCATCCGCTGGACTTGCGCCGCAAAATCAGGTACAATGGGAGTGGAAATTTACAAAGGAGAAAGGACGAACGACCATGACATATACTTCCGCACAGGCCAACAAGCTGCTGAAAAAGCTCAACGACGAGCACGCCGCCCTGCTGGACAAGGAGAGCCGCAGTAAGGATTTCCGCGCCGCTATGGGCGAGGACGTGGAGTCCGTGCGCCCTGCTTACGACTACGCCGACACGCAGAAGAAATTGGCGGAGCTGGAGCAGCACATCCGCAAGGTGAAGCACGCTATCAACGTGTTCAACGCCACACACATTATCCCCGATTTTGGTATGACCATCGACGAGATGTTGGTGTACATCCCTCAGTTGACCCAGCGCAAAAACAAGCTGGCCGATATGAAAGCACGTCTACCCAAGCAGCGGGTGGAGGAGCAGTACGGACGGCAGTCCAATATCATCGACTATTCCTATGCCAATTACGACCTGGCGGCGGTGGAAGCCGACTACGAAAAGGTCAGCGATGAGCTGTCACGCGCCCAGCTGGCGCTGGATGCCGTGAACCAGCGGGATACGTTTGAATTGGCGGAGTAAAAACCGTTCCGTCGCGCTGTCCGCGCCGTTTTGAAATTACAAGTGGTGACCTCCGACCGTGTTCAATGTTGCTGCGGAGGCGGGTTATTCTATTTGTTATTGGGTTATGTGGCTCGTGTTCAATGTTTCGGGCCGTTGCTATAACTGGCTGCGGAAGCCGCGAGAAAACTTTCCCCCGGAGGTCGAAGTACGGTTATAGACCTCCGGTTTTTCATCAGAAAAAGTGTGCAATGGTTGCACACTTTCCCAAAGGAAGGTGAAGTATGAACGTAAAAGAACTGATCCTGAGCCAGCCTGCGGCGGACATCGCCGCCGCGCTGATCGACCGCCTAGACGTTGAACCCGCCAAACGTGACAAGGGCATCCGCCGCATCACGGCGCTCATCGATAGTCTGTGCGACATGGAGCCTGAGACCACCGATTATATGCTCCTAGGAGTCTATCACATGTACGATGACAGGGAGTTTCTAGATGCCAATCTGTACAGCAAGAGCGAACTCCCCGCCGAACTTGCGCCGCTGCCGGACATTCTTGCGGTGAAAGGCATCGACGAGTTGACCGTGGATGAGACCGAGCAGGCCGCCCGCGCCATTCAACTACCTCAGGGCTACGCGTTTGAACTGTCGCCTTGGTGTGAGGTGTTGGGTTACGAGGTCAACATCGCCAACGCACAGGAGGTAGGTGCCACGGCCTTTTGCGCAGCGGTGCTGTATGAGATGACCTTCTTCGGTTTTGACGAAAAGGCGGTGGACGTAGAACGACAAAAGCTCTATGATTCCCTCCACGAAGCGGAGGAGCTGGACAAGCTCCCGCCGGAGGAGAGGGCGAAGCACTTCTTCTCTGCGGAGGAGGCCTTTGCCGAACTGGGTATCCCTGAACCCTCCGAGGAGGAACGGCAGGAAACGCATCGGCAGATGTGCAGGGAGATGCTGTTCAACAGTCTGAGAACGTATCAGATGCTGGAGAAATATGTGAAAAAGTAATAAACAGAGAAGTCCATCGGCAAATAGCCGATGGACTTCTCGGCCTGCCGAAGCAGACCGTTTGAAGTGTGTTGATTTGCAAAAGGCAAAAGCGAACCGATAGTTCGATAATCTGGAAGCTATAGGTTCCCCATCATATATTACCGAAAGTGCTCGGGGATTCGCCAATTCTTTAGAGCGCCATTTCACACTCATAGCACTTATATTTCTTTCCGCGGTATTCCTCATAATCCGAGTTTCCGTTTAGATGCATGCCGCACTTTTCCATCACTTTTCTGCTGCCGATATTTCCTTCAAAAAAGCCAGCCACGACCTTTTTAAAACCCATCTCATGTAATTCGTTTATTACTGCATTCACCGCTTCCGTTGCAAATCCCCGCCCCTTAAAAGCCGGGTCAATGACATATCCCAATTCAATAGCCTCATCGTCATAGCCGCAATCGTTGACAAATCCAATCATATAACCGTCCAGATAGACGCCATATTCGAGATGGGTCGTATCATTAATCTGACTGAATTCGATCAGTTTGTCAGCCAGCGCATAAAACTGTACTTCTTCGGAATAATCGGGCACCATAAATGTTGCCGTAATCTCCGGATTACGCATCATTTCTGCGAGACGTTCTCTGTCTTCTTTACGATAAGGGCCTAATGTCAATCTATCTGTAATGATATGTTCTTTTTTTAGTATTTGCCTGCTCATCGCTCTTTTTCCTTCCTTACTGATATACAGCATTGATAATTACGCCTTTATTGTGACAAATATCGATTTGCTGCTCTATTACTCCCGCGCCAGCTCATATAGGCTGCGGATGGATTCCATGACCGTATGCCACGACAGGTCGGCAGCATAGGGGAACTTCTTCTGATAAGCCCGCCACAGCTTTTCCATGTTCGGGTCGGCCTCGGCTTCATCAAAGGCCGCAGGCGCGTCGGCAAGGCGTTCCTCCGTGCCACGTTTCTTGGCCGTTGCAATGAGCGCCGCACGGAGATCGGCGGGGACGATGCTCTGGCCGTGGAGCTGGCTCAGAATATGCAGATCATAAGAGTACCTCCAAATACTGTCGAAGAAGCTTTTCAACGCGGAACATCTGCGCATAGCGCATCAGCTTCCGCAAGTCCTTGCCTTTTCGTTTTGCGTATTGCTTGAGTGCATACTGAAAGGTCTGCATCTCGATCCCGCTGCGGCTGCGGATCAGGTCGCAGATGGTGCGCTCCATATCATAGACGGAAACGGGATTGCCGAACGGCGTGTTCATCGTGACGATCCCCACGTCATGCAATTCTTTCTTGATGGTATAGACCTTGATGCCATCCGCTTGTAGGCTGGCAGGATTGTAGCCGGTCTTGACGGTGATGGAATACGGACTCGGCTCCCGGTCGGTCAGGTCATGGAAGAACAATGCGCTCTCATGGGAGAATACGGCCTGCGCACAGCGAAGGTGCAGCAGATACATAGCGTCCGTCCATGCGTCGGGCGAAACATAAACGCCGTGCGCGGCCTGTTCCACGCCGCGCTGCTTAGCGTAGGCATAGAACGTGGACTTGGCAATGCCGTTTTCCAAAACCTGCGCGGTTTTGAGAATGCCGTTGTTTTGCTCGAAAAGCAGATCGAGCCGTTCATAGGCTGTCACGCGACCACTCCTTTCTTGCTAATATTATATCCGAGATTAGCAAGAAAGTAAACAACAATTTTAGAAAAGCAAGCCGAGGCGTTCGCCCCGGCTTGTGCTTTAACTATGGATGAAGTTTTTCATGGCTGCGTTTGCGCCTTGCAGTTTGCCCAGCGCATCAGAAGCTCTATCGGATTGCAAGCCGTAAACACCTCATATAAGCCCGCCGTCACGCTTGCACCCTATACTTCACGCGGTTTCCATACCGCGTCGAGGTCAGCAGACCCAGCTGTTCAAACTTTAGCACAAAGCTGCGGATGGTGGCGTAGGCGACGTTGCCGAAGTCCTTTTCCAGCTGCTTGGTGGAGAACTCGGCTTCCCCATACGCGGAGAGGACGAAGCTCCACAGCGCCTGTTCCTTCTCCGTGACCTGCCCTTGCGACAAAGCGGCCTGAAACGCTTCGGTCGTCCGGCGGGCAGGGAGTGCCCCGTTCAGCTTGTGATATACGTTCTCAATGAAATACACCAGAAACGGCGTTACGTCCAGCACGCCGCTGATGCGTGCGTTCTCCTCGACCAGCGTGTAGGCGTCGTAGTACCCCTTGCGGCTCTTGTTGACGTACTCAGACAGCGGCACGAACAGAGCGGAGGAATACCCCTGCTGCACCAAATACCACAGGTGCATCAGCCGCGCCATTCTGCCGTTGCCATCAAAGTAGGGGTGCAGATAGGCAATATAGAAGTGGAGCAGGGCGGCTTTCAGCAGGTCGTTGCTGTCGGAATCCTCATGAATGAAGCGCACCAGTTCCCCCATACGCTCCGGCAGCTGCTGCCACGGCAGGCCGGTATGCTCCACCCTGGAGCCGACCACATACACGCTGTCGTGCCGATAGAAGCTGCCGGGGTGCAGCCGGTCTTCCTCCGGCAGATAGGCATCGATGGCGGTCTCATACAGCTGATGGATAGATGCTTCGGTGATCCTGTTGGCGGGGTCGCTGATGAACTCCAGCCCTTTCTTCATGCCATAGATGCGGTTCTCGCTTTCGTCCGCCGGAGCAAAGCCGGACAGGATCTTACGGACACTGTCGCGGGAGAAATCCACCTGCTCGATGGTGAAGGTGGAGATGATCTCCTCCTCCATGGCCTTCGCGCCGTAGAGTTGGGTGCTGCTCTGCGGCGTCAGCAGAATTCTGGCGGCAGAGAGGTGTACCTGCGCGACACTGTTCAGATAGACAAGCTCCTTCCCCGAAAAATCCTTCAGCGGCAGCGGATGGTAGAAGCCGTTCTTTAGCAACGACACAAATTCCCCTATATCCGCCTGCGGATATTTATAGCCCAGCTTCTTCAAGTCCAGCACACTTTTATCTGACAGCATTTTGGTAAACAACGAAGCGTCCATATAGTGCCTCCTGTTGATATTAAATAGTATCAATTTATATCAGTATACAGAAGTGTTTCCGGAAATGCAAGAGAAAATACCTCAAAACTACCTGAAATGCCTTGACGAACTAATACCACCGTATTATAATCGGATATACTAATACTACGGTGTTACATCAAGGAGGCGTCCGATGCAAAAGGATATTTCGATTTACCATGGCTCCCAGCAGATCGTGGAAGTGCCGAAGTTCGGTGCGGGCAAATCCTATAACGACTACGGACAGGGCTTTTACTGCACCGAGAACATCGAGCTGGCAAAGGAGTGGGCCTGTCCCGTAAAAAACGACGGTTACGCCAACAAGTACACGCTGCACCTTGAGGGGCTGCGCGTCATGAACCTGACACAAGAGCCATTCAACATTCTGAGTTGGCTGGCTATTCTGCTGACAAACCGGAGGTTTGACATCAATTCGCCTGTGGGCAGCAGTGCGAGGGATTTCATTATCTCCCGCTTCATGCCTGATATTAAGGGTGTTGATGTGATGATCGGCTACCGCGCCGATGATTCCTACTTCTCCTTTGCGGAGGATTTCGTGAACAATACCATCTCGTTGCGGGACTTAAACCTTGCCATGAAGCTGGGGACATTAGGTGAACAGGTAGTGCTTCTCTCTGAACGCTCCTTTGGGCAGATCGAGTTCAACGGCTATGAAATTGCCGATCATCGCGAATACTATAGTAAAAGAGCAGAACGGGATAGGAATGCCCGTGCGGCCTACGCAAGCCGGAAGAAAAACCTTCAACAGCTGGCGGACGATATTTTCGTGCTTGACATTATAAGGGAGGATATGCGGTATGACGACCCACGCCTACAGTCAGCTATATCTGAGTAAAGCCTCCCGTGCCGTTGGCAATATGCTCCATGATGCCGTACTGGAGTTTGGCATGGATGGTGCCGATTTTCTGGAGCGTTTTATCCAATCCGACGTTGCAGAGCAGATCGAAAACGGCAATCCCAAATACCTGGCTGGCAAAAGCGGGCTGGAGCTGTTGATGGAGGTCATGGAGAAAACCACAGGCAGCCCTTATAAAGCAGCGTCGGTAGAAAGCTATGACCGCAGTGATGCGTACTGGGTCGGTTGGATGCTGACGCATTATCAGTGGTACTCCAGCCGCACGTTCAGGAGCATTCTAGATATCGTTCCCTACAGTGAACTTATCGGCCTTTATGGAACGCTCCATGAGGCGGACATTCAGAAGAGCTATGAGGTCATGGACGCGCATTTTGCCACCGGTGAAAGCCGGCTGAAGGCTGTGCGGAAAAAGTGCGGCTTGACGCAGGACGCACTTGCCAAGGCATCCGGCGTTCCGGTCAACACCATCCGCGCCTACGAACGCAAAAGCAAGGACTTGAACAAAGCGCAGGCCGATATCATCGTGCGCCTGACGAGGGGGTTACGGTGCGAAATTAGCGACCTGCTGGGGTAGAGAAATTACAAAACAGGTGTCGGATCAGAAGTGCCTTTCATAGGTATGCAAAGTGACCTGACCTTTTGTATGGGCAGGCAGTGGCGTAAGCCGTTGTCTGCCGGTTCTTTTTTCTGCCTTGATCTTCTGTGCTTACGTTGCCTACGTTTGCGCGGCCATCTGCTGTACGACCGTTTCTAGAGAGGGTATGAAGTGTACTTCGGCATTCTCAGCATCTTCTGTTGACAGGGTGTTGGCCATGTGCGGTAGATGATCCGAACCGCCTGCATGCCATTGCGGTTGTGGCAGCCGGGCCTTTTTCCAATATCTATGCGCTCAATGAACGTCCACAGTAATTCTGGTGTCAACTCGGTTATTTCTGTGTAGCGGTTAGCTTTCTCAATGAAGGTATCACGTTGGCGGCAGAAGCTTTCAGCTTCTCCAACCGTGCCTGTTTCTCTGGTATGGCTGTGGCCAGTTGCTTCTGCTCGGCGTTGTAGTCAGCAGACAGCATCTGGAACTGCTCATTGCTATCTTGCCTAGCACATTATCCTTGTAGAGTCGTTTGAACAGGGCAGACAACGCTGCGTTCCGTTTTATCATCTTATCCAACTCCTGCTGGGTGGCGGTTACCACACAACATCTGACAAGTCAATGAGAAGGAATGTGCATAGAGCAGGAAAACAGACGCACCACTAAAAGTGATATGCTATATGCAAAAACATCAATTTTTCAAATAACATGATCTGTGGTAGATTGATATTCCAGAACAGTTTTAAATTGGGAGCAGGGATAATGTTGGAAGTCATGGAAGGATAATTGAACACATAGTAGTGCCCATTGTTTCCCAGAACGATTGGCACTGTATTATTTTTGGAGATAAAATTTCATAGATAAACATCAATTTAACCTCTCATCTTGACAATTTTAATCACATATGCCATAATAATGTTAGCTGTTAGTTAACAGCTAACATTATTAAGAAGGGAGGGAATACTAATGGCTGTGTCAGCTGCCGACAAGAAAAAACTTGGCAAGTGGATTAAGCAAGCACGAGAAAAGAAGCAACCGCATCTTTCTCAGCGGCAATTAGCACTGGCTGTAGATATCACAAACGCTTCTCTCAGCTCGATTGAAAGCGGAATGATCTTCCCTTCTGAAGAGTTGCTACTAAAACTAATAGAACAACTCCAGCCACCTCCTGAACTGCGTGAAAAGATGTTAACCCTTTTCGCAAAAGCCAAAGGGACGTCACCACCAGACATAAACGCAGAACTCAGTAAGAACCCAAAACTATGGGGTCTGATAAGACAACTAATTGCAGTTGACCCATCAGAAGAACAAGTTACAAAAATCGAGCAACTTATTTATGCGGGTATTTCCGCATCAGGAGGAACAACAAATGACATTGAATGAACTTTTTAAGAATACTACATACGATGATACGCTATTCTCTGCCGAGGCAAAATCTGCGATAGAGTCTCGTATCTTTATGAAATCTGTCCGTGGTAGCGAAGTGCCTTATATTACTTGCGCAATCCGTAACAAAGAAATCAAGCTTACGCCTGAAGAAGCTGTTCGTCAGCTCTATATTTACAAACTGATGAATGAATACGGATATGCGGCCAGTCGCATTCAGCTGGAAACTCCAATTCACTTTGGCCGTGAGGTAAAACGAGCAGATATCGCTATTATGGACAAGGATCGTCCCATGGTGCCGTATATCATCGTGGAGCTGAAAAAGCCGAAACTTACTGACGGCAAGGAACAGCTGAAATCTTACTGTAATGCTACCGGTGCACCTATTGGTGTTTGGACAAACGGTGAGCAGATCTCCTGCTACAACCGCAAAGACCCCAATTTCTTCGAGGAAATCAGTGATATTCCCAAGGCTTTGCAGAAGCTTTCTGATATCATCAACGAAAAGTTTACCTATGAAGATCTGAAACGCAAAGATAAAATCAGCACCCAGAAGAAGTCCCTTCGTTCCCTGATTAAAGAGATGGAGGATGAAGTTCTGGCCAGTGCTGGTGTGGATTCCTTTGAAGAAATCTTCAAGCTGATCTTCGCTAAACTGTATGATGAGCTGATTTGTGCCAATGACCCTACTGCATATTTGCAGTTTCGTAACAACGGAAACACCGACTATGAGCTGAAAGAAAAGATTCAGGGCTTGTTCGATGATGCCAAAAAGAAATGGGAAGGCATATTCACCGACGAAAGCAAAATTCTGCTTTCCCCTTCTCATTTGGCAGTCTGTGTAGCTTCTCTGCAGGATATTAAGCTTTTCAATAACAATCTTGATGTTGTGGATGATGCCTTTGAGTATTTGATGAGCAAAGCCCAAAAGGGTGAAAAGGGCCAGTATTTTACTCCTCGATATGTCATTGATATGTGCGTCAAGATGATGAACCCCACTACTAAGGACAAAATTATCGACACTGCCTGTGGCAGCTCAGGCTTCACAGTCCATAGTATTTTCAAGGTTTGGAAGGATATCCGCAGAGAAAAAGGGCTTCCTGAAGGTGATGGATTCACTGCTGCGGAGCGCATTCCTGAGGAAACCAATTTCGTCAGAGATAATGTCTTTGCCATTGATTTTGATGAAAAGACCGTCCGTGTTGCACGTACGCTGAATTTGATCGCCGGAGACGGCCAGACCAATGTGCTGCACCTAAACACATTGGATTATTCCCGTTGGGGTGAAACTACCAAGCAGGAAGACTGGATTGATACCTATAACGAAGGTTTTAAGAAGCTGAAAAAGCTTCAGCCTGCCGGCGTGAAGGATTATAGCCAGTTTCAGTTTGACCTCGTGATGGCCAATCCTCCGTTTGCTGGCGACATCAAGGAAAACACAATTATTTCTCATTATGAGCTTGGCAAAAACAGTGCTGGTAAATGGCAGAATAAAGTTGGCCGTGATGTGCTGTTTATTGAGCGCAACCTGAACTTCTTGAAACCTGGCGGCCGCATGGCTATCGTCTTGCCGCAGGGGCGTTTTAACAATTCCAGCGATAAGTACATTCGTGAATTTATTGCTGAGCGTTGCCGTATTCTTGCTGTTGTGGGCTTGCATGGCAATGTGTTCAAACCACATACCGGAACCAAGACCTCCGTTCTGTTTGTGCAGAAGTGGGATGATGTGCTGTGCCCGAAGAAGGAAGATTACCCCATCTTCTTTGCAACAATGCAAAAGCCGAGTAAAGATAACTCCGGAGAGAAGATCTATGTAAAAGACCCCATTACCGGGGAAAATGTGCTCGACCATCACGGGCATTTGATTGTTGACCATGACTTGTATAGCCACGAAGGATTGACCCCGGACGGCATTGCAGAAGCATTTATTGAGTTTGCTAAGAAGGAAGGTTTAAGTTTTTTTCAATAAGCCCATCCGTTGAACCTTTCGACGAAGTCAAGTACAAGGCTTTGATGGATGGGCTGGAGTGTAGCGAAGTAACCCTCTCAAATTTAGAAGCAGGTTATCGCTTTGATTCTGAACTTTATCAAAAGCAATATATAGTTCTTAATCAATTTGCAGAGACACATGAATGCACTACATTTAGCCAAGAAGCTTCTTTGGTAAGCAAGGGAATTTTTAACATTAGCGCCTCTTGTTATGCGGAAACTGGTGTCCCTTTTGTCCGCATTTCTAACATAGACAAAATGTTGATTTCGCAGGAGGATATCGTTTATATCCCCGAGGAAGAGCATGCCAAGCACCGCAAAACACGGCTTGTAAAAGGAGATATTATCTTATCTAAAACCGGTGGTCCTGCAGCGGCATATGTTGATATGCCCGAGTGCAATGTTTCACAAGATACCGTTGCTATTAAATTGAAAAGCACATCAAAACTTCTCTCCGAATATACTGTAGCTTACCTTAACTGTGTATACGGCATTGCGCAAATGAAAAAACGATTTACCGGTAATGTGCAAATGCACCTTAACTTGGATGACTGCAAAAACAATGTAATTATCCCTATGATGAGTGAGACCTTTCAGAAAATAATTTCTGGTGTTTTTCATAAAGGTTTACAACTTCGGAATAATTCTGATCAAGCATTTGCAGAATGTGAAAGGCTATTAGTCGATACCCTGGGATTCTCTGAGAAAAATATTACTGGTTCTAATCAAACAAAAAAAAGCTTCTTGGCCTCGTTTGGTAAAACTGGTAGATTAGATGCCGAGTATTATTCTCCTAAATACGATCTCCTATACAGTCTTATAATGAGTCGCAGTAAAGATGTGAAAACCGTACATGATTTTGCGGTGTTTAATTCTCGAGGCAGACAACCAGAATATGATGAAATGGGATCGTTGCAAGTAATTAACAGCAAACATATTTTGGAGAACTCTCTTGATTATGAGGGGTTTGAAAAGACAGCTACGGATGTGTGGGACAAGTATCCTACAAGTCGTGTTACCTACGGGGACATTTTGACTTACACAACCGGTGCAAATATCGGACGCACGGCTGTATATCTTAGTACAGAAAAAGCAGTCGCTAGCAATCATGTAAATATCTTGCGCACAAACGAACCATATCCAATTTATATCGCAGTTGTTATGAATTCGTTTATTGGAAGACTTCAGACAGAAAAGCTATGCGGCGGCTCCGCACAACAAGAACTCTACCCCGCACAAATTGACCAGTTTATTGTGCCTTTCGTCGAAGAAGAAATTCAGATCAAAATAACAAATGCTTATATAGAAGCTGTGGAACGCAATAGACAGTCGCAAAGATATTTTGACTTAACTTCTCAAACCATTGAAATTGCCATAGAACAGGGAGAAGATGTTGCGTTGGCATGGCTGAAAGAGAGATCGGGTGAATGAAATGATGGAGAACAAGTATCCGTATGACAATTGGAAGTCTATAACCGAATCGGATTTTGTTACTTTGTTTATAAAGACCTGGTTTGCCTTTGTCTCAACATTGCGTGAAATGTATCCGGCAGAAATTCCGTATTATCAGGCTACAGGTGACTCCAGATACATATCGCCGTACAAAAGGGAGTTTTCTCAAAATATTGCATACCGCTTGAATTATACCGATATTAAGTACCACCTTTACGAAGTATATAAACACGGCATGAAAATTATTGCTGATCGATATCCACGATTCATTGTTGATGATTTCTACTCACTAAATCTTTCGTTTAAGGAAACCGCTTCTGAGGAGTTTTCTCTGGAAGGTGGATTTAGCGGAAAGTTTGTATGTACTGTAAAGTGTGCTTCAGCAGAAACGCTTACCGCTATTATCATGTGCACGGACAAATCGTATCGCACAAAAGTTGACAAAGGCTATGTGCCAATTGGTGTATCTGTAGATTATTCAGCTATTCTTATGGCTATCGTACAAGAAATTGAGGATCGGCAGTTTGTACTTACCGAAGCAAGCTTAATTGAACGATTTTACGAAAAACTGTTTGATGCGATATCCGATGCTTTCTTTTCTGAAATCAATAATGCTAAATCCAGCATACCAGAAAAAGGCAACAAACGTTTTTTGAAAGTGTTTGACGCAATGTTAGCGTTCTGCGCCAGAGCATTGAATGCGATGAAGGCAAGCTGTCTAAACGCTCAATTTGGTGCAGAACACAAACTGCTTTCTCAGATGCCGATAACCAACTTCCTTCAAAGTATAGAAGATGGAGAAGAGATGACCTTAGCCGATAAAGAAAAGGCTTATCTCTGGTTTATCAGCTTTGTATATCGATTGAGAAACGCATTATTTCATGAGATCATTGATCCGCTGAATGATGAGTGGCAGGTGATTTTCAAAAATTCCTATCATGTGCTAAAGCAGGTTGTGGACCAAAATATTTGGCGCTTAAAGCAACTGAAACTTCTTCCGTTAGCAAGCCAAGCGGCGGCAGAGGAAGATTACAATCGTGAACCGCCTCCTGATATTGACTGGCCTGCCGATGAAGAAGCAAAGTTTACATGGTTCCATTCTGAAATGTTAAAGCTTAACAAAGATGGAGCGAGAGTCTTGCTTAAGGGTAAGATTGATTTTGCTGAACATCATTACGAGACAGAGTGCACGGTTAGGTGGAATGAATCTCTATCTGAGACTGCAATTAAAAATGCCAGCATCACAAGCGTGGTAGATTCTCAAGAAAAGGAACTCGCCGCTGCAATTTGACATATTGGAGGTGGGCATGGGATGAGGCAAAACATAAAAGCAAAAGAAACATATTATGATGGCTATAGATTCAGAAGTCGCCTTGAAGCAAGGTGGGCTGTCTTCTTTAATAACATTGGCCTTGAGTATGAGTATGAAATGGAAGGCTTTGATATGGAAGAATGCTCTTACTTGCCTGACTTCTATATCCCATCTATTGACAGATGGTTTGAGATCAAAGGCCAGCCACTAACAGTTTCTGAAGTTCAAAAGTGTGAGCAATTCTGTCGGCGCAAAGATAATGCGAATATCAAGTTTTCTATATTGATTGGGGCACCGAAGCCGTTAATGTTAGAGGAAGAAGATTTTAGTATTCTTGGAATCCGTGAGTATACTTGGCAGTGGCCATCTCAGATGTATCCAAGCGATACTCTACTGTTAGCACAGGGTTTAACCAGAGAAGAATACTATTCGAGATTCTTGCCTGCTATATGGAAAGTGGATGGTGTAGACGACAAGTTGCTAATTAGGGCGATTCGAGAAGCTCGATCTGCACGTTTTGAGTTTGGCGAAACACCAAAAGGGCGATAGACATTTACCTATGCATCGTAGGAAATGGATTGACGAGTGGTTTTCTGTATACAACAAAGCAGCCGCAGGAACTGCGGCTGCTTTCACATCAGCTACCCTTGAACCACAAAGTATGCTTATGAAAGTGTAGCTCACCGGCACCCGCTTCTTCTACCCTGTACCCACACCGGTATTTCACAACTCTGCACACACCTTATCGACTTTGACCTCTCCTGCGTCTGAAGCGGTAACAAAATGTCCCGTTGAAATAGACGGGTGTTCGTAAAACAGTTAATCCTCCGTATGGCTTAGACCATGCGGAGGATTTGTTTATGTCTAATCTTCAAACTTGCTGGCGGCAAACGGTTTGTCAAAACCGTTTGCGGACGGCAAGTCCACAAGGGATAGACGTGCAAGCGTCGCAAGGGAGTATAGCTCCCTTGACGGAACGAAGTGACGCAACATTCTCGGTC
>CEAB01075038.1_pt1 | contig 29768 bp, 21 predicted proteins | sample 557651 | NCBI WGS metagenome assembly CEAB01 (sample SAMEA3182046, study PRJEB8094) | gut metagenome | biome: human; feature: gut; material: Stool; isolation source: human stools | place: Canada | collected 2011-11-15
GCTCAGTTCAGGAAGTCCTTGAGCTTCTTGCTGCGGCTGGGATGACGGAGCTTGCGCAGCGCCTTGGCTTCGATCTGGCGGATGCGCTCGCGCGTGACGTTGAACTCCTTGCCGACCTCTTCGAGCGTGCGGGGACGGCCGTCCTCGATGCCGAAGCGCAGCTTCAAGACTTTCTCCTCACGCGGGGTGAGGGTGGAGAGCACGTCGACGAGCTGCTCCTGCAGCAGCGTGAACGACGCGGCCTCGCTCGGCTCGCTCGCACCCTCGTCGGGGATGAAGTCGCCAAGGTGGCTGTCTTCCTCTTCGCCGATCGGCGTTTCGAGGGAGACGGGCTCCTGCGCGATCTTCAGGATCTCGCGCACCTTGTCGACGGGCATGTCCATCTCGGCGGCGATCTCCTCGGGAGAGGGGTCGTGGCCGAGCTCCTGCAAGAGCTGACGGGACACGCGGATGACCTTGTTGATGGTCTCGACCATATGAACGGGGATACGGATGGTGCGCGCCTGGTCAGCAATGGCACGAGTGATGGCCTGACGGATCCACCACGTCGCGTAGGTCGAGAACTTGTAGCCCTTGGTGTAGTCGAACTTTTCGACGGCCTTGATGAGGCCGAGGTTGCCCTCCTGAATGAGGTCGAGGAACAGCATGCCGCGGCCCACGTAGCGCTTAGCGATGGACACGACGAGACGCAGGTTCGCCTCGGCCAGGCGCTGCTTGGAGCGCTCTCCCTTCTTGACGGCAGATTTGAGTGCCTTCATTTCCTCTTCGCTCAGCTCCGTGCCGTTCTTTTCGGCCTCTTCGAGCTTCTGCTTGGCCTCGACGCCCGCGGACATCGCGGTCGCGAGCGAAATTTCCTCGTCCGCCGACAGCAGCGACACCTTACCGATCTCCTTGAGGTACATGCGCACGGGGTCGTCAGTCGAGAAGCTGTCGACCAGCTCGTTCGGGTCGACAAGCTCTTCCTCTTCGATCTCGGCGATCTCCTCCATCGGCGGCTCCACATCGTCGATGCTGCTGTCGATGGCCTCGGCGGTGCCGATGTCGATGCCGAGCGTTTCGAGCGAGTCGTAGATCTGGTCGAGCTGCTCGCTCTCAAGGTTCATCTCGTCGATGGTCTCCATCAGGTCGCTGGAGCTGAGCTTGCCCTTGGCCTTGCCCTTGGCAAAGATCTCCATGAGCTTTTCGTTGCCCTGCAACAGCGCCGCCGCGGGCAGGGAGGCGACCAGCTTTTCATCCAGCGGGGGATACTTCTCCGCGGGCTTTTCCGCCTGCGCGGTATCCTCGTTCGCTTTCTTGGCCGCTGCGGCCTTTTTCGCTTTCTTCGGCAGCTTGATCTCCTCAAAATCCGCCTCGGCGAGCAGCGCGTTGGCCTGTTCCTCCAGTTCTCTGCTGGTCAGCTGTTTTTCTTCCATGTTTGCTTTCCTCCGTTACCCTTATATTTATTCTTTTCCATCGCGGCCATCAGGGGGTCTTCATTGACGGCCGCGCGCTTGTGCGCTTCGTCTAAAATGATATTGCAGTAGTCTCTGAGCGCCTGTGCGCCGTTTTTGAGCGATTCAGGCTTTTGCAGGATACCGATCAAGTGGCTGATCTCCTCCGACGTGAAAAATTCCGCCAGCGCTGGGATGTTCACCTGCCCGCTCTCGCGCAGCTGCGCGCGCAGCGCCGTGAAGAACCGGCCGAGCAGGGGAGAGGAGAAGTCCTCTTCCCGGATTGGCGGATTCTCGCCAAAGAGGGAATCGTCCAGCGTCAAAAGCCGCAGCACGCCTTCTTCGGCGAGCGCCGAGCGAAGGTCGGTGTAGCGGATCGACCGCTCGCGCGGCTGGGCGGACGCCGCGGGATTCAGGTCCCGCCGCTCCTGCTCGCGCTTTTCCTTGTAGCGGGCGCGTTTTCGCGCGCGCTCGACCTCAAGCTTCATCGCGTCGGGCGTGATGCCTGCGGCCTCGGACGCGCGCACGGTGTAAATTTCGCGCTCAACCGCGTTCGGCACTGTGGAGAGCAATCCTGCTGCCGCTTCGGCAAAGCCGATACGTCCCTCGTCGCTTTTGAGGTCGAACTTTGACTTGAGCTGCGCCATGCGGAAGTCCATCCCGCTCTCGCTGCCGGAAAGCAGATGCTCAAAGGCGTCCTTACCCTGGAACTTGATGAAGTCGTCCGCGTCCTGTTTGATGTACTCTCCGTCGACGAGCCGCTTGGGGAGCTCGAGCACCTTGACCTGAAAGTCGGTGTTATTGAGAAGCGTCAGCGCCTTCTGCGTCGCGACCTTTCCCGCGTCGTCGTTGTCGTAGCAGAGCACGATCTCCTTCGTGTAGCGACTGAGTAATTGCAGCTGCTCCGTCGTCAGCGCTGTGCCCATCGAGGCGCAAGCATTGTCGAATCCCGCCTGATGCAGCATCACGACGTCGATGTTGCCCTCGACCAAAATAATGTTGCTGCGCTTGCTCTTTTTGGCCAGGTTCAGCCCGTATAAAACGCGCCGCTTGCTGTAAACGATGGTCTCGGGCGTGTTCATATACTTCGCGCCCAGATCGTCCTTGCTGATGATGCGCCCGCCAAAGCCCAGCACATCGCCGCGCACGTCGATGATGGGGAAGATGAGGCGCTTGCGGAATTTGTCGTACAACCCGCCGTTTTTGCCGCGGATGGCAAGACCCGAGGCAAGCAGCTCGCCGTCGCCATAGCCCTTTTTCCGCATCGCGGTCAGTAAGCCGTCCCACTCGTCCGTCGATGCGCCGAGGCCGAAGTTCGTTGCATTGCGCCGCGTGATCTTGCGGTTTTTCATATACTCGAGCACCGGCGCACCCTTGGGCGAGTAGAGCTGATCGTAGTAAAAGCGCGCCGCGTCGCGGTTGAGCGACAGGATGCGCGAACGCAGCCGGCTCTCGTCGCTGTGCTCTTCTTCCGGCACGGGCATGTTCGCGCGCCGTGCGAGAAAGCGCACCGCATCGGGGAAGGAAAGGTTCTCCTCCTCCATGATGAAGTTGATGACGCCGCCGCCTTTTTTGCAGCCGAAGCAGTAGCACAGCTGCTTGTCCGGCAGCACGTGGAACGAAGGCGTCTTTTCGCTGTGAAAGGGGCAGCAGCCCCACAGGCTCCCGCCGCGCGGCTGGAGCGAGACATAATTGCTGACAACGTCGACAATGTCGTTGCGGGCGATGAGCTCGTCCAAAAACTGACGGTCAAAGGCCATGGCGTCCTCCTTTCTCACTTCTGCGCACGGAACTTTTTGTTGTCAATGGATATATACGCCGAAAATAGTTACTTTCCTCTTTTTTGGCGGAAAAATTCCAAAAAAATTTTTCTACGCGGAGAAAATTTGACAGACCGTGCCATTTCTCCTATAATTTCCGCAGGAATCGCTGCGCAAAGGGGGCGGAACATCGTGAATATCCGGTTGTATGCGGTAAAATTAGATCGACCGCTCTCAGAAGCGGAACGGTCCACGCTCGCGCGTTTTCTGACACCTGAGCGGCAAGACCGCATCAAGACATCGGAACCCCTCTGCGCCTACGCGCTGCTCTGCCGTGCACTGCATGAACTTTACGGCTTGGAGGACTTACCGCAGCTTTCCTACGGCGAGCACGGCAAGCCGTACTTTGCTTCGCATCCGGACGTTCATTTCAGCCTGAGCCACACGCGCGGCGCTGCGCTGCTGGCTGTTCACAACGAGCCAATCGGCGCGGATATCGAGTGTCTTCGCCCTGTGAGCGGCGCGATGCGTACGCGCTTTCACGCGGCAAATGACGCCGATTTCTGGCGCCTCTGGGTGCAGCGGGAGAGCTGCTGCAAGCGCACGGGGATCAGCGCCGTCGCATTGCGGGACAGGGAAGTGCCGAGCTTCCCGAATGAGCGCGTTTTCGCGCTCGAACCGTTCCCCGACTACACCGCCGGCGTCTGTACCTGCTCTGACGCTGACGTTGACAAGCCGATATACCTTACAGTAAAAGAGCTCATATAAAAGGTTCCGAAGAAGTCTCTTCGGAACCTTTTTTGCTTGATTTTTCCTCTTACAACTCCACGACGATGGGCTCGTGGTGCACTTTCGGCAGCAGCATATTTTTGACGTCGCTCGTTTTGAGCTTGATGGTCGAGGTGCAGAGGCACGGGTGGCAGGAGAAGTACTCCGCCTCATAGGTCTCCTTGTCGATGAGCAACTGCACGCGGTTCTCATCATCGTTCATCAGGCCGAGAATCGTTGCAGACCCCGGCGTGCAGTGCAGCAGCTCCCAGAGCTGCTCCTCCGGCGCGAACGACAGGCGGGCCGAGCCGATCTGATGGCTCAAGTCCTTCGTATGAAACGCCTTGTGCGGCGGCATACATAAAAGATAGAAGCTCGTCTTCTGCCGGTTGCAGAGGAAGAGGTTTTTGCAGACGTCCACGCCGAGCACGGCGGACACGTCGTCGCATTTTTCCATCGTGTCGGCCAGCTCGTGGATCACGCGCTCATAGTCGATGCCGAGGGAATCCAGAAAGTCGAACGCGGCCGTTTCCTGCGCGGGCAGCTCACCCTCGGGGCGGGAATTGTGATAGATCGGGGAGATTTCCATGTCGCTTTATTTCTCTTCTTTCAGCAGTTTTTCGCCGGCCTTAAATATATCGCCCGCGCCGACGGTCAAAATAAGGTCGCCCGGGCAGGCGATGCGCGCGAGCGCGGCAGTCACCTTGTCGAGCGTAGGGCAGTAAACGGATCCGGGGATCTCGCGGCTCAGGTCCATCGACGAAATACCGATATCGTTCTGCTCGCGCGCGGCGTAGATCTCTGCCAGCACGACGACGTCGGGTACGCGCAGCTCTTTGACAAAATCGTTAAACAGCGCCTTCGTGCGCGTGTAGGTGTGCGGCTGGAAGGCGCAGATGATGCGCTTGTAGGGCAGCGTCTTCGCCATTTCGAGCAGCGCGTGCAGCTCGCCGGGGTGATGGGCGTAGTCGTCGTAGACGTCCGCGCCGTGGAAGCTTCCCTTGTACTCAAAGCGGCGGCCCGCGCCAGTGAACGTTGCAAGGCCGAGACCGACGGCCTCGCCGCTGACGCCGAGAAGATATGCGGCGCTCGCCGCGGCCAGTGCGTTCATCACGTTGTGCTTGCCGCCCACGCGCAGGGAAACATGAGCGTAGTAACTGCCGCGGATATAGATGTCAAAGCTCGGAAGCCCGTCCGTCCAGACGACGTTTTCCGCGCGGCACTGCGCGGCGGGATCGTCGTAGCTGAACCAGAAGATCGGCTGGGAAATGCCCCTGAGCGCATCGCGCGCACCCTCATCATCCATGTTGGCGACCACATGTCCGCCGATGGGGACGAGCTCTGCAAAGCGGCGGAACGAGTGCTCCACATCCGCTAAGTCCTTGAAGAAATCGAGATGGTCGGCCTCCACGTTCAAAATGACCGCGACGGTGGGGAAGAAGCTCAAAAACGAGTTGCAGTATTCGCAGCTCTCGGCGATGATCGTATCGCCCTTGCCGACGCGATAACCGGAATGGAGCAGCTGTAACGTGCCGCCAATCATGACGGTCGGGTCTTTCTGCGCGGCCATGAAGATGTGCGTCGCCATCGAAGTGGTCGTCGTCTTGCCGTGCGTGCCGGAGATGCAGAGGGCGTTTTTATAGCCCTTCATGATAGCACCCCAGGCCTGCGCGCGCTCGAAAACGGGGATGCCGCGCGTCACCGCGCCGGAGATCTCGGGATTATCGTCGTGGATGGCGGCGGTGCGGATGACAAAGTCGCACTCGCCGAGGTTGTCCGCCGCGTGGCCGATGGCCACGGGGATGCCGAGCGAGCGCAGATGCTCGACGGACGGGCCGTCGTTCATGTCGCTGCCCTGGACCTTGAGGCCCATGCCGTGCAGCACCTCTGCCAGCGGGCTCATCGAAACGCCGCCGATGCCGGCCAGATGCGCGCACTTGCCGGGGACGAGATAGGAGAAAATATCCTGCTGGTTATTCATTGTATCAAATCCTTTCCTTGTGCGAAGCACAGGAGATTTACTTTTTATGGATTTTCTATTATAATATAGCGGCGAACGGAGTGCAATGCTAAAAATTTGATTTTTTGTGAGGGTTCCATGCTCTTTTTACCGAAGGAAGTCGAAACGGTCATCACCACGCTGCAAGGCGCGGGTTATTCGCCGTACCTGGTTGGCGGCTGCGTGCGCGAAATGCTGCGAGGCAAAGCGCCGTCCGACTACGACATGACATCCGACGCCCTGCCGCAGGAGGTGCTGCGCCTCTTCGGCGAGTGGGCGCACCCGACGGGATTACAGCACGGCACGGTGACGGTCGTGAGCGGGGGACTGCCCATTGAGCTCACGACGATGCGCCGTGACGGCGCGTACAGGGATAACCGCCACCCAGATTCCGTCACGTTCGGCACGAGCATTGAAGAGGACCTTGCCCGCCGCGACTTCACGGTCAACGCCATCGCTTTGTCGCCGGACGGCACGCTCGTCGACCCCTACGGCGGGCAGGAAGACCTGAAAGCAGGCGTTCTTCGCTGCGTCGGCGAGCCGAAGCGGCGGTTTGAGGAAGACGCGCTGCGCATTTTACGGCTCGTGCGCTTCTGCTCCGTGCTCGGTTTTTCGGCGGAGAAGGAGACCGCCCGCGCCGCGCATGAGGCGCGCGGCCTACTCGCCCACGTTGCGCATGAGCGCGTGTACACGGAGATGAACAAGCTCCTGCTCGGTGAGAACGTGGGGGAAACGCTTTTGACCTTTCCCGACATTCTGGGCGTGCCGATTCCGGAGATTTTACCCTGCGTCGGCTTTGACCAGTGCAATTACCACCACTGCTTCGACGTCTGGGGTCACACGGCGCGCGCTGTCGCCGCCGTGCCGCCAAAGCGAGAGCTTCGCTGGACGATGCTCTTTCATGACCTCGGCAAGCCCCGCTGCATGACCGTCGATGGGGACGGCGTTGGACACTTTTACGGTCACACAGACATTTCCGCACAGATGGCGGAGGACATCATGGCGCGGCTCCACTTTGAAAAGGCACTGCGCGACAGCGTTCGTGCGCAGCTCGAATGCTTCGACGATATGTTTCCGCCCGAGCGCGCGGCCATACACCGCGAGATGGCAAAGCGCGGTAGGGAGGTGACGGCAGATCTGCTGCTCACCAAGCGGGCGGACAATGCCGCCAAGGCCCCGGATGGCTTGGCGCGTGCGCAGGCGCCTTGGCTCGCGGCACAGAAGGTCTATGACGAGTTGATCGCTGAAAACGCCTGCTGTTCGATCCACGAGTTGGGCATCAACGGGAAAGACCTCGCCGTCCTCGGCTATCGCGGGCGTGAGATCGGCGCGGTGCTTGCACGGCTTTTAGACGAGGTCGCGGCGGAAAAACTCCCCAACAAGCCCGAGGCGCTGCAGGCGCGCGCCGTGCGGCTGTGGCGCAGCGGCTATGCGCGCCATACGATGAAAGAAAACGAGACCCATTGACGGAGGTTAACGATATGGCAAATCTGATGGATTATCTGGACTGGCGCGGGGATCTGACGCTCGAAATTTCGCCGTTCAACGAGGTGGACGCGCTGATTCTGGCAGAGCTGAGCTTTGTCGACTTTGACGGCATCGTGCCGCCGCCCGAGCTCGGGCGCGGCCTGCCGCTGAACGAGGCGGCGGAGGCGTTTTTCGCCCGCCACGGCGGGAAGGACGTTCCCATGGGTGTCCTCGTGCCGGACACGATCTCGAAAATGCTGCGCAAGCTGATGACGAGCCCGCGCTTTCGCAATATGACGCTTAACGGCTACACAGCGCTGCTTGACGATTCCATCGAGCAGCAGTTTGCGGCGCTGACGATCGACCTTGGCAACGGCAGCATCTATATCTCGTTCCGCGGCACGGACGATACGATCGTCGGGTGGAAGGAAGACCTCAACATGGGCTTTTTGGAGGAGATCCCCTCGCAGAAGCAGGCGGTCGAATACGTCGCGCGCGTCGCGCGGCAGTACAGCGACAAGACCATCCGTATCGGCGGGCACTCCAAGGGCGGCAACCTCGCCGTTTACAGCGCGGCCAAGAGCAGCGGCGAGATCCAAGAGCGTATCGTCGCCGTCCATAATAATGACGGCCCCGGCTTCGCCTGGGACATCAGCGAGACGCCGGGCCACAAGCGCATCGCAAGCCGCATCCATACCATCCTGCCGCAGACGTCTGTCGTCGGCATGCTGATGGAGCATGAAAAGCGCTATCAGGTCGTGCATTCGACCTATGACGGCCTTTACCAGCATGACGGGTTTTCCTGGCAGGTGCTGGGTACGCAGTTTGTCCACCTCGACGACTTCTCCCGCGAAGGAAAGCTCGTCGATGAAACGCTCTCGTCCTGGGCCGATTCGCTCAACACCCAGCAGCGCGAAGCGCTGGCCGACGCGCTGTACAGCGTCTTCACCGCCTCGGGCGCAAAAACGCTCAGCGAGCTCACCGAGGAAAAGCTCAAAAGCGCCGCAGCGATGCTCAAGACCTATAAAAACCTCGACCGCGAGACCCGCCGCATGGTCACCGAGGCGTTCATGCTGTTTTTCAAACTCGGCACGAAGAACTTCGTCCTCGACACGCAGGAGGAAGGAAGCCGCGAGATCGAAAATATTCGAAAAAAGATCTCGGAACAATACCAGAAGTTGGTGGAGCGCAAGAAGTAAATACAACATTCCCGCTGCGCGGGGAGCGTGTTTTCCCTGTACTCCGCAGGGGAACGGGACAAAGGGGTCATTCTCTTTCGCAAAAGAGGATGGCCCCTTTGGAACCCCAAGAGAAAGGCTTTACATTGGCAGATTGGCACTTGAAGAGCTGCACGGCCTGCGGAATCAGGTGCCTGCCGGGTGTTGTATCTAAACGACTTGGTTTGCTTCTATCTTCGCTGTCGCTTTGCCTGCGATTTGGTAGCCTTACGCAATTTCCGCCTACTTTGGACTTGTACAGATTTGCTATTGCCTGCCGAGGCGGCTTTGCTGACGCTCGCCGCAGTACGCACTACCAAGACGATATGCATTGTCAGATGATTAGGCTGCACCAAAACAAGATGAGCAGAGCGGCAGCGGATGATAGAAGTAGGCCAAATCGTATAGCAATGCTAACGCGGCTTCGCCGCGCGCAGGGAAGTGCAATCGGCAAGCATCGCACCTCTTCGAGCTGCTCGCTTGCAATGAAAATTTTCTCTGGGAGGGTGTAAGGGAGGGGTATCTCTTTTTCAAAAAGAGATACCCCTCCCTTATTATCGCGCCCCTGCGCGGCGCAGGGAACAAATGCAGCGCTGTCGCGCTGCCATATTATTTTTTTACTCTGCGCTTGGCAGCTTCGCTGCGGGCTTCATCAGCAGCGCGCAGATGATGATCGCGAGGATCGTGTTCGGCAGCATATACGTGCCGTTGTACAGCACGGAGTAGAACACGGGAGACGTCATGGTCATGCCCATGAATTCCTCGGGCATATACTGCGCGTAGACCGTCACGCCCGAGATGAAGTGGATGACAAAGCGGCCGAGGCAGCCGACGAAGGCTGCGAGCGGGAGCTTGGAATAGTCGTTGCTCTTCACGCGGAAAAGGCCCGCAAGGCCGACCGCGCCGTAGGCGACGGAATAGTCGAAGATGATGGACACCCAGCTCACGGCAAAGCCTTCGGCGAAGAAATACTTGAGCGTGCCGAACGCGACGCCCGCGAGGATGCCCCAGGGCGCGCCATAGCGCACGGCGAAGAGGATGAGCGGGACCATCACAAGGGTGATCGAGCCGCCGAAGCCGCCAAACGACAGACCGATGGGAATTTTGAGATAGCTCAGCACAAGGGCGAGCGCGATGCAGATGCCGCCCTCGGTCAGGCGGCGGGTGGTGGAATGGGTGGACGTGTTGCTCATAAGGGATTCCTCCTAAAAATATGATCCCTGCCCGCGCCGCGGCACAAAAAAGCACCGCGGCGTCGACGTCACGGTGCAAAGCTCAGGCAAGATACTCTTTGCATTCCTACGCCGGCATTACCCGGATCAGGTCTGAGGGACAGCGACGGCGATACGCCGCATCACAGCCGGCTTGCGCCAGCGCCCCTTGCAGGTATGGCGATATCTTAGTCCAATGTTCAAAATTTGTCAAGGATTTGAGGTAAAAAGCGTGATTCCGAAAATAGAATATCGGAATTTAGAATTTGTGTTGCGTCTTTGTTGTGCCTGTGCTACAATAAAATTAGTTAGGCAACCAAAATAATTGTGATATTTGTGATTTTCTCGTGAACAGGAGATCTGAAATGGCTGCATTCGTTGTCAACGGTACACCGGTCACGGTGGAGAAAAATCAAAAACTCATCCGCTATCTTCGCGACGAGCTGCATCTGACCAGCGTCAAGGACGGGTGCAGTGAGGGCGCGTGCGGCACGTGCCATGTCCTCATCGACGGCAAGCCGACGAAAGCCTGCATCCCTCAAACAGACAAGCTGGAGGGGAAACATATCGTCACGGTCGAGGGCCTTTCCGCCTTTGAAAAGGAGGCCTTTACCTACGCTTTCGGCGAGGCCGGAGCCGTGCAGTGCGGCTTCTGCATCCCGGGCATGGTCATCTCGGCCAAGGGGCTCATCGACCAGAACCCCGACCCGACACGCGAAGAGGCGGCCTTTGCCATCCGCAACAATATCTGCCGCTGCACGGGCTATGTCAAGATCATCGACGGCATCCTGCTTGCGGCGAAGATTTTACGCGAGGGGAAAATTCCCGAAAAGAAGGAAGACTTTCAGGTTGGCTCGCGCGTGCACCGCATCGATGTCGCCGAAAAGGTGCAGGGCTACGGTAAGTACCCTGACGACATCTATGTTGACGGCATGTGCTATGGCGGCGCGGTGCGCAGCCAGTACCCGCGCGCCCGCGTGCTCTATATCCGCACGAAAGAAGCGGAAGAGCTCCCCGGCGTCGTATGCGTGCTGACGGCAAAGGACATTCCGGGCCAGCAAAACGTCGGCCACATCCAGAAGGACCAGCCGACGCTCATCGGCGAGGGGGAGATCACGCAGTACCTTGGCGACGCAGTCGCGCTCGTCTGCGCGCGCGATCAGGAAACGCTTGAAAAGGCGAAAAAGCTCGTGCGTGTCGTCTACGAAGAGCTCCCCGCGGTCTACGGGCCCGAGGAGGCATCCGCCCCCGGCGCGCCCGAGGTCATCATGGGCAACCGCGGCAATTTGCAGGCGCACCGCCACGTTGTGCGCGGCAACGCAGACGAGGCCATCAAACATTCCAAATACGTCTTACACGAGAAGTTTGAGACTCCGTGGACGGAGCACGCCTTTTTGGAACCCGAGTGCTGCGTGGCGCTCCCGCTTGAAAACGGCGGCGTGAAGCTGCTGACGACCGACCAGAGCGCGCACACCACCCAGCACGAGTGCTCGGCGATGCTCGGCGTCGACTTTGCCCACTGCCAGGTCGAAAATATGCTTGTTGGCGGCGGCTTCGGCGGGAAAGAGGACATGTCCGTGCAGCACCACGCGGCGCTCATCGCATACATCGCGCGCGTGCCGGTCAAGGTGAAGCTCACACGGCAGGAATCGCTGCTCGTCCATCCCAAGCGCCATCCAATGTGGATGGACTTCACGATGGGCTGCGACGAAAACGGCATTATTCAGGGCGTAAAGGCGAGCGTCGTGTCCGACACGGGCGGCTTCGCCTCACTCGGTGGCCCCGTGCTCGAGCGCGCGTGCACGCACGCCGCGGGCCCGTATCACTATGAGAATTTTGAAATCGAGGGCCACGCCTACTATACGAACAATCCGCCCGCGGGCGCGTTCCGCGGCTTCGGCGTGACGCAGACCTGCTTTGCGACTGAAACGCTCTTAAACGAGATGGCCGACCTTGTCGGCATCTCCCCGTGGGAAATTCGCTACCGCAACGCCATCCGCCCGGGCGAGGTGCTGCCGAACGGCCAGATCGTCGGCCCCGAAACGGGCCTTGTCGAAACGCTCGAGGCCATCAAGCCCTACTATGACGAAGCGGTCAAAAACGGCGAGCCGGTCGGCCTTGCCTGCGCGATGAAAAACGCGGGCGTCGGCGTCGGTCTTCCCGACTATGGGCGCTGCAAGCTCGTCATCGGCGATGATGGCAAGGTCCACATCCGCGCGGGCGCGTCCTGCATCGGTCAGGGTCTCGGCACGGTGCTGGTGCAGCTCGTCGTGACAAACGCAAAGCTCACGCGCGATCAGGTCGTCTACGACGGCAACAGCACGTTCATAACGCCCGACAGCGGCGATACCTCCGGCTCGCGCCAGACGCTCGTCACCGGCGAGGCCTGCCGCCGCGCATGCCTGCTGCTGCGCGACGCGATGGAGTACCGCTCGCTGAGCGATTTGAAGGGGCAGGAGTTTTACGGCGAATACTACGCCAAGACGAACCCGCTCGGCGCAAATGTGCCGAACCCCGTCAGCCATGTCGCCTATGGCTACGCGACGCAGATGTGCATTCTCGACAAGGAGACGGGCAAAATTAAAAAGATGGTCGCCGCGCACGATGTCGGCAAGGCCATCAACCCGCTGTCCTGCGAAGGGCAGATCGAGGGCGGCGTCGTGATGAGCATGGGCTACACCTTGACAGAGCAGTACCCGCTCGACCACGGCAAGCCCATGGCAAAATACGGCACGCTCGGCCTGTTCCGCTCGCATCAGATCCCCGAGATCAAGGCGATCGTCATCGACAAGCCGGGATTAAACCTCGCCAACGGCGCCATCGGCATCGGTGAGATCACGTCCATCCCCACGGCGCCGGCCATCGCGCAGGCGTATTACCGCTACGACGGCGAGCGCCGCCGCAGCCTGCCGCTCGACCATACGCCGTACAAAAAGTAATATAATCAGGAGAGAGCTATGAAACGAGTTCTCATCATCTATACCGGCGGCACCATCGGTATGACGCGCACGGAAAACGGCTACGCGCCGCGCGCGGGCTACTTCCGCGCCGCGCTCGATGCCATTCCAGACCTCCGCGCACCGGAGATGCCGGAGTGGGAATTCTATGAACTCTCGCCGCTGCTGGATTCATCCAACATGACCGTGCGCGAATGGAACTGCATCGCAGAGCTGATCGCGCAGAAATATGACGATTACGACGGCTTCGTCGTCCTGCACGGCACGGACACGATGGCCTACACGGCTTCGGCACTGTCGTTCATGCTCGATGGGCTCGACAAGCCCGTGGTGCTCACGGGCTCGCAGATCCCGCTGTGCGAAATTCGTAGCGATGGGCGCGACAACCTCATCACCGCGCTGCTGATTGCGGGGGAAGGCATCGTGCGCGAGGTGTGCCTGTACTTCGGCGGAAAGCTGCTGCGCGGCAACCGCGCGACAAAATACTCCGCCGACGGACTCATCGCTTTCGTTTCGCCCAACTACCCGAGCCTTGCCGAGGCGGGCATTTCCATCAAATATAACGAAGCCGCCCTCCTGCCGCGGCAGGAAGGCGGGCTCAAGCTCCAGACGCTTGATAATATTCCCATCGGCGTCATCAAGGTATTTCCGGGCATTCAGTTTTCGCTGTTCGAGGCCATTATGACCGAAAAGCTCCGCGGTATCGTCATCGAAACGTTCGGTGCGGGCAACATCCCCGGCGACGGGAACGCGCTGCTGCCCATCATCCGCAAGGCGTTTCAGAACGGCACGGTGCTCACGGTCTGCTCGCAGTGTCCGCAGGGCGCGGTGTCGCTCGGCACCTACGAAACGTCCAGCGCGCTCAAAAAGGCGGGCGCGGTCAGCGGACTTGACATGACGACCGAGGCCGCCGTCGCCAAGCTGTACTATCTCTTCTCCTGCGGCTACGACAAGGAGAAGATCAAGCAGGCAATGGAAGAAGACCTCCGCGGCGAGATCAGCGTTTCTTAAGCGCTTCGAGCGCTTCCTTCGTGTCAACGTCGCAAAGCTCCGTCTCCGGCGCTTCAAAGAGCAGCAGATCATCTAAATGCCTCTTGATGACCGCGCTGCCGCCGACATCGCCCTCAAGCGATAAAAGCTCAGGAAAGAAGCGGGCAGGGAAAAGGCAGGGGTTGCCCCGCACGCCGTTGTGTCCCAATCCGACGATGTTTTTGCTGTGCGCGCGGAAGAACTTAAGCTCCTGCGCGACGGTCTTGCGCTTGAGCATCGGCTGGTCGGCCACCATGAAGCAGAGCGCGTCACAGTCTGACAGCGCCGACGTGCCGAGGCGGATCGTCTCGCTCTGGCCGCGCTCGGGATGTTCGTTCCGCAGCGTTTCAAAGCCAAATTTTTTGGCGGCCGCTTCCACGTTTTTGTGCTGCGTTACGACCAGCACGCGGGAAAAGCTCTCCCGCGGGATCGCATCGAGCGCATGCTCGATAAGCGGCTTTCCGTTTACCATCGCGGCGAGCTTGTTCTCGCCAAAGCGCGCGGCATTGCCCGCCGCCATGACCACGCATCCTATTTTCAACGTGTTATCCATCTAAAATCACCAGTCATTCGTTTCTTTTTCACCAATCGGCAGAAAAAAGCGGATAAAATGGTACATCCGCGATCATTTGTATTATATCACGCATGCAGCACTGTACACGCTGTGCGAAATGTGCTAAAATAATAGCAAAGGAGTTGCAGATTTCGAGCAAAACCGACAAAGCGGCTGCTCGGAACAGGAGGTAGACAGATGAGCAAGGTAGGAAAAAGCGAGATCCGCGTCGATGCGTTCGACAAGGTCACCGGACGCACGAAATACTATGAGGATCGGATGCCGGCCGGTGCGCTCTATGCGCGCATCAAGCATTCCACCATCGCGCACGGATTTGTCAAATCAGTCGACAAGTCCGCGGCGGAGGCCATCCCCGGCGTTGTGAAGGTGCTGACCTGCTTCGACGTGCCGGAGCACTGCTTCCCGACGGCGGGCCATCCCTGGTCGATGGACCCGGGGCATCAGGACGTGGCCGACCGCAATCTTTTGAACCGCCATGTGCGCTACTACGGCGACGACGTCGCGGTCGTCATTGCGGAGGATGAGGTCTCGGCCATGCAGGGCGTGCGCGCGCTGAAGGTCGAATATGAGGAACTCCCGTTTGTGCTCGACGTGCAGAAGGCCATGGAGCCCGACGCGCCCTGCATCCACGAAAATTTCCCGGGGAATATCCTGAAGCACACCGATATCCGCAAGGGCAATTATCAGCAGGCGATCAAAGAGCCCGGCCTCATCAAGGTCGAGGGCTGGTACAACACCCCCACCGTGCAGCACAGCCACATTGAAAACCACGGCTGCTACGCTTACGAGGAAAATGGCCGCATTGTCGTCGTGTCCTCCACGCAGATCCCGCACATCATCCGCCGCATCGTCGGTCAGGCGCTCGGGCGTCCGTGGGCGGATATCCGCGTCATCAAGCCCTACATCGGCGGAGGCTTTGGCAACAAGCAGGATGCGCTCTATGAGCCGCTGTGCGCGTGGTGCTCTACGCAGGTGCACGGAAAATGCGTGCGCATCGACTGCTCGCGTGAAGAGACATTCGTCAGTAACCGTGTGCGCCACTCGATCCGCTTCCATATCATCACGTGGCTCCATAAGGACGGCTCGATTGCCGCGCGCAAGGTCGAGTGCTTCTCCAATCAGGGCGCGTATGCCTCGCACGGCCATTCGATCGTCGCCAAGGCCATGGGCTCGTTCCCGCAGATCTACCCCTGCGAGAATTTTGAGGGCGACGCCTACACCGTCTATACCAACCGTCCCGCCGCAGGCGCGATGCGCGGCTACGGCATGCCGCAGGCGTCGTTCGCGGACGACGCGAACATCGACGAGTGCGCGAAGGCCGTTGGCATGGAGCCGCTCGAATACCGCATGAAGTACATCATGCCCAAGGGCTTCCACGACGGCTTCTCAGGTAACACGAACTACTACGATTCCTTCCGCGAATGTCTGGAAAAGGGGAAGGAGTACATCGAATACGACAAAAAGCGCGAGGAGTATGCCAAGGACATCGGCCCCGTCCGCCGCGGCATCGGCGTGGCGGCCTTCTGGTACAACACGGCGGTGTATCCCATCTCGCTTGAAACGTCCTCGAATCGCATGCTCCTGAATCTCGACGGCACGGTGACGATGCAGTGCGGTGAGACGGAGATCGGGCAGGGCGCGGACACGGCCTATGCGCAGATGACGGCCGAGGCCGTCGGCCTCAAGAGCTATCACGACGTGCGCGTCGTCTCGTGTCAGGATACGGACATCACGCCCACAGGCCTCGGCGCTTACGCGAGCCGCCAGACCTACGTCGCGGGCTTCTCCATCCGCCAGACGGCGACGCTCCTGCGGCAGAAAATTCTTCAGTACGCGACAAAGCTCACCCGTCAGGCGGTCGACAATATGGACATCGTCGACGGAAACATCATCCGCATTGGCGACGGCATGGTGCTCATGTCGCTGAAAGACCTTGCGATGACCGCGCAGTACAACGCCGCGGACTCCGAGCACATCACCGCCGAGTCGACCTACACCATCCGCAACAACGCCTATTCGTTTGGCTGCACCTTTGCCGACGTCGAGGTGGATATCCCGATGTGCAAGGTGACGCTCAAGAAGATCATCAACGTCCACGACTGCGGCAAGCTCATCAACCCCGCGCTTGCCGAGGCGCAGGTCCACGGCGGCATGTCCATGGCCATCGGATTTGGCATGAGCGAGCAGCTTTTATTCGACGAGAAGACGGGCCGCCCACTCAACAATAATCTTCTCGACTACAAGCTCTCGACGTTCATGGACCACCCGCATCTCGAGGCGCAGTTTATCGAAAATCCCGAGCCGACGTCGCCGTTCGGCACAAAGGCGCTCGGCGAACCGCCCGCGTGCTCGGGCGCGCCCGCCATCCGCAACGCCATCTACAACGCCACCGGCGTCGCCATCGACACCGTTCCCATCACCCCGCACGTTCTGTACGCCGAGTTCAGCAAGGCGGGGCTCATCCACGACAGCTGGAAGGAGGAGAAGTGAGCCATGTATGACATGAAAGCACTCTATGAGGCGGAAAGCGTCGAAAACGCCGTCGCCCTCCGCTTGGAGCATCCCGAGGCGCAGATCATCGCCGGCGGCAGCGACGTGCTCGTGCAGATGCGCGAGGGCAAGCGCGCCGGGAAGGAGCTCATCTCGATCTACGGCCTCGACGAGCTGCGCGGCGTGAGCATCGACGAGGAGGAGAACATCCGCATCGGCTCGCTTTCGAGTTTCTCGCACATCACGCGCGACCCCATCATCCAGAAGTACATCAATGTCCTCGGCGAGGCGGTCGACATGGTCGGCGGCCCGCAGATTCGAAACATCGGCACCATCGGCGGCAACACCTGCAACGGCGTGACGAGCGCGGACTCCGCCTCCACACTGCATGCGTGGGAGGCCATCGTGGAGCTGACGGGGAAGGACGGCATCCGCCGCCTGCCCATCAAAGACTTTTACATCAAGGCCGGTCAGGTCGACATCCGCGTGGAGGATGGCGAGATCCAGACCGCCATCCTCATCCCAAAGGCGAGCTACGAAAACTGCTATGGCTACTATATCAAGTACGCCATGAGAAACGCGATGGACATCGCGACGCTCGGGTGCAGCGTGAACGTGCGCCTGTCGCCCGACAAGAAGACCATCGCGCGCGCCCGCATTGCCTACGGCGTTGCCGGTCCTGTGCCGATGCGCTGCCCGAGCGCGGAGGCAGCTGCCAAGGATAAACCCTTGACGCTTACGACAGCGGAAGAGTTTTCTCTCGCCGTGCTCAACGATATCCGCGCGCGTGACAGCTGGCGCGCCTCCAAGGCGTTCCGCGAACACATCGCGGTCGAAATGGCCAAGCGCTGCCTGATCGAGTCTATCAAACGGGCGGGAGGTGTCATCAAATGAGTCAGTACAAGCTGGTGCGATTCAACTTAAACGGCAAGGACGTTGAGAAAATGGTCGACGTGCGTGCGTCGCTGACCGATATGCTGCGAAACGATTACCATATGACGTCCGTGAAGAAGGGCTGCGAGGTCGGCGAGTGCGGCGCCTGCAACGTCATCATCGACGGCGAGGCATTCAACTCGTGCATCTACCTCGCCGTCTGGGCGGACGGCAAGCACATCCGCACGCTCGAAAGCCTGATGGGGCCCGACGGCGAGCTGAGCGACATCCAGCAGGCGTTCATTGAAGAGACCGCTGTCCAGTGCGGCTTCTGCACGCCGGGCTTCATCATGACTGCGGTCGAGATCTTGGAGACGAACCGCCTCTACACCGATGACGAGCTCAGAAAGCTCCTCTCCGGCCATCTGTGCCGCTGCACGGGCTATGAAAATATTCTGCGCGCGGTGAAAAAGACGATGTATCGCCGCCTCGGCCTGCCGCTTCCGGAATAAAGCCGCGCCTTTACAAAATCGAAACAGGAAAAAATATTGTCTTCTTACGAAATCGGTGCTATAATCCAAATAGCACCGATTTTGTTTCAAGGCGCGAAAAGGAGGAATCTTTATGGTCATTACGGTTGGCAGACAATACGGCAGCGGCGGACGCGAGATCGGCACGATGCTTGCCAAGCAGCTCGGCATCGCCTATTACGACGACATGCTGCTCAAGGAGGCGGCAGAGGAGAGCGGACTTTGCGAAGAGCTGTTCCGTTCCTTTGACGAACGCCCGAAGAGCTTTCTCTATTCCATCGCGATGGACCCCTATTCCTTCTCGATGAACCATGTGACGCCCAAGGGCTCCATCGAACAGCAGGTGTACCTGGCGACCTACGACACGATCAAAAAGCTCGCCGACAAGGGCCCCTGCGTCCTGATCGGCCGCTGCGCGGACTACGCGCTCAAGGATCGCGACGACGTCATCAATCTCTTCATCACGGCTCCGCTCGAAAACCGCATCAAGCGCGTTGCCGCCCGCAACGGCATCAGCGAGAACGAGGCGAAAGACCGCATCAAGAAGACGGATAAGTCCCGCGCTTCCTACTATAACTACTATTCCGCCAAGGACTGGGGCGATGCCAAGAGCTATGACCTCTGCATCGATTCGAGCCTGCTCGGCATCGATGGCACGGTCGAGCTTTTGAAGGACCTTATCCGCATCAAGGACATCAAGTAAACGAAAAATCTAAAAAAGCAGCCGTTTCATACGGCTGCTTTTTTCCGCTATTCACGGCGGTTCAACTTGACGAAAAAGGAAAGAGCGAATTTGTGAAAAAAGTTTACGCTTTCCCCCTATGCAAAAGAGCAAAAATACGCTAAAATAGTAGCTGTGAAAATTTGAACTTGTTCCTGAAAGGGGAGATTATGAGCATGGCTCAACTCAAGTATAAGCGCGTACTGCTCAAGATCAGCGGTGAGGCGCTGGCGGGCGACAAGCACTTCGGCTTCGACTTCGACGTCGTTTCCAAGGTGTGCGACGTCATCAAAAAGTGCACGGACATGGGTGTGCAGATGGGCGTCGTCATCGGCGGCGGCAACTTCTGGCGCGGCGTGAAAAACGGCGAGGGCTACATCGAGCGTACCCGTGCCGACCACATGGGCATGCTGGCCACGGCGATGAACTGCATGGCGGTCGCCGATGTGCTCGAGCAGAAGGGCGTCGACGTGCGCGTGCAGACGGCGCTGGAGATCAAAGAAGTCGCCGAACCCTACATCCGCGCCCGCGCCATCCGGCATTTGGAAAAGGGCCGCGTAGTGCTCTTTGGCTGCGGCATCGGCTCTCCGTTCTTCTCGACCGACACGGCAGCGGTGCTGCGCGCGGCGGAGATCAATGCCGACGTCATCCTGCTCGCCAAGAACATCGACGGCGTTTACAACGCCGACCCCGCCAAGGACGCGAGTGCCGTCAAGTACGATGCCATCTCCTATGAGGATGTGCTGGCCCAGCACCTTGCGGTCATGGACTCCACGGCCACGTCGCTTTCGATGGACAACCACATCCCTGTGCTCGTCTTTGCCCTCAAGGATCCCGAGAACATCATCCGTGCGGTCGAGGGCGAGAAGATCGGCACCATTGTTGGCGAAAACTGAGCGATCCCGCATCTGCGGTTTTACGATAAAAATTTTTGAGGAGGTATCCCCATGAATAAAGAAGATTACAAGGTTTATTCCGACAAAATGAGAAAGAGCATCGACGCGGTGAACGCGGACTTTGCCTCTGTGCGCGCAGGCCGCGCCAACGCCTCTGTGCTCGACCGCATCAGCGTCGACTACTACGGCTCTCCCACGCCCATCCAGCAGATCGCGGCCATCGCTTCTCCCGACCCGCGCCAGCTCGTCATCACCCCGTGGGACGGCACGGCCCTCAAGCCCATCGAGCGCGCTATTCAGGAGTCTGACCTTGGCATCAACCCGCAGAACGACGGCAAGTCCATCCGCCTGAACTTCCCGCAGCTCACGGAGGAGCGCCGTAAGGAGCTCGTCAAGCAGATCCATAAGTATTCCGAGACCGGCAAGGTCGCCATCCGCAACATCCGCCGCGACGCGATGGAGGCCTTCAAGAAGAAGCAGAAGGCCAGCGAGATCACCGAGGACGACCTGAAGGTCGCCGAAAAGGACCTGCAGAAGCTGACCGACGACATGTGCAAAGAGGTCGACGCCCTTCTCGAGAAGAAAGAGAAGGAGCTCATGGCGGTCTGATATGGGGCTCTTTTCCAAAGAGAACAAGGCAGGGCAGGTTGATTTGAACAACCTGCCTTGTCATGTTGCCGTCATTATGGACGGCAACGGCCGCTGGGCGCAAAAGCGCGGCCTCCCGCGCTCGGCCGGTCACAAGGCGGGGGCGGAGACATTTCGAAAGCTTGGCACCTACTGCAAGAACCTGGGCATCGACTATCTGACGGTCTACGCCTTTTCGACCGAAAACTGGAAGCGCCCGAAGGACGAGGTCGACGGCATCATGCACTTACTCGAGCAATATCTGCACGAGTGCATCGACACGATGGAAAAGGACGGCAACCGCCTGCGCTTTCTGGGCGACCTCAGCGTGCTGACGCCGGAGCTGAGAGCGCTCATCGCCGAAACGAATGAGATATCCTCCCGCATCGAGGGCTTTCAGGCCAATGTCTGCCTCAACTACGGCGGGCGCGACGAAATTCTGCACGCCGCCCGCGCTTTCGCGCGCGACTGTGCAGCAGGGGAGCAGGACGCGGACAGCCTGACCGAGGAGGGCTTTTCGCGCTACCTCTATTCAAGTGGACTTCCCGATCCCGACCTTCTCATCCGTCCCGGCGGAGAGAAGCGCATCAGCAATTACCTTTTGTGGCAGTGCGCGTACAGCGAGTTTTACTTCTGCGACACGCTCTGGCCCGACTTTACCGAGAAAGAATTCGACAAGGCGCTCATCGCGTATCAGCATCGCGAGCGCCGCTTCGGCGGACTGAAACAGGAGAAACAGAAATGAAACAAAGATGGTTGGTGGTGATCGTTGGATTGCCGGCGCTGCTCGCCGTGCTGCTTGCCTGCCCCGCATGGGCGACGATGATCGTCGTCTGCGGCATCGCGGGCATCGCGGCCTATGAGCTGCTGCACACGGCAGGGGAGAACGTCCCGGCGGATTTCTACTGGGGACTTGTCACATCGGTCGTCATGCAGGAGATATGGCTCTTTTGGGAAAGGGCGAGCGGTGTACACGCTCTCCCGATTTCGACTGTTACGCTCTTCCGCTGGATCCTTGTGATGGGGGCGTTTCTCTCCGCGGTTGTTTATTACGGCAAGGAAAAGCCCTTCACGTTTCACGATGTGGCGGTGACCATCGTCGGCGGCATCGTGTTCCCGGCGATGTACAGCTGCATTTTCCTGCTGCGCATGGACGAAAACTATGGCAAGCTCTATGTGCTCGCGCCGTTCTGCGTCGCCTTTGTGGGCGATGCGCTGTCGATGTACTTTGGCATGTGGTTCGGCAAGCGCAAGATGGCGCCGCACGTCAGCCCGCACAAGACCTGGGCAGGCGCGATCGGCGGGCCCATCGGCAGCGCGCTTGCGCTGGTGCTGCTCGGCGTTGTCGGCAAGGCATGGCTCGGCTATGCGCCGAACTACCTCATGCTGATTCTCGTCGGCGTGGTGGCCAATATCTTCGGTCAGCTTGGCGACCTCTCCATGTCGCTCGTCAAGCGCGAGGCGGGTATCAAGGACTACAGCCACCTCTTCCTGACGCACGGCGGCATGCTCGACCGCTTTGATTCCACGCTCTTCATCGCTCCGGTCGTATGGTATGCAGTTTGTGGAGGCTTGCTGTGACAAGGAGTATTGCTTTACTGGGCTCCACCGGCTCCATCGGCCGCCAGACGCTTGAGGTGGCGCGCGAGCTGGGGCTTTCCGTCGCTGCGCTGACGGCGAATAAAAGCGTTGACCTCATCGAACAGCAGGCGCGGGAATTTTGCCCGCGTCTTGCCGTGCTTTATGACGAGGATGCGGCGCGCGAGCTGCGCGCGCGGCTTTCCGACACAAACACCCAAGTGCTCTCCGGCATGGAGGGCCTTCTGGCCGCGGCCACGGCGGACGACGCCGACACGGTCGTCACCGCCGTGATGGGCATGATCGGTCTCCAGCCGACGCTTGCCGCCATCGAGAAGAAAAAACGCATCGCGCTTGCCAACAAGGAAACGCTCGTCTGCGCGGGCGAGCTTGTGGTGGACGCGGCGGAAAAATACGGCGCGGAGATCGTCCCCGTCGACAGCGAGCACAGCGCGATCTTCCAGTGCTTGCAGGGCTGCCGCGACCGCGGTGAGATCAAGCGCCTCATTCTGACCTGCTCGGGCGGGCCGTTCTACGGCCTGAGCCTGCAGGAGCTTGCGTTGAAGACGAAGGCCGACGCGCTCAAGCACCCGAACTGGACAATGGGTGCGAAGATCACCATTGACTCCGCGACCCTGATGAACAAAGGCCTTGAGATCATCGAGGCCATGCGCCTCTACCGTCTGCCGCTGCGTCAGGTCGACGCGGTCATCCATCGCCAGAGCATCGTGCACTCGCTCGTCGAGTTTCACGACGGGGCGATGCTCGCCCAGCTCGGCACACCGGACATGAAGCTGCCCATCCGCTACGCGATGACGTACCCCAACAGGGCCGTTTCGCCCGCGGAGCCGCTTGACCTTCTCAAGTGCCCGCCGCTCACGTTCGCCGAGCCCGATGAAGAGGTCTTCCGCTGCCTGAAGATCGCCAAGCAGTGCGCCGCCGTCGGGAACGTCTACTGCGCGGCGATGAACGGCGCAAATGAAGAGGCCGTCGCGGCGTTTCTGCGCGACGAGATCGGCATCTGTGCCATCCCTGACCTCATCGAAGCGGCGCTCGATAAAACCGAGACGGTATATCAGCCGCAGCTTTCGGATATTCTGGAAGCAGACCGGCTCGCGCGCGAGGTCGTGCGCAAAAAGCTCAACTGACCTGATTTAGGAGAAACCATGGTTTATATTCTCATTGCGATCCTGATTTTCGGCGTGCTCATCGCCGTGCATGAGCTTGGCCACTTTTTGGCGGCCAAGGCCTGCGGCGTGCGCGTCAACGAATTTTCCATCGGCATGGGCCCGCAGCTCTTCCATAAGACGAAGGGAGACACCGAATACTCCCTGCGGCTCCTGCCCATCGGAGGCTACTGCGCCATGGAGGGCGAGGACGAGGATTCGGACGACGACCGCGCGCTGGGCCGCCAGGTCTGGTGGAAGAAGTTCATCATCTTCGTCGCGGGCGCGTTCATGAACTTCCTGACGGGCCTCATCATCGTCATCTGTCTGTATGCGGGTGCGCAGGCATTCTACACGACGGAGATCGTCGAGCTGAACCCCGATTTCCCGCAGCAGGGAGAGGACGGCCTGATGCCCGGCGACACGATCTACGCCATCAACGGTGAGCGCATTTATTTAAAGAGCGATGTGTCGCTCATCATGGGCCTTGGCGACACGGGCACGATCGACATGACCGTCCTGCGCGACGGCAAAAAGCTCGACCGCACGCTCACGAAGCAAATCTACACTGACGAAAACGGTAAGGAGTATGAGGCCTACGGCTTTACCTACGGCGGGATCGTCGAGGCGACGCCGCTTCTGCGCCTGCAATACAGCTGGTACCAGACGATGGACTATGTCCGCATCGTGAGACTGAGCCTGCAAATGCTGCTTTCGGGCGCGGCGGGCGTGAACGATCTGAGCGGCCCGGTCGGCATCGTCTCGACCATCACGGAGGTCGGCAAGGAGACCGAGGCCGAGGCGGGCTTTGGCGCGGCACTCGAGAGCATTCTCTACTTCGCCGCGATGATCGCGGTGAACCTCGCCGTGATGAACCTGCTGCCGCTGCCCGCACTCGACGGCGGACACGTGCTGTTCCTGCTCGTCAACGGCATCGCCGTGGCGCTTTTCAAAAAGGAAATTCCGTCCAAATATCTGAACGTCATCAACGGCATCGGCTTTGCGCTTTTAATGGCGCTGATGCTGTTCGTCACGTTCCACGACATTGTCAAGCTCCTGTGAGGAGGATGATCTTATGAGCAAGCAAATTATCGCAGGCGGCGTCGCTATCGGCGGCGGCGCGCCGGTCACGATCCAGTCGATGTGCAACACGCACACTGAGGATGCCAAGGCCACCATCGCGCAGATCCACGCGCTCGAAGAGGCGGGCTGCGAGATCGTGCGCGTCACGGTGCCAAATATGGAGGCCGCGCACGCGCTGAGTGAAATTAGGGAGAATATCTCCATCCCGCTCGTCGCGGACATTCATTTCGACTACCGTCTCGCCGTCGAAGCGGCGGCGCGCGGCGCGGACAAAATTCGCATCAATCCCGGCAACATCGGGGGAGATGACCGTGTCAAGGCGGTCGTAGACGCCTGCCGTGAACACAAGGTTCCCATCCGCATCGGCGTGAACGGCGGTTCGCTTGAAAAGGAGCTGCTCGCAAAATATGGCCGCGTGACGCCCGAGGCGCTTGTCGAGAGCGCGCTCAGACATGTGCGGCTGCTTGAAAAGTTCGATTTTACCGAGATCTGCATCTCGGTCAAGAGCTCTGATGTACCGCTCAACATGGCGGCCTATCGCCTTCTGCACGAAAAGGTCGACTATCCGCTCCACCTCGGCGTGACCGAGGCGGGCACGCCCACGATGGGGCTTTTGAAGTCCGCCATCGGCATCGGCGGCCTTCTGTGCGAGGGCATCGGCGACACGATGCGCGTCTCGCTCACGGCGGACCCCGTGGAAGAGGTCTACGCCGCCAAGCGCATTTTGCAGGCCTGCGGCATCCGCCGCAGCGGTGTGAACCTCGTCTCCTGCCCGACGTGCGGCCGCACGGCGTACGACATGATCCCGATCGCCGAGGAGCTAGAGCGCCGTCTTGCCGACTGCAAGAAGAATATCACGGTCGCCGTGATGGGCTGCGTCGTCAACGGACCCGGTGAGGCCTCGGCCGCCGATATCGGCGTGGCCGGCGGTAAAGGTGAGGGCATGATTTTCCGAAAAGGAAAAATCCTTTACAAAGTGCCGCAGGAAAAGCTTGTCGACGCTTTGATGGAGGAAATCAAAAAACTCTGACCGAGCGGAAACGATACTGAGATAAGGTTGTGGCTATGGCACAAAAGATTCCTTTTTTTGAATTATTCACCGACTTTTCGCCGGATTTTGACCTGCGCGTCCCGCTCAACGCCGCGATGGTCACGAACATGGTGCTCGAGCCGGAAAAGCGCACGATGACGCTCGACATGACCGTGCGCGCGGAGATGAACGACTCGACGCGCGAAACGGTCGAGCAGCTTCTTGCGCGCAATTACGACTTAAAGCGCGTGGACATCCACGTCAAATCAACGGCGGAGGCCTTTCCCGACATGTTGAAGAACGCTGGCCGCAAGGTGAGCGGCAGCGGCAGTGTCATCATGGGCCGCGAGATTGCAAAGGGGAGAGTGCTCCCCATCAGCGAGCTGACGCCAAAGGCCGGTCACGTCGTCGTTGAGGGCAAGGTCTTCAAGTTCGACTGCCACGAGACGCGCCGCGCCGGCGTCTGGACGATGTTGCTCGAAATGACGGACTACGAAGGCTCGCTCTTCATCCGCCGCAGCATGCCCGAGCGCGAGGCGACGGAGCTTCTTGGCAAGATCAGCGTCGGCATGTGGCTGCGCGTCAGCGGCCGCATGGAGCTCTCCTACGATGGTAAGGATATGCAGCTCAACCCGCAGGACATCATGCAGATCGACCACGCCGAGCGCACGGACACGGCGGAGGAAAAGCGCGTCGAGCTGCACTTACATACCCGTATGTCCAACATGGACGCGCTGACCGACACCGCCGCGGTCGTCAAGCGCGCGATCAAGTGGGGGATGCCCGCCATCGCCATCACGGATCACGGCGTAGCGCAGAGCTTCCCGGACGCCTGGCACACCGGCGAGGGTAAAATAAAACTCCTTTACGGCTGTGAGGGCTATTTTCTCAACAACATCGACGACCGTATCTGTGTGCACGGCCCGCAGGACGGCGATTTTTCGACTGAGATCTGCTGCTTCGACATTGAAACAACGGGTCTGAAGGTCGCGCACGATGCCATCACCGAGATCGGTGCGGTCATTCTGAAAGACGGCGAGATCGTCGACACGTTCCAAACCTTCGTTGACCCCGAGCGCCGGCTTTCGCCTGAGATCATCGGCCTGACCGGCATCACAGACGACATGCTGCGCGGCGCGCCGAAGCTGGAGGACGCGCTGCACGCGTTTTTGACCTTTGCGGGCGGCCGCCCGCTCGCTGCGCACAATGCGGAGTTTGATATCAGCTTCATCCGCGCAGGCTGCAAAAAGTGCGGCATCCCGTTCGAGCCGACATATCTCGACTCGCTGATTTTCGCGCAGAATCTCCTGCCCGAGCTCGGCAAGTACAAGCTCGACATCGTGGCCGACCACTTGCAGCTCCCGCAGTTCAACCACCACCGCGCGTCCGACGATGCGGTCCCGGTCGCGCAGATGCTGGCCAAGTTCTTCGTCATGCTCGAAGAGCGCGGCGTCACGCGCCTCCAGCAGATCAACGACGAGATGACGAAGCTCCGCCCGCTCGGCGTCAAGCGCAACCGTTTCCCAAAGCACATCATTCTGATCGCCAAGAACAAGGTGGGCCTCAAGAACCTCTACCAGCTCATCTCGGCGTCGAACCTCAAATACTTCAAGCGCGTGCCGATCATTCCGAAAAGCGAGCTTGTCGCGCATCGCGAGGGCTTGATCATCGGCTCTGCCTGCGAGGCGGGCGAGCTGTTCCGCGCCATCGTCGACCACAAGGACTGGAATGAGCTCAAGCGCATCGCCTCGTTCTACGACTATCTTGAAATTCAGCCGCTCGGCAATAACCGCTTCATGGTGCGCGACGGCACGGTGCGCGACGATGAAGACCTCAAGGACTTCAACCGCACTGTTGTCAAGCTTGGCGAAGAGCTCGGCAAGCCCGTCTGCGCAACGGGCGACGTCCACTTCCTCGACCCCGAAGACGAGGTTTATCGCCATATTCTGCTCGCGTCAAAGAAATTCGCCGACGCGAACGAGCCCGTCCCGCTCTACTTCCGCACGACGGACGAAATGCTCAAGGAATTTGACTACCTCGGCAAGGAGAAAGCCTACGAGGTCGTCGTGACGAACACCTGCGCCATCGCCGAGCAGGTGGAGGATATCGAGCTTTTGCCCAAGGGCAAGCTGTTCCCGCCGCGGCTTGAAAATTCGGAAGAAGACCTTAACCGCATGGTGTGGGGGAAGGCGCACGAGCTTTACGGCGACGATCTGCCGCAGATGATCGTCGATCGGCTGAACGTCGAGCTCGGCAGCATTCTGGGCAAGTACGACGTCGTCTACATGTCGGCGCAGAAGCTCGTGCAGCGCTCGCTTGAGTGCGGCTACCTCGTCGGCTCGCGAGGGTCGGTCGGCTCGTCGCTCGTAGCGTACATGGCCGGCATCACCGAGGTCAACGCCCTGCCGCCGCACTACCGCTGCCCCAAGTGCCGCAACGTCGAGTTCCACGCGGGCGAGTATGGCTGTGGCGCGGACATGCCCGATAAAATGTGTCCCGTCTGCGGCACGAAGTATGTCAAAGACGGCTTCGACATCCCGTTTGAAACTTTCCTCGGCTACGGCGGCGGCAAGGTGCCGGATATCGACCTCAACTTCTCAGGCGAATATCAGGCGCGCGCCCACGCGCACGCGGTCGAGATGTTCGGCAAGACGCAGGTGTTCCGCGCGGGTACGATCGGTACGCTCGCGGAGAAGACGGCCTACGGCTTCGTCAAAAAATACCTCGAAGAAAACGGCATCGCCGCGGGCAACGCCGAGATCGACCGCCTGACGGCGGGCTGCGTCGGTGTGCGACGCACGACGGGCCAGCATCCCGGCGGACTCGTCGTCGTGCCGGACGACATGGATATCGAGGATTTCTGCCCCGTACAGCACCCTGCGGACGACCCCGACAGCGACACGATCACCACGCATTTCGAATATCACTGCATGGAGGACAACCTTTTAAAGCTCGACATGCTCGGCCACGATGACCCGACGATGATCCGCATGCTCGAAAATCTGACGGGCGTGAACGCCCGCGCTATCCCACTCGACGACCCCGACACGATGTCGATTTTCATCTCGTCCAAGGTGCTCGGCTATGAGAACGACGAAGTGCTCGGCCCCACGGGCGCCGTCGCGATCCCCGAGTTTAACACGCGCTTCACACGCCAGATGCTCGTCGACACGCAGCCCAAGGACTTCAACACGCTGCTGCGCCTTTCAGGCTTCTCCCACGGCACGGACGTGTGGCTCGGCAACGCGAAGGATCTGATCGTCAGCGGCACGGCGAGCGTTCTGGAGACCGTCGGCTGCCGTGACGATATCATGCTCTACCTCATCTCTATGGGGCTTGACCCGAAGATGAGCTTTAAGATCATGGAGGCCGTCCGAAAGGGCAAGGTCAAGGGCGGCAAGGCGGGGGACTGGCCGATGTGGGTCGAAGAGATGCGCAAGCACGACGTGCCGGAGTGGTACATCGAGTCGCTTGCGAAGATCGGTTACCTCTTCCCGAAAGCGCACGCGGTCGCATACGTTATGATGGCGTTCCGTATCGCGTGGTTCAAGGTGCACGAGCCGCTCGCGTTCTACGCGACGTTCTTCTCCATCCGCGCCAAGGCATTCGACGCCGCCGAGTGCTGCAAGGACGCCGACGCGCTGCGCCGCCGCATCCGCGAGATTGAAAACAACAAGGACGCGACCGCCGTGGAACAGGACTTGATGACGACGCTTGAAGTCTGCTACGAATTCTGCCTGCGCGGCTTCCACTTTGAGCCCATCGATATCTACCGCAGCGATGCGACGAAGTTCGTCGTCACGGAAAACGGCCTGCTGCCGCCGTTCACGTCCGTTCGCGGACTCGGCGAGACCGCAGCGCTCGACACCGTCGAGAAGCGCAAGGGGAAGGACTTTACATCGGTGGAGGAGTTTTCCCTCTGCTGCAACAAGCTGTCGCAGACGCATATCGACCAGCTGCGCGCGCTGGGCGCGTTTGCGGGATTGCCTGAAACGAGCCAGTTAACATTGTTTTAACACACTGTGTTGTATTGTTCCCTGCGTACTCGCAGGGGGGCGTTTTTCCCTGCACCGTGCAGGGGACGCGGATAAGGGGGCCATTCTCTCGCGTGAGAGAATGGCCCCCTTAGACCCCCAAGAGAACGCGAGGGGAGATCCCCTCGACCCCCGACATTGGCAGTCTCGATTTCGAAGAGCTGCACACGCTGCGCAATCGGGTGCGGTGTACATGGCTTCGCCATGAATCTTCTGCGAATCGTTACTGATATCAACCGCGCCTTACTATCGTGAGGCGCGAGTGACGTTTGCTTGGCGGCGGACTGCGTGCCGAATGCGGCATTGCTTCGCTCGCCGCATTGTGGAG
>CEAB01017781.1_pt1 | contig 29761 bp, 23 predicted proteins | sample 557651 | NCBI WGS metagenome assembly CEAB01 (sample SAMEA3182046, study PRJEB8094) | gut metagenome | biome: human; feature: gut; material: Stool; isolation source: human stools | place: Canada | collected 2011-11-15
GCAAGGATAATAAAGGAGGTACTGGATACAATGAGTGAAATTAAATCCGGTGTAACAAATGGTGAAGAATCTTTTGAGGCATTGCTTGAGGAATCCCTCAAAAACTTAAATACAAATGAGAGGGTAATGGGTACAGTGCTCAGCATTGCGCCTAACGAGGTTCAGGTTGATGTCGGCAGAAAGCAGACAGGCTTTATTCCTGCTAATGAGCTTTCTAACGATCCTAACGCTAAGCCGGAGGATATCGTAAAGGTTGGCGACAAGATCGAGCTTCTTATTATGAAGACAAATGATCAGGAAGGCACAATTATGCTTTCTAAGCGCAGAGTAGACGCAGCTAAGGGCTGGGAAATTCTTGAGTCTAAGGTTGAGTCACAGGATGTTCTTACAGGTAAGGTTACAGAGGCTGTTAAGGGCGGTGTAATCGTTATCTACAACGATGTAAGAGTATTTATTCCTGCTTCACAGGCAACTGCTACTCGTGACGAGAGCCTTGAGGATCTCGTAGGTAAAGAAGTACAGTTCAGACTTATTGAGGTTTCACAGCGTGGCAGAAGAAAGAGAGCTATCGGCTCAATCAGAAGCGTACTTAAGGAGCAGAGAGCTGCTCAGCGTGAGGAGTTCTGGAAGAACTGCGAAATTGGTAAGAAGTACACAGGTGTTGTTAAGTCACTTACAAGCTACGGTGCATTTGTTGACCTTGGCGGTGTATTTGGTATGATCCACATTTCAGAGCTTTCTTGGACACACATTAAGCACCCGAGTGAGGTTGTAAATGTTGGCGATACTGTAGAAGTATATGTAAAGGACATCAACGAGGAAACAAAGAAGATTTCTCTCGGCTTTAAGAACGCTGACGAGAATCCATGGGAGATCCTCAAGAACAAGTATCCGGAGGGCACAGTTGTTAAGGCTACAATCGTTGGTCTTACATCATTCGGTGCTTTTGCAAACATCATCCCGGGTATTGACGGTCTTATTCACATTTCTCAGATTGCTAACAAGAGAATTGAAAAGCCCGCTGATGTACTTTCAGTTGGCGAAACAGTAGAAGCTAAGATTACTGCTATTGACTTTGACAAGAAGCGTGTAAGCCTTTCAATGCGTGCACTTCTTCCGGAGGACGAGCAGGCTCCTGCTGAGGCTACTGAAGAGGTTGCTGAATAATTTGTTATTAAACAGGGCATTCCATTATAGGGATGCCCTTTTGTTCTATTTTATATAATAAACCGCAAAAGGAGCGATAAAAAATGACTCCAAAAGAAGAATTTATTGAGATTTATACAAAGTACATAACACGCAACGGTGCAGAAGAATTACTTGAATGGCTCAAGCGCACAGACTTTTTTACTGCTCCTGCAAGTACGAAATATCATTGTGCCTGCGAGGGCGGACTTGTAATGCACTCTGTCAGCGTGTTTAATACAATGATGGAAAAGCATTATGACGAAGAAACCGATAATATTGAAAGTTTTGCAATATGCGGACTTCTGCACGATTTATGCAAGGCGCAGTTTTACAAGGTTTCGTCAAGAAATGTAAAAAACGAGCAGACAGGCGTATGGGAAAAAGTGCCTTATTATGCAATTGACGACCAATTCCCGTACGGTCACGGCGAAAAATCGGTTTTTCTTATTGAGCGCAAAATGCACTTAAAGATTGATGAGGCAATGGCAATCCGTTGGCATATGGGAGAGTTTGGTGATAAAAACAGCAATTCAATTTCTCTTGCATACGAGCGTTATCCACTTGCCGTAAAGCTCCACCTTGCAGACCTTGAATCAACATATTTGAAAGAAAAGGGCACTTCGGCCGTAAACAAGTGATTTTCATTTTTGCTTTATTTTTGGCATATAATACCGCTTGTTTTATGGAATGTTAAATAAGGATGATTTTATGGATATAATTTTGGCAGAACAAAGAATAAAAGAGCTTACAAAGACGATTGAGTATCACAATAATCGTTATTATAATCTCGATAATCCCGAAATTTCCGATTACGATTATGATATGCTTTTGCGTGAGCTTGAAAACCTTGAAAACGATTTTCCTACACTCAAGTCACCGCTTTCGCCGACAAATAAAGTAGGCGGCGAGCGTGGAGAAAAATTCTCTCCCGTAACTCACACAGTGCCGATGGAAAGTTTGCACGACAGCTTTTCTCACTCGGAATTGTTTGATTTTGACAGAAGAGTGCGTGAGGTTGCTCCGAATGTAAAATATGTTGTTGAGCCAAAATTTGACGGTCTTTCCGTATCTTGCGAGTATCGCAACGGTGTATTTGTTCGAGGTTCGACAAGAGGTGACGGAACAGTGGGTGAAGATGTTACGGATAATCTTATGACAATACGCTCACTCCCGAAAAAGATTGAAAATGCGCCTGCATTTTTAGAGGTGCGTGGCGAAGTTTATATGTCTTTTGACAGCTTTAACGAACTTGTCAAGGAACAGGAAGATAACGAAGAAAAGCCGTTTAAAAATCCGAGAAATGCCGCCGCAGGCTCATTAAGGCAAAAAAATTCTAAGATTACCGCAAAGCGTAAACTTGATATTTTTGTATTTAATATCCAACAAATCGAGGGCGTTGAAATTACAAGTCATCATCAGGGTTTGGATTACCTTACCGAGCTTGGATTTCCGACTGCGTTTTATAATATTTTCGAGGATATGCAAGAGGCTGTTGAAGAAATTGAGCGTATAGGAAATATGCGAGGTACATTTGATTATGCGATTGACGGTGCGGTTGTAAAGGTTGATGATTTTGCAACAAGAGAATTATTGGGCAGTACCGCAAAATATCCGAAATGGGCGGAGGCATATAAATATCCGCCCGAAGAAAAGGCGACAAAATTGCTTGAAGTTGAAATAAATGTCGGCAGAACAGGCGTACTTACTCCTGTCGGAATTTTTGAACCTGTATTTCTTGCAGGTACGACAGTAAGCCGTGCAACGCTCCACAACAAAGATTTTATAGATGAAAAAGGTATTTGCGTAGGTGATACGGTAATTATCCGTAAAGCCGGAGAGATTATTCCGGAGGTTCTTTCTGTAAAAGAACACGGCGAAAATGCGGTGCCTTTTGAGTTTCCGAAACTTTGTCCGTCCTGTCACACTCCTGTTGTGCGTGACGAAAACGAGGCTGCTATTCGCTGTACAAACACCGATTGCCCTGCCCAGCTTATGCGCCATCTTATCCATTTTGTAGGCAGAGATGCTATGGATATTGACGGCCTCGGACCTGCTGTGCTTGAACAGCTTGTGAATGAGGGACTGATAAAATCTCCTGCCGACCTTTACAGATTAACGGTTGACAGCATAACCGCCCTTGACCGAAAAGCCGAAAAATCTGCGCAAAATCTTATTAATTCAATTGAAAAATCAAAACACAATGAATTATATCGCCTTGTTTTTGCACTCGGCATCAGAAACATAGGTCTTAAAGCCGCAAAACTTTTATGCGAAAATTTTGCGAATATTGATGACCTTATGAATGCAAAAACAGAGGATATTTCCGCAATAGAGGGCTTTGGCCTGATTATGGCGGAAAGCGTAGTGAATTATTTTTCTGCCGAAAGCACAAAAAATCTGATTGACGAATTGAAAGAACTCGGACTTGAAATGAAACCGTCCGAACAGAAGAAAAAGGGCGGAATTTTTGAGGGCAAAACCTTTGTTCTTACAGGTACTCTGCCGACTATGAAAAGAAGTGAAGCAGGCAAACTGATTGAGCAGAACGGCGGAAAAACAAGCTCTTCCGTATCTAAAAAAACCGACTATGTGCTTGCGGGCGAAGACGCCGGAAGTAAACTGACAAAAGCACAGCAACTCGGTATTACGATTATTTCGGAAGAAGAATTATTAAATATGCTTGCTGAATGAATTTAATAAGAAATGCGCTAACCTAAAAATAAATTAAATATAGCTATTATCACGGGGACTGCACTGTCCGCAAAATATATTACTATAACACAAAGGACTATCTTACATAAGTAGGATAGTTCTTTTGTTTTTACTTACAATCTATCATTCAAAAAATATTTAAACCTTGTTCTTTTTATGTGCTTGTCTGCATACATATTAACAAAGCCAAGGAAAGGACGATAAAAATGACAAGTCTTAATAATGAGGGCAGGTTTGTACTTGCCATACGCTCGCTAAGTCAGAATATTTATCAGAGAATTTTACCGCTGTCGCAAAAATTCTGTGATACTGCGCAGGAAATACGATTGCGTGTAAACAGACCTGTAGCGATTGTTTGCCCGGATACTACATATTTTCTTACTGAAAAGGGCGGGCTTACCAACACTATACTTGACGGCTCAATGCTCACAGTCAGCCGTGGCGACCTTACGGATACTTTTCACAACATTTGCAATTACTCGGTATATTCAAAACAAAGTGAAATTATAAACGGCTTTGTTTCAATGCACGGCGGTCACAGAGCGGGTATCTGCGGTACGGCAATTTGTGAGGGTGACAAGGTAATAAATATCCGTGATATTTCGTCAATTAACATCAGAATTGCAAGAGAGCATAAAGAGTGTTCAAGAGCTGTTATTGACACTCTTAATCCCGACTTTGGCGGCGTGCTTATTTGCGGTGCGCCATGCACGGGCAAAACCACGCTCTTAAGAGATATGGCAAGAATACTCTCGACCGAATACGGCAAGAGAATTTCTTTGATTGACGAAAGGGGAGAACTTGCGGGCACTTCCTCGGGTATCCTGCAAAATGACATCGGACTTTGTGATGTGTTTGACCTTTACGATAAGCCGAGCGGAATTATTCAGGCTATACGCAGTATGTCGCCCGATATTATTGTTTGCGACGAAATCGGTACGCAGAGAGATATTGACGCTGTGGAATATTCAGTAAATTCGGGTGTATCTTTTATTTCTACCTTGCATTGTTCAAGCGTTGACGAACTTAGAAGAAAAGATAATGTCCGTAAACTCGTATCCTGCGGCGGCTTTAAAACCCTTGTTTTCCTTGATAACAGAGCGTCTGCCGGCAGAGTGAGCAAGATTATGAGAGTCGGTGATGTATTTGGTAATTAAAATTATCGGCTGTATCTTGCTTGTGAGCGCAACAACTCTTATGGGATTTAAAAAAGCCCAACGGCTGTACAAACGCAGAGATTTTATAAATGACTTTTTGGTTTTCCTCGATACTCTTGCGACAAATATTCGCTACAGTACAGATGAACTTTCGATTATTCTTTCCAAAAGCGAAGACAGATTCGGAAAAGCAATATACGGTGCGTACGAAAAATACGACGGTGCATTTTTTAAAAAATGGAAAAATGCGGTAGCGGATATTTCCGACGGTTACGCTTTAAAGCACGAGGATAAACAGCTTTTATGCTCATTCGGAGAAAAACTCGGCATAACCGATGTAGAGGGACAGCTCAAACATATTGAGCTTTACAAAGGGCTTGCGAACGCTCATCTTGATGACAGTAAAAATGAAATAAAACAAAAATCACGGCTTTACAAAACTATGGGATTTTTTGTCGGCACGGCAGCCGCACTTGTTATAATCTGAAAGGATAGCTATGGATGTTGAACTGATTTTTAAAATAGCTGCAATCGGTATAATTGTAGCCGTGTTGTGTCAGGTGCTCATACGCAGCGGCAGAGAAGAACAAGCAATGCTTACGACGCTTGCGGGTCTTATAGTTGTGCTTACTCTGATTGTCACGCAGATAAGCGCCTTGTTTAACACGATAAAGCAGTTATTCGGCTTTTAGGAATAAAGTATGAATATTATTACTATAGCCGCTGTCGCAATTGTATCTGCAATTTCTGCCGTAGCAATAAAAAAGCATAACGGTGAAATCTCGCTTATGCTTTCAATTGCCTGCGGTGTAATATTGCTTACAGCCGTAATTTCGTTTGCGGCTACGATTTTGCAGACGGTAAATAAAATTGCGGCAGCGTCTGATATGAATATTGAGTATATAAAAATATTGCTCAAGGTAATAGGAATATGCATTGTAACAGAGCTTGCCGTCAGTGTATGTAAGGAGTCGGGACAGCAGGCAATAGCAACAAATGTTACGCTTGCAGGTAAAATATTGATTATGGTAACATCGCTTCCGCTTTATACGGAAATTTTAAATACAGTGGTGTCACTTGTAGAAAACTCCTGAAGGAGTGTTGATGTTGAAAAAAACAGCAGTGTTTTTAGTTGTGATTGCGGTTGTTTTTCTGTCGCAGATTACTGTATTTGCAGCCGATACAACAACCAAAATCGAAAGTACAACAAATGATATTAACAGCATTTACGATACCTCTGCTTTATATGACAGCCTGTCTGACGATGTAAAGCAGAGCCTTGAAAATATAGGGATAAACGGCATAGACAGCAATGAGCTTTCGCAGATTTCGTTCGGAGAAGTTGTGAATGAAATTGTAAAACTTGCGGGCGAAAACAGCGCAGGGCCATTAAAAGCGGTAATCTCGCTTACCGCACTCTTGCTTATATGCTCGCTTTTATCTTCGTACAAAAATTCGCTTTCAAGTGAACTTTCCTCCTCACTTGGCATAGCAGCCGTACTGTGTGCTACCTGTACGGCTGCACTCCCCGTAATTGAAGTAATTTCAGATATGTCAACGGTAGTAAAAACGGCATCAAGTTTTATGCTTGCATTTGTGCCTGTAATGGTTATGATTATGTCGAGCACGGGACACGCCGTAAGCGGTGCGTCATATTACGCAATGATGATCGGCGCAGGAGAGGGAGTGGGACAACTAAGCTCAAAGGTAATAGTTCCTTTTCTTAATATGTTTCTCGGTGTATCAGTAACGGCAAGCGTATGCTCGGATTCAAAACTTACGGGTATAACTTCAATAATTTCAAAAGCCGTAAAATGGGTACTCGGGTTTGTTATGACTGTATTTACAGCCGTACTTTCTTTTAAGCAGATGATAACAACCTCGGTTGACGATGTTTCTACACGAGCCGTGCGATTTACTTTAAATTCATTTATTCCGATAGTAGGCTCAGCGCTTTCAGATGCATACAAAACTGTACAGGGCAGTGTAAACTTGCTTAAATCGGGACTTGGAATTTTTGTTATAGTATCTATTGCTTTTGTGTTTCTGCCTATAATACTTAACAGCCTTTTGTGGATATTTACTTTATCGTCAGGAAAGTTACTTGCGGAGATACTCGGCATAAATCAGGTAAAAGATTTGCTTGAGGGTGTCGGTACCGTGCTTTCAACCTTGCTTGCAATTGTATTGTGCATTATGTCGGTTTACATAATTTCAACTGCACTTGTGCTTTTGATGGGAGGCGGCGGAATATGAGCGGTATGATTTCTGCGGTTATAACAGTTTGTGCCGGTGCTCTTATTTGCAGTCTGCTGTCGGCATTTGTACCCGAGGGTACTACCAAAAAAACCGTTGCCCTTGTAATCGGTGCGTTTATGGTATGCTGTCTTATTTCGCCGATAACCTCGGCAATTTCTTCTATAGATTTTGATGCCGAAACTGTTGATTACAGCGAAGATCAAGTTTCCACTTCCGACGAAGCCTACGCAAATGTTGTGATTAAACAGGCACAACAAAATCTTGAACAAAGCCTTACCGACCTGCTTGCTCAAAACAACATAAAAATATCCGAATGTAAAATTGTACTTGCAAAATCGCAGTCAAACAGCATAATTATCGGTGACATCAGCATATATATGAGTAATGAATATAAAAGCCGGAAAGATAAAATCGGCTCAATTGTTTTTGAAAGCTTCGGAGCATATCCGAGAATAACTTTTATTTAAGGGTGCAAAGCTATGGAAGAAAAAACAAACGGAATAAAAAAGCTGTTTGAAAGTGACAAAGCAAGAAAAATTATAGTAATTATCGGTATTATCGGAATAGCACTTATTTTTATTTCTTCAATTTCGGGAATTAATACCGATAAAAAAACGGAAACCGAGGGCTTTTCGGTTACTACCTACAGCACGGAGATTGAAAGCGATTTGCAAAAAATCCTTTCAAGTATCAGCGGCTGCGGAGAAACAAAGGTGCTTCTTACCATAGAAAACTCGGTTGAATATGTATATCTTGAGGACAGTACCACCAAGACAAAGGAAATTCAGCCTGTTATCCGCGGTGTGCTTGTTGTGTGCGAGGGCGGAGATGATCCCGTCGTAACACAAACGGTCACACAAGCGGTAACAAGGGCACTGGATATTTCATCGGCAAAGGTATGTGTTACAAAATTAACAGAACGAAGGTAGAGGTATTATGAAAATTCAGAAGAAACATATTGTAATGACATCACTTGTACTTGCTCTGGCAACGGCGGTTTACATAAACTATCAGATTTCGCAGGCTCGTACAACTTCACCTGCAAAGGAGCTGGGGGCAGCGTCATATGTAAATGCAACAGTCGGGGAAACAGCAACCTCCGACGAGGCGGCAACTGCAATGGCACTATCGAAAGAGCAGCAGGATTTCTTTGCATCCGAACGCACTAAAAGGCAGAACACGCAAGACAAGGTAATTGACGATGCGGAGGAAATACTCGATTCCGACTCGAGTTCAGACACGGAGCTTACCGAGGCGCAAGAAAATGTAGAGCGAATTATCAGCTTTTTTACAACGCAGGATACCATAGAAACCATTGTGAAAGCGAAAGGCTTTTCCGATTGCCTTTGCTGTATAACCGATATGGGTGTAACCGTTATAGTTCCGAAAAACGAGCTTAACGAAAACACCGTTTTGTCAATATACGATGCCGTAACAACGCACTATGAAATTGCAAGTGACGCAATATCTGTTGTAGGTGCGTGAATATAGTTTACAATCAAAATTTTATGTGATATAATTATCCTGATAATTTATTGTAAAGTTGGGATAATATGTCTGAAGAGATAAATGTAACTTCTCAGGAAGTAACTGAAGAAAATGAAAACGAAGCAGTACAGATTAAACTTACACGCTCCGAACAGCGTGAGCAGGTATTTATGCTTTTATTTTCAAAGTCATTTACAAACACATCTGTAGACAATATGGTGCAGGACAGCTCGGAACTCTTTATGGGCGGAGTAAGCGCACTTGCACAGGCAGAAGTTGAGGGTATTGTATCGGCTAAAGAGGAACTTGACGAGATTATTTCACGCTATCTAAAAAAAGGATGGACTCTTTCAAGAATTTCAAAGCCGTCGCTTGCAATCCTTGAACTTGCAGTGTATGAAATCAAGTATCTTGACAATGTTCCCGCAAGCGTAGCAATCAACGAGGCGGTAGAACTTGCAAAGAAGTACACTATTGACGAGAGCGGATTTGTCAACGGAATATTAGGCTCATTTGTAAGAGATAACGGAGAAAAGTAATGAGCCTTTTCCTTGGTATAGATACCTCTAACTACACAACTTCGGTTGCGGTATATAACAGCGAAAACGGCGAAATGCTGCAGCGAAAGCAGCTTTTGCCCGTAAAACAGGGACAGCTTGGCTTAAGACAGAGCGATGCGGTTTTTCATCACACACAACAGCTTCACACTCTTGTTGAGGACATTGCAAAGGAAGTTGACTTGTCGGGTGTGTCTGCATTAGGCGTATCAACACGCCCCCGTCCGGTTGACGGCTCATATATGCCGTGCTTTACGGTTGGAGAAAACACAGCAAGAATTATATCGGCAGTGATAAAAAAGCCTCTCCTGACATTTTCACATCAGGAGGGGCATATTGCCGCAGCACTGTTTTCAGCCGCAAGAGAAGATTTGTTTGAAAAAGAATTTTTAGCATTTCATATAAGCGGAGGCACAACGGAGGCGGTGCTCGCAAAGGGCAGTACAAGCTCGTTTGCCGTTAAAGAGGCTGCAAAAACACTTGACTTAAATGCCGGACAGGCAGTTGACAGAGTGGGGCTTATGCTCGGTTTAAAATTTCCGTGCGGTCCGCAGCTTGAACAGCTTGCGCTTAATAATACAGAAAAATTCAAAGTTCGTCCTACTCTCAAGGGCGCCGATTGCTGCTTGAGCGGACTTGAAAATCAGTGTAAAAAAATGCTTGATAACGGCGAAAGCAAAGAAAAAATCGCTGCTTTTTGCCTTGCTTTTATTCAGGCTACGCTTGAAAAAATGACTGAAAAATTGCTCGAGCAATTCGGCAATTTGCCTGTGATTTTTGCGGGCGGAGTAATGTCAAATTCCATTATAAGAAATGCTCTGACCGAGAAATTCGGCGCTACATTTGCAAAACCCGAATATTCCGCCGATAACGCAGCGGGTATTGCGTATTTGGCATATAAGAAATATACGGAAATCTAAGACGATTATAAGTGTAAAAATATCAAAATACTTCATCAGCGGGAGGTAAAGAGATGTATTCACCGCAGATTCAAAAGCCGAGAGTGCTTTCTGTTTCACAAATAAATTTTTATATAAAGTCAATTATCGAGAATGACGGCAGTTTGCAGTTTGTGCTTGTAACGGGTGAAATCTCTAATCTTACCGTGCACCAACGCAGCGGTCATATTTACCTTTCGCTTAAAGACAGCAATTCAGTTATAAGTGCCGTTATGTTTGCAGGCAACGCAAGACGACTTAAGTTCCGCCTTGAAAACGGAATGAAAGTAATTTGTCGTGGCAGAATTTCTGTATATGAGCCGAGCGGCAGGTATCAGCTTTATATTGAAGATATGCAGCCAGACGGTGTGGGTGCGCTTACGCTTGCTTTTGAACAGCTTAAAAAGAGCCTTGCTCAAAAAGGACTGTTTGACAATGCGCATAAAAAGCCGCTGCCGAAATTTCCTAAAACAATCGGCGTCATAACTTCTCCCACGGGTGCGGCGGTTCAGGATATAACGAATATTATCAGACGAAGATTTCCGAGTGCGGATATAGTGCTCGCACCTGTGCTTGTTCAGGGAGAAAGTGCGCCCGAGCAGCTTGTGCGTGCCGTAAATAAATTCAGTGCAAGCAAGATTGCCGATGTGGTTATCATAGGCAGAGGCGGTGGTTCTGCCGAAGACTTATGGGCGTTTAATGACGAACAACTTGCATATGCTGTCTATAATTGCGAAACTCCCATAATTTCTGGTGTGGGACACGAAACAGATTTTACTATCTGTGACTTTGTCGCCGATGTTCGTGCCTCTACTCCGTCTGCCGCGGCAGAACTTGCCGTACCCGACAGGCAGGAGCTTATGTCTTACTATTTTAAGCAAAAGCAATATATATCCGCTATGCTTGACAGAAAGATAAAAACGGCGCAGTTAAGACTTGAAAATCAGCAGAGAAGAATGTCTGCATCATCGCCGAAGCTCAAAGCGGAACAGCTTGAAAAACAGCTTTCGGCAAAGAGCGAAAAGCTGACACGGTTTATGAATATTTATATTTCCAATAAAGAAAATAAACTTATTGCCGCAAAGGGCAAACTTGACGGTTTGAATCCGCTTAATGTATTGAATCGTGGTTATGCAATCGCCGAAAAGGACGAAAAAATCATTACCTCATCAAAACAGCTTAAAAACGGTGACGATTTCACTGTTATTTTGAGTGACGGTAAAATAAACGCAAAGGTATGTGGTGAATAACTATGGCTTTTACACATCTTCATAATCATACCGAATACAGCTTGCTTGACGGAGCAAGCAGGATAAACAAACTTGTGGAATCGGCAAAGGAAAAGGGACAAACCGCTCTTGCCATTACCGACCACGGTGTAATGTACGGCGTCATTGACTTTTACCGAGCCTGTAAAAAGCAGGGGATAAAGCCTGTTATCGGCTGTGAAGTTTATGTTGCGCCGCACTCTCGTTTTGACAAAACTTCGGCGTATGAAAAGTATTATCATATGGTGCTGCTTTGCGAAAATAACGAGGGCTATCAAAATTTAATTAAACTTGTTTCAAAAGGTTTTACCGAGGGCTTTTATTCAAAGCCGAGAATTGACGATGAGCTTTTGAAAGAATATCACAAGGGTCTAATCTGCCTTTCTGCCTGTCTTGCCGGTGAAATTCCGCAGAATCTGCTTGACGGAAACTATGACGGAGCAAAGCAGAAGGCTCTTTTTTATCAATCGCTTTTCGGTAAGGATAACTTTTTTATAGAACTTCAGGACCACGGCATAGAGGAGCAAAAACGAATTAATCCGCAGCTTATTCGCATTGCCGAAGAAATCGGCGCCGAACTTGTGGTTACAAACGACAGCCATTATATAGATAAAAAGGACAGCTTTACGCACAGTATTTTGCTTTGTATCCAGACCAATAAGACGGTAAATGATGTGGACAGAATGGAGTTTAAAACGAGCGAGTTTTACCTTAAAACAGAGGAAGAAATGCGCTCGCTCTTTCCGAATCTGCCGCAGGCATATGATAATACACAGAAAATTGCCGACCGCTGTAATGTTGAGTTTGAGTTCGGCGTGCGTAAACTGCCACGATTTGATGTGCCGAATAACGAAGATCATTACGAGTATTTTCGCCGAAAATGCTATGAGGGTCTTTACAGACATTACGGAGAAAATCCCGATAAGTCTTTGATTGACCGACTTGAATACGAACTTGCAACTGTTTCAAAAATGGGTTTTGTCGATTATTACCTTATCGTAAATGATTTTGTACAGTATGCAAAGAGTGAAAAAATCCCCGTCGGACCCGGCAGAGGTTCGGGTGCAGGTTCGCTTTGCGCCTATTGCATAGGAATTACAGCAATAGATCCGATCAAGTATAATCTTCTTTTTGAAAGATTTTTAAACCCTGAGCGTGTAAGTATGCCCGACTTTGATGTCGATTTCTGTACCGAGCGCCGAGGAGAAGTAATTGACTATGTAGTGCGTAAATACGGCACGGACAGAGTTGCGCAGATTATATCATTCGGTACTATGGCGGCAAGAGGCGCTATAAGAGATGTCGGCAGAGTGCTTGCAATTCCGTATGCCACGGTTGACTCGGTTGCCAAACTTGTACCTATGGAATTAAAGGTTACTATAGATTCCGCACTCAAGGCAAGTCCCGAATTAAGACATCGCTATGAAGAGGACGAACAGACAAAGAAATTGCTTGATATTGCAAAGAGCATTGAGGGAATGCCAAGACACGCTACAATGCACGCCGCAGGTGTAGTAATTACCGACCGTCCCGTATCTGATTATGTTCCGCTTTCAAAAAATGATGACAATGTGGTAACACAGTTTACCATGACCACACTTGAGGAGCTCGGTTTGCTCAAAATGGACTTTCTCGGACTTCGCAATCTTACGGTAATTGACTATGCGGATAAACAGATACGAAAAAATCATCCCGAGTACAATCCCGATAATATAAACGATAAAGACGAAAAAGTTTTTGCTATGATTTCTCAAGGCAATACGGAGGGTGTGTTTCAGTTTGAAAGCCAGGGTATGAAAAATGTTCTTATGCGACTAAAGCCCGATTCGATCGAGGATTTAATCGCCGTGGTTTCGCTTTATCGACCCGGACCTATGGACAGTATTCCCCGTTACATCGACTGCCGCCACAATCCATCGCACATTACCTATAAGCACCCGTTATTAAAGCCTATACTTGAGGTTACCTACGGCTGTATTGTCTATCAGGAACAGGTAATGCAGATTTTAAGAGTGCTTGCAGGTTTCAGTCTTGGCAGAGCGGATATTGTTCGCCGTGCCATGAGTAAAAAGAAAGCCGCAGAAATGGCAAAGCAAAGAGAGATTTTTCTTCACGGCATTACAGATGAAAACGGCAAAGTAATTGTTGACGGTTGTATTCGCAGAGGTATTGACGAGAAAATCGCCAATTCAATTTATGATGAGATCGAAAGTTTTGCTTCTTACGCTTTCAATAAGTCACACGCAGCGGCATATTCTATGATTTCATACAAAACCGCATATTTAAAATGTCATTATCCGCAGGAGTATATGGCGGCATTGCTCACAAGTGTGCTTGATAACCAAAACAAACTTGCAGCATATATAGGCGAATGTCAGCGGCTCGGAATAAAAGTTTTGCCTCCGAGTGTAAACGAAAGCGATCTCGGCTTTACTGTCAGCGGTAACAATATACGCTACGGATTGCTTGCAATCAAAAATCTCGGCAGAGCTTTTATTGATCAGATAATTAAAGAGCGCAGATTAAAGCCTTATACAAGCCTTTACGATTTTTGTAAAAGACTTTGCGGCAAAAATATGAACAGCCGTGCTATAGAAAGTCTTATAAAGTGCGGTGCGCTTGACGGACTTGGCGCTAACCGCAGACAACTGCTTGCAATAAGCAAAACCGTGCTTGACGATGTTGAATATGAGGCTAAAAAGAATCAAGGCGGACAGCTTTCGTTTTTTGATATGGGTGATGACAGTACAAAGGCTACATCAGAACCCCAACTGCCTGATTTGAAAGAATTTTCGACTGATGAGCTTTTGAGAATGGAAAAGGAAATAGCAGGCATATACCTAAGCGGCCACCCTGCCGATAATTACAGCCTTTATTCCGAGAGAATGAAAGCCGACAGAATAGGCGAAATTATAAATGACGAAACAGGACGCTATCCCGACGGCAAGAAAGTGCTGATTGTAGGTATTATTTCCAAAGTGAAAACTCAACTTACCAAAAGCAACAAACTTATGGCTTTTATAAATGTAGAAGATAAGTACGGCATAATGGAAGCGGTTGTTTTTCCGAATGTGTATGAAAAAAGCACTATTCTTTTAAATGAAAACATACCCGTTATTATAAAAGGTACATTGAATTTTAAAGAAAACGAAGAACCGAAAATAATTTGCGACAGCATTGCAAAAGCCTTTAACAATGAGGAATGTAAAAATATGTCTGCCGCAAATTACGAACAAAACAGGGCAGCGGCAGAACATAAAAGCGCATATCAAAAGCCTTATGTACCGCAGGCACTTTATTTGAGAATTGATGACCTTAATACGGATATGTACCGTCGAGCAAAGAGAGTTACGGATATTTTCGACGGCAGAACACCGATTATTTTTTATCTTACCGATTCAAAACGCAAGGTAAAAGCCCCTGCAAATATGTGGGTGAGCCTTAATGATGTTATGATAAAAGAGCTTAAACATCAGCTTGGTGATGAAAATGTAGCGGTAAAATAAACAAATTCTTTATAAAATCACTATCGAAAACATATAAATTCACCTTTTAGCTATTGCAAAATTCGTTTAATAGGTATATAATACTATATATGATATTCACTTTAACGCATAAAAACTTTAAAGCATATGTTTGTTTAAGTACTAAAGTGAAAACGGGAGGACGAATTTTTATGAAAATGACAAAAAGAATTTTGGCAACCGCAACAGCAGCGCTTACAGTAACAGCTGCACTCGCAGGCTGTACAGGCGGTACTTCATCAACAACTTCAACAGCTGCTCCTTCACAGGCAGACGCTAACAAAGTATATAATATCGGTATTTGTCAGCTTGTTCAGCATGAGGCTCTTGACGCCGCAACTAAGGGCTTTAAAGACACTCTTACTGAAAAACTCGGCGCAGACAAGGTTAAGTTTGACGAGCAGAACGCACAGGGCGATTCGGCTACTTGCGCTACAATCTGTAACCAGTTTGTTTCTTCAAATTATGACCTTATTCTCGGTAACGGTACTGCGGCTCTTCAGGCTGCATACACGGCAACACCGTCTATTCCTATTCTCGGTACTTCAATTACAGACTACGGCACAGCTCTTGATATGGCAGAGTGGACAGGCGTTTCGGGTATGAATGTATCCGGTACAACAGACCTTGCTCCGCTTGACAAGCAGGCTGATATGCTCAAGGAACTTTTCCCTGACGCTAAAACAATCGGTATTCTCTATTGCTCGGCAGAGGCTAACTCAAAATATCAGAGCGATACAATCACACCTTTCTTTGAGAGTGCGGGCTACACTGTAAAGACATATTCATTTGCAGATTCAAACGATGTTGCGGCTGTAGCAAAGACAGCTTGTGACGAAAACGATGTTCTTTACATTCCTACAGATAACACAGCGGCTTCAAATACAGGTATTATCGACAATACGGCTACAGCTGCAAAAACTCCTATCATCGCAGGTGAAGAGGGTATTTGTAAGGGCTGCGGTGTTGCAACACTTTCTATCAGCTACTATGAACTTGGTCAGAAAACAGGCGAGATGGCTTATGATATTCTTGTAAACGGTGCCGATATAACTTCTTTAAAAGTTGAGTCAGCTCCTAATGTTACCAAGAAATATGTAAAGAGCCGTTGCGATGCTTACGGAATTACAATTCCTGACGATTACGAGGCTATAGAGGAGTAATAATCCTTAATTTATAAATTAAAAAACGGTGGGGTGCCGTGAAAGCGACACCCCAATCTTTTATGTATTGGTGGTTTTTATGGAATTTTTAGCAGAATACTTCGGTTCTCTTAATCCTGCAAACTTTCTTGCGGCTTTGCCGGGTAATATTGCGCAGGGTATTATCTGGGGACTTATGGGTCTTGGTGTTTTTATTACCTACAAACTTTTGAATTTTGCCGACCTTAGCGTTGACGGTTCTTTTGCAACAGGCGGTGCGGTTACCGCTGTTATGCTTATTAACGGCTGTTCTGTATGGGTAGCGCTTATAGTTGCTATTCTTGCGGGCATTGCGGCAGGTCTTATAACGGGACTTTTACATACTTTGCTCGGTATTCCCGATATTCTTGCAGGTATTCTTACGCAGATTGCGCTTTATTCAATCAACTTGAACATTATGGGAAGGTCAAATCTTCCTATCAGCTACAGAAACTATGCGCTTGTAATTTCCGCAAGCGATATTAATTTATCAATTATCATCGCCCTCGGAATTGCGGCTATTGTTATTGCGGCTATGTATTGGTATTTCGGAACAGAACAGGGCTCTACAATCCGTTCAACAGGTTCAAACCCTGCTATGAGTAAGGCACAGGGCATTAATATCAATGTCGCAAAAGTAATTGCACTTGCGCTTTCAAACGGTCTTGTTGCTCTTGCAGGCTCACTTTTTGCACAGTATCAGGGTTTTGCAGACATCAATATGGGCAGAGGCGCTATCGTAATCGGTCTTGCCGCAGTTATTATCGGTGAAGTCCTCGGCGAGGCTATCTTCCGTAAGCGTATGAACTTTGTTGTAAAAATGCTCTTCGTTATTGTGGGCGGTATTCTTTATTATATTGCAATGGGTATTGTTCTTTGGCTCAAGATGCCGACAGACGATACAAAGCTCTTCACAGCAATTATAGTTGCAATCTTCCTTGCAGTACCTTATTTACAAAAGAAGAGTAAAACCTCCTTTAAAAAGGTAGCTAAAATGAATTTAAAGGCTAACAAGGCAAACGGAGGCAGTGACAATGCTTGATATTATTAATATTCACAAAACCTTTAATAAAGGCACAATAAATGAGAAGGTCGCACTTGACGGTGTAACACTTCACTTAAACGAAGGCGATTTCTGTACAATAATCGGCGGCAACGGTGCGGGTAAGTCAACTACACTTAATGCCGTTGCCGGTGTATGGCCTGTTGACAGCGGTCAGATTCTTATTGACGGCGTAGATGTAACGGGACTTCCCGAGCATAAAAGGGCAAAGTATCTCGGCAGAGTTTTCCAAGACCCTATGACAGGTACTGTTGCCGATATGGAAATTTTGGAAAACCTTGCTCTTGCGGCAAGAAGAGGCAAGAAAAGAGGTCTTAGCTGGGGAGTTAAGAAATCCGAAAAAGAAGAATACAGAACACTTTTAAAGCAGTTTGAACTCGGTCTTGAGAACAGAATGACATCAAAGGTAGGTCTTCTTTCGGGCGGACAGCGTCAGGCAATCACCCTTTTAATGGCTACAATCAATAAGCCTAAACTTTTGCTTCTTGACGAGCATACAGCGGCGCTTGACCCTAAGACTGCGGCAAAGGTGCTTGAACTGAGCGATAAGATTATTGCCGAAAATAACCTTACAGCCCTTATGGTTACACATAATATGCACGATGCGATTGTGCACGGTAACCGCCTTATTATGATGGGCAACGGAAAGGTTATACTTGATATTTCAGGTGAAGAAAAGAAAAAACTCACCGTTGACGACCTCTTGCAGAAGTTTGAAAAGGCGAGCGGTTCTAAACTTGAAAATGACAGAATGCTTTTGAGCAAAGGCGAAGAATAAGATTTTGTTTTTGTCAAATTTGATTAAAATTTTATTTCACAGCAACGGGGCTGTTTCATCTTCACAAATGAAACAGCCTTTTTGTAAATACTTTATAATTTTCATCATTTTTTAATTTTTATGTAACTATTTTGCGATACAAGAATTGTAATTGTCGAAATCAATAAAAAAATATATTATAATTCCTTTATGTAAATTAGAATACTCCGAAATCTTGTAAAATATGATGTTGAAGATAAGTGACTGAGGTGATAAGGTTATGAAAAAAGCTTTAATTATTTCTCACTCTGTGCAAAGTGCCGAGGCTCTTTCACAGCTGCTTAAAATTGAGTATTTTACGCAGATTTCTATTGCTGATAATTCTAAAACAGCAAAAAAACTTGTTGAGAACGATGAGTTTGACCTTATCTGTATTAATGCACCTCTTGCAGAGGAAAGCGGTATTGAGCTTTCCATGCATTTTGCGAGAGTAACCCGTTCAAGCGTGGTTATTATTGTTCCTCAAAAAAACGCAGACGATGTAAACGATGCTTTGACCGAGCACGGTGTGCTTGTAATAGCCAAACCTATTAATAAGCATTTGTTTCATCACTATTTGCAGTTTACGGAATGTTTCAGAATGAGAATGTTGACCGTAAACGAGGAAAATGAAAAGCTCCGCCATATTGTGGAGGATATGAAGATAATAAACAGAGCTAAGCTTCTGCTTATTACCTGCCTTAATATGACAGAACAGGAAGCACATCGCTACCTTGAAAAACAGGCGATGGATATGAGAATGAGCAAAATGCAGATTGCAATGCAGGTTATTAAAACTTACGAAAACTAATTATGCAAAATTTCTGAAAGGAATGTGTATTTATGAGCCGTAAAGCATATTTGATACTTGAAAACGGAACTGTTTTTGAGGGCAAATCATTTGGTGCAGAAAAAGAAACTATGGGAGAATTGGTTTTTACTACAGCTATGACCGGTTATCTTGAAACACTCACCGACCCTTCTTATTACGGTCAGGTGGTTATTCAGACTTTCCCTTTAATCGGTAACTATGGTGTAATTTCCTCTGATTTCGAGAGCAAAGTGCCCTCACTTAGAGGTTATATTGTAAGAGAATGGTGCCAAGCTCCCTCTAACTTCCGTTGCGAGGGCGATCTTGACACCTTTTTAAAAGAGTCCGATATTCCGGGCATCTACGGACTCGACACCAGAGCGCTTACAAGAATTGTTCGTGAGTATGGTGTGCTTAACTGCAAAATCGCTTATTCGGGCGAAGTTACCGAAGAAGAGCTTGCAGAGATTAAGGCTTATAAAATCGAACAGGCTGTAGAGAGCACAACAATCAGCGAAAAAGAAGAATTCAAAGCTGAAAACGGCGACCTCAATGTTGTTCTTATGGATTTCGGTGCAAAGCACAACATAGGCAGAGAGCTTGTTAAGAGTGGCTGCAATGTTACGGTAGTACCTGCTCATACAACAGCAGAGCAGATTAAAGCTATGAATCCTGACGGCATTATGCTTTCAAACGGTCCGGGAGATCCATCGGACAACACTGCAATTATTGCCGAGCTTAAAAAGCTTTGCGAATATAAAATTCCTACATTCGGTATCTGCTTAGGACATCAGCTTTTGGCACTTAGCCAGGGCGCTAAGACAGAAAAACTTAAATACGGCCACAGAGGAGCTAACCAACCTGCAAAAGAGGTTGAAACAGGCAGAGTTTACATTACTTCACAGAACCACGGCTATGCTGTTGTAAGCGACAGTATGCCTGAAAATGCTGTAGAGAGTTTTGTAAACGGCAATGATGATACTTGTGAGGGTGTTAAGTATACAAATATGCCTGCTTTCTCTGTTCAGTTCCACCCGGAGGCTTGCGGCGGTCCGCACGACACAGCGTTTTTGTTTGACCGTTTCATTGATTTGATGAAAAACAACAAATAAAACTATCCATAATTTATATACGAATTTGATTTTTAAATAAGGATAAGGAATGATTTTATGCCACTTAAAAGCAACATTAAAAGAGTTATGGTAATCGGTTCGGGTCCGATTGTAATCGGTCAGGCTGCTGAATTTGACTACGCAGGCACACAGGCTTGCCGTGCGCTTAAGGAAGAGGGACTTGAGGTTATTCTCGTAAACTCTAACCCTGCTACCATTATGACAGATAATGCAATGGCTGATAAAATTTATATCGAGCCGCTTACACTTGAAACAGTTAAAAGAATTATTAAAAAAGAGCGTCCCGACAGCCTTCTTTCCACACTCGGCGGTCAGACAGGACTTACACTTTCTATGCAGCTTGCAAAGGAAGGCTTCCTCGATAAATACGGAGTTCAGCTCCTCGGCGCTAATCCCGAAACAATTGACAAGGCAGAGGACAGACAGATGTTCAAGGACACAATGCTTGAAATCGGACAGCCTGTTATTCCGTCACTCGTTGTAAACGATGTTGAGTCTGCCGTAAAATTTGCAGATGAAATCGGCTACCCTGTAATTATTCGTCCTGCATTTACACTCGGCGGTACAGGCGGCGGTATCGTAAATGATGAGGAAGAATTAAGAGAGATTACTTCAAACGGTCTTGAGCTTTCACCGATTACACAGGTTCTTGTAGAGAAATGTATTTCGGGTTGGAAAGAAATAGAGTTTGAGGTAATGCGTGACAGCGACGGCAATGTTATTACTGTCTGCTCAATGGAGAACTTTGACCCTGTCGGCGTACATACAGGCGACAGTATCGTTATTGCTCCTACCGTTACTCTTGCAGATAAAGAGTATCAGATGCTCAGAAGTGCGGCGCTCGATATTATCTCTGCCTTAAAGGTAGAGGGTGGCTGTAACTGCCAGTTCGCACTTAATCCGGAAACATTTGATTATGCCGTAATCGAGGTAAACCCAAGAGTTTCCCGTTCATCGGCTCTTGCGTCAAAGGCAACAGGTTATCCTATTGCAAAGGTAGCGGCTAAAATTGCTATCGGTTACACACTTAATGAAATCAAGAATGCCGTAACGGGTACAACATACGCTTGCTTTGAGCCTGCTCTCGACTATGTTGTAGTTAAATTTCCAAAATGGCCGTTCGATAAATTTGTATATGCAAACCGCACACTCGGTACTCAGATGAAAGCAACAGGCGAGGTTATGGCTATTGCTCCTACATTTGAGCAGGCTATTATGAAGGCTGTAAGAGGTGCAGAGATTTCTCATGATACACTCGATGATAAGGAATTTGCTCAACTTTCAAATGCGTCTGTTTACGACAGATTAAGCGTTTGCGATGATAAGAGAATTTTCTGTGTATATGAGGCACTCAAGAGAGGCATTACTGTAGAGCAGATTCACGAAGTTACACTTATTGACGAGTGGTTCTTGGAGAAACTCAAGAATATCATTGCTGTTGAGAATGAGCTTAAAAACAGCGAGCTTACAGATGACCTCTACTACAGAGCAAAGAAAATGGGATTCCTCAACAGAACTATTGAGGCTATTACAGGTAAGAAATGCGAAAAGAACCTTTTGCCTGTATATAAAATGGTTGATACCTGCGCCGCTGAATTTGAGGCACAGACACCTTACTTCTACTCAACCTTTGATAAGGAAAACGAGGCAGAAGAGTTTATTAAAAATAATAAATCAGATAAAAAGACAGTTATCGTATTCGGTTCAGGCCCTATCAGAATCGGTCAGGGTATCGAATTTGACTATGCGTCGGTTCACTGCGTATGGGCACTTAAAAAGGCAGGCTATGATGTTGTTATCGTAAACAACAACCCTGAAACCGTATCTACCGACTTCGACACTGCCGACAGACTTTACTTTGAGCCGCTTACAACAGAAGATGTTATGGGTATCATCAATACAGAAAAGCCATACGGTGTTGTAGTAGCATTCGGCGGTCAGACAGCTATCAAACTTACAAAGCATATGAGCGACTGCGGTGTTAATATTCTCGGTACTTCATATGATGCCATTGATATGGCAGAGGACAGAGAGCGTTTTGACGAACTCCTTGAGAAATACCACATTAAGCGTCCGAGAGGCGTAACGGTTATGACAACCGATGAGGCTCTTGAGGTTGCCGAAACAATCGGCTATCCTGTACTTCTTCGTCCGTCTTATGTACTTGGCGGTCAGAATATGATTATCGCATTTAACGAGGCTGATGTTAAGGAGTATATGGCTATTATTCTTGCACAGAATATAGAGAACCCAATCCTTATTGATAAATACTTACAGGGTACAGAGCTTGAAGTTGACGCTATATGTGACGGTGAGGATATTCTCATTCCGGGTATTATGGAGCATATTGAGAGAGCCGGTATCCATTCCGGTGACTCAATCGCTGTATATCCTGCTTGGAATATTTCTGACAAGATGACACAGACAATCATTGAAAGTTCTAAGAACCTTGCTATTGAGTTACAGACAAAGGGTCTTGTAAATATTCAGTACCTTATCTATAATGATGAGCTTTATGTAATTGAGGTAAATCCCCGTTCATCAAGAACAATTCCTTATATCAGTAAGGTTACAGGCGTACCTATGGTTGACCTCGCTACAAGAGCAATGCTCGGCGAAAAGCTCAAGGATATGGGTTACGGCACAGGTCTTTACAGAAAGAGCCCTTACATTGCAGTAAAAGTTCCGGTATTCAGCTTTGAAAAACTTATCAATGTTGATAACCACCTCGGACCTGAAATGAAGTCAACAGGTGAAGTTCTAGGTGTTGCAGGCACTCTTGAAGAGGCTCTTTATAAGGGACTTATCGGTGCAGGTTACAAGATGAAGAAAAATGGCGGTGTATTTATTACTGTTCGTAATTCCGATAAGGCAGAAATCGGCGAAATTGCCAAGAAGTATTATGACCTCGGCTTTAAGATTTATGCTACAGAGGGTACAGCAGCCGTACTTAAGAAATACGGTATTGACGCTGTTGCCGTAAAGAAGATTCACGAGTGCAAGACAGACAACACACTCACACTTATTGAGTCGGGTAAGATTCAGTATGTAATTTCAACTTCCGCAAAGGGCAGAATTCCGTCAAGAGATTCTGTTAAAATCCGCAGAAAGACAGTTGAGAGAAACATTCCTTGTCTTACAGCTCTTGATACCGCAAACGCACTTGCGGATTGCCTTAAGAGCCATTATTCACAGCACAGTACAGAGCTTATAGATATTAACCATATGAGGGATGAAAAAGAAATGCTTAAATTTACAAAGATGCAGGGCATCGGTAATGACTATATTTATTTCAGCACTTTTGATCAGGAAATCAACAATCCGGAGGCTCTCTCTGTAAGACTTTCAGACAGACACTTCGGTATCGGCGGTGACGGTATTATTCTTGTTTGTCCGTCAAAGGTTGCTGACGCAAAGATGAAAATGTACAACCTTGACGGTTCAGAGGGTAAAATGTGCGGTAACGGTATCCGTTGCGTAGGTAAGTTCCTCTATGACCACGGTATGGTTGATTACAAGGAGAAAGACGAAATCACAATTGAAACCCTTTCAGGTATCAAGAGCCTTAAGGCTTACACAACCAACGGTGAGGTAACAAGCCTTAGAGTAGATATGGGCAAGGCAATTCTTGATCCAAAGGAAATCCCTGTTGCTATGAATAAGGACAAGATTGTAAACGAGCCTGTTACAATCGGCGACAAGGAATACAACATTACCTGCGTATCTATGGGTAATCCACACTGCGTTGTATTTATGGATGACATTGACAATCTTGACATTGAAAAGATTGGTCCTATGTTTGAAAACGATAAACTCTTCCCGGAGAGAGTTAATACAGAATTTGTTACAGTTCTTGACGACCATACAATCAAGATGAGAGTATGGGAGAGAGGTTCTGGCGAAACATGGGCTTGCGGTACAGGCGCTTGTGCGGTAGCTGTTGCGGCTTGTGAAAACGGCTTCTGCAAAAAGGGCGACGATATTAAAATCAAGCTCAAGGGCGGTGACCTTGTCATCAATTACACAGACGAAACCGTATATATGACAGGTAACGCCGAAAAAGTATTTGAAGGAGAGATTGAGGTATAATTTATGGCTAATCATACTGAAAAAAAAGCTAAAAAATATATATTTGTAACAGGCGGCGTAGTATCCGGTCTTGGTAAGGGTATTACAGCAGCTTCTCTCGGCAGACTCCTTAAGGCAAGAGGCCTTAAGGTAGTCGCTCAAAAACTTGATCCGTACATCAATGTTGACCCGGGTACAATGAGCCCGTATCAGCACGGCGAGGTTTATGTAACTGAGGACGGCGCAGAAACCGACCTCGACCTCGGTCACTATGAGCGTTTTATTGACGAAGACCTCAACAAGTATTCAAATCTTACAACAGGTAAGGTTTATTCAAATGTACTTGAAAAAGAGCGTCACGGCGATTACCTCGGCAAAACAGTACAGGTAATCCCACACATTACAAATGAAATTAAGTCTTTTATTTACAATGTAGGTGAAAAGACTGACGCCGATATTGTAATTACAGAAATCGGCGGTACAGTAGGCGACATTGAAAGCCAGCCTTTCCTTGAGTCAATCCGTCAGGTTTCGCTTGAAGTCGGCAGAGAAAACAGTATTTTCATTCATGTTACACTTGTTCCGTACATTAAGGGCAGTGAAGAGCATAAATCAAAGCCGACACAGCATTCGGTTAAGGAACTCCGTTCACTCGGTATCAACCCTGATATTATTGTTCTTCGTTGTGACGAACCGCTTGAAGAGAGTATCTTTAAGAAAATTGCTTTGTTCTGTAATGTAAAGCCTGACTGTGTAATTGAGAACATTACACTTCCGACTCTTTATCAGGCACCGCTTATGCTTGAAGAGAGCAACTTCTCAAATGTAGTTTGCCGTGAACTTAACATAGCTACAGACAAAACACCTGACCTTACAGAGTGGAAAGAAATGCTCGAAAGAATCAATAACCGTTCAAAGAAATGCAAAATTGCTCTTTGCGGTAAATATGTTGCACTTCACGACGCATACCTTTCAGTAGCCGAGGCACTTCGTCACGCAGGTTACGAAAATTCCGCTGATGTTGAAATCAAGTGGGTTGACTGTGAGCTTATCACAAAGTATTCGGCAGATGAGCTTTTAGGCGATGTTGACGGTATTCTTGTTCCGGGCGGCTTTGGCAACAGAGGTGTTGAAGGCAAGGTAATGGCTGCCAAATATGCTCGTGAGCACGATATTCCGTACCTCGGTATCTGCCTTGGTATGCAGACAGCAGTAATTGAATTTGCTAAGCATGTACTCGGATATGAGGATGCAAACAGCGGTGAGTTTGCTCCGGAGGGCAAGCACAATGTAATCGACCTTATGCCCGAACAGCTCGGTATTGAAGATATGGGCGGTACAATGCGCCTCGGTGCTTATCCTTGCGTTATCAAGAAAGGCTCAATTATGGAAAGAGCTTACGGTAAGCCTGAAGTACAGGAGCGCCACCGTCATCGTTATGAATTTAATAATGATTACAGAGAAGAAATTGAAAAGGCAGGTATGATTATTACAGGTACATCACCTAACGGTATGCTTGTTGAGGCAGTTGAAATTCCTGCCAATAAGTTCTACATCGGTGTTCAGTATCACCCTGAATTTAAGTCCCGTCCTAACAGAGCACATCCGCTTTTCAGAGAGTTTATTAAGGCTTCGCTTGATAAGTGATTTTGGAATTTTCTTGGTTTTGGCAATTATTTGTCACTAACCTTTTGCCCATATATCAGAAAAGGATTGATAATAATGCAGATTAACAGAAATTTTGACAACCTCGTGCCAAACTATCTTTTTGCAGAGGTTGCATCAAGAACAAATAAGTATATGCAGGAACACCCTGACAAGAAGGTAATTAAGCTCGGTATCGGCGATGTAACACTTCCGCTTGCTCCTGTTGTAATTGAGGCTATGAAGAAAGGTGCGGAAGACCTTGCACATAAGGATACTTTCAAGGGCTATCCCGATTATGAGGGCTATGCATTCCTCAGAGAGGCTATTTCTAACTATTATGCAGGTTTTGGCGTAACAGTAGATGCAAACGAAATCTTTGTGTCCGATGGCGCAAAGTCAGACTGCGGCAACATCGGTGACATTTTCGGCAAGGATAATGTTGTTCTCGTTACCGACCCTGTTTACCCTGTATATGTTGACTCAAACATTATGGCAGGCAGAAAGATTGTTTATGCTAACTCAAACCGTGAGAATAACTTTGCGGCTCTCCCTGATGAGAATGTAAAGGCTGACATCATCTATCTCTGTTCACCTAATAACCCAACAGGTTCAGCCTATACAGCTGACGAGTTAAAGCAGTGGGTTGACTATGCAATCAAGAATGACGCTATCATTCTCTATGATGCAGCATATGAGGCGTTTATTACAGAGGATCTTCCTCGTTCAATTTTCGCAATTGAGGGTGCAAGAAAGTGCGCAATTGAGATGTGCTCACTTTCAAAGACAGCAGGCTTTACAGGTACAAGATGCGGCTACACAATCATTCCGAGAGAGCTTGAGCGTGACGGTCACAACATCTACAATACTTGGTATCGCCGTCAGGCAACAAAGTTTAACGGCGTTTCTTGGCCTGTACAGTGTGCAGCTGCCGCTGTATTCAGTGAAGAGGGTCAGAAGCAGATTAAGGAGAATATTTCTTACTACCAGGATAATGCAAAAATTATCTCATCAGCTATGGATGAACTCGGAATTTATTATACAGGCGGTAAGAACTCACCGTATATTTGGCTCAAGTGCCCTAATGGTATGGGTAGCTGGGAATTCTTTGACCTCCTTCTTAACGAGGCTAATGTAGTAGGTACTCCGGGTGAGGGCTTTGGTAAGAACGGTGCAGGTTACTTCCGTCTTACTTCATTCGGTGACAGAGAAAACACAATTGAGGCAGTTGAAAGAATTAAGAAGTTACTTTCTAAGTAATTTTATTTCTGCCAAAGTATAGTGATTATTTGAATTTTAAAGGTGCTGTAAAAGAACAGCCCAAATAAAAAATGACTGCATTCTAACCGAAAGGTAGGAATGCAGTCGTTTTTCTGTAATGGAATATCTTTGAGTTTGACTTATCCGTTTTCATAAATATATACACTGCCTCTGCAATAAGGGCATCGGATTGACTGCGTTGACCTTACGCTCTCCAGAAACAGTACGCTTTTATCTTTATTAGGGCTGATTCCTATATGTGTTCCTTGAAATCCTTTACTTTAAAATTCGACTTTGATGTCATCTAAAAAGAGCATAGGTTTCTCTCCTCCGTTGTTTGTATTGTCAACTACAATTCCGGAGCTTCATATGCTCTTTTTCAATATTTACTTTTGATTATCCCACATTTTTTCGTGATGAGGGAAAAAAGGAATCAAAATTTTGAAGTTTTGATTCCTTTTTGCTATTTATTTGTTTTTATTTTTATTTTTATTTAATACTTTCCCTACCACCAAACTGCTCAAAAAAGCCGCAAGCAAAATCCATGGAAGAATTCTTGCGTCGAAGCAGAGTAGGAGAAGTACGGTTACTGCAAGAGGTTTTCGCATTGTAACACCGAGAAGTGCTGCGGTAATTACTGCTGCGCAAAATGCGGTATCAAGTCCCATAAGTAGGGCTACACCAAAGCCGATACTCACTCCGCAGAAAATAACGGGGAAGAAATGACCGCCTTTCCACCCTGATTTAATGCAAACATTTGTTATTACAAGTTTTAATAATCCTGAAATTATCAGTATCCACGGCGCAAATTCTCCGATACCGTTATTTATCTCGTTAATGCTGTCTTCACCCGAAAACATTACAAGCGGAAGGTATGTACCGAAAATTCCAAGAATAATTCCGCCGAGTGTGGTGCTTATTATTATTCCTAAACTGCTATGAATTTTATCAAATAAAATTTTGAGCAGTTTTTCTGATATTATAAATAAAAGTCCAGCTAAAGTGCCGAGAAGTGCAAGAGGAATACCCCATAGTCTTTCAGTATTTGTAATGTTGTATTCGCCTATTCTCGGTAATCCCATACTGCCGCCGAAAGCTTGATTCAGTAAAAATATTGTTCCTGTTGCAAACAGCACAGCTACGATATTTGAAATTAATTTGCCTGTGCGTATATCGGTTGCTTTCTCTTGGGTATCTAATTGTTCTTCATTTGCTGCGGCAAGACCAAAAAGCGGTGCATAAAAAATAGCCGTTAATGTGGCGCTCACACCTGTTTGCATAAGTTCGGGTATCTTACTTTGTGCATTCTTCATATGATTGCCTGCCCAGTAACAAAGTCCGACAATAACTCCTGTAAGTCCTGCTTCCGGTCCGATACTGCCGCCGAAAAGCAGTGGAATAAGTGCGGAAATACAAAGCAACAGCACTTTATTGTACGGATAAAATTTATCTCGCTTAACTTTTTTCATTACTTCTTCAAGCTCGTCGGGGACTGCTTTTGAGATTTTTTGATATATTCCAATCAGTATTCCGCCGATTGTACAAACTGCAAGAGGATAATATGTAAAATTAATATTTGACGGAACAGTTTCCCATATAAAGCTGATTCCAAGGCTCATTAATTTAAGAAACAGCCATACTATACAGGCTATTACCGCACCACTGAACCCGCAAAAAAGATAATAGATGAAATTGTTGGCGAGTGTACTTTTTTTCATATGTTGCCCTCCGTATTAAAATTATATGATTTCTTTTGAGTGTTGTAATACGCAATTGTGTCTATATTGTCAAGTATAAATTGTTGGACATTGCTGTCATATAAAACGACTTTATATGAACCGTACATACCCAAGCGTTCCTGTGTTGTGATGCCGAGTTGAATACCGTTTTCAGTTGGAATTTTATGATTTTTACCGTTTTCGTCTGCAAAATATTCAAGCATATTAATTTTTATAAGCCAATTAGTTATGCTTGTTGTTTTAATTCCTTTCATTTCCTCGGTATCAATCAAACTGTTAAACTTTTTGGTAATTTCGCTAACTGTAATTGGGTTATCATCAAAAACATAATCTGCTAATTGCTGCGGTGTAACAGAAAAGGGAATTTTACTGTTTTTCTTTTTTGCGGATTGTTGTTATTTTCGATTAAATTTCTAAGTACATCGGAAACATAAAAAAGAATCTTGAAATATGTATATTATTTATAGTATCGTTTTCTGACGCCAATTCATTGGTTATCGGATTTATTCCGTTGGCAAGTTTGTCAAGATATGATTTTGCTTTTAAAAGTTTTTCATTTTCGTTCAAGTTAATTACCTGCTGCAGCTTTTATTAGGTAGTATGTGTTTAAAATTATACCATATTGATATAGAATATTGCAATTAATTAGAGAAAAAATATCGAAAATTTAGCTAATATGTTATATTAAAGTGCTGAAAGAAACTTTGTCGTGAAACTATATAATAGCTATTATTGGTGATGAAAGTGCAATTCAGCCTAAGTGTTTTGTTTATTAGGTTGAGAGATGTATTGCAAATTGAGATAAGCAAATATTTAAACATAATTATATTTTATTAGATAACTATGATAAAACGGTTGCCGAGATCGGATAGTGGTATAGACTATGATTTATAGCATTTATATAAGATTTTTATATCGCAATAATTTAATATAATATAAAATAATATTGTAGATGATATGACCACTAAAAATATT
>CEAB01063834.1_pt1 | contig 29520 bp, 36 predicted proteins | sample 557651 | NCBI WGS metagenome assembly CEAB01 (sample SAMEA3182046, study PRJEB8094) | gut metagenome | biome: human; feature: gut; material: Stool; isolation source: human stools | place: Canada | collected 2011-11-15
GCATAACCGGAGTATCCCAAAAAACGAGATAGAAAATAATGGATTGCCCGATCAAGTCGGACAATGACTGAAAGGGAAGAGCGCCGGAAAATGATGTTGAGGGGTGCTGGCAATGACGTTTTTTTGTTGTCATACTCCTGCACCCTTTTTATCTCTGTCATTTTGTTGCCTCACCTGCCAGGTGCGGCTTGACCGGAGTATCCGGAAAATCAGACGTCAATCACCATAGTACGCGAAACTTCACGATAATGCAGCTTCTTATAAAATTCCATCGCGCCGCGGTTAAAGCTGTAAACAATCAGTTCCACCTGCTCCACCCGTTCCGCCCGAGCCCGTTCCATAACCTTGTCATGCAGTTTGCGGCCGATGCCTTTTTTTACAAAGCGGCTGCTGACGGCAATATCGTAAACCTCAATATACACCGGCACCCGATAAACATTCTCATTGCGTTTTTCAATCCCGGCCAGCACAATTCCCGCCACCTCGCCGTCACACAGCGCCACATAGCCGAAATTTTCCGGGTCATGCAGGATCCAGTACAAATACGGAAGCGAACGCTCCTTACCCGTTTTGGCAAAATAATCCGGATCGCTTTTGATGTGCAGAATGTTTGACTCGTAAAGCACGTTCAGCACGTCGGAAATATACTTTTCGCTGAAATCAACAATTTCTATTTCGCTGTTCATCAATTTCCTCCCGCTCAAGATATAATCAGCCGAATAAAAATTTTAAGGCTTACATCCGATCGCGAGCAGAAGAATAAGTCCCCAGAACATGCACATAATCAGAAAAAAAGCGCAATTCATCAAACGCATTTTTAAACGCCTGCTGCGCCGGATGCGCCTCAATTTCCGCATAAAACTGCGCCGACACAAATTTGCCGTCCAGCAAATAACTTTCCAGCTTGGTCATATTAATTCCGTTAGTGGCAAAACCGCCCAGGGCTTTATACAGCGCCGCCGGAATGTTTTTCAGTTTGAAAATAAAGGAAGTGATAAATTTGCCGCCGTCGTCATCGGGAACGGTTTCATCCCGCGACATAATCAGAAAACGGGTTGTATTGTTGGCCGCATTCTCAATATTCGGCGCCAAAATCTGCAAACCGTAAATTTCTGCCGCCAGTTTGGAGGCAATCGCCGCCTTGCTCTTATCCTGCCAGGCCAAAACATCTTCGCAGGACTTTGCCGTGTCTATCCGGGCCATCGGCTTAATCCCGTGCGCTTTCAAAAACGCGGAACACTGCGCCAAAGCCTGCGGATGCGACGACGCGGCCCGAATATCTTCCAGGCGGGAGCCAGGCAGCCCCAGCAGCTGGTGCTCTATGCGCAGAAAATGCTCGCCGACAATATGCAACCCGGTTTTCGGCAACAGAAAATGAACATCGGACACCCTGCCGGCATTGGAGTTTTCAACCGGTATCATCGCCAAATCGGCCTCGCCGGCAGAAACCTTGCCCATAGCTTCTTCAAAAGTATCGCAGGGCAGATAGTCCTGTTCCGGAAAAACCTGCATCGCCGCAATATTTGAATACGCGCCGGCCACTCCCTGATATGTGATTTTCATCTTCATCTTTTAACCTTAAAAATGATTGCAAATATTATCCCTATAGACTATAACATCAAAAAAATAAAGCATAAATTTGAAAGCCCGCCAATGAAAGTAGATATTTTTGATTTTGACTTGGACCGCAGTCTGATTGCCAGCCAGCCGGCTGATCCGCGCGACAGCTGCCGCCTGCTTGACCTTTCCGAAGACAATGCCGTTCACGACCGCATTTTCACCGAACTTCCCGAATTGCTTAATGAAGGGGATGTGCTGGTCTTTAACGACACCAAGGTTATTCCCGCCCGTCTTTATGCCGTCCGCGGCCTGGCGGAAGTCGAAGTCACGCTCTACCACCCGGTTGACGGCATCCGCTGGATGTCTTTTATCAAAAACGCCAAACGGCTGCACGAAGGCGACACCATCACCTTTTATACCGAAGACATCAGTCCGGAAAAGTCTCAATTCAGCGCCAAAGTTATCAGCAAAAACGGTGAAGAAGGCGTTGAAATTGCCTTCGACTGTGATCCTAAAGACCTCGGCCGCCTGCTTGAAGTTTACGGCTCCATGCCCCTGCCGCCCTACATCAAACGCAGCAAACCGGACGCCGCCGACAAAGACAACCTCTGGAACCGTTACAGCGACAAGGAAAACTACCAGACCATTTATGCCAAATACGAAGGCGCAGTTGCCGCGCCAACTGCCGGCCTGCACTTTACCGACCGTGTGTTTGATGCTCTGGAAAAGAAAGGTGTCAAAAAGGTTTTTCTCACCCTGCACGTCGGCGCCGGAACCTTTTTGCCGGTTAAAGTCGAAGACACCGACGACCACAAAATGCACGCCGAATACGGCATTATCCATCAGGATGCCTGCGATGTTGTCAACCGCGCCAAAGCGGCCGGCAAAAAAATCATTGCCGTCGGCACCACCTCTCTGCGTCTGCTTGAAACCGCCGGAGATGACAGCGGCGTTCTCCACCCCTTCACCGGCGAAACCGATATTTTCATCACCCCCGGCTACAAATTCAAAATTATCGACAACATCGTCACCAACTTCCACCTGCCCAAATCAACCCTGTTTATGCTGATTTGCGCCATTGCCGGAACCGACCGCATGAAAGCCGCCTACCGTCACGCCATGGAGAAAGGTTATCGTTTCTATTCTTACGGCGACAGTTGCTTTTTGAAATGCGTAAATAAAATTTAAACCCTTCTCCTTTACAATATCCTCCATTGTAAAGGAGAAACCGTGCGTAAGTTCATACATAACCTTCAGCAAATTCTGCCCCTGGTGCACAACACGCACCTGCCGGCGTTTATTTTCGCTCTGGCGTTGTTGGGCTTTTACCTCTGCGGTGACATTGCCGAACAGTCAATGCTCACCCTCCACGCCGCGTTTTTTCTGCTTAACGTCACCAGTGCCGGAATTCTCATTTACTTCAACCGCCGCAAACCGGTCTTATATCTTCTGGTCATCTGTCTGAGCTATCTGCTGATTAACCATTTCAAAAAACTTTACAGTCTGGACTATCTCAGCTCTCCCGCTTACCTCAATTTATGTTTCTTCGCGCCGCTGAATCTGGGGCTGTTTTATTTTTGGCCCGACCGGCGTCTGCTTTCCCGGCACACGGTTTATTGGCTGCTGGTCATTTTCGCCGAATATGCTCTGGCCGAATATCTGACCCGCCGCTCAGATGCCCTCGTTCTCAACCTCTCCGCCGATACCATCAACCTCAATTCGCTGAGCATGGGCCTGTTCGCCGCCGTCTGTCTGGCCTCTTTCGTTCGCATGGTTCTCACCGGCTCAATTATGGACAGCGCGCTTTTCTGGTGCAATCTCAACGTCTTCGCCGGTTTTTACTACTCATCCAGCCCGACTGCACTCACAATCTTTTTCTGCGCCGCAGCCGCCACCGCCTGCAGTGCCGTCATCAAAAATATCTATTACATGACCTACACCGACCCACTGACCGGACTGGCCAGCCGCAACGCCTATCTGAAACAGGCACGCTCTTTCCCGCTGAAATACAGTCTCGGCATCGTCTGCATTGACAATTACGACCACTTGCGCCAGGTTTTCGGACGCCGCGGCATCAACGCCCTCACCCGCATGATTACCATGCGTCTGCAAGACATCGAAACCGAAAATCCGATTTATCGCTATTCCGAAGACGAATTTGTTATCATTTTCAAAAACGAAGATAAAAAAGAAAGTTTTGAACGGCTGGAAAACATCCGCCGCGCCGTTGCCTCCGCCGAATTTATGCTCGGCAAACGCCAAAAAGGATTAAAATTAACCGTCTCCTGCTGCGTCTCGGAAAAGAAACGCAGCGACGACAATTCGATTGAAGTTTTAATCCGCACGCGCAAAGCACTGCAAAAGGCTTACCAGTTTACGCAGAACGTGACCTCGAAGGCCTGAGTTTCGCCCATAGAACCGCAAGGCCCGCTATCAGCAGCGGCAACGACAGCATCTGCCCCATCGTAACGTGGCCGAAGAAAAAGCCCAGCTGTGCATCCGGTTGGCGAAACTGTTCCATGCTCATCCGGAAAACGGCATATAAAATCGCAAACACCGCTGAAACGGTTCCCGTCCTGCTCCTGACGCTTTTATAACGCCACAGCCAGTTCAGAATAAGGAACATCAGCAACCCTTCGGTCAATGCCTCATACAGCTGCGACGGATGCCGCGGCACATAGCCGCCGTTCGGAAATTTCACTGCCCAGGGCACATCCGCCGGCCGCCCCCACAATTCGTCATTGACAAAGTTGGCCAGCCGTCCGAGAAAAATGCCGATCGGCGCATACAGAACCACCAAATCGGTCAGCCCCAAAAACGGATATTTGATTTTGCGCGAAAAATACCACAATGCCAGAATAACCCCGGCAATGCCGCCGTGAAAAGACATTCCGCCGTGCCAAACGGCAAAAATCTGCAGCGGATGGCGCAAATATGTCTCCTGCCCGTAAAACAGCACATACCCGAGCCGACCGCCGAGAATAACCCCCAGCGTAATATAAAAGACCAAATCTTCAATATTTTCCTTCGTCAGCGCCAGCGCATTTTTCCGCACATTCCGAGTCAACAAAAACCAGCCGATTAAAATGCCGAACAAATAAGCCATCGAATACCAACGGACAGCCAGCGGCCCGATAGTAAAAATAACCGGAGAAACGGCGGGAAAATCTAATCCATTCATTTTTGCATCCTCTGCTTTGCTAAATTTGTAAACATTATATTAATATAAAAAAATATATCCACACCTAAAAAATAAACCACGGCGGCACAAATATTAATTCCTTGTTTTCGGGCAATAAATATTTAGCAAAAAAATTTTTGCCTGTGAATTAGGTGGAAAACTCCGGCAAAGGGATTGCCTAACGCGACTCGGTAATGCAATCTTATTTTCACAAGCCCGTAGTCGTTTTTGCAAATGTGGAGAACCTGATGAATCTGGCAAAGAATTATGCCCTTAATTACAACCCGATTGACACTGTCGAGAACCTGTTCAGTGCACAATCTTACGAACTTGACCGCCGTGATGAAAACGAAGTTGTGGTCGAAGTTCAGGGAAAATGGAATAATATGCTGCTTTTCTTTGCCTGGGAAGAAAATATGCATTGTCTCCACCTCTCTTGCCTGATGGACATTAAAAGCACCATCGAAGACCGCTCGAAAATATTCGAAATGCTTGCGCTCGCCAACGAAGAACTCTGGGTCGGCCACTTTTCCTACTGGACCGAACAAAACATGCCGGTGTTCAAACATGCGGTCATTCTGAATGACAATGAAGCCAATGTCGAAAGCAAAATCGCCCAGGTAATCGACATCGCCATTAAAGAATGCGAAAGAATGTATCCCATTTTCAACGTCGTTCTGACCAAAGGCATGAATCCCCGGCAAGCCATGTATCCGATGATGATGGAAACGATCGGCCAGGCCTGAATCCACCGCACGATTTAAAAGTTGCTATTTTCCTTTTCCTATTCTACTATAAAAACGCTGGCAGTTATTTTTAAATAATTGTTAGCCTATTTATGTTAACTAAATAGTAATCGAACCAAAAGGTTCAGGAACTGTGAGAGGTTTCTGATTAACAGCGGCGGTGTTAGTACCGCCTGATTGATACTAACACCGTTCTGGTTGACGACCGGTATATTCGGCTGCATCGTTATGGTGGTCGAGATGTTCTTGTCCGTGACAAGAACAGTTATCGCTGTTATAACTCTCTCACAATCTTGACCACCACCTTCGACGGCAAGGTGCTAACGCTAACAACTCTTTTTGAGGTCTCAACCATGGCGTCTGAAATTCAACAAAATTGCAAACGCTGCACAACAGCTTCCGCGGCTGCGATTGACCGGCATATCGGCAACCGTATTAAACTGCGGCGCAATTATCTTAAAATGTCCCAGGACAAATTAGGCCGTGCGGTCGGCCTGACTTTTCAACAGATTCAAAAATACGAAAAAGGTTTCAACCGTATCAGCGTCGGGCGGCTTTGGGAAATCAGCCGCATTCTCAATGTTCCCATTGCCTACTTTTTTGAAGATCTTCCCCGCAGCGGCAATGAACAAAATGCCGAAATTTCCGGTTTCGGCGATGAAGCGCAGATGATTTACAAAGAAGACAGTCTGCGGCTTTTAAACGCATTCAACAAAATCCGCAACCCGCAAACGGCCCGTATTGTCTTTGACCTTCTGCAAGCTCTGGTCGCCACCCCTAAAGAAACGGAATACGAACCGCGAAAAAAATAATATAAAAAAAATCGTATCTTTCAGAGATACGATTTTTTTTAACACGTTTAAGACTTATTTGTGTCTTACGCCGGTTCTTTGCTGAACTTTGCGGCTTTTCTTAGCTTCCGGAAGTTTTTGATACCCCCGGTTGTCCGGTTCCAGACGTTCTCCCTCTTCCTTATAACACAGAGGACGAAAATGAATGCTGTTTACCTTAAACGGCAAACAAGACAGCAACAAAGGCGCCACCAGACGAAAATTGTCCAGCCATTTAAAAAAAGTCTTCATAAATCAAAATATTTAAGGTTTAACCAATAAAATAAAACACCCGGATAACGCCGCCAAAGCCAATGCCAAGCACAGCGTTGATTTCAGAAAATACTTTTTCATCACGATAACATTTTGAATTTAACATAATACAACTAAGATAATTTATGCTTATCCGACAAATTATCCTATTTATCTTAGGATGTAAATATATTTTATCTGTTTCTCTGCCATTTGCGCACATTGCGGTTGTGCTCGCTTAAACTGCGGGCAAAATTATGTCCGCCGTTGCCGCTGGCCACAAAATAAAGATAATCGGTCTGAGCCGGATGCGCCGCCGCTTCCATCGCCGCCACCCCGGGATTGCAAATCGGCGCCGGCGGCAGACCGTAATTACGATAAGTGTTGAAAGCGCTGTCCGTATTCAGATCTGATTTTCTCAGCGGACGCTTCAATTCAAACTCCCCTTCCGTTAAGGCGTAAATAACCGTTGGGTCGGTCTGCAGCCGCATCCGTCGGTTCAAACGGTTAATAAAAACCGAGGCTACCAGCGCGCGCTCTTCCGGAACCGACGTTTCTTTCTCGATAATTGAAGCCATCGTCATCATTTCGTTGATATCTTTATAAGGCAGCCCCGGCGCCCTGTTGTCCCAGATAACCTGTTTTATTTTGGCCATGGCGCTTTTTGCCTGCAAAAGAATATTATCCCGCGGAGCATCAAGTTCAAAACTGTAGGTTTCCGGCAGCAGCTCGCCTTCTTTGACGTCAACGGTAATTTCTCCGCTTAATCCCGGATAATTGGCAACCATATACATAATCTGGCCGCTGGTCAGTCCTTCGGGAATGGTAATCCGGCGATAAAAAACTTCGCCCCGGGCAATCTTTTCCATTGCCTGTAAAACGGAAACCTTGGGCATAAACTGATATTCGCCGGCTTTAAGCGCCTTGTCCGCACCGTTCAGACGAGTTGCAATCCGAAACAGCAGCTCGTGCCGAATAATTCCCGCTTTTTTCAGCTCCTGCGCCACCAGTTTCGTTCCCGCCCCTTTGGGAATAACCACATTGACCACTTCCTGCAGCGGACCTTCGGCCACAATCATCGCCTTCAGTTGCTGCCAACCGATAACCGCGGCCAACAAAACGGCAGGAACAATATATTTAAGACTGCGCATAAAACCTCTGCTTACAAAGAAAGGCAGAACCCGGATTTTTATTGCTGCGTTTATGCCGACAAAATCCCGTTCTGCCTTTGTTTTTTACCAAATAATTTTACTCTGCATATTTCTTGAAAATAATTGAAGAGTTCGTTCCGCCAAAACCAAACGAGTTTGACATGGCGGCATTGATTTCGCGTTTTTTCGGCTTCAGCGGAACCAAATCCATATCGCTGATGGCCTCTTCGACATTTTCCAAATTCAGAGTCGGCGGGCAAACCTGATCTTTAATGGCCATAATCGTCAAAACGGCCTCAACCGCACCGGCGGCACCCAGCAAATGGCCGATGGCCGATTTGGTCGAAGACATTGAAACTTTGGTTGCATATTCGCCGAAAGCTCTTTTGACTGCTTCGGCTTCGCCGACGTCGCCGGCCGGAGTTGACGTACCGTGCGCATTGATATAATTAATGTCTTTCAGCTCAACCCCGTGCTCTTTGGCATGGTCAATCGCCATTTTCATTGCCCGGTAAGCGCCGTCGCCGGAAGGCGCGGTAATGTGATAAGCGTCGCCGCTCATGCCGTAGCCGACAACTTCGGCATAAATCTTGGCACCGCGGGCCTTGGCATGTTCCAGTTCTTCCAGAACCAAAGCCCCTGAACCTTCGCCCATAACAAAGCCGCTGCGGGACTTGTCCCACGGACGGGAGGCTTTCTCCGGCGCATCGTTAAAGTCGGAAGTAACCGCCTTCATCCGCGCAAAACCGGCCAAAGCGATTGCATTGACAGCCGATTCCGCACCGCCGGCTACCATAACGTCGGCATCGCCGCGCGCAATAATATTGGCAGCGTCGCCGATAGCATGCGTTCCGGTCGAACAAGCCGTAACACAGGCATGATTCGGCCCCTTATAGCCGTATTTAATGGAAAGGTTGCCCGAAACCATGTTAATCAGGCAGGAAGGAATAAAGAACGGAGAAATTTTTTTAATGCCGTTCTCGTTAAACGCAATTGAGTTTTCATAAATATGCTGCAAACCGCCGATACCCGACCCCATCATCACGCCGGAACGGAACTGGTCCTCATCGGCTTCGGGTTTCCAACCGGAATCTTCAACGGCATCGCTGCCGGCCGCCAGACCGTACAAGATAAACTTGTCAACTTTCTTCTGGTCTTTCGGAGCCATAACCGTATCGGGGTTAAAGTCGTTTTCGCCTTCGCCGAAAGGAACCTGCCCGGCAATTTCAACCGGAATATCTTTCAAATCGACTCCCTCGATTTTGCGAATTCCGGACTTCCCGTCCAAAATACTTTTCCAGTTATATTCGACGCCGCGTCCCAGCGGGGAAACCATGCCAAGCCCGGTCACAACAACTCTTCTCATTAATTTACCTCTTAATCTTGTTTCATCAACACCTTTTTCGCAAAGGTAACTTAACCGTTTTTATATGAAAAAACTCGCTTAGTCAAGCGAGTTCATTCAATCTTCATAAAAGTTCAAAAGACTTAGGCATTCTTAGAAAGATAGTCAATTGCATCTTTTACAGTCAGAATTTTTTCAGCGGCTTCATCCGGAATTTCACAACCAAATTCTTCTTCGAAAGCCATAACCAGTTCTACTGTATCCAAGCTGTCAGCGCCCAAATCATCAATGAAGCTGGCGGTATCTGTTACTTTTGATTCTTCTACGCCAAGATGTTCTGCAACAATTTTCTTAACGCGATTAGCTGTATCAGTCATATGATAAACCTCAAAAAAATATTAAAACAAATTTTCGGACTTTCGAAGCACTCCAGCCCGTGACTGATTTGTTAGCACAATTTTATGTTATTTGACAAGCATTATTTTAAACAAGCCCCGGCACGCCGAAGGCCCATTCCCCTGAAAAGGCTTGAATTCCTTGTTTAGCGGGCATTCTTAAAAGTGGATAAATTTTCTTCAGCCGCTGCTGAAATACCCGCAAAAGGTTATATATTCAAGAATATCGCCGCATCTTTGCCGCCGCAAACGGACAACGGCATAAAACTTGTCTAATTAAGTTGACAACAATTTGATATAGCAATATTTATTATTTAATGAATGTACGACCTATATCCGGAGAAATTAAATGAAAAAACTGTTTTATATTGTATTGGTTATCGTTGCTTTAATGGTCATCAGCCGCTTTGTCAAAGAAAAAAGCAACACCGCCGCGACAACCACTGCCGTTACGGCCGAAACCTCAGAACCCGTTACCGCCACACTGCCGGATATTAACTGCGTCTGCGACACCGAACCCGCCTGCAACCCGGGTGATGAAAACTGCGATCCCGATGCCGCCAAATCGACCTGCAACTGCGAACAGCCCAACGGCGAAACCGTTACCATCGAGCAGACCGTTGAAGAAGTTGAGGAAATCAACCCCGACGAAACTGCCGGCGACGATGAAACCATCATTAACGACGAAGCAGCTCCCGAGACGCCGGCACCCGCTCCGGCCCAGGCTCAGCCAGCAGCAAAATAACCGCGTAACATTGGGAAAAAAAATGTTATCAAAAAGCTGTTCCGGAGAACAGCTTTTTTATTGTTTTCTGTAAAAATATCCCTATATATAAATAAGGAAAAAATAAACAAGAAAAATATCATAAACATTGCCGGTAAACTTCCGGCCAAAGGAGAAAAAAATGAAAGTAGGAATTATCGGAGCCGGCTCGGTCGGCAGCACCACGGCTTTTGCCTTAATTATGCGCGGCGTTGCCCGTAAAGTCGTTTTAATTGACGCCAACGAAAAAAAGGCGCAGGCCGAAGCGATGGACATTGCCCACGCAACGCCTTTTGCTTACGCCAACAAAGTCAAAGCCGGAACTTATGAAGACCTGAAAGGCTGCGAAATCGTCATCGTTACCGCCGGAGCCAATCAGAAACCCGGCGAAACCCGCATAGACCTGCTTGGCCGCAACGTCAAAATTTTTGAAAGCATCATTCCGCAAATTGCTCAAGCCGCTCCCGACACCACTTTGATTATTACCTCCAACCCTGCGGATATTATGACCGAAGTGGCTCTTAAACTTTCCGGTTTTCCCAAAGAGCGCGTTATCGGCTCCGGCACGGTTCTTGATACCGCCCGCTTCCGTACCCTGCTCGGCTATCACCTCGGCGTTTCCCCGCAGTCCATTCATGCCAATGTTATCGGCGAACACGGTGACAGCGAAGTGCTGGTCTGGTCGGCCGGAGATGCCGGCACGGTTTCGCTCGACAAACTGGCGGAAGAATTCGGCAAACCTTTCACTCCGGAAGTTAAAGCTCAGATCGATGACTGCGTCCGCAATGCCGCCTATAAGATTATCGACGGCAAAGGGGCCACTTTCTACGGCATTGCCGGAGCATTGTGCCGCATTTGCAGCGCCATTTCCAACAATGAATATGCGATTCTCAACGTCTCGACCCACCATGATGACGTCGAAGGCATCAAAAACGTTTGCCTTTCTCTGCCGACGGTACTGGGCAAACGCGGCGTTCATAACGTCGTAACTCCGGTTTTAAACGACGAAGAACGCAAACAACTCGCCGACAGCGCCAAAGTCATGAAAGAATATTCGGACAAAGCGCTGGAAATGATATCGGTTAAATAATCCATATCCTCACCAAAGTATTTGCAAATCCCTTTCTTTTTACTTATATTGGGCAAAAAGAAAGGGATTTGCTTTATGTAATTCGAAAATTGCTTGAGTAACCCGCCAAACAGGATATTTATCATGGTTGAAGTAGTTACCCTCGGCTGCCGCATAAACTCTTATGAATCGGAAGTCCTGAAAGAAAAATTTAAAAATGTCGATAATCTGATTATCGTCAATACCTGTGCCGTAACCGGCGAAGCCGAACGCCAGTGCCGCCAGACGATTCGCAAACTGCGCAAAAACAATCCCGACGCCCGTATTGTCGTAACCGGCTGCGCCGCCCAGATTGCGCCGTCCAAATTCGCCGCCATGCCTGAAGTTGACCTGATTCTCGGCAACAAAGAAAAAACCGAAATCGAAAAATATCTGCATAACGAACTTGCCGAAAAGACAATTGTCGGCGACATCATGTCTTATGACGATTGTGACCCGTATCTGATTACCGGTTTCGAGGGAAGACACCGTGCCTTTGTGCAAATTCAGCAGGGCTGCAACCACCGTTGCTCCTACTGCATTGTGCCTTATGCCCGGGGCAAAAACCGGTCGGTTCCGCTCCCGAATATTTTAACTCAGATTCGCGAACTGCTGAAACAGGGATTTAAAGAAATCTGCCTGACCGGCGTAGACATCTGCTCTTACCAAATTGACAGCGCGGCACACCGCCCGTCTTTCAGCACTTTGGTTCAGACAATTCTGGAAGAAATTCCCGAACTGCCGTCTTTACAGTTCGGCTCGCTCGATCCCGCCGCCATTGACGGCAAATTTATTGCCCTGGTCGGAAAATATTCCAATATTCACCCGCACTTTCACCTTTCCGTTCAATCCGGCGACAATGACGTTCTGAAAAAAATGCGCCGCCGCCACACGCGGGAGAGCGTTATCTGTCTTTGCGGACAAATACGTCAAGTCCGTCCCGAAGCAACTTTCGGCGCCGATTTTATTTGCGGTTTTCCGACCGAAAGCGATGAAAATTTCCAAAACACGGTTAAATTGGTTCACGAAGCGGGCATAAGCAAACTGCATGTTTTCCCTTATTCCGAACGTCCCGGAACCCCGGCCGCAGCCATGAAACAGCTTCCCGTCGAGGTCAGAAGAGAACGTGCCCGCATTCTGCGCGAACAAGGAGAATGCGATGAGTAACTGGTTTCAAAAATTAAGCTTTGGGTTAAAAAAAACCTCCACCCGGCTCACCTCAGGCATAACCGATATTTTCATCAAACGCAAAGTCGATTCGCAAACGCTTGAAGAACTGGAAGACTTGCTGATTACATCAGACTTAGGCGTTAAAGCCGCGCAAAAAATCATCTCTTCTTTTGCCTCCCGCCGTCTTAATAAAGATGCCGACGAGCAAGAAATCAAAACCGAATTGGCCAACGACATCGAGACGATTCTTAACCCATGCGAACAACCCTTTCTCATCACGAATGAAAAACCTTATGTTATTTTAATGGTTGGGGTCAACGGAGCCGGCAAGACCACCACAATCGGAAAACTTGCCGCAAAATTGAAAGACAAACATCAAATCAGCCTCATTGCCGCTGACACTTTCCGCGCGGCCGCCGTTGAACAGCTTGAAATCTGGGGACAGCGAAACAATATCCGCGTTTATAAGGGGCCCAACGGCTGTGATGCCGCGGCACTTTGCTTCGACGGACTGAAAGAAGCCCTGAAACAAGGCGATGATATTGTATTTATTGATACGGCCGGACGCCTGCAAAACAAAACCGGACTGATGGATGAGCTGAAAAAAATCGTCAAAGTCATCAAAAAAATTATTCCCGACGCACCGCACGCCACCTTGCTGACCATAGATGCCACCACCGGACAAAATGCCTTAAATCAGGTAAAGACATTCAAGGAAATGGTTGACGTCAGCGGCTTGATCGTAACCAAACTCGACGGAACAGCCAAAGGCGGAATTATTGTAGCCGTTGCCGAAGAAACCGGCATTCCGATTCATTATATCGGCATCGGCGAAGGCATTGACGATTTGGATGAATTCAACGCCCGTGACTTTGCCCGAAACCTGCTGGAGATTAAATAAATGGAAGATTTGTTTGCCGGGTCGATTCCCTCCCAACTATCCGCTGCTCCGGCAGAAAAAGAATTCACAGTCAGCGAAATTTCTTTTGAAATAAAAAAATTCGTCGAATCAAATTTTAACCGCGTCCGCGTCAAAGGTGAGATTTTCGGCGGCAAGCGGGCTGATTCCGGTCATTGGTACCTGTCGCTGAAAGATGAAAACGCTTTGCTCTCTGCCGTCATCTGGAAAGGAGTGGCCTCTCGTCTGACCTTCAAACCCGAAGACGGACTTGAAGTAATCGCCACCGGGAAAATCACCACTTTTGCCGGCAAATCATCTTACCAGCTGGTCATTGACAGCCTGGAAATCGCCGGCACCGGCGCCCTGCTCAAACTGCTGGAAGAACGCAAACAAAAATTTGCCGCCGAAGGACTGTTTGACCAGGCACATAAACAAAAAATCCCTTTTCTGCCCGACACCATCGGCGTCATCACTTCGGCCAGCGGCGCCGTCATCCGTGATATTATTCATCGCGTTACCGATCGTTTTCCCAGCCATATTTTACTTTGGCCGGCACCGGTTCAGGGCGAAGGAGCCGCCGAAAAAATCGCCGCGGCCATTGAAGGAATGAACAACCTGCCGACCGACGGCCCGGTCAAACGCCCTGATGTTTTGATTGTCGCCCGCGGCGGCGGCAGTCTGGAAGACCTGTGGCCGTTCAATGAAGAAATAGTCATCCGCGCAGTCTATAACTCCCGCATTCCGCTCATCTCCGCCGTCGGCCACGAAACTGACACCATGTTGATTGACTATGTGTCTGACCTGCGCGCTCCTACCCCTACCGGCGCTGCCGAATTTGCCGTTCCGGTCAGAGCAGAACTGCAGGCCCGCATACTCACCATCCAAAGCCGTATGTTCAGCAGCATGACACACTACCTCAACGAACGGCGCAATCTGGTAACCGGCTTGGGACGCGGCATTCCCAATCTGTCGCAGATATTGCAGGAGAGCCGGCAAAAGCTTGATGATCGGATTGAGCGGCTGAACCTGTCTTTCAAAAACCTGCTGAATAACAAACTTAACCGGATTGAACGCGTCAGCCTGCGGCCTTACTACATCAAAAACATTATTGAAAGACAAAGCGAAAACCTGAAAAGCCTGTCATTGCGGCTGGATTCCGTCTCAGTGGATTCGGTTCTGGCCCGCGGTTTTGCCTGGGTTAAAACCGGCCGCGGCAAAACCGTCTATAATCTGGAACAGGCCCGCCAGGCACCGACTTTGGAAATCAGCTTTATTGACGGAAAACTCAAAACCAAACCGATAGGAAAGAAAAATGATTTACAAGGCGATTTATTCGATTTGCTTTAGCCTGACATTTCTGGCACCGGCCGCTGCCCAGGCCCTGACCCTCTGCGGCAAAAGTGCCCAAGGAGAAGTTTTAACGGCCTACGCTCCGGGAGCCGTCAAAGTGGAACTGAACGGGAAATCATATCCGGTTACCCCTGACGGAAAATTTATCTTTGCTTTCGGACGCGATGAAGCCTCCTCCGCCAAACTGACCGTTTCCTACAGCGACGGCAGAACGCAGGACTATTCTCTCACCGTTGCCCCCTCCCGGTGGGACATTCAAAACCTGAAAGGAGTCCAGCCGCGTAAAGTAACGCCGAAACCTGCCGATCAAAAAGCAATAGACCGGGAACGTACCGATGTCCGCAAAGCACTGACCCGGCAAACCGAGAATATTTACTGGCAAAAGAAATTTATTCGCCCACTGAAAGGGCGCATCAGCGGCAATTTCGGCGGACAGCGCATTATGAATGGCAAAAAGATGAATCCTCATCAGGGAACCGACATTGCCTGCCCGATCGGCACGCCGGTTAAAGCGGCGGCTGACGGTATCGTCACACTTGCCGGCGGCCCTTATTTTTATTCCGGCAATATGGTCGTTTTGGAACACGGACATAACCTCTCCACCATCTACGCTCATCTCGACAAAGTCAATGTCAAAGCGGGAGACAAGATAAAGCAGGGAGATGTTATCGCCCTGTCGGGAAAAACCGGACGTGTCACCGGCCCCCACCTCCACTGGGGAGCCTCGCTCAACGGCGTCCGTTTTCGGCCGGATTCGCTGCTTGAACCGCGTGATAAAAAATTTTGTTTTGATTTATAAAGCATTAACATTTATACTATAAACTGAGTCCAGTAAAAACTGAGGTTACGGGTTATGGCAATAACAAACAGAATACACGACTTGGAAATGATGACTTGCTTAATTGTCGATGATGATAAGTTCTCGAGAACATTCATCAAGAACGCCCTCTATCAAATCGGCATCAAAACCATAAAAGAAGCAACAACGGCCAAAGAAGCCGTTGAGCTGCTGAACAGCTACAAAATTGACATTATCCTGCTTGACCAGCAGATGCCGGACAAAAGCGGCATTGAACTGGTGCAGGAATTCCGGCAGCACCCGGCCAGCGAAGTCAACAGCATCCCCATCATTATGATTACCGTTGACACCAAGGAAAAAACCGTTCTGGATGCCAAAAACCTCGGCATCAGGGAATATCTGGTCAAACCGATTTCGCCGATTGCCCTGAAAAAAAGAATTTGCAACGTTTTCGGAATTAAAGAAAGAGTATAAACGTGACTGATTTGCACTTAATGTTATTGTCCGCCCTGCAAGGGCTGACAGAGTTTTTGCCTGTGAGTTCCTCCGGCCACCTGATTTTGTTTTCCAAGTTCACAACTTTTCCCGACCAGGGATTGGCCTTTGATGTTGCCGTTCATGTCGGATCAATCATCGCCGTTATGATTTATTTTTCCGAAACCATTTGGGAAATGCTTAAGGGCGTTGCCAAAACCTATTTTATCCCTAACTTTAAAAACCCCGGCAGCAAATTGGCCTGGCTGATTGTTATCGGAACGATTCCTGCCGTTATCGCCGGATTGTTTCTGGTTGAAAACGGCACGGACGAACTGCGCAGCGCCCGTCTCATCGGCTGGACGATGCTCAGCTTCGGCATTGTGCTTTTCATTGCCGACAAAATCGGCATGACCATCCGTAAAATCGAACATCTGACGGCGCTTGATGCCGTTTTAATCGGCTTGGCCCAGTGCTTGGCGCTTATTCCCGGCACCAGCCGCTCCGGCATAACCATCACGATGGGACGTTTCCTCGGGTTAGAACGCCGGGAAGCCGCCAAATTTGCCATGCTGCTGTCAATCCCCACAATTGCCGGCGCCGGCGCCTTAGTCGGCTGGGAACTCTACCAGCAAGGCAATATGGCTGAAATAATCTACGCCATGGACGGAATAACCTATTCTTTCATCGCCTCCGTATTGGCCATTTATATCATCATGTGGTGGCTGAAAAAGTCAACTTTTCTGCCGTTTGTCATCTACCGCTTATGCCTCGGCAGCTACCTGCTGTTAGATTCTTATGGATATCTTGATAATTTTTTGAAATAAATGCTTGCAATTTATTTTGAAGTGAGATAAAAGAATATCCGTTATCGAAGCCCTGGTGGCGAAATTGGTAGACGCGCATGCTTCAGGTGCATGTTGCCTCAGGCAGTGGAAGTTCGAGTCTTCTCCAGGGCACCAATCTTTACAGCCTCCTAAATTTGATAGGAGGCTGAAGTTTTTTCTCATTGATATTTCAGGATTTTTTCCATCCATAAAAAAGTTCGCAAAAACGATATTTAAAATACGCCGTTTTTCTTCAATTTGCGAACTTTTAAAAATTGCAAAAGAATTTTGGCTGAAATTCAACACCTTATCAATAGCCCTTTCAACAGAGGCATCTGGGGTCTGCAATTTCGCAATCTTGGCTTGAAGCTCAATTTTTGCCGTTTCATATTCAGCATTTTTACTGCGATAGACTTCGGCAGGAACAGTTCCAGCAATCAACAAATCCAGAAGTTTCTTTTGGTTTTCTTCAATATCAGCGAGTTCATTCCGATTCTTTTCCAATTGATAATAGGTATTGCCGTGAGTTGCTTCATACTGCTTTTTCAAGCGAATAGCCAAAGCAGCTTTCAAATCATCATCAAAGTGAATTGATGAAAGATGTTTCTCAACATCCTTCAACAAAACCTTTTCGCTGACATTGTTACAATGTTCACAATTTTTGAGGTCTGTATGTCGCAAATAAACATATTGCCCCTTCTTGGTGTATGGAGAAAGTAAACAGCCGCAGTGTTTGCAGCGAACTAATCCTCTGAAAATGTAGGGCTCTTTGGTATGTTTTGAAGTTCGTTTAAACTTTCCTGTCCGAACTTCTGTACATTTGTCAAACAACTCCTTTGAAATGAGCTTCTCATAACGATGAGGATGATAATCTTTGTTGTAATACATCACCCCATAGTAAAACGGATTTTGCAGAATATTTGCAAATTGAGCTTTGGTAATTGGATTACCACTCTTACGGTTTCTTAACCCCCAACCTTTGGATTTCTTGACCAACTCATCCATAGAGAACAGCCCTGTGGAATATTCTTCAAACAACTTTTTAACCAATGGACCTCGGTCTGAGTCAATAATAACGGTCTTATTACCCCGTTCATCTTCGGCATTTATATAGCCAATTGGTGCAGGACCAGGTAAAAGTCCCTCATTTAACATCCTCTCCTCGGAACGCTTAACATTATCCCGAGTTGAATTGACAAACATATTGGCAGACAAAATTTGCATTTGCCACATTGCAAGGTCAGAACTTTTAAAGTTCTTATCAATCACCAAACCTTCTTTAAAGAAATGAAGAGCCAATTTTTCTTTTTTGACAAGTTCCAACAGCATTGGAAACTCGTTAAAAGTTCTTTGCAACCTGTCAACTGTATCCACAACAAGAGCGGTCAATTTGCTTTGCCGTTTGATGTAATTAACTGCTTCATAAAACTTGGTTCTCTTGCCGTGAAAAGAGCTTTCAACAAAAGTAAATTCTTTTGCAATTTCCAATCCTTTAATTGAACAATAATTACGCAACCTGTCCAATTGGGCATCCAGAGAGAACCCGTCTTGCTGCATCTCCGTTGAAACTCTTGCTAAAATAACTGCTTTCATATCCATAGCTCCTAATTCTTCTGCATTTCAAGTTCTAATAAGAACATCAGTAATTGGAAAATATCTTCTCCAATTTCAATCATTTTTTTAGGATTTTTATCTTGGTAATTTGTGCAAATCATAGCTATCCCCTATACGAGTTGAGACTATATTTGCATTCTGAATATAAATATGGATATGTATTTTTAGAAAAAGAGGATAATTCCACCTCATTGAACAAAATAGATACTACATTAAAAGTTTTTAAAAGTCAAATTTCTGCGAACTTTTTTTATTAAATAAAATCAGCACATTAGGAGGAAACATCAAAAAAAATAAATTTTTGAGTATTTTGATAAATAAGTTTATCAAAAATATTTTTGCATTCATAAAACCAGATGTGATATTATTTCTTCATCAGCAAAAGGTAGTGATGACTTCAAACTTCATCATCACTATTGAAGTTTGAATAGGTATGGAATTCCCCTGTTTTGCTGATATAGACAAGCAATAGAAAAGCATTAGACGAGCATTAAAAATGGGAAAGAATGTTAAATAACTACTTTCCCCAATATTTATATCACAATTCAGAGAAATACCAAAATGGCTAAAAGTTAGCCATAAATCTAACTATATTTAAATTACTATGAGGACAAAATGACTGAAATAATATTTAAAAACCGAATAACACAAGAAGCACCCAATATCATCAAACAATTAAAATCCCTTTGGATAGATATGAATTTGGATAAAAAACAAACACAAAATACTCCCAATGGATTATTTGCACTTACATTAAACCCAAATAATTTTGTAGATACAGTAAAATTGGAAAAAGATTTCAAATCAATTTTATCTCATTATTATCATTGGCGGTATGGTTCAAAATGGAAAAAATTAAAACATATTCAAGTCCCATTTCAAGGGATTATAGAAAAACAATCTAATGGCATTAATCATATTCATATTACTATATACCAATATAATATAGAAGAATTGGCTTTGTTTGTGGGGTATATTATAAGAATGTTTAAATCTCTGTATATCAGAGCATCATACAAGATAAAGAAGGTCTATGATATTGATGGCTGGCATAATTATACTTCTCCATTTCTAACCAATAAAGATAAATTCATCAGCAAACAAAGGATTGAAACTCCTACTTATATCTGTTCGGAGTTATTTGATTCAACAATACCTGCATAAAATTGATAAATATCTATATCAGAAATCAAGGAGATTTGATGAATAACAATAAGAAAAATCAATATTTGGAGATGTTTTTGGACATCGCAGATGAGTTATTACAAGAACAAAAAATAAAAAGCCGAAGAGATTTCAGCAACCGATATTTAAATAAATGCTCCAACTATATTGGCTCTTTGGTTTATCAGGATAAGCAACCAAGTATAGCATCAGGATGGTCTTTATTTGTAAATTTGAACAGAAATAAACAGCTTCCACACTGGCAGGAAAAATTATCAGAAACCTTATATAATATGGCTGTAAAGGACTAAAATGAGAGAAGATATAAATTTTGAAGAACTTATAGATAAAATAGATTTTATATTAAATTCATCTAAACCTCTGCCTCATTATATGAGAGAGGAACGAGAATTGGCTGAATTGGTGAAACATTTGAAAGAAATTCCAAAATATGAAACCTTAAAGCAGTTTGAACTGCTTTTTGATGTAGAGCCATTTTTGATGCATTTTTTAACATCTACTGATTATACAAAGTTACTAAAAATTACAGATAGAACAACAATGAAGTATAAGCATCTTGATGGATATACACCATTAATGATGATAGTGGTTAATCCGAATATTACCAATTTTGAGAAAACAGTTGTGATTGACAGATTGATAGAAATGGGCTGTGATGTTAACAGACCGAATGATTTTGGTGAAACAGCTTTGATGATGGCAGTCAAAAGAAACAATCGTAAGATGATGGAGTATTTGTTGAAAAATGGTGCAAATCCTAATATTTCCGATAATTTGGGAGTTACACCATTGATAATTGCTACATTTAATTCCCAACTTTACAATATGGCAGTTCTCCATTTTTTCAATGCCCAGCTGGGGGCAACCTGTTCATCTTATGAACTTGATGTTTTTGATATTGCCGAAATAACAAAAATATCAAACACAATGGAAGTCCTAAAAGATTTCCAAAGACATTAATTTAACATATATGTTTGATAAAACCAGAGTCCAAAGCTCTGGTTTTTATTTAATCACTCCATCCCATTCGTTTGATGAATCTTCTTAATGTTATTTTTTGAACACCCATAATTCTGGCGATTTGGTTTTTGGAAACTTTTTTATCCAATAAATCTCTTATCCTTTTGGTATTTTTAGATAATTTTAGTTTTTTGGATTCAGCCCCGAAAGGGCGACCAAGTTTTACTCCTGCTGCTTTTTTTGCATCTAATGCTGTTTTGGTTCTCTGTGATATTAAATCCCTTTCAATTTGACTTGAAAGCCCAAAACCAAATGCTAAAATTTGTGATTGTAAGCTATTAGAAAAATTATAATTTTCTTTTATTGATACAACCTGACATTTTTTTGAAATCAAAGTCTGTAATATTAAAAAAATTTCTCCAACAGACCGAGAAAGGCGAGAAATTTCGCTACATACAAGGCAATCTTCCTCTTTTAATTCTTCCAATAATTTTCCTAATTGTCGTTTTTTAAGTTCCTTCCGACTGGAAATGCTTTCTTCAACCCATCTGTTTATTTTAAGGTTGTTTTTTTTGGCATATTGTTCAATTTCATATTCCTGATGTTCAAATGATTGTTTGTCTGTGCTTTTTCTTATGTATGCGATTACTGACATCTTTTCCCCTTTTTATATATTTATCGGGAATTCAAAGAGTTAAGATGAAATAGTGGGACACTTTTAATGAACAATTATGTATCCACTTATATACATCTGTTTGAAATAAATGAATTTTCTTATATAAAACTCCTTGAAACCCTTGGTTTTCCTGATATTCATCCCCATTATATATTTTTGAAACGGGCGGAAGAAAATAAAACGAATAACCATAAAAAAGGGTTGATTTTATTGTTGGTTTGTGTATCCTTATGAAAACACCTCTATTTTGAAAGAAATTCAAATGAGTAAATCCTGTACATTCCTCGGAAATGACTATCAGTGGAGCAGAAGCGACATTATAGAAAAGATAAAAAAGCAAGCCCTTCGGCTTATTGATGAAGAGGGTGTTGATACCTTTTTAGTTGGGGTAAAGGGAGCTTATGAGAAAGATGCCTATAATGCTGTTTTGCAAATAAAACAAGATAATCCGAGTATCAGAATTGTTTTTGTGGCATCCAGTATGAAAGAAGTTAATGACGGGGAAAGATATTTTGATAGTTTCGTATATCCTGACCGAGCCGCTATTGGCTATAAGCGTTGGTGTATTGTTTATCGGAACAACTGGATTATAGAAAATACAGATTTCATCATTGCTTATAACCGATTTGAGGGCAGAGCTTTTGAAGTTTGCAAAAGAGCAAAAAATAAAGGTGTTCAGGTGATTGAATTGGCTGATGAAGAATAGAAAAAGGAGAACTTTTGATGATTAAGAAAATAGTTTTTTGTTTCCTTGTTATTCTATGCCTTTCAGGATGTGGAAAGAAACAAAGATTTATAAACATATGTATGCAAAATAGTGGAAGCTCAGCCTATTGCAGCTGTATGTATGATGTTGTATCTCAAAATATAGAAGATACAGATAGTTTTATCAATTGGTTTATAACTATAAATAATTCTAACTTAAAAACAAAACCAAAAAATAATTTATTAGAACCTGAACAAGCTGGTATATATGCTGGATTATTAGCAAATTTGTCACATTGTATTCTAAAAGATACAGTATTTGCTGACAAATTTGGGAAAAATACAAATGCATCCGAAGAGGATATAAGAAAACTTAATAAAACAATAGAGGAAGCGTTTGACAAATTATAATGATAAAAAGAGCAAGTCTTTGAGAAGTTATTTTAATGCAATATGTTAATAATAAAACCTTTGCTGAAACTTGCTATAAGGAAAACCTATTATGGATAATGAAATAATATTTATATTAATATGGTATGTAGGTTGGATTACACTTAGTTTGGCAATTATATATTTTATTATCCAAGTTCCTATAATAATTGCTAAAAAGCGAGGAATGAAAGAAGGAGAATTGACGACTATAACAGTGTTAAGTTGGTGTGGTATCTTTATAGGAATTACTTGGATAATTGCACTTATCTTTGCATTAGTTTGGCATCCGACTACTTGGATAGATAAAGAAAAGATACATTTCAATGATATGACGAATTTAGAGATATTAGAGAAACTTGGAGTTTTGAAAGATAAAGGAGTTATTACAGAACAAGAATTCCAACGAGAAAAAGAAAAAATAATTAAAACAACACTCAATAATTAATCCATTTCTTGCCTAATTCACGAGCGTGGTCAATATCGCCTTTCATCTCGCCTTGGCTAAACACACATCCCAAGTAGCCAAGGACAGAATCGCATCTTTGGCATTTGGTGGCAATAATTTTAGAAATTGCTTCCAGATATCGTACAATTTCAGCATCTTCGTGTTTTCGTAACGATTTTAAATTTTCATTAGTCATTTTGTTTCTCTTCATTTTTTAAATAGCTATACACAGTCGGACGAGTTATTTTAAATTGCTTGGCTATGCGAGCAATAGGAAGTCCTTGCTTATGGAGGGCATTCAATTCAGCTACTTGTTCATCTGACAATTTATTCTTGCCGCCTTTATATTTGCCGTTCATTTTTGCAACAGCAATGCCTTCACGCTGCCGCTCCAATAAAATAGAACGCTCCAATTCAGCCACAGCTCCCAACATCGTCATCATCATTTTTTGATATGGGTCTTGTTTTTCATCGCCCTTGAAAGTCAAATTTTCCTTATGAAAAATAATTGTTGCTCCTTTGGAGGTAATATCCTCAACCAGATTAAGCAAATCGCGGGTATTTCTCGCCAACCGACTCATTTCGTGAATATTAATGATATCCCCAGAACGGATATTAGACAGCATTGCCTGTAATTGGGGACGATTTGTATCCTTACCACTAACCTTCTCTTCATACACCCTATCGCAAACGACATCTCTCAACTGTCTCTCGGTATTTTGTTCAACTGTGGAAACTCGTATATAGTTAAAAATCATTGCTTAACCCCAAAATGTAAAATCTATATTTAAGAATATACTTTACACATGTAAAATTGTCAAGCAAAACAATTTAAATTTTACACTTTTATGAATGTAAAAATAGGGTATAGTCAAATTTTATATAATCCTACTCACATAAGAAAATAAAACTGATGAAAATTCTACTTCTGTTCAGTTGAAGTATCTAACCCTAACTTTTCTATGAAGATTTTATTTCTAATAGATGCACGTTTCAACAGTTCTTCATATGGTAAAATTTCCATATAAAGTTCACCATCTTTTCCTTCATTACTATCGCAGGGAATATTTTTTTTAGGTCTATATAACCCCACCCCACTATACATTGTTTTAAATTCTCCATCAGCGGCTCTTACATCACGAGCTTCAATTGCTTCGCCAATTAAATAGCCATAAAATTGTGTAAATTCAAAATGTTCTGTAGCAAAGTTCCGCAACCAATATGCATATTGATTAATTTGATGCAAATATGTTGCAACATTTACATCAATATTTTTAAACTCTATAATTATACATTTATTCTCTTCAGGAAATAGCAAAATATCTGGTCTTTTGGTTTTTCTATTTTCACCCAAAGAATTTAAATACCGCTCTTCTTCCTCTGAAAAATGTGATTTGAAAACATTTAACCCATTTATTTTAAAATCACATAACCGCTCTTCTGACTTTCCTGTAAAATAAATAAAATCTTCGTTCAACATCCATAAATTACTATCTTCATATATATTATCTCTATTTTTGACCAAGAATAAATTATGTAAATGTTTCTCTTTAATACTAAAAGGTGTCTTTTGATGTAATAAATTTTCAAATGTTTTTAAAACTAATTTTCTTCGTGCAATATATTGGGCAAGATTATTTCTGTTTTGTATCGGGATTAATTCTACAAGTTGCTTAGATAAATCATCAATTTTATCTAAATAGTTGTTATCAGATGTATTTATAGATAGCACTTCATCTATTTTGTTACTTATTTCAATATCTTTTTTTGCCAATATTTCAGCTTCAGCTTTATAAAATTCAACCAATACATCTTCTGGAGATGCATTAATATCTAACTTTTTTATAACTTTCTCAAAAACACTATTAGATATAAGAAAACGATTTTTTAATTTTTGAACAGTATCTGATTTTTTTATTTTTAATTCTTTTACTTCGGGATACATATCGCCAACTTTTTTGTTGATTTTTTTCTCTAAATCTTCTCTGAACAAATAAGTTTCACCTGAAAAGTTAAAATCCGCTTGTTCTATTGTTTGTTTTCTTATTTTTTTCTCAATTTCTGAACGTTTAGGAAAATTAAATTTTTGACGTTCATTATTTATATTTTGAGCATCATCCAAATAATCAGATTTTACCAATAATAATATTCTATCATCATTAGATAATTTATCCGATGGGAGTAAATCTTGAATTTCCATCGTTTCTGTTTTTTGATTATTACAAGTCAAAATAACTTCATTTTTTTTAATATCAGGAGATTTTGCGGAATAGAGCTTAAAATTCACAATATCATTTGTTTTTTCTATACATTTACGGTCATAATTTATTTTATTTAATTCAACCTCAACATTGTCTACTTTATCTATTGCTGGAAAATCATTTAAGGTAATTTCCACTGTGGTTGAAAATGTATTATTTATAAATTTGTTGATAACGATATAAGGAACAATATCATTAGTCGGCAAAATGAATTCTAAAAGGAAATTATCAATAATTTTTTGTTTAACAGCATCAATATTCAAAAACGGGTTATATCTTCTTATACTTTCTTTGTCACAATCAAAAGGTAAAAGCATTAAAGATGTCTCTGAATCTGTTTTAGAAGATTCACCTTCTGATATTATATTTATAAACAAGTCATTGGCTCTATTTTCTATAGAAAAATCAAAGTAAACATCATAATATTTGCCATCTTCATCAAGATAAGAAGATTCGTATTTAGCTTTTTTAAAACTCTTTAATAGAAAAAAACGACCAGTACCTTTATTATTATATCCCTTAGAAGAATTCATATATTGGCAAAAACGTTGAAAACCTTTTGTTTCTAAACCAATGCCATTATCCTTTATAATCATATAATCAAACGATTCTTCATTTGCTGTATCACTTTTCGCATAAACAGATATAACTATAGAAGCTCGTTCATAATTAGGTTGTAATTTCTTTTTAGATTTTATTGCTTCCAAAGAGTTGCTTACCGCCTCTTTAAAAGCTAAAAAGATATCATTTTTTGTATTTTTTAGAATGTCTTCTTCTGATATATGGCTGATATTTTTGACAATTTCTGAATAAGACATCTGATTATCTCCTATAATATAGCATCTTGGTATGAGTTTTATATCTTAATGAATGGTTAATTTCAAACAATATTTTGTCTTATCCTTCCTTGTAATTTTTCTTTTTAAGTTATAATGTATAACTCAAAATTCATTAAAATTACCAATTAATTTAATGTAATCACTAAAACATCACAAGTAAGAAACAGGTATAATATTTACATTTTCCGTCAGCGGCAAATGCGTTGGGGCTAAACAGACAACAGCTCCTTCTCCAACTTGAAGTCCAGCTTTTTGTAAAACATCAAAATTCTTTATATCTTTATTATCTGGATTAGTTTTTTTCTTTATCTCAATAGGATAAACTTTGCCATTTTCTTCTAAAATAACATCTATCTCTTTTTGGTCTTTATCACGATAAAAAGAAATATTTGGCTTTCTTCCATTATGAAGATAACTTTTCAATATTTCTGCAACAACAAATGTTTCTAATATTTCACCGCTTTTAGCACCTGCTTCCAATGTTTCTGGGGTATTCCATTTTGTTAAATAACAAACTAATCCTGTATCCATAAAATATATCTTGGGCATTTTGGTCATCCGATTGCTAATATTTTTAGAAAAGGGATACAATAAATAAATCAACCCAGATGTTTGTAAAATAGACACCCAACGCTGAACTGTTGATACTGGCTTCCCTATATCTCGTGCAACATCAGAAAAATTCAATAATTGTCCGCTTCTTGCAGCTAACGCTGTTAAAAGCTCCAAAAACTGCATTTCATCACCGCTATCGGTCAAATCACGAATATCACGCTCAATATATGTCTGAACATAAGAACTATAAAAATCTTCCCAATCAACATTTTCATCATTATTCAAAGCAGGATAAGAACCACGCCAGATAATCTCATAAAGTTCTTTTAAATCTAAAATTTGGGCTTCCTTACTTCTCGCCGAAATCCATTTAAGGGTAGGAACAAATTTGTCGTAAAACGGTTTTCCAGCCAATTCTGGTAAAGAAAAACCTTCTAAATTAAGAATACCCACTCTTCCAGCAAGGCTTTCTGATACACCTTGCATTAAATGAAATTGCTGCGAACCAGTAATCCAAAACATTCCTTTTTGCTTTTTCTCATCTACAATAGCTTTAATATATGGCAAAAGTTCAGGAGCATATTGGATTTCATCAATCAATAAAGGCGCTTCAAAGCGTTGTAAAAATAAGGCAGGATTCTCTTTGGCTAATTTACGGTTTTCCAATGTATCCAAAGAAACATAATTACGATTTTCTTCACAACATCTAAATACTGTTGTTTTACCGACTTGCCTTGGTCCAGTAATTAACACAACAGGAAAAGAAGAATTCATCCGTTTTACGGCATTTTCAATAGTTCTTTGAATATACATTTTCAAACTCCGACTAATTTATCATCTGATATTAAAATAGTCAGAAATAATTTAAAAGTCAAGAAAATACGACTATTTTATCATCCAATGCAAAAATAGTCGAAGTTTTAATCATTTTCATTTTAGAAAATACCCAATATTAGTAATTTTCTAAAATAGAATAAAAATTTTATAAATTTCCTTATCGGTAAATTTGGGAGTTTTTGAATGTCTTTTTAGTTAAAAATTTCCCTATCGGTAAAATTTATTGCTCAACCTCCATTTTTCCACCCGTTTATATCAGAAGTTTCATCAACAATAGAGTTCAGCAATTCGTCAACTCTGGTGCACCATAAAAAGACCTCCTTTACGGAGGTTTTTTTATGGTGAATCAACATTGTTGTGAGCCCGAGACGGCTAACCGCAACGGCTGCCTGCAATATTTTGGGCCGAAACGAGGTTAGTTTTGCGGCACACGCAAAACTCATACAGATAAATATTTTCGCTAACCTCCTTTAAACTGCTGGAAAAATAATTAATCCTATATTATAATAAACTATATCCATCACATAAGGAGGGTCTCATGGAGACAAACACCACCGTTGAAAACCTTCGTGCCGAGCATGCGCGTCTAGACGCCATAATCCGCGAAGAAGAGAGCCACATCTGGAAAAATCTGATCAGAATAGAAGAGTTAAAACGGGAGAAACTCCGTAAAAAAGATGAGATACTGCGCCACTCTTTGCAGAATCAATAAAATTTCTTTCTCCTTAACGGCTTCTCCGGTATCTTCCGGGAAGCCGTTAATTTCCTGAGCGTTTACCAAAAACTAACTTCTGCCGTGCTAAATTCGGAACAAACACAATAATTCGGGAATTTAACCATGATTAAATTAATAACCGCAATTTTCTTAGCCTTAGGGGTCATAACTTCGGAAAGCTTTGCCGGCGTGCGTTCAATCGTCAGCGATTCCAGCAACTCCGACGTAGCCGTATCCGGCAACAGCAACGGAAACGACTACACTTACGAAGAGCCGAGTTATGATCTTGATCCCGCCGTACAATGTCAGAATTCCGGTTTTGCCCGCCGCGGCTGTCCGTCCGGATACCGCCCGATCGGCGAATGCCCTTATGACAGCAGCTATTATGCCGGATGTTGCCTGGCCAAATATCAATATCTGGCCGAAGACTGCATCGCCGCCCACATGAAACCCAGCGCCGACAATTGCATGGGATATTATGCCTGTGAACAAATAGAAACCCCTCAATAGAATGAAAATCATCCTTAAATTGAGGGGCTGTCATATTAAATTATCTTTCTAATATCCCTTACACGGCATAAAATAAATTTTTTGAACAGTACTTCCCTGCACAACATCCCCTCCTTTAACAAAAAACAGAGGAGTATAGTGATCGCCATATTCATAATCCGTGCCATTGAGTGTTAACCTGGAGACAGGTTTTCCTGTGTCTGCATTTGTTCCTCCGCTAACATAAACCCAACCGCAAGATGACGTATTCTCATCACGCCCAATTGTAATCGGATCTCTCGCGTGACTTCCTATTCCACGATTCAAACGCTTTCTTCTTGTATAATCCGGCCCCATTTTATTAATGACATCATTCGCCGTCACACAATTATACCTATTGTCAAAAGGACATTTAAGAGCCGTTCCGATACATTCCGATGTAGAAGTCAAATTATACCCTAAACTTTCACAAGAGGGAGATTGAGCACAAGACTGAGCTTGAACACTCGCTGAGGAGAAAGCCATCAATAAAGATAACATCGCTCCTGCAATTTTCACACCATTCTTTTTCATTTTCCTTCTCCTTTTGTTATTTAACCCAACATCTTAAAGCGCCATTGCACCAATAATTATCCAAATCTTTATAACCGGTAGCACAGCCGATGGTGCAATATTTCTGTGAACAGTCTTCATACTCACAAATATTCCCCACCGGACAGCTGTCCAGTTTGCATTTGTTTTCACAGGTCTTGCAATTATTGTAATACTTGACGCCGTTCATCTGACAATAGTCGCTCGGCGTAACCGGCCCGAGTTCCGTACAGGTCTGATTATAACCCGGCTTGCATTCGCAGGCGGTGTATTTGGTCGTACCGTTATAGGTACAGCCGGTTCCCCGCCCCTGTTGGTTTTGCCCGGTACAGGTCTCGGTATAATTGGACGGACAAACACATTC
>CEAB01050250.1_pt1 | contig 29350 bp, 22 predicted proteins | sample 557651 | NCBI WGS metagenome assembly CEAB01 (sample SAMEA3182046, study PRJEB8094) | gut metagenome | biome: human; feature: gut; material: Stool; isolation source: human stools | place: Canada | collected 2011-11-15
CGCGCCTCACGATAGTAAGGCGCGGTTGCAAGACGTAACGAATCGCAGAAGATTCATGGCGAAGCCATGTACACCGCACCTGATTCCGCAGGCTGCGCAGCTCTTCAAGATCGAGACTGCCAATGTCGGGGGTCGAGGGGGACTCCCCTCGCGTTCTCTTGGGGGTTCAAGGGGGCCATTCTCTCACGTGAGAGAATGGCCCCCTTTCCCGCGTCCCCTGCACGGTGCAGGGGAACATATTGCCCGCGTCAACGCAGAAGAACTTACTTCTCCTCCGCCGCCTTGATCTTGGCGAGTTCTTCTTCCTCCAGCTGGCGATACGCCACCTTACCAACCAGAGTCTTGGGCATATCCTCCTTGAACTCGATGTCATACGGCATGGCGTACTTCGCCACATTCTTGCGGCAGTAAGCCATGAGCACCTGCTTGGTCTCCTCGGTCGCGGGCACGCCCTGCGCAAGCTTGACGAACGCCTTGACCTTCTGCATCTTGTAGGGATCGGGCACGCCGATCACGCAGCTCATCTGCACGTACTCGTGCGCGTCGAGGATATTTTCGATCTGGCCGGGATAGACATTGTAGCCGGAAGAAATGATCATGCGCTTGGCACGGCCGCGGAAGTAGATAAAGCCCTGTTCATCCATCACGCCCAGGTCGCCCGTGTAGACCCACGTCAGGCCGTCGGCGTGCGTGCGAAGCGTCTGCGCCGTCTCCTCGGGATTGTTCATGTACTCCTTCATCACGGTCGGGCCCGCGAGCAGGATCTCGCCCTCCTGCCCGTAGGGAACCTCCCGGTCAGTGTCCGGCTCGACGATCTTGATGTAGGTATCCGGGAACGGCAGGCCGATGGAGCCCTCCTTGAACATGTGCGGCGGCGTCAGGCAGCAGGCCGTGACCGTCTCGGTCGTGCCGTAGCCCTCGCGCACCTGAATGGACGCCTTGTGGTCGTAGAGGAACTTGTCGAACTTCTTCTTCAGCTCGATCGACAGGCTGTCGCCGCCGGAGAATACGCCCTTGAGCGAGCTGAGGTTCGCCCCGTCCATGCTCGGCAGGCGCAGCAGCGCTTCGTAAAGCGTCGGCACGCCGGCGATGAAGTTGCACTTGTACTTCACGATCTGCTTGGCGTAGCTCTTGGCCGTAAAGCGCGGGATCAGGATGCAGCGTCCGCCCTGCGAGAGCATCGTGTGCACGCACACGCCGAGGCCGAAGCCGTGGAACAGCGGCATCGCCGCGAGCATGCGGTCGCCGGGACGGAACATCGGGTTCGCCGCGATGACCTGCTGGCCGAGGGCGTTGAAATTCTTGTTCGTCAGCACGATGCCCTTTGTTGTGCCGGTCGTACCGCCGGAATAGAGGATCACAGCGGGGTCCGCGCCCTCGCGCTTGACCTTATAGGTCTTATAATAGCAGGAGCGGGAGAGCTTCATGAAGTCCTTCCACATGATGACCGGCGCATCCTCGGGGATCTTCTCGATCTTGCGTCCCTCGGTCAGCATATAGCCCGCCTTGATCGTCGGGGACAGCGCGTCGCGCACGCTTGCGATGATCATGTTCACGACCTTCGTGCGCTCGCGCACCTTTTCAAACTTGTTGTAGAACTGGTCGAGCGTCACCGCCGCCACGCTTTCCGAGGCGTTCAGGTAAAACTCGATTTCCTTCTCTGCCGACAGCGGATGGATCATGTTCGCAATGCCGCCGACGAGGTTGACGGCGTAGAACATATAGATGGCCTGCGGGCAGTTCGGCATGGCAATGGTCACCTTGTCACCCTCGCGCACGCCGATGGTCTTGAGCGCCTTGGCGCACTGCTCGATCTCGCGGATCATCTGGCGGTAGGTCGTCGACTTTCCCATGAACGTAAAAGCGATGTTGCCCGGATATTTCTTAGCGATCTGCTCCACGGCCTCGAACATCGAGCCGTCGAAATACTCAAGGTGCATCGGCACCTCGCCCATGTAATCCTTCCAGGGCGTTCTGACAATGGAATCACTCATATTCTACTTCCTCCGATAGCGGTCGTTCCAAAAGGGTAGGGTGTTCTAACAGATATTTGAAAAGGCGCACGCTCTTTGCGTAATAGTAGCCGTCGGCAATGCGCTCATCCACGGTGAGGCCGAGGTCGACCGTCTCCTGCATTTCGACAAGGCCGTGCTCGTCGTACAGCGGCGTCCACTTCTTTTCGCCGATGATGCAGAACAGCGAGCTCGTGCCCCAGTTCGTCAGGTGGTGGTAGCCGCTTTTGAGATGAATGGAACCGAGGTTGGAGATGAACACCGAACTGTAGTTCGGGTCCTTGCCGATCAGGAAATCGGGGCACCAGCCGTGCTTGTCGAGCCAGCGGATAAATCGCACCGCCGCCTTGGACAAAAAGCGCGGCAGGCTGTTGAGCACATTCATGCTGTTGTCGGTCGTGTTGACCTTCTTCTGCTCGCGGCAGGCCGCAACCTCCTGGTGGATCTCCTCGTGGATCGTTTCGATGGTGCTCTCAGGCTTTATCTCCAGCAGAGCCATGGCCTCTTCGCTGCCGTCGGCAAACTCCTTTTTGATGACAAAGCCCGCTGTCACCTTATTGCGCTGATAGTAGTTTTCATTCGCGTAAAAGCGGTTGAGCTTCGGCCGTAAAATGACCGTCTTAACGAGCGCCGTCAGGATCACGTGGAAAAACGTGTACTTGAACGGAATGCCCTCATAGTTTTTCGTCGCAATGTAGTCCTTGATGGGCTCTAAATTCACGCGCTCTGCGATATACGCCTCGTTGTCCGCGCGGTTGGGATAGATGATGCCCATGATAAAGTGCAGCGAATCCACATCCCGCAGCAGTGTTGCGTCGCGCCGGTCGCCCCAGCGTCTTTTCTGTTCTGCCATAAAACCTTCTTCCTTTTCTTTCGGGTTTGCTTCTTTTCCCCCACCCTTCCACAAGTGGGACCCCTCTTTAGGGAATAAACCGCTCAAAAATGGCGATCGCGCCCTCGCGCTCCGCCGTCTCCAAGTCTTCTTTCGACCGGATGGTCCAGTAAACGCCCTGCGCGCCGTAGAGCTTACGGCATAAACGCGGCGCCCAGTTTTTCTTATCTTCAAATTTATAGGCGACAAAATCCGGCTGTGCCATGATGTTGCCCAGCAGATTCGTCGTCGCAAACGCCATCGGCAGGCTCAAATTGCCGCGCTCTTTCAAAAAGTCGCAGCTCAACTGCCCGCGGATGACCTCTGGCCGGTGCTTTTTCAGCCACGCCACGCACCGCGGGTCGAAGGACTCCACGCAGTACTTGACGTCAAACTTGTCGAGTTCCGCCATCGTGCGCTCGGTCAGCTCGGCAAAATTGTCGCGAAAGCTCTTGACCTCCACAATGAGCGGTAGCCCCGTGCCCGCAAACAGCGCGAGCACATCCTTGAACTGCGGGATGGTCTCCTTCGTCCCGTCCAGCGCGTAGTCCTTGAGCTCGTCCGCGCTCAGGTCTTCGAGATACCCCTCGCGGCCCGTCATGCGCTTCACATCGCTGTCGTGGAACACGGCAAGCGTCCCGTCGCGCAGCAGGTGCACGTCGAGCTCCGCGCCGAAGCCCCGCGCGATCGCGCGCGAGAATGCCGGCAGCGAATTTTCGGGAATGCCCGCCTCCTTATCGTAGAGCCCGCGGTGCGCATAGCGGAATTTCCGCAATGCCGCCATCGACTCCGTCCCGCGCCGCGCGCGCAGTAAAACCGCCCACGCGACCGCCAGAATCAGGCAAATTCCGACAACGATCCGTAAAATTTTCACTTTAGATCACTTCTTGTATTCGATTTAGTCCGCATCCATGTCCTCAAACGCCGCAAGCCCGGCCTTGGCCTCCACCTTGCAGTCGCCATGGCGCACGAAGCACATCGTCACAAAGCTGCACGCCACGAAGAACGCCGCATACGGGAACAGCATGCTGTAGCTGATGTGCTTCAAAAGCGTGCCCGCCAAAATCGGCGTCACGACCTGCGCCGCCATCGAAAATGTGTAGTAGTAACCCGTGAACTTGCCGATATCGCTGCCCTTGCACATTTCAACGACCATCGGCAGCGAGTTGACGTTGATTGCCGCCCACGCAAGGCCGACGAGCGCAAACACGACAAACATCACGGCGTTGATGCTCTGATAATGCGTCGTCAAAAAGTACGCCGACGCAAAGCACGCCGCAAGCAGGATGACGCCGCCCTGAATGGTCTTCTTGCGTCCGATCTTCGACGCCATCTGCCCCACGGGGATGTACGACACGATGGCCCCGCCCGTCGCGACGAGCAAACACGTCGACGCGCCGCCGAGGCCCTGCCCCATCACGCGCCCGACATACGTCGTCCACCACGTCGTCACGCCGTTGTAGCCGATGTACCACAGCGCGATCGAGCTCAGCAGCATCACAAGGCTGCGCTTGACTTCTTTGGGGAGTTCCTCGCTGCCGTCCGGCTCCTCCTCCACGAGCTGCTGCTCGGGATGCTCGGCCTCGTATTCCTTCTCCGCCGCCGCGAGCTTCGGCTCGTTTGTCGTGAAGTACAGCACGATGACCGAAACCGCCATCAGCACCGACACGACGACAAAAAGCGGTTGGTAGTTCACATGCTCGGCCCCCGCCGTCTTGCTGTTCGGATACAGCACCGCCGCCACGATCAGATACGAAATGCCGCCGACCGCGCCCATCAGGTTGATGATCGCGTTCGCGCGCGATCTTATGGGCTTGGGTGTCACGTCCGGCATCAGCGCCACTGCGGGCGAGCGGTAGGTCCCCATCGCCACGAGCAGCAGCCCCAGCGTGACGACGAACATCGCGAGCTTACCCGTGCTCGCGCCATTTGCGTAGCCGTTGTCAAAAAGCGGCAGCAGATTCATCAGGATCACCGCAGCCGCCGTGCCGCCGAGGATAAACGGCATCCGCCGCCCGATCTTCGTGCTCGTCCGATCACTCAGCGCGCCGAAGAACGGCAGCAAAAACAGCGCCAGCACATTGTCCGCCGCCATGATCGCGCCGGAAATGGTCTCGTCTAAGTGGAACGTGTTCGTCAAAATCAGCGGGATGATGTTGTCGTACATCTGCCAGAACGCGCAGATGGACAAAAACGCCAGCCCCACCAGCACCGTGCGCTTGTGGTCAAGCTTCATAGCCGTTCTCCTTGCAAAGAAAAGTCGATTTCCTTAGAATCACAGTAGAATATCATGTTTTCGCCAAAATAGCAAGCGCCCGTCGCGCCCCACTCTGTCAAATCCCTGTAAAATGCCAATATTCCTTGCCTTTTCGTCCCGTTTTCGCTATAATGGAACAAAAATTGCGAAAAAGGAGCCCCCATGCTGTTTTGGAAGAAGAAAACGCCCCCGCTCGTCCAGTCCTCCGCCTCCGCGTGGCGCGAGCAGTGGCGCGCGATCGTCCCGCCCGAGTGCCGCAACGTCCCCGTCACCGTCGGCGATAAGACCGTCACCGCCTACGTGCAGATCAACCATTTCGTGATGATGCTCCAGGACGGCTTACTCATGGAGGAGCACTTTTTCGACGTCTGCTCCCACTTCCAGCGCGCGGGCTACCATGTCATCTGGCTCATGCGCTGCACTCAGGACATCGAAAACGGCTATTTGAAGCTCAAAAAGCAGCGCGGCGACAAATGCCTCTGGAAGTGGCGCAAGCCCACGACGAACTTCGGCCGCTGGACGTCCGACAACCGCTGCGTGACCATCCTCCTCCAATATAAGCCCGCGCCCGACGGCCCGCTCGAGTACTGCACCGAGCACATTTTGCAGCGCGTCCAGTGGGCGGAGAGCTCGGACAACGCGCAGATGGTCCCCTCGCGCACGGAATTCGCCACCGTCGGCGTCCCCGGCACCCCCGCCGAGCTCGCCAACTGGCTCCGCGGCGGCTTCATGTCGGGCGATTTGTAAAATTTTCAGTTGGTTGCCGTCTTTCGTCCAACAACTCCTTTCATGCTTGACAAGCATGAACCCCCGGTTTTCCGGGGGTTTTATTTTTACTGTTTTTAAGGAGATTGCTATGAAACGGACTACAAACTACGCTCTTCCCACGTGGGAAAAATCGGACTTCATCCAAATGTCCGACTTCAACGACCTGACGCACAAGCTCGACACCGCGCTCAAAGGCCACGACGACACGCTGAACACCAAGGCAGACACCTCGTCCGTCACCGCCGTGCAGCAGGAGGTCGCGGCGGCGCGCGAGGCCAACTGCCTCGTCAAGCTCGCGGGCCCGCTCGTGACGACGGCGGACAACGCCGCGATGGAATTCGACCTGTCGCAGGTCGACATGAGCAAGGTCGCGGCGCTGTTTTTCACGTTCTGCGCAGGCTCGTCCAGCGGTTCGCTGAAACTATCGGTCAACGGCACGGAGCTCGGCACGGCCTGCGCCAACAGCTGGTCGACCAGTGCGGGGCTTCTTTGGCTGACGCCGTTTTTGGAGGGCGTCTCCTACCACTCTACGGTCGTCAGCAACGACGGCGGCACCGGCGGCAGCAAAACCAACACCACCGTCAAGTGGAACGAGATCAACAGCATCACACTCAGCGGCACATCAAACGCGGGCGCGACCGCAACATTATTTGCCGTAAAGAGATAAAAAACAGCCCCGAGCCTTTCGGCTCGGGGCTGAAACTTTATAGGAAGTTTTTTGCTACTGTATCCGTTTAGGAAATATCCTTACGGATTGACCGTAACAACGTTGCTGGTGAAGGCGGAGCCATCAGCAGTAACAACGTATGCACGGATGTAGTAGGTCTGGCCAGCAACGTAAGAAACGCTACCAGTGTAGATGTCGGCTCCAGAGGAGCTCTGCGCCGGCGTCATCAGGATACCGTCATCATAGCCGGAATCCTTGGCATAGCTCTTCTGAAGGCGAACCGTAGCGCCAGTGATATCGGGGCTATCAGCGGTATTGCCCTTAGTCAGCGCCACCGCAAAGTCGTTATTGCTTCCAACCATAGTAAGGACAGCCTTGGTCTCAGTCGGATTGGGGTTCGGGTTCACATCGGAACCGTCCTCAATGATGACATAAACGGTCTTGGCATTGTAGATGTTGCTGGTGGGGTTGACATAGTTGACCAGCATCTTGTGACCGGCAACGAGGTCAGACTTGCTGCCTTCAGCCAAGGTGATAAGGCCGTTGGTTCTGGTAGCCGTGATGATCTGGGTCTCGGGCAGGATGTTGAAGTCCTTGGCAGTGGCGTTGCTACCGGTGCCGTAGACAGCGCCCTGCAGCGTGGTGGTATCACCAACGTTTGCCTTGATCTCAAGACGGTCGATCTTATAGGTGTCAGCAGTCCAAGCCACCTTGCAGATGTTGCAGCCATCGCACATGACGGACACCATGCTGTCGATAACGCCCTCGACGACCTTGAACTCATACAGGCCAGTGCCGTGAGCGGCGTAGGCGGCCGCAAACTTGCCATACTCGTCGATAACAGTGGCCTTATTATCTTCAGTCAGAGCGCCCATCTTGTAGACATCATACTTAGGATAGGACAAAGTGCTGCTGTTGGTGGGATAATAGAGGCCGTCAACAATGCTGTCGGTAACATAAGCAACAAAGGTGTTGCTGGCAGCGGTGAACTTACGGACAACGACGAGGTCAGCATAGCCGTTGCTGTCGTACTTCACGCACATGGTAGCATCGGAAATGCTGGGAGCATTGTCCTTGCCGGTGTAAACAGTGTAGCTGTAACCGTTCTCGTTGATGTACAGGAACACAGTGCTGGCAGTGGCAACAACAGTGTTGGTCTTGTTGTAAATGGTGCCAGAGCCCTTAGTATAGGTGGCCTGGTTCAGATCAAGAACGCTGTCCTCGGTGGCATTGTTCGCATGATCCTTGAGCGGCATCAGGTTGTAGCTGCCGTCAGCATTGACGGAGTAAGACATGATGTGCTTGTAATATTCCGTGTTGTTATTCCAGTAGATGGAGACGCTGCCAGAAGTGGGAACGCCCTGAGTATAGAAGCTGCCGTTCTGAGAGCCGGTAGCGTTTGCAGCCTTGCCGTTCACAGAAGCGACAGTGACATTTTCCTGAACGGTGCCGTCAGCCAGAACGATATCAGCCAGAGCGTAACCGCCGAAGCTGGTGGTGTTGGGCTTCCACTCGATGCGGGCGACCGCAGCGTAGCTGGAGGAGCTCTTCACGAGACCGATGGCGTTGCCATAGCTGTCGAGAGCGACGAGCCAGTTGCTGCCAGCCTCACGCCAGTTCAGGAAGAACTTGTTGGCGTCGTTGTAGGTGGTACCGGCAACAACGGAGGTAGCGGCGGTGGTGCCGATCTCGTTGGTCCAGCCGGTCAGCTTGCCGCCGGCAACGACCTCAGCCGCGACGACACTCTCAACGGAAGCCTTGTTAAGGGCGGGGTTTGCTTTGTAACCTTCGGGAAGAACAGTGACGAGAACATACTGGTCAACCGTGAAGCCCTCGGCCTTAACGCCGTCAAAGTTCCAAATGGAGAGAGCCTTACCATTGGTCGTACCATTGTAGACGGTCAGATCGACGGTAGCGTCGGTGGTGTGGCCGTTGCGGTCGGTCTTGGCAGCGGTGACCTTGTCGACCTTGGCGAGGTAGGTGTTGATCTCGACCAGACGGTAACCGTCGGAATCCATGTCATAGACCTCGGTCAGACGGCCCTGAGCGCCGACATAGGAGGTGGTGGCAAGCGGGTTGATGGTGCCGTACTTGTTGGTGCTGACGAGCTCGGAGGTAATACCGGGCTGCTGACCATCAATGTAGGCCTTCTCGATCTTCTTAGCGGAGGAGATGCCCAGATCCTTGGCGATGTCGCACTCAGCAACCTTGGTGGTGTAGGAGACGACGGGCTTGTCGTTGACAAGAGTCTCCTTGTCGCCGACGTTGTAGATCCACTTGGTAGCGGGACGGCCCCACTTGTCAGCGGAATCCTTGCCGACGAGCTTGAAGTTCTTGTAGCCGAGGGTGGGAGCAGCATTGCCGAGCACCTTATCGGTCACATAGCCGAAGGCCGGAGTGTAGGTGACGGTGGAAGCCTCAGCGATGGCACGGAACAGCAGCTCGGCGACCAGCTCACGGGTAGCGGGAGCGTTGAGGTCGATGCCCTTGACGTTCTTGAGCACGCCGGCCTGCTGCGCGGTCTGCGCAACATGCAGCGCCCAATCAGCGCCGGAGAACTCACCGTTCTTGTCGTAACCGACAGCGCGGAGGATCATAGCGAGGACTTCGTAGCCGGTGACCTTGCCGGAGGGCTTGAAGGTACCGTCGGGATAGCCCTTGACCAGCTCAGCGTTGGCGCAGTAGCCGATGTAGCCCTGAGCCCAACCGGCGCCAGCCATGTCGCTGAACTTGTTGTAGGTGGCGTACATGGAAGCCTTAGCATCCTTGACGTCCTGAGTGTACACGCGATAAACGATCGCGGACACCTCAGCGCGGGTGATGTTGCCCTTGGGCTGGAAGGAACCGTCCTCATAACCCTTGAACACACCCATGCCATTCAGAACGGCAACAGCCTCAGCGTAATCATCGCTGATGCTCTTGTCATCCTTGAAGGCGTTGGCGCTGACGGCCAGAGACAGAGTCATGACCAGAGCCAGCACCATTGCGAGTAACTTTTTCATAGATGTTACTCTCCTTTCATAAATTTCCATCTTCTTGCGGCTGAACACCCGCCGTCTCTCCCGCTTTCCCGTGGTTGTTGCCAAAATTTGCAAATCCTCAAATTGTTGCAGAAACAATTGAAAATAAGAAAAATTCAGCAGAATCAACGCAAAATCGTTCAATTCGGTGGATATTGCATCCCCTTAAAGATGGTTCGTTTGTCAGAAAGGAGCAAGTTTCGGCGTTTCTCGGCTTACTTACCGTGGCATGCCGATCCCGTAACTAAGTCGGGAACGCACCGTTCCCCACCCTTTCTGCACTGTCACCTTACCACACCCCAAATTTCAAGTCAACGCTTTCGCCCCATCTGTAACACACTTGTAACAAACCGCCGCTTCTGTTACAGCTTGACATAAAACCCCCGCTTTCGCCATTATCCGCCACCACACACATATAATATATAAGCACAGATATGAAAAAAGCGGCCTAAGCCGCTTTTTGTGATTTTAGGCCCGCGCAGCGGTCAGGCGGCAAGTAACAGTAGTCCGCGCCGCCGCGCGGGGAGCGAAATTCCCCTTTTCCGGCCGCGGCCCGCCGAAAATAAGAAAAAGCCCGCTCATAAGAGCGGACTTTCGCCAATATTTTTTGCACAACTCCGTACAACCCCAAAAAAATTTCGCGCCCGCAGGCGCGAAATGATCTTGATCGTAAATCGCCGCGACCGGTGCGTGGCGATTTACACTTTGCGCGAAGCGCAAGCGAGACTCCATCAAAAAAGAGGACGGCAATGTCGTCCTCTTTTTTGAAGTGCTTTACTGAATCTCGATCTGCTTCGCGTTCACCACCGCGCTCTTCTTCGGCATGTTCAGCTTGAGCACGCCGTCATTGTACTGCGCGGAGATATTCGCGACCTCGACGCCGCTGATGTCGAACGCGCGCTGGTAGCTGCCGTAGCTGCGCTCGCAGCGGACGTAATTGCCCTTCTTGTCCTGATCCTCGTGCTCGCTGTGGCGCTCGGCGCGGATGGTCATCGTGTCGCCGTCCACATCGACGTGGATGTCCTCCTTCTTGAAGCCCGGCAGATCGGCTTCCAGCAGGTAGCTGTCGCCCTTGTCCTGAATATCGGTCTTAAACTCGCTCAGGCCGCGGCCCCACGAGCCGTCGCCGAAGAATGCGCGCTCCATCTGATCCCAGGGATCATAAGCCGCAACGTGATTGTTTCTGCGTTCAAAAGGTCTCAGTTCAAACATAATACAAAGCCTCCAAATCTATTCGGGCGAGCCGCTCTTGCAGCCCGCGTGGTTTACATTTCTTTCGTTCCCCTCGGAACAATTTTGAGTATAGTCACGCCCTGTGAACAAAAATACATCTTTTGATGAACAAACTTTTAACTTTAGCACTCTTACGCCGAGAGTGCTAAAATCGTGGTAGCTGCGGACCGCTACCAAACCGCTACCCGACCTTTCGCGCCCCCAAACCCTTGCAAAATCAGCCTTTTTTCGCCCCGCCAAAATCCCGTTTCCGGCAAATCGCTACCAAACCGCTACCAGCCGTGCCCGCGAGCCCTTGCGCAGCGGGCTTTTTCCGCGCCGCTAAGGGGATGCAATAGCAACTAAAATCGCGCGTTTTCCTGCAAAACGGTCAAAAATGCAATAAAGTCGAAATGTTTTGCAACTTTTTCGGTCAACTTTCATTTTCGCCCGCGAACAGCAAAATGCCCGCTTTTCGCTGCCGGAGCGCTCCAAGGGGATGGAAATTTATGAAAGGAGAGTAACATCTATGAAAAAGTTACTCGCAATGGTGCTGGCTCTGGTCATGACTCTGTCTCTGGCCGTCAGCGCCAACGCCTTCAAGGATGACACCAAGATCAGCGATGACTACGCTGAGGCCGTTGCCGTCCTGAATGGCATGGGTGTGTTCAAGGGTTATGAGGATGGTTCCTTCAAGCCCGAGGGCAACATCACCCGCGCTGAGGTAGCTACGATCGTCTATCGTATCTACACTGCGGACGTCGCCAAGAACGATAAGTCCGGCCTCTATGCCACTTATAACAAGTTCAGCGACATGGCTGGCGCCTCCTGGGCTGCCGGTTACATCGGCTACTGCGCCAACGCCTCCCTCGTCAAGGGTTATCCCGACGGCACCTTCAAGCCCTCCGGCAAGGTCACCGGCTATGAAGTCCTCGCCATGATCCTCCGCGCGGTTGGCTACGACAAGAACAACGAGTTCTCCGGCGCTGACTGGGCGCTCCATGTTGCGCAGACCGCGCAGCAGCTCGGCATTCTGGACAACGTGGCGAAGACCACCGACCTGAACGCTCCCGCTTCCCGTGAGCTGGTCGCTGAGCTCCTGTTCCAGGGCATCCAGAAGGCTCAGGTCACCTACACCCCGGCCTTCGGCTATGTGACCGATAAGGTCATCAGCACCAAGACCAACAGCCTCGGCGAGAAGAACTTCAAGCTCGCCAAGAAGGCTGCTTCCGACGAGTGGGGCCGTCCTGCTACCACTTGGACTTACACCACTGGTGATACCTCTACCACCTTTGTTTCCAAGCCCGACGCTTCCTACACGGTTGCTACCACCGAGTGCGATATCGCTCACGATATCAGCCTGAAGGAGAACAAGGAGTTCACCCTGTACACCAACGGCTCTGTCAATGGCAGCAAGTATGTTGTTCAGCCTCTCGACACCGTCCAGAAGCTCGGCGCTCAGGGCACGCTGCTCGAGGTCTACAAGGATGCTAAGGTCATCGTCGCGATCGACACCTTCCTTGCCAAGGTCACCGACGTGAAGGAAGCTACCTATGATCCTCAGGGCCACCTGAAGGCTCCTGCCATGATCACCCTTACCGTTTACAGCACCGCTGCCGGTGAGACCGTCGTTCTGACTGACAAGGACGCCAACTACGGCTATGTCAAGGGCGATTATGTTCTCGTCAACGCCTACACCAACAACACTGTCAACAACACCACCGGCGTTGTGACTGTCAATACTGTTAAGGTCACCTCCACTCCTGTTGCTACCTATGGCAGCAAGAATGTCGCTGACTACGCTAAGATCGTCGGCAAGGCTGACAGCATCGAGGGCGCACAGACCTTCATCTGGTACAACAACCTCAAGCACACCGTCAACGGCACCAACTATGACGATGCCAAGTGGTTCAAGCTGGACGAGGCCGGTACTGAGACCACCAACCACACTTGGTTCTTCGATTCCTACGGCAACCTGATCGGCGCTGTTGACATCGCCACTCAGTACACCTATGGTATCATCGAGAACATCCAGTGGCAGAACCCCGCTCTGAGCAACGGTTATGCTCAGGCGACCATCCGCTACATCGACGGCACCACCGAGACCAAGGTCGTTACCAAGATCAACGGCAACACCCTGACCTACGCTAACTCCGGTTTGAACGCTACCCGTCCGGTCTCTCTGGCGAGCGGCTTCGTTTCCACCACGATGCAGGAGAATGCTGCTGAGTTCTTCGGCACTGACCTCTACCGCATCGAGACCGCTGCTGACGGCACTGTCGCCCTCAAGCACGTGTTCCACACTGACAGCAACACCCCCTATAATTCTCAGCTGACCAACGCCACCATCAAGGGCAATGGCACGCTGACCGCTCTGGCTGCGATCACCGGTACTCCTGCTTCTGGCGATAACCACAGCGTGATCTACACCAACAGCAACACCACCTTCATGGTTCGTACCGGCAACCTGACCAAGGGCTTCACCTACACGGTTGTCAAGGGCTATGAGAACGTGGCGAACTACACCAACGCTACGGTCGACTATGTCAACCTCGATGGTGACAGCTATGCCGATTACGTCTACATCACCGGCGATGCCGACGATGCTAGCTACTTCGGTATGTTCTACCTGACGAGCAACATCGCTCAGCAGTATCTCAAGGCCAACGGCGGCACTGACTACTATGAGCTGACCGGCATTCTGGATGGCAAGGCCACCACTGTCAAGCTCGACGGTGAAGCTGTGTTCTGGAGCGAGACGGCAGGCACTGATGTGAAGGTCGCTACTCTGGACAAGGCTGCTCTCCAGAATCTGTTGGCAGGCTACCTCAACAAGATGTTCACTGTTTCTGTCGTGAATGACAGAGTGATGGGCATCTGGGGCCCGAAGGGTGATGTCTCTGACCTGTACAACAACGAGGTTCACCAGAACAAGGCCTATGAGAACCTTGCGCTCGACTATCAGGCTGCGTCCTCCACGACCGGCACGATCACCAAGAACGGCAACGTTCTCTACGTCAACGGCGTGTACTACAACATCCTGAACAACCTGACCGCGACCACCAACGGTTACGCTTGGGGCGAGACTGAGGATCTGAGCAACAAGAACGTCTATGTCGTTTACGACAAGAGCCTTGTTCTCAACAACAACACCTATGTTGCTAAGGAAGTCTATGTTGCCGACGCTGCCTCTAGCGGCACCGACAGCGGCGTGACCAACCCGACCACCACTAAGCTGACCTACAAGATCGTCATGGTCAACCCGACCACCGGCGCTCCGACCGGTCTTGTTTACACTGGTACGGCAACTGTTTCGAACAGCGCTACTGCTCTGAATGTTACTCTGGCTGGGGCAGCTGCTGCGGCTGGTGTCTCCACCACCAATCTGATTGCTTATGGCCCGGCTTCTCAGCAGGTCACTGCGAACGGCGTCGCTCAGGAAGTTGTTTTCTACGCTTATTACGCTGCCTGATTTGACAAAGTTCTAAAAACATTCCAATAATGTTTTACCCCCGAGGTCGAAAGACCTCGGGGGTTTTTCATCAGTATCCCAACCCTACATAATAATAGTCGCTGCCGGACATATTCATCTGCACGTCACCGGCGACTTGGGGATTTTGGCAGTACCAACTCACCTTTTTTTCGCCCCATGTGATCGTGCCCATCGTGTCGCCCATAGGGCCGTAGCCATTGGGACGCACGAAAAGGGTATGCGTCCCGGTGCTGCTCTTGCGTATAATAACGACCAACACCGGCGTAAAGTCGAACGTAAGGGAACTGGGGTTCGACTGACCGGTTTTGCCGTTGCCCGCGTAGCTGCCGCTCGAAATGCGGCAGGTCTTGCCGCCGCTGCCGAGCGCCGTTTGCAGCGCCGCCACCGTCTGCTGCACCGTCGCGGCGTCCGCCTTTTCGGCAGTCGCGTCCGCTGCGGCCTTGAGCGTTTCGTCGATCGTCTGAAATGCGGCGTTGAAGTCCTGCATCTTGATCGGGTCCTCCTTGACCCATTGCGGAAGTTTGTAATTTGTTGTCGTCTCCATGCTCTTTCCCCCAAAATATAATGTTGGAAAAGGCAGCCCACACCCCCCTGCAAACGCGGGGACACTGCTTCATGATTTGCCTTTTCATGATACGCCGTATCATGAAGCAGCGTTGCACACAATGCGGCAAAAAGTTGTACCGCCTCCGGTATTAGAATTCACGATACCACAAATTGCCGCGTTTTGTGCAACGATCGCCGTTGTGCGCGGGAACTTTTTCGGCTATCATACGTCTATAGAAGTATCCGAAAGAAACGAGGACTGGCCGATGAAAAAGCTCCTTTCCCTCCTGCTCCCGCTCGCGCTCCTGCTCTCCCTGACCGCCTGCGGCGAAAAAAGCGCAGACGAGGCCGCGCGCCAAACCCCGCCGACACTGACGGTGACAAGTGCGAACGCTTGCAGCGTCACCCTCAAAAGCAGCAGCTACGACTGGACCTACACCCAGGGCCTACAGAGCATGACCGTCATTGCCTGCGGCGCGCACCCGCTGGACGAAACCTCCCGTGACATCACGCCTGTACTGGAAATGCCCTTTACAGTGTCGGCCGCCTATTTCTACACCGTAACGCTCGATTTTGGCGATAATTCGCCTGATTCCGTCAGTCTCCGCTGCTGGCCGTCCGACGCCTGGGGCAGCACCGGCATGCCGTCCGAGACCGTGACCGCCCAGCGGCAGGATAACGGCACATTCTGCGCAGAACTGCCGCAAAGCGACGGCATTTTCGCCGTCGACGCGCTCTGGGACGGCAGCAGTGCGACCTACACCTTCTGCACGCAGGCGGAGGGGAGCGAAGAGCTCCACACGGGCGCGGTGCTCAGCATCGGCGAGAGCGAAGACATCCGCAAGATCGACATCTCGTGGCTGAGCGGCGGCGTGAGCGTTCAGGCTGTGGGGCAGACCTCGCAGATCACTGTGCAGGAGGAGGCCACAACGGCGCTGACGGAGGAGGAAAAGCTGGTTTGCGCAGTCGATGGCGACACGCTGCGCATCCGGTTCATGAGCGATGCGCGCAGGGACAGCTTCGAGGGCGAAAAGTTCTTGACGGTCAGTCTGCCGTGGGAGCTGGTCAAGAACGCGCATTTTGAGGAGATCGACATCGAGACCACCAGCGCCTACGCCTACGTGAGCGCCGATGCGCAGAAGATCAAGCTTTCGACCGTCGGCGGCGACGCGCGCGTGATGTGCGCGAACTGCCCGGAGGTGGAGATCGAAACCACGAGCGGCAATGCCGGTGTGGTGGACGGCACATGGGCGAAGGTCGATATCTCGACCGTCTCCGGCGCGATCGAGCTTGCGGGCGATGCGGAGAGCGCCGAGATCGAAACCGCGAGCGGCAAGGTGGATATCGCCGGCGCGCTCGGCGCGCTGGACTTCGAAAGCGTCAGCGGCAACCTGATTTTGGCTACCGAGCGTGCGCTGCGCCTTGATGCCGAAACGGAGAGCGGCAGCATCTATCTGACCCTTCCCGCGCAGGACGGCTTTACTCTCGACTATGAAACGAAAAGCGGCGCGTTCCGCTCCGCGCTCACCGAGCGCGAAGGAGCGCTCATCACCTGTCTCGACGACCACGCGACGCACTACTCTGTGCCCGCGCTCGACGGCGGCACGGTGAGCGAGCTTACGATCGAAACGATGAGCGGCGAGGTGACGATTGGAGCCTCTTCCTCTGGAAGCAACTGAAGCGAACGAAAAAAGAGAGCGGCGCTGCCGCTCTCTTTTTTTCGTTATTTCTCGTCGATTGCAAGCCACGTCCGGTCGAAGCCGTAGGGGAGCAGCTCTTTGATGTGCAGGTGCTTTTCTTCATTGTTTTTGTTCAGGCACACGACCTCCATGTCGGGGCCGAACTCGTAGAGCACCTGACGGCACGCACCGCAGGGGTAGCAGTAGTCGTCGCTGCGCCCCGCGATGACGATGCGCTTGAAGCGCCGGTGCCCCTCGCTCACGGCCTTGAACGCCGCGGTGCGCTCGGCGCAGTTCGTCAGGCCGTAGCTCGAATTTTCGATGTTGCAGCCGGTGAAGACCGCGCCGTCCTCACATTCGAGCGCCGCGCCCACGGGGAAGTGGGAGTACGGCACATACGCCATGTCCAGCATGGCGACGGCCTTCGCCTTGAGTTCTTCTAACGTTGCCATAAAAACGCCTCCTCACCAGTCTACGCCGAGATCAGGACGGACTTGCGTATCCATGATGTCCTCGGCGTTATAGAATTGCAGATAGCGGCTGCGCGCGTGGCGCAGCGTGGTGCCGTCCGGATGCAGACGGTCGCAGATGACGGCGGAAATGTCGGGCTTCACATAGCTGAATGAACTCGTGCCGACGCTCGCGAAGATGCGGAAGCCCTGGCTTTGCAGGTACTTGAAGCGCTCGCCGGTCTGGTGCCAGTCGTCGCCGTCGGGGCGGCCGCCGTGCGGATAGAACAAAATCTGCGTGGGGCCGACGAGCGAGCCGACCTCGTCCGCCCAGCGCTCGGTGTCGTTGATGACGGTCTGGAGCGGCTTGGTGTCGAGGCGGATGTGGCCCCAGGTGTGGCTGCCGAACGTCCAACCCGTTTCCTTGAGCCGCTCGATGACGGGCTTGACCGCTTCGATCTCGCTCGCGCGGTAGGTATCGAACGCAGGGCGGTCGGGCGAATCTGCCGCGATGTCGCGGTCATCCTGCGTGCGGTAGCCGAGTATCCCCTGATAGCCCGTCAGCGAGAAGATGGCCTTCGCGCCGTTCAGCGAAAAGTCGGGGTGCTCGTAGACAAACTGGTCGAGAATGGGCGTCGCGTCGAGTTCCTTGGTCAAAAAGGTCTCATTTGTGTACGGATCGGTGCACTGCGCCCAGATCTCGCCGTCCTCGCCGACGACGAGCTTGCTCGTGAAGCCTTCGTCGAGCATGTAGGGGTAGTAGTTCACGTCGTCAAAGCTGATGACGAGCGGCTTTTTGCCCTCTGGCAGCATCAGGGTGTTTCGCACCATGTGCGTGCCGGTCTCGTCCGTCACCTCGCTCCAGACGTCTTCCATCGCGACTAAGATGTAGCCCTTGTCGTACACGGACTGCAAAATTTTGTTGTATTCGTCGACCGTCACCATCCAGTCGTCGAGGCCGTAGCGCTGGTCCTGACTGGCATTGCAGTCGTGGAAGGCCCACTGCGGATAGGCGATGATCGGGTGGAAAAAGAGGTGCTCCACCACCTGATCCGGTCCCCAGGCCTGCGTGAGCTGGTCCTCGGACCAGTAGTTGCGCACGGCGTCGTAGGGGTCAGTTGTATCGTCAGTATTGTTGTCGGTGTCGCTGCCATTCTCGTCCGTGATGGTCTGATCGTCACCGTCGGACGGCGTCATCTTGTCGCCGCAGGCAGTCAGCAGCGACAGCACCATCAGCGCGCTGAGCAGCAGCGCAAAAAAGTGTTTCATGTCAAAATCTCCTCTCTCAAAACTGCGCGGTCATTATAGCAGACTTCACTTCTTTTGACTACGCTTTTCAAGCTTTTGTTCCCATTTGTAACTATTTACCACAAATAATTAAAGCGTCACAGCTTTTCGCATCCGCAGACGCGAAATGATTTCGAATCGTTTTTTGGCGCGACATGCGCGTGCCAAAAAACTCTTCTCGCTCCGCGCGTGTCGAAGCCGCCCTTTGGGCGGCAAGGCACGAAGCGGAGTGTAATTCTCAAAAAAGAGGGAGACACGCTGTGTCCCCCTCTTTTTTGAAGAATTAGAAGTCTGCGTTGCCCACGGTGCGGGGATGCAGCTCCACGTCGCGGATGTTGCCGATGCCCGTTAAATACATCACCATGCGCTCGAAGCCGAGGCCGAAGCCCGCGTGACGGCAGGAGCCGTAGCGGCGCAGGTCGCAGTACCACCAGTAGTCCTCGGGATTCATGCCGAGCTCGCGGATGCGCTTTTCGAGCAGCTCGATGCGCTCCTCGCGCTGGCTGCCGCCGATGATCTCACCGATGCCCGGAACGAGGCAGTCCGCCGCGGCGACGGTCTTGCCGTCGTCGTTGAGGCGCATATAGAACGCCTTGATCTCCTGCGGATAGTCCGTGACGAACACGGGGCGCTTGAAGATCTGCTCGGTGAGGTAACGCTCGTGCTCAGTCTGCAGGTCGATGCCCCACTCGACAGGGTAGTCGAACTTCTGGCCGCTCTCCTTTAAGAGCTTGACGGCCTCGGTGTACGTCACGCGGCCAAAGTCGGAACTCTCGACGTGCTGGAGACGCTCCAGCAGACCCTTGTCGACAAAGCTGTTGAAAAACGCGAGATCGTCCGGGCAGCGCTCCATCACGCGGCGGATGATATGCTTGACCATCGCCTCCATGACCTCAAGGTCGCCGTCGAGGTCGCAGAACGCCATCTCCGGCTCGATCATCCAGAACTCGGCGGCGTGGCGCGCGGTGTTGGAATTCTCGGCGCGGAACGTGGGGCCGAAGGTGTAAACGTCGCCGAACGCCATGGCGAAGTTCTCGGCGTTGAGCTGGCCGGAGACGGTCAGGCTCGTCTTCTTGCCGAAGAAATCCTTGCTGTAATCGACCTTGCCGTCGGGCGTTCTCGGCGGGTTCTCCAGATCCAGCGTCGTGACCTGGAACATCTCGCCCGCGCCCTCGCAGTCAGAGCCGGTGATGATGGGGGTGTTGACGTAGACAAAGCCGCGGCTCTGGAAGAACTCATGCACGGCGTAGGCCGCCGCGCTTCTCACGCGGAACGCCGCGGAGAAGAGGTTCGTGCGCGGGCGCAGATGCTGAATGGTGCGCAGATATTCGACGCTGTGGCGCTTTTTCTGCAGGGGATAGTCGGGGGAGGACACGCCCTCGACCTCGATCTCTGTTGCCTTGACTTCGAGCGGCTGCTTGGCCTCGGGCGTCAGCACGACGGTGCCGTGCACGATGAGCGCGGCGCCCACGTTCTGCGCGGCGATCTCCTTATAATTAGAAAGAGAATTCGCATCCATCACGACCTGCAAATTGCGGAAGCACGAGCCGTCGTTCAGCTCGATGAATCCGAAGGTCTTCATATCGCGGATGGTCTTCGCCCAGCCGCATACGGTGACGCTTGCGCCGCCGTATTGCTCTTTGTCGGCGAAGAGCGCGGCAATTCTCACTCGTTCCATAATAATTTTCCTTCCTTTTGTGGGTTTTCACGGGATAATAGAGGTATTATATGCCACTTCCCGTGCAAATTCAAGCCCCGCTTTGTATTGACTTTTGACAAGTTGTATGTTATGATACAAACTTACCTCAAAAGGTAAACGTGAAACTTTCACCTATTACTTTACAGGAGGATTTTAACTATGAACAAGTATCTGGATATCGCCCCCGAGGTTGCCGAGGCCCTTGCCTCCGGCAAGCCCGTCGTGGCGCTCGAATCCACCATCATTTCCCACGGCATGCCCTACCCGCAGAACGTTGAGACCGCGCTCAAGGTCGAGCAGATCATTCGCGACGCGGGCGCCGTGCCCGCGACCATCGCCATCATCGGCGGACGGCTCAAGGCCGGTCTTTCCAAGGAAGAGATCGACTACCTCGGCCGCACCGGCGCGGGCATCCCGAAGGCTTCCCGCCGCGACCTGCCTGTGCTCGTCGCGCAGGGTAAGGACGGCGCGTGCACCGTCACCACCACGATGATGATCGCCGACATGGCGGGCATCCGCGTGTTCGCCACCGGCGGCATCGGCGGTGTGCACCGCGGCGCGCAGGAGACGTTCGACATCTCCGCCGACCTTGAAGAGCTGGCCAACACCTCCGTCATGGTCGTGTGCGCGGGCGCGAAGTCCATCCTCGACCTCGGCCTGACGCTCGAATATCTCGAGACCCACGGCGTGACCGTCATCGGCTACGGCACGAGCGAGCTGCCCGCGTTCTACACGCGCAAGTCCGGCTTTGGCGTCGACTACGAGCTCGACACGCCGGAGCAGCTGGCGAAGGCGTTCCACGTCAAGCGCGAGCTGGGTCTGCGCGGCGGCTTACTCGTCACGAACCCGATTCCCGAGGAGTACTCCATGGACAAGGAAGTCATCGACAAGGCGATTGCCGAGGCCGTCGAGGACGCGAAGAAGGACGGCATCCACGGCAAGGCCACGACGCCGTATCTGCTCGCCAAGATCAAGGATCTGACCGGCGGCGACAGCCTGGATTCCAACATCCAGCTCGTGTTCAACAACGCGCGCCTCGGCGCGGCGGCGGCTGTGGAGCTCAGCAAGCTCGAAAAGTGAGATATTTTGTCATCTATCTCGCCGCGATCAATCTAATTACTTTCTGCGTCTACGGCGCAGACAAGCGCCGCGCCAAAATTCAGGGCGCGCGGCGCGTCCCCGAAAAGACTCTATTTGCACTCGCGCTGCTGCTCGGCAGCGCGGGTGCTCTTTTCGCAATGAGGGTCTTTCACCACAAGACGCGGCACTGGTACTTCCGGTTCGGCATTCCCGCGATCTTACTCGCGCAGATCGCGGCGGGGGGGTTCGTGTATGTGCGGTTTTTCGCGGCGTAAAAAATTTTTGGGAAATTTTCGGGTTTTGTGAAACAAAACAGACGTTTCTTGCGTCTAATTAAGGAAGCAAAGGGAAACTGGGCGAAGAGGGAAGATAAAGAATTTATGAATTTTCCATTTTCCTGTTCCCTTATTTCCCGCGGCATGGTAAAATGCCATGTATGAGAAAGGCTCTGTGCGCGCGGAGCCGACAACAACAAACACGAAAGGATGAAGATCACATGAAAAAATTTCTCTCCTTGCTATTGGCTCTGACGTTGGTCCTGAGCCTCGTCGTCGTGCCTGCAAGGGCAGACGGAGACACATTTGCGGTATCTGCAACTGCGGGGACTCCTGCCGCTGAGGCTTCTGTTGTAGAGAAAAACACCAATGTTACCTTTACGGCTACCGCACCTGAAAATTACAAGGTTGATGGTAAGAATGCCACTGTTACCGGATACGGCTGGTCTGTTAATGGTCAGGCTGTTCCCGAACAGACGTCTGCTACCTATTCAAGAATTTTCGATACTGCTGGGACTTATGTTGTTTCATGCGAATTTACTTTGACGTATGATAATGATAAGACTACCACCGCTATGGCTTCTACGTCGGTCACCGTCTATGACTGCACGACTGCTTTTACAGGCGTGACTTTCAACCGCAGACCTTACGCCAAGCCTCAGAGCGGCAATATTGCTGTCTACTATGACAGTGCCGAAGCCAACGACTTGACCGATGCTTCTAAGTGGAGCGTCACGCCGGCTACTGACTATTCGGTCGTTCCTACAGACGGCTATCCCAAATTTGAAAACAGCAGTCTTAAGGTTAAAATCAAATATAAAAACGTTGAAGGTTCTGTTGAAGAAGTTGCCATTCCCATCACAGCTACAAAGGTTAGCGCTACATCGCTTACCGCAGATAAGGCCAGCGCAATGACCGGCACAAAGCTTACCTTCACCCTCGCTGCAACAAAGAGCGACCGCACAAACCTTGCGTGGTACTACAAGTCCACTGCTGCGGACAGCCAGTACGTTCCCATGACCGTTACCAAGAATCAGTCTGGCGGCTATGAATGGATTATCCCCAATAATATTACTGGGAATAGTACTACCGGGACGTATACCGTCACCTGCTTCCTGAAGGAGAGCGGTACGCCTACCACGACAGACACGGTCAAGGCGGAGACTTCTTCTTTTACCGTCACCAAGGACACAAACATTTTCACCTATAATCCGAACGTTGCGGCAACGCGCGGTTCGACGGTCAATCTTTCCCTTACGTTTACGGATAAGAGCGGCAATAAGGTTGACGGCGCTCTTAGCAATGTAGACTGGAGAATCACGTCCGGCACCGGCGCGACCCTTGGCACGAGGCAGGTTTCTACGGACGGCAAGACCGCGTCCAACACGCTGACGATTCCAAGCAACGCCAGCAGCAGCTACACCGTGACGGCAACGTTTAATGTCGGCGGCAAGGATTATACCGCCACTTATACCGTTACCGTGAAGAGCCTGACTGCTACGATTTCTCCCATTCAGAACAACACCCCTGTCACGCTCTACGGCTATAATTACGGCTATATTACGAACAACAACCTCGTTGCGATTGCGCAGGCCGCTTTGACGACTGCTCGTATTAGTGCAACCGTTAGCTACGTTACGCTCTACACCGGTTCTCGTACCAACTGCTACATCCAGCAGACCAGCGGTGCGTCCAGTGCCTACTATACCTATACGATTACCGGCACCAGCATCGGCACCGCGTCTTTCACAGGTATCGTCTATACCAACAATGGTAACTATCCCATTACCTTTAGCGCAACTGTGACCCCCATCAGCACCACCTATGAGGCGCAGTATCCTGAGCCGGTCGCCTACGGCAATACCTATCGATACTATGTTCAGGTTCCCGCCGGTGCTTCCTACTATTATGTTGTCGGCACCCCGAACCAGGCCACTATTCCGACTGATTTCTCCCAGAGCGGCAAGACCGTCTACTACGCCAACACCACCAGCACCACCAGCACCAACCTGTACCCGCTGACTGACAGCAACTTTGTCAACGGCCAGTGCACGCTGTGGATCGTGACCAAGAACAGCTCCGATAACAAGCTCTACTACGGTCAGCTCACCGTCTACCAGAAGAACTACAACATCAACTACAACGGCGTGGCCGGTGAGACTGTCCAGTTCGCGCAGAGCGACTTCACCGACTTCATGAACGAGGTCGCTGAGGCCCGCGGCGACGCCAGCAAGACCAAGTCCTATCCCTATGTCACCTTCGATTATGTGACCTTCTCCCTGCCCACCACCGCGCAGGGCACGCTGTACTACGGCGGCACCGCCATGTCCACCAGCAATTCCTCCGGCGCGTTCAACACCCGCACCAAGGTCACCAACCTCGATAGCGTGACGTTCGTCCCCAACGCCAAGACCACCGCGAAGACCATCACGCTGAACTTCACCCTGCACGCGACCTACTACTCCAGCTCCTCCACGAGCCGCGGCACGGAGAGAACCTACTCCGGTACCGTCGTCGTCAACCTCGTGCGCGAGGACATCAAGTACACCGTCTCTCAGGGCGACAGCGTCCGCTTCGACGAGAGCGACTTCCTCAGCTACCTGCGCTCCACCAAGGGCTACAGCAGCAACTACACCATCGACTACGTGACCTTTGACCAGAGCGCCGTCTCCGCCGTCAACGAGGGCTCGCTCTACACCTACTACAACGGCTACAACTACGGCGGCTCCATCAAGACGACTGACAAGTTCTACTACAGCGCCACCGCCAGCCAGAACGCGATCAGCGACGTCGCGTTCCTCGCCAGCCGCTACGCCAAGACCGGCGAGACCGTCTACATCCCGTTCACCATCTACGCCCGCTACGGCACGACCGGCACCGGCACCCGCCAGCTCACCGGCACCGTGGCCATCAAGATCGGCCAGACGATGAACTTCATCGACGTCAAGACCACCGACTACTTCTACAACTCCGTCAAGTGGGCCGTGAACAAGGGTGTGACCACCGGTACGTCCAGCACGACCTTCTCCCCGTACAACCCCTGCAAGCGTGCCGAGATCGTGACGTTCCTGTGGCGCGCCGCCGGCAGCCCGGAGCCGACCATCACCCGCAACCCGTTCCGTGATGTCAACGCCGTCACGCACTCGAGCTACTACAAGGCCATCCTGTGGGCCAGCCAGAAGGGCATCACCTCCGGCACCAGCGCCACGGCGTTCTCCCCCGATCAGGTCTGCACCCGTGCCCAGATCGTGACCTTCCTGTACCGCTACGCGGGCCAGCCCAGCGGCTACTACTCCAACCCGTTCAAGGATGTGGGCGCCACGAGCGAGGCGAGCTACTACAACGCCATCCTCTGGGCCGTCGGTAAGGGTATCACCACCGGCACCAGCGCCACGACGTTCTCCCCGTATGCTTCCTGCAACCGCGCCGAGGCCGTGACGTTCCTGTATCGTTACACCAACGGACTTTAATGCTTAAAACGAAAGCCCCGCTGAGCGGGGCTTTCGTTTTAGCTTTTTGCGCTCCGCGGCAGCGCACGCGCCGTAGGCGCGCACGTTTGCGGAGCGAGAAGTGTAAATCCTGACGCACACGCCCCAGGGCGGCTTCTCTTGCCGCTTTGCGGCAATTCACCTTCTGTCGTCAGGATTTACGATTTCATTTTATTTCGCCGCGGAGCGGCGAAACTCTGCGAGGCTTTTGGGGGGGCGTGGCCCCCTTGCCCCCCTGTAAGGCGACTGACGGGGGGCGGGCGGTTTGCGTTTACTCTTTTCCATTCTGTAAACTTTTGTTCAAACGCCTTTACGGGGGTCGAAAAAGCGTGTAGAATGGCAGCATCAAGATTTTAGGAGTGTTTTTTGTGAACAAATTCCGCGATGCCCTTTACCGCTTTATGTATGGCCGCAACGGCGTAGATGCGCTGAACTGGGCGCTCGTGATCCTTGAGCTGGTCGTGAGCCTCCTGAGCTCGCTGATCCGTGTGCAGGGCGTGTCGCAGGCGCTGTACTTTGTGTCGATGGTGCTGATGTTCATCGTGCTCATCCGCATTTTTTCGCGCAATCTCGCGCGCCGTCAGGCCGAAAACGCGAAGTTTCTGACCTGGTGGACGCCGAAGGCCAACGCCATCCTCGGCGCGAAGGCCCGCCGCGCCGACAAGGCGCACAAATACGTCCGCTGCTCCTGCGGCGCGTACTGCCGCGTGCCGCGCGGCGTGGGCAAGGTCGAGCTGACGTGCCCGAAGTGCGGCAAGAAAAAGGTCGTCAAAACGTGAAAGAAAAAATCCGTCCCGCGGGACGGATTTTTTTGTAAGAAAACCGGTTTTCCGCCGTCTAATAGACAGAAGGGGGGTGAGGGCGCTGACGAATTTTGAAGAGGTGTACGCCGTGTACTTCGACGATGTGTACCGGTATCTTCTCTCGCTGTCCGGGAGCGAGAGTACCGCCGAAGAGCTGACGAGTGAGACGTTTTTCCGCGCGATGGACGCCCTCGACCGCTTTCGGGGCGAGTGCAGCGTGCGCGTCTGGCTCTGCCAGATCGCGAAGAATCTCTATTATTCGCAGCTGCGGCGCGAGAAGCGGCTTGCCCCGCTCGAAGACTGCCAGATCGCCGAGGAGAGCCACGAGGAGGAGTTAGAAGATCACAGCGAGGCCGCGCGCATCCAAAAATTGCTGCACGCGCTCAGAGAGCCGTACAAGGAGGTCTTCATGTGGCGCGTGTACGGTGAGAAGAGCTTCCGCGACATCGGCGCGCTCTTCGGCAAGACGGAAAACTGGGCATGCGTGACGTATCACCGCGCCAAGCGCATGATCCGCGAGGGATTGGAGGACGACTGAAATGGACAAAACTTGCAGCATCGTGCAGGATCTTCTGCCGCTCTACGAGGAGGATATGCTGCGCGAGGAGACGAAGGAATTTGTGGACGGGCATTTAGCGCAGTGCGCGGCCTGCCGCGCCGAACTTGACGCGCTGAAAGCGGACGTGAAGCCCGCGCCCGTCAGCGCGCAGCCGCTGCGCGACTTGAAGCGGCAGCTTCGACGTAAGAAGCTGACCGCCGTGCTGCTGGCCGTCACGCTCGCGCTGACGCTGGCGACGGCGGGATTCGCGTATCTCACCGCGCCGCAGTATTTGCCGTACAGCGAGACAGAGTGGGCGATCTCGCGCTCGCCCAGCGCGCTCGCGGACGACGGCTCGGCAGCGGATGGGCTTTCTGATCTCAGCGGCGCGGAGAGCATCTCCGTCAGCCTGCTCGTGCCGGTCTCCGGCGCAGAGGTCACGAACACGCAGGATCCCAACAGCGGCAAAACCATCTACTTCATCACCGCATGGCGCACGCCGCTCGACACATGGCGCGGCGCATTCGACAAAACCGGGGGCGCCCCGAACACACACAGCGCAAATGATCGCACACAGCGCGAGGCGGACGCACTGCAAGGCGTGCTCGCCAAGGCGGAGTCCGCGCGCACGCTCTTCACGCTCGACGCCGCGAACTGCGCGGCAGTCTGCTATTCTCAGAACAACGGGCAGGACGACGTGCTGCTCTGCGGCAGCATGAACGGCGGCATCATTTCTCTGCCGCGGCTGGCGTTGGGCTATTACGTTTTGCTATCGTTAGCGCTCCTTATTACGCTGGGCATTGCATTTTTCGTCTGCCGCAGGAAGAAAACGGGCAAAGCGCTCGGCTATCTCGCGCTGATTCCCGCGAGCTATCTTGCCGGTCATCTACTCGTCAAGGGTTTCACGACGACGAGCTACCAGATGCAGCGCGACTTCTCGCTCATTATCCTCGCCGCCGCGCTGATCTACGCCGCGGTCATGCTGGCGATCAACCTCTGGCGGCAGAAGCGGGAGAAGGTGTAAAAGAGGAAGAGACGCATTCGCGTCTCTTCCTCTTTTGCAATCAAATTCGAATGCTCAAGGCCCTTTGAGCAAAGCCGTGATAGTCCGCAAATGCGCTTTGCAGGCCGTCGATTCCCTGCGTTTCCCATCGGTCTGCCAGATACAGCATACCGCACATACAGGCAAACTTTTCATAGTACGATCCGCAGACCGCCTCTTCGAGAAACTGCTTTTGCCTGTCTGGGTCCGTCTCCGTAAGCGCGAGGCGCAGTTTGGCACGGCTTGCTGCTGCGACCTCGGTAAGCTGCGGTGTATGCCAGTCCACACAGTCGATTTCTGTCGCCTGATAGGAGAGAAGATGGGCGAATCCCTCATGAAATGTGTAAGCATCCAATCTTGTCAAATAGTCTGTACTTTCCAATGCGGCATCTGCCGCCGGATAGCGGTGTCCAATCAAGAGATGCGTAATCTCATGCGTCAGCAGATTCCGAATGATGCTGTCGAGCTGGTCGAGCTCCGCATAATTGCACCAACGGATGAGGTCAAAGATGAGATGTGCCTGCCCGTCGGGCGAGTGTGCCGCAACGGCGTCGTAAGGCTCGGGATAACCGACGATCAAATCAAGTGTCGGCTGTACCGCCTCCCAATCGGGGAAAAGCGCGTCCCAAATCGGGCGGTTGACGGGGACAAAGTGCGCAGCCGCTTCACAGATACGGCGTTCGAGCTTGCGCACAGTCTCTCGGAGAGCAAGATCCTCAGGCGGCGGAGTAAATGCATTCCTGCCAAGATCTGACGAAACCGAGGTGTGTTCAAAGAGCCATGAAGCACGAAAAGCGTCGACGCAGCTGCTCTCGATATATGCCTGTGCGATCGAACTGTCAATCAGCATTTTCAGTCCCTCTCTTTACGAAAAACCTCTTTTGCCGTAACAGACAAAAGAGGTTTTTCCTTGGCGCAGCGGGAGGGATTCGAACCCTCGTGAGGTTTCCCTCAAACTGATTTCGAGTCAGCCCCGTTATGACCACTTCGATACCGCTGCATATTCAGTTCGCTGTTATCAGCCAAACTATTATGCCATAACTTTTTGCGTCTTGCAAGGTCTTTTTTCGCATTCGGGGCATATTCTGTGCGTATGAAGACTGTCTATTTATCGGTACGCCTGAAAAATTACGAAAATGCGCTCGCGCTGGTCGGTGCGCCGCTCGCCGAAACGCCGGAGAACGCGGACGTTTTGCTGCTGCCCGGCGGGGGCGACATGCACCCGCGCTTTTACGGTCAAGCGCTGAACGGCTCGGAAGATCTCGACGAAGCACGCGACGCGCGTGAGCTCACGCTGATTGACAACTTCCTGTGCGCGGGAAAGCCTGTCATCGGCATCTGCCGCGGGCTGCAAGTCCTCAACGTCTATTTTGACGGCACGCTGCGTCAGCACATCGAGGGCCACAGTCAAATTGACGGCGTTGACCGACTGCATGCCATCAACACCGCGCCGGGCCTTCTGCGCGAGCTGTACGGCACGCGCTGCACGGTCAACAGTGCACACCATCAGGCCGTCTGGCGGCTGGGGACGGGGCTTCAGGTCTTCGCCTGCGCGGAGGACGGCACGGTCGAGGCCGTCGGCCACAGGACGCTCCCCGTCTTTGCCGTGCAGTGGCATCCTGAGCGGCTGTGCGGCGCGTTCGCGCGGCCGGAAAGTGCTGACGGTGCAAGGCTTTTGTGCGCTCTACTCAGGTAACATAAAAAAGCACAGAAAAATTCTGAAAAAACGTTGACAAAACGGGGCACTGATGCTATTATAACAGAGCTGACGATTTTTGCGGAGGGCGCATGCAGGTGTAGCACAATGGCTAGGGCACCAGCCTTCCAAGCTGGGGATGCGGGTTCGATTCCCGTCACCTGCTCCATTCAATTCGCGCCAGTAGCTCAGTTGGATAGAGCAACTGCCTTCTAAGCAGTAGGCCGGGGGTTCGAATCCCTCCTGGCGTACCATTTACAAGGCGCCCCTCAGCAAAGCAGCAAATATCGCACGGATACAGAATATGTGGTGGGTGTAGCTCAGTTGGTTAGAGCACCGGATTGTGGTTCCGGGTGTCGAGGGTTCGAGTCCCTTTACCCACCCCACAAAAAGAGAGGGATGGGATTTGGTCCCAGCCCTCTCTTCCCAATAGGGGTGTAGCCAAGCGGTAAGGCAAGGGACTTTGAC
>CEAB01029850.1_pt1 | contig 29328 bp, 28 predicted proteins | sample 557651 | NCBI WGS metagenome assembly CEAB01 (sample SAMEA3182046, study PRJEB8094) | gut metagenome | biome: human; feature: gut; material: Stool; isolation source: human stools | place: Canada | collected 2011-11-15
CGGCGCGTAGGTCATATAGCTCAGGTCGCGGCGGATATCATCCGTCATCTTCTGCATCGTGTTCGTGTCTTTTTCGACCATGTCCCACTTGTTGACGACGATGATGCACGCCTTGCCTGCCTCGTGCGCAAGCCCGGCGACCTTGGTGTCCTGCTCGGTGACGCCCTCGTTAGCGTCGATCAGAATCAGGCACACGTCCGCGCGCTCAATCGCGGAAACCGAGCGCAGATTCGAATATTTTTCCACCGCGTCGTCGACCTTCGACTTGCGGCGCATACCGGCGGTATCGATGAACAGATACTTGCCGAACTCGTTTTCAAAGTAGCTGTCGATGGCGTCGCGCGTTGTGCCCGCAATGTTGGAGACAATCACGCGTTCCTCGCCCAGAATGCAGTTGAGAAGGCTCGACTTGCCGACGTTCGGCTTGCCGATGATCGCAACTTTAATCACGTCCTCGTCGTATTCCTCGTCGTCCGTGTCCGGGAAGTTTTCCACACAGGCGTCCAGAATATCGCCCGTGCCGTGCCCATGGACCGCGGAAACCTCAATCGGGTCTCCGAGACCGAGCGAATAAAACTCATAGACCTCCGGGCTAACGCCGCCCGTGCGGTCGCACTTGTTGACCGCCAGAACAACCGGCTTTTTGGACTTTTTGAGCATCGCCGCAACCTCGCTGTCGGCTGCGGTAAGCCCCACGGTGACGTCCACGACCATGATAATGACCGTTGCGGTCTCGATGGCGATTTCCGCCTGTCGGCGCATGAATTTCAGCATCTCGCTGTTCGTGCCCGGCTCAATGCCGCCGGTATCAACGAGGGCAAAGCTGCGCCCGTTCCAGTCGCATTCGCCGTAAATCCGGTCGCGCGTCACGCCTGGCGTATCTTCCACAATCGCCATGCGCTTGCCGGTCAGCTTATTGAAGAGCATCGACTTGCCGACATTCGGTCGACCCACGATTGCTACAATCGGTTTTGCCATAGAAATTACCTCCCTTTTACACAGAGGCAAACGCTCTGCGCGAAATCAGCAAGAAAAGAGGGAGACTGACTCAGCCTCCCTCTCATTCTCGTATCGAGCGAACTTACTTAGCTTCAACAGAAATGACTTCACGACCATTGTAATAGCCGCAAGCCTTGCATGCTCTGTGAGGCAGGCGGGGCTCGCCGCACTTCGGGCAAGCAACAACGCCCGGGATCGCCAGTTTCCAGTGGGAGCTGCGTCTCTTATCTCTTCTCGCGCGGGATACTTTTCTCTTGGGTACTGCCATTTGGTACACCTCCTTGGTTGAAATGCCGTAAGGCACATTGTCTACTTTTTGTCCAATAACTGCTGTAAGGCAGCAAAGCGGGGATCGGGTTCGGGCTTGCAGCCGCAAGTCCCAAGATTCAGGTTTGCTCCGCACCGGGAGCAGAGTCCTTTGCAATCTTCGCTGCACAGGAGTTTACTGTCCATGTTCAGCACAAAGGTGGTGGTCACGATGTCGTCGAGATCCGCGCAGTCGTTGACAAGCTCGAAGACCCACGGGTCTTCAAAATCGTCGCTCTCCGGCTCTGTAGTCAATACCGCGTGTAACGGGTACTGCACCGGGCGGGTGAACGCCGTCGCGCAGCGGTCGCAGATTCCGTGAAGAACCGTCTCGACCGTGCCGGTCATTTCCAGCACGCCCGCGGTGTTCCGCACCTGTCCTTTTGCAAGGACCGGCTCTGTAACCGGCTTGCAGCCGCCAAACGGCATATCGCTTAAATCGACGCTCGTCTCAAAGGGCAGTGTCTCGCCGGGGCTTGTCATAAGCTTGCGAAGTTCCAGCAGCATAGCGCCCTCCAATCCATAATCGTGCGATGGATATTATATCGAAAGAACGCCGGAAAGTCAAATGCTTTTTCCAAAAAATTTTATCTTTTTTCAAAAATCTGCGAGCTGCCGCGCTTTACACCGCCGCCTTCCCATGATAAAATCACGTTGCAATGCAAAACGCTCCATTTTTATAAGGAGATATTCGATATGAAGGAACTTTCCATCGGCAAAAATGACGTCGGGCAGCGTCTGGACCGGTTCGTCTCCAAATCGGTTCCACTGCTGCCGGCGTCGCTGCTGCAGAAATATATCCGCCTCAAGCGCATCAAGGTCAACGGCAAGCGCGCCGAGCGCGACATGCGCCTGTGCGAAGGCGATCTCGTCCAGCTCTACATCAACGACGAATTTTTCGACACGCCGAAGCAGGAAAACGCCTACCTCACGGTCAGCGTACCGAAACTTAACATCGTCTATGAGGATGAAAATATTCTGCTGGTCGACAAAAAGCCCGGGCAGGCGGTTCATCCCTACGACGGCTCGGAATACGGCAAGACGCTGATTGACCACATTCAGGCGTATTTATACGCCAAACGCGAGTGGCGCCCGCGCGAGGAAAACTCGTTTACGCCCGCGCTGTGCAACCGCATCGACCGCAACACCGGCGGCATTGTCATTGCCGCAAAAAACGCCGAGGCGCTGCGCGTTCTCAACCAGAAGATCAAGGACCGCGAGATTGACAAGCGCTATCTTTGCATCGTCCACGGCACGCCGAAGCCCGCGCAGGGCACGCTCGAAGGGTATCTCTTTAAGGACGCCGTCAAAAACCGCGTCTACGTCACCAGCACGCCGCAGAAGGGCGCGAAGACCTGCGCAACAAACTATAAGGTACTGAAAAGCGAAAAGGGACTTTCTCTTGTCGAGTGCGAGCTGATCACCGGCAGGACCCATCAGATCAGAGCCCAGATGGCAGCGGCTGGCTATCCCCTGCTCGGCGACGGCAAATACGGCAAGCTCGACAAGCAGGACGACCGCAAAATTCAGGCGCTTTACTCCTACAAGCTGACCTTCTGTTTTACGACTGATTCCGGCATTTTATCCTACTTGAACGGAAAAACCTATCAGGTTTCCGAGGTGGATTTCGTGTCTGAGTATTTTCCCTGAATATACCCCCCTCTTTGTCATAAATTTTGTCGGAATTTTTCAGAATTTTTATTGACAAAGGGGGGGGATTCCATATATATTTCTCTTAGTGCGCGTCGGGGTACAGCCTGCGCGTATTTCCTATGCAAAAAAATAATGAAACGGGGGATGATAAATGTCCGAGAAGCTTATTCGCTTGTCGAATCTTTCCATGACATTTGAGGATGGCGAGACCATTCTCGACGGTATCAATCTGTACATCAACAACAAAGAGTTCCTCACATTGCTGGGTCCCAGTGGATGCGGAAAAACTACAACGTTACGAATTATCGGTGGTTTTCTGACGCCTACGTCCGGCGATGTGTTTTTTAATGGACAGCGCATCAACGACGTGCCGTCCTATAAACGAAAAATCAACACTGTCTTCCAGCGATACGCGCTGTTCCCTCATCTGGACGTATACGACAACATCGCCTTCGGTCTTCGTCTGGCGAAGCTCTCCGAGGAGGAGATTGACGACCGTGTGACCGAGATGCTGGAGATCGTCAGCCTCAAGGGTTTTGAAAACCGGCGTGTCACTTCCCTTTCCGGCGGTCAGCAGCAGCGTGTCGCCATCGCGCGCGCGCTTGTCAACCGCCCGCAGGTGCTGCTGCTCGACGAGCCGCTCGGCGCTCTGGATCTTCGGCTTCGCAAGGACATGCAGAACGAGCTGAAGGACATCCAGCAGCGCATGGGCATTACGTTTATCTATGTCACGCACGATCAGGAAGAAGCGCTGACCATGTCCGACACGATTGTCGTCATGAACAAGGGCAAAATCCAGCAGATCGGCACGCCGCAGGATATCTACAACGAGCCGAAAAACGCCTTCGTTGCCGACTTCATCGGTGAGTCCAACATTCTCGACGGCGTGATGCTGGACGACTATCTGGTCAAATTCTTCGGCAGAAAGTTCCAGTGCGTCGACAAGGGCTTTGAAAAGAACGAGCCGGTCGACGTCGTCATCCGCCCCGAAGACATCGACATCGTCCCGCCCGAGCAGGGGCACCTCTGCGGCACGGTGACGTCTGTCACCTTCAAGGGCGTCCACTACGACACCATCGTCGACTTCAAGGGCTTCAAGTGGCTCATTCAGACGACGGACTACTGCCCTGTCGACTCCTACATCGGCATCCGCCTGAACCCGGAGGATATTCACATCATGCACAAGAGTGAATACTCGGGTCTTTACGGCGACTATTCGTCCTACAGTGCGGAATACGACGAGATCGCCGACGCACAGGAGGAAGCCGAAGATGAAGAGTAAGCTCCTTTCTGCGCCGTATATCGTGTGGATGATTCTCTTTACGCTCATCCCACTCTGCATCGTCTTTTACTACGCGCTTACCGACTCCATCACCGGCGAGTTTACACTTGCAAACCTCGCCTCCATGGGAACGTATCTTCCCATCTTCCTGCGCTCGATCTGGCTGAGCCTGTTCGCGTCTCTGATCTGCCTGGTCATCGGCTACCCTGTTGCGTACTTTATCGCGCAGTGCAAGCCGCTGACACAGCGCTTTCTGGAGATGCTGATCATGCTCCCGATGTGCATGAGCTTTCTGCTGCGCACGCTCGCGTGGGTCGCGATGCTGGAGGACACCGGCATTATCAACAACTTCATCCGTGCGCTGGGGCTGTCTCCGCTGCCCCTCATCCGCAACAACGGCGCGGTCATTCTCGGCATGGTCTATAACTACCTGCCGTACATGATTCTGCCTTTGTACACGGTCATTATGAAGATCGACAAGCGCCTCGTTGAAGCGGCGCTGGACCTCGGCTGCACGCCCAAGCAGGTCTTTACGAAGGTTGTTCTTCCGCTGTCGGGTCCCGGCATTCTTTCGGGGCTTACCATGGTGTTCGTCCCCGCCGTGTCGACCTTCTACATTTCCCAGAAGCTCGGCTCGACAGGCACCACGCTCATCGGCGACGTCATCGAGTCCCAGTTCAAAACCGCGTATAACCCGAATCTCGGCGCGGCAATGAGTCTGGTGCTGATGATTCTCATTTTCGTCTGCGTGTCGATCATGAACCGCTTCGGCGAGACGGATGAAGAGGAGGTCATGGCAAAGGTATGAAACACGTAAACCGCACGATTACCGTTCTGGTCTTCATCTTCCTCTATATCCCCATGATCGCGCTGGCAGTCGCCTCGTTCAACGAAGGTCTCGACATCGCAACCTTCAAGGGCTTCACCTTCCGCCAGTACGCAAACCTTTTCCGCGATGAAACGCTTCTGACGCTGCTGCGAAACTCGCTGATCATTGCGATTTTGTCGAGTCTTCTTGCAACGTTCTTCGGCACCATGGCAGCCGTCGGCATCCACTCGATGAAGGGGCAGATGCGCAAAGCGGTCATGACGCTCACCAATATTCCCATGACGAACCCCGACATCGTGACCGGCGTTGCGCTGGCGCTTTTGTTTGCGTTCACGGGTACGATGCTCAAGATCAACTCCATTCTGGGCTTCTGGACGCTTCTGATTGCGCACATCACTTTCAACCTCCCCTACGTCATTCTGAACGTCATGCCAAAGCTTCAGCAGATGGACCCGGACCTTGAAGAAGCGGCGCTGGATCTCGGCTGCACGCCGTTTCAGGCGTTCACAAAGGTCGTTATCCACGAGATCATGCCTGGCATCATCTCCGGCGCTCTGATGGCGTTCACCATGAGCCTGGACGACTTCGTCATTTCGTACTTTGTCACCGGTTCGAGCTTCATCACCCTTCCGGTCGAGATTTACAACTACACCAAAAAGCCGATCCAGCCGAAGATCTACGCTCTGTTTACGCTCATGTTCGCGGTGATTCTGGTTCTGATGGTGGTTATGAATCTGCTGCAGGCGCGCAGCGAAAAGCGCGTCCAGCACGGCGCGCAGAGGAGGGTTCACGGATGAAAAAAAGACTGCTCACTTCCGTCTTGGCGCTCCTGCTTCTCGTCTCACTGCTTCCCACGACGGTCCTTGCCGCCAAAAACGAGATCACCGTCTACAACTGGGGACAGTACATCTCTGACGGCACCGATGACAGCATGGACGTCATTCATGAGTTTGAGGAAGAAACCGGCATCAAGGTCAACTATCTGACGTTTGACTCCAACGAGTCGATGTACACGAAGCTCAAAACCGGCGGCACGTCGTATGATGTGATCATTCCTTCGGATTATATGGTCGCGAAGCTCATTTCCGAGGATATGCTTGAGCCGATCGACTTTTCCAATGTCCCGAACTTCGAGTATATCGACGAGACCTTCCGCAACCAGTCCTACGACCCGGAAAACAAGTATTCCGTCCCCTACACCTGGGGCACGGTGGGGTTGATCTACAACACAAAATACATCTCCGAAGAGGACGCGCAGAGCTGGAGCTGCCTCTGGAACAGCAAATACGCCGGCAAGCTTCTCATGTTCGATAACCCCCGCGACGCCTTTGCCATTGCCGAGTCGATGCTCGGCTACAGCTACAACACCGAAGACGCGCAGGAGCTGAAAAACGCTGCCGATCTTCTGGCGACGCAGAAGCCCGTTCTGCAGGCTTACGTCATGGACCAGATCTTTGACAAATTAGAGCGCGGCGAGGCATGGGCTGCGCCCTACTATGCGGGAGACTATCTGACGATGGTCGAAGAGAATCCGGACCTCGCGTTCAGCTTCCCGGAGGAAGGCTTCAATTTCTTCTCGGACGCCATGTGCATCCCGAAGGGCTGCCAGAACAAAGAAGGCGCCGAGGCGTTCATCAACTTCCTCTGCCGCCCGGACGTGTCCGCGGCGAACCTCGATTACATCGGCTACTCCACGCCGGAAACCGCCGCGAAGGAGTATATGGACGAGGAGGTCACGTCGAGCCCGGTCGCTTATCCGGACCCGAGCGTGCTCGAACGCAGCGAAGCGTTTGAGGAGCTTGGCATCGAAGCGACGCAGACGATGAACGATCTGTGGCTGTCGGTCAAAACCGAAGGTGCAAATACCACGCTGTATCTCACCCTGACGCTTGCCGCCATTGCCGCCGTGGTTGCGTTCTTCCTGATTTCCGCCGCCGTTACCCGGCGCAGAAAAGCAAAACGCTGCCGCAAATGGCGCGAGGCTGAATAACAGGAAAAACCGCAGTATGCAAGCATACTGCGGTTTTTCGCGCACTTTTGGCTCAAACACGCCTGCGCCTGCCGTCAGTCTTGACCGGCTTGCGCTGTGTATCTGCTCCGTTCGGCTTTATCCAGCTTCCAGAATCCGTTTGATCTCTTCCAGGTTCGCAGCAAAATAGATTCCCTCCTGCCGCTCTCTGGACGAAAGTCCTTTTTCGATCATGTGATCCAGCAGCGCCTTCAGATCATTATAATAGCCGTTCAGATTGTAGAGAATGCACGGCGCATTCAGGTGCTTCAGGGAAACCTTGGACATAACCTCCGTAATTTCCTCCAACGTCCCCGTGCCGCCGGGGAACGCGAGAAAAGCATCGCCCAGCTCGATCATTTTGCTTTTGCGCTCGGGCATGTCCTTCGTCACGATCAGCTTCGTCAGACCAGCGTGCTGAAACTCGTCCTGGATGAAAAATTCCGGCTCCACACCGGTCACTTCACCGCCGGCAGCCAGAACGCTGTCTGCAATTGCGCCCATCAGCCCGGATTTCGAGCCGCCATAAACAAGCGCATTTCCACTTGAACCAATCCATGTTCCCAATTCTTGCACCGCTTTTTTAAGCCCCGGGTCATTTCCTTCCTTTGCGCCCAGATAGACCGTAATGTTCATGCGCATTCCTCCGTTACTTAATAAAAACGGCAGCCAGACTATTTAGCCTGACTGCCGGCAGGTACTCGCCTTTTTCTATTATACGGAAACGGAAATTGCTTGTCAACGAGCAAACTTTACACCAGACCCGATTGTTTTGCAGCGCAAACATTCTTCCAAAAAACATGCGCAGCCGGAAACTTACGCCTTGTCTCCCGTAATGAAGTAGTCGCAGCAGTCCCCGCCGCCCGCGATCGTCTGCGTCCTGTGCAAAACGCCGTGCTGGAGCGAGATCATCACCTCGTCCAGCTCGCAGAACAGGGGCATCAGCTCCGAGACGCCCAGCTTTTCAGCATAGGCGCAGACCGGACAGCGGGTAATGCGATAATAGCACGCGCCCTCATACGGCTGCCCGACGAAATCCACCTTTTGAAGGACGTCGGATATTGCCGCTCTTTTTCCGGCGTGTACCATTTGACATATTTCATGATGCTCTTTTTGTTTTCCGCCTTGCCCCTGTCGGTGTTCAGATCGGTCCTCGCAAAGTACCATTTGATGTGATACAGCGAGCGGCGCATCATTTCCTGAATTGTCTGCGGCGGAATTCTCTTGCCGCTTGCAAGATATGGCGCAACGAAGGCAAGAGCAAACAGTTCGTTGTGCGCCATGGGATTATCGCTTCCTGTTAAATATCTCCAACTCATACCATTGGGCAAGCAGTTAGATTGCGCTAACTCGTGTACCTAAAAAGCCCGCGGTCCTTCTGTTCCGTTTATACGGTAGCAAAAACACTGTTTCCTGTCAAGCCGTGCTGTATTGACAGGAAAAGCCCGCTAATGTATAATAGGCAATATATAATGCTCGTTGTGAAGCAGCAGGACGATGGGCGGAAAGGACAACTGCAATGGCTCCGAAGAACAAGTTTACAAAGGAAGAAATGGTGGAAGCGGCACTGCGCGTCGTGCGGGAAAAAGGGATGGAGGGCTTGAGCGCAAAATCAATGGCAAGCGCGCTCGGCACGTCAACCCAGCCGGTTTTTACCGCCTTCGGCTCCATGGCAGGCATCAAGCAGGCAGTCTATGACGCGGCGGTGCGTGTCTATGACAGCTACACGGAAAACGGTCTGCGGGAACAAATTCCGTTTTTCGGCGTCGGAATACAATACATCCGCTTTGCGCGCGAAGAGCCGGCGCTCTACCGGCTGCTGTTTCTGACGCAGAAGCAGGCCCCTTCCTATGGCGCGATGGATGCGATGCTGCATCTGCAGGAAAGGGTCCGCCCGACGCTGGTTCAAATCTATCGCATCACACCGGAGGAAGCCGACGTCTATTTCCGCGATCTGTGGCTCGTGGTCCACAGTCTTGCCACCCTGATTGTCACTGGAGACTGCCCCTACTCCGACCGGGAAATCGGGAGCATTCTGACCGGCTTCAGTCTGAGCATCTGCAAGGCAATCAAGGAGGTCCCCGGCTTTGCGGCAGGAACCTTTGACCGGGACGCTGTCTTTCGCGCGCTGGTCGGCAAATGAGCGGGTCGACGGCAGCACAAGAAGAACCAGCATGAAAAAGATACGGAAGACCGCGAACCGTATGAAAAGCGGATTTGACGTACTGCAGCTGTCAAAGCTGCAAGGGAACCGAGGTGGTCTTGAATGGTGAAGGAAGAACATGTCAAAACCGATTGGCTTTGCTGCCCGAAATGCGGCGGCAAAACGCGAACACAGATCCGGCAGCATACCGTGCTGGAGGGCTTTCCCCTGTTCTGTCCGAAGTGCAAATACGCCTGTGTGGTTCGCTATCGCAACAGAATATTGGAAGAAATCAAAACGCCAGACGCTTAGACGCAGTGCAATCCAGAAAACCGGTTTGCACTGCGTTTTCCTTTTTGCGCGTCGGACAGCCGGAATATCAGAGCATTATGAAAAACAATGGAGGAACCCATTATGAAAAACAGTGCGTTGGTCGTCATCGACCTGCAAAATGACATCACGAAAAACTACAGAGAAATCATCGAAAACGTCAACGAGGCAATCGACTGGGCGGTCCGGAAGGACCTGTGGGTCGTTTATATCCAGCACAACAACCTGTCCGCTGGAACGAGGACCTTCAAACCCGGAACCCGCGGCGCAGAGCTGGTGCCGGAGCTGAACGTCGTGTCTGACCATATCTTTACGAAGACAAAAAGCAACGCCCTGACCAGTGAGGCGTTTGCCGCCTTCCTGCAGGACCATGGGATTTTCGAGTGTTATCTTGCCGGAGCCGACGCCGCAGCGTGCATCAAATCCACCAGCTTCAATATGCGAAAAAACGGCTATACCGTGCATGTGCTGTCGGACTGCATCACAAGCTATGATAAACGGAAGCTGCCGGAGCTGCTCTCCTATTACGAAAGCAAGGGCTGCTCTGTTCTCGCGCTGTCTGATGTCCTGCGGGCATAACTGCCGCAGCAGTCCGGAAATTGCAACAGAAGGAAGACGCAAAAGCTTGGTAAGTTAGGTGAAAAAGCATATGGATTTCAGAATCACGGCTGACGGAAACGAGCGCGATATCCGCGAGAGCCACGAAATGTTAAAGAAATATAATCTCGCGCACCGCGAGGCATCCCAAAGCGTTCCTATCGGCATATTCCTGGAAGAGGAAATGGGCAGAAAGCTCGCCGGATTGACCGGAGAAACCTTTGGGAATTGGCTTTGCATCCGGTATCTTTTTGTCAGCGAATCGCTCCGAGGGCAAGGCATCGGAGGCAGGCTGTTGGAGACTGCGGAACTGGATGCAAAACGCCGCGGCTGCAAATATGCCTTTGTGGACACCTTTTCCTTTCAGGCTCCCAGTTTTTACAAGAATCATGGGTACGGGGAGGTTTTTACCCTCGAAGCATATCCTTACACCGGGAAACGGCACTATTATACGAAAGAAATACTTTGATTCAGAGGAACGGAGACAACGATGAAACACACGAACCAACTGATTGGCTGCTGCGGGCTGGACTGCGAAGCCTGCGACGCCAGAATCGCAACGATTACAAACGATACTGCCCTGCGCGAGAAAACTGCTGCGCTTTGGTCGAAGCTCAACGGGGTACCAATCACGCCGGACATGATGTCCTGCACCGGCTGCCGCGTAGACGGTCCCAAAACGCCGTTCTGCGACAAGCTCTGTCCCATCCATACCTGCGTCCGGGAGAAGGGCTTTGATACCTGTGCCGACTGCGCGCAAATGGACGGATGTCCGGTGCTTGGGCGCATTGCTGCCAACAATCCGGCGGCGCTGGAGCGCTTGAAGAGGCTTTGCAAACCGGAAGCAGACCGAGGATGAGGCGGCGCAGACCACAGCCGGTGCGGCGCTGCTCGGGATTCTGTAAGCGATCGCGCGGCATATGCGCACCATAACAAAATCTGCGAAGGAGGCGTATCCGGATGAAGGACGTGTTTCTGGTATATGACAGGTGCTGCTTTTACGAAATCGTGATATTGAGCTATTTTCTGAACTACTCTCACTGCGATCTGGTTTTCTGCTCGCCGGACGGAAAGCCGGTTCGGGCAATGGAGGGGTTTTCCGTGCATGTCGATGCGTCTTTGGAGGACCTGGACAAAGCGCAGATTCGAAGCTTTATGATCAGCTCGTCCTGATCGGTGTCTAACAGCATGTGCGCCGCATTGTGGTACTTTCCGATGCGATACGGCTTTGACGAGGCGACAATGATGCTGTCGGCATTGACGATGTTGATATCCGTCCAGATCAAGGGCGTGATCTTATCGACGATGGGCTGCATGTTCTTCGTGTTGACCCAGGAAGCGAGCGCACTTTGAAGCCCCGGGCTGATCTGGTCCATTGCCGTCTCCCTCTTTCTTACGCCTTCAGTGCCAGAAGGCGCACAATTGCGTCCATGGTTGCTTCAAAGTTCTGTCTGGTCTTGCCGCGAGAGATATCAAAGCTCTCGGCGCGGCGGTTGATGCTGAAAATGGCGCTCACACCCATCTCATAGCCGCCCTCTGCGCCGTCTCCGACGGAGCCGACGATGACCGTGACCGGAACATGCTTCTTCGCGGCTCTTCCCGCGATGCCGATGACCGCCTTGCCGTGCAGGCTCTGGCTGTCCATCTGCCCCTCGCCGGTGAAGACCATGTCAGCGCCCTCAAGCAGCTCGTCAAACCGGACGCACTCGAGGACGGTCTCAATGCCGGACTGGAGCTTGCCGCCCAGAAATGCGACGATGCCTGCGCCGAATGCGCCCGCAGCGCCAGCGCCCGGCATATTTGCAATATCTGCCCCGGTTTTCTGCTGCATGAGATTTCCGAGATGGACGAGATTCCGGTCCAGAAGCGCGACCATTTCTTCATCCGCGCCCTTCTGGGGCGCAAAGATTGCCGCCGCGCCCTGCGCGCCGTACATCGGGTTGTCGATGTCGCACATGGCAGTGACGGTGCAGCCGGAAAGAAGGCGCTCAGTTTCTGCCGTATCGTAGGACACGATCTGTTCGAGCGTGTCTCCGGTCGGCACAAAGCTTTCGCCCTTCTCGTTATAGAACTTCGTTCCGAGCGCTGCGGCAGCGCCGGCGCCGGCGTCGTTGGTGCAGCTGCCGCCGAGACCGATGACGATGTTTTTGCAGCCCTGCTCCACGGCATCGCGAATCAGGCTGCCGACGCCGAAGGTCGTCGTCTTCGCGGGGTTTTTGTGCTCGCCGACCATCGGAAGTCCAGCCGCCTGCGCCATTTCAATGAACGCGGTGCCGTCCTTAACGCAGTAGGCGGCAGAGACGTTTTCCTGCCACGGACCGCAGACGCTGCGCTCGATTTTCTCCGCGCCCAGCGCGCAGACGAAGCAATCGACCGTTCCCTCTCCGCCGTCTGCCACCGGAATGGTCAGCACCTCGCAGCCGGGCATATGGCGCTTGACCGTCTTCTCGGCAATCTGGCAGAACTCCAGCGCAGACATGGTTCCCTTGAACGAATCCGGAATGATAATACACTTTTTCATACTGTTCTCCTCTTTTCAGAAGCGGACGGCAGTTTGCAGCGAAAATGGGTGCAATTGCGTCAGCCTCTTTTATATGCGCCCGTGGTAATGGTAGCAACGGGTCTGAAAATTTCCTTGCCGAAGTGATCGGCAACCGCGTTCAGCGCGTCTGCGATCTGCTGCGGCTCAAATCTCTGGATGTAATGAATCGGACCTTCCATGTTGTATCCGAGCTCCATGGCGGTGTCGCACTCTTCCAGCGAGCAGACGCCCTCTTCCAGAAGCTTGCATGCCTCATTTGCCTGGATGAAGTTCGGAATGTCGGGGTTATACTTGCCGGTATACAGGCTCTCGTCGATCACGGGGCGACCTTTTTCCGACCATGTGTAGTAAGCCTTCTTGCCGAGCTTGTGCTCTGCAAGAAGCTTCTTTGCCGCGTTGGACGGCTCATACGCTGGGGACAGATGCTCGTGATAGTAGTCCTGGCAGAACGAGGTCACATCGACGCCCGTGAAATCCGCCAGCTCCATGGGACCCATCTTCTGACCGTTCTTCATCATGGACAGGTCAATATCGGCAGGCGTAAAGCCGTCACGGTCGACCATGCGTCCGTTGTAGACGACAACCGGCGCGACAATGCGGTTTGCGATGAAACCCGGACGGTCCTTCTGCGCAACAACGACGGTCTTGCCGGCATGCTCGGCATACGCTTTTGCAAACGCAGTCGTTTCATCGGAGGTTGCGTCGCCTCGGATGACCTCGACGAGCTTCATGAGAACCGCCGGGAAGAAATAGTGGACGCCGACGAAGCGCTCCGGCTTTTCTACTGCTTTGGAAAGCTCGGTGATGCTCATTGTCGAGGAGTTGGTGGAAATCACCGCGTCCGGGCTGCAGGCTGCGGAAATCTGTGTGAGCGTGCTGTTTTTGATGTCCATCCGCTCGGGAACGGCTTCGACGATAAACTGTGCGTCCTTGACTGCCTCGGCAATCGAGGTGTAGGTCGTGATGCCGCTTTCCTTGATCTTCACAACCGCCTCTTCGCTGATCTTGCCCTTGGAGGCAAATTTGTCGAGGCTCTGGTAAATCAGATTCACACCGCGGTCAACAAACTCCTGCTTGACATCACGGAGGTTCAGATGACTGCCGACCGGATGCCTGCACTGTAAAGGCCTGTTCGTCCCAGCCCTTTACCCTGTTGCGGCTCATGAAAATCGGAGAATACGCGCCGGTGAAATACTCGTTGTTGTTGATTGCTTCCGGATTGTGGTAGTTTTTCGGTCCGGCAGGAACTGCGGTTTCCTGCAGATCCCAAATGATGTTCCGCAATGTCAGCTTCTCCTCGTCGTCTTCGGTTGAGCCCTTCGGAAATACGAAATCGATGTGCAGATCGTTGCTGAATCCGATGCAAAAAACACGTTTCCGTTCCTCCGCAACGCCATAATTTTTCGCGTTAACCATCGTCAAAGAAACATCGTACCCTGCCTCCTCGGCTAAAAAGAACCTGGGACGAAATTCCTTCAAGATACGAATGTAATCGAAGAAAAGCTGCCCTCTGGCATCTTCAATTCCTCTCAGAGCGCCGCAGCCGCTGAACAAGCTGATCACATTCATTTAATTTGCCTCATTCGTTTCTTACTCTTGCGCTTTCCCGTGATTCAAAAAAAGCGGGAGAATGTTACTTCTTCCGCTTTTGTCTGGCACCCCAGAGACGATTCGAACGTCCGACCCTTCGCTTAGGAGGCGAATGCTCTATCCCCTGAGCTACTGGGGCATTTGCCTGTGTATTGTACAATGCTTTTTTGCGCTTGTCAAGCGCGCCGCGCCGGTGTGTCATTTGCGATCTGCAGCACACCGGCGCGTGTTTTATCGCCGGATTCCCGGCTGCAGCGCAAGCCCAGCGCGAAGCCAGAGGCGTTTGAGCCAGCCGGAATCTGCAAGAAGCTGCTGCGTCTTCTGCCCGGAAAAGCTTTGAAGCAGTTCCAGTTCGCTGCCATCGAGCTTGTGCTGACTGAAGCGCGCCTTGAGCGCCAGATTCCGAAGCTCGTCAGGCGGTTCCGATTTATCAAGTTTACATAAAAATTCGATATGCCGCCAGTACGCAACCGCACGCTTGTTATTGGAGCCTGTCTGCATCGCGGCTTTCCGCAGACTCAGAAGCAGCAGCTGCCAAACGCAGAGTGCAAGCAGCGCGAAAAGAACGATCCATACGACATGCAGCGCCGCAGCGCCAGTCGATTTTTCGGGCGCTTCGGTCTGCGGCTCCGGGTCACTCTGTGAAGGCTCCGGCGCTGCGGTTTCCGGCTGATTGGTGTCCTGCGTGTTCGTCTTTTCTTCACCGGTCGACGGACTCTGCGGCTGCTCCTGCTGCGGCTGGTCCTGCGTCTGTGTGTTCAGAACCTCCGCAGGCGTCGCGTCCATGATCTGCCAGCCCATGCCGTCGATATAATACTCCACCCACGCATGCGCGTCGTCCTCTGTCACATCCGCCCATTGACCTGCCGTCGTCTTGAAATAATAGCCCGTCACGTAACGCGCCGGAATTCCCGCCGCGCGAAGAAGAAGTACCGTTGCCGTCGTGAAATGGACACAGTAGCCGGTATCGCTCTCGCGCAGAAACCAGAGCGCAAAATCCTCGCCCTCCGGCGCGCGGGGCGTGTCGAGGCTGTAGGTCTTGGATTTGGAAACATATTTTGCAATTGCGCGCGCAGCCGTTTTGGTGTCGGAAGCGTCCGCGCCGTCAATCCCGGAGACAATTGCCTGCAGGTCCGGGCGGATATCGTCCGGCAGCTGCGTATAGGTCCGATGAACAAACCGTTCATACTGCGCGTTCCGGTCCGCCGTTTCCTCGACAAATGCGGTTTCGATCGTATATTCCGTCAGCTGACTCGGATTTTTGACGTAAGCATCAAAAACCGCTTCTCCGCCTGTGGGCAGCTCCAGCGGCCGGTACGGAAGGTAGTAAATGGAGGACTTCATGTCCGTTTTGATTTGCAGCTTGTTGACCGTGTCCAGCCCGAGGGTCTGCACATCCGGCGCAAGCAGCACGCCGGCGCTTACCCCAGAGCCGTCATAATCCTCCTCCGACAGCGCCATCCAGCGGCTGTCTTCATAGACAGCCATCGAATCCGCACGTAGGTGGCAGGCAGCGGAAAAATCGGAATAAACCTGCATCACGCGCCTGCCAGTTTTACGCTGGGGACCGACTCTTTTGAGATTCACGCTCGACACGTTCGAGTCCCAGACCCATCTGCCGAGTGTGCTCGGGGTAAAGGGCGAGACGAATTCCACCTGTCCGGTCGCGGCGTTTCTGCGGAAGACCGTGAGCTTTTCCGCCGTCCGGCTGACCATGGGCGAGAGACTTTTGGACCATTCAGAACGCTCATAGCCGTATCGCGGAAAAAGCAGTGCAAGCGCAGCCAGCAGAATTGCAACCGGAACCATCAGGTGCAGCGTCAGCCGGTGCCCGGACTGGGTGGTATCGAAGCGCAGCTTCTGCGTCAGGACCAGCAGCGTCAAAGAGCCTGTGAGCGTCAGCATCGGAAGCGTCGCCGGCTCAGTCTGCAAAATGACCAGACAGACGACGAGAAACGGCAGACTTGCCAGAAAGACGCCCAGCAGAGACATGCGCGAAAGAACTGTCCAGACCGTGCAGAGCGCCAGCAGCGCCGCGAAAATACCGAGCGCCATGGTTGCGTCCGCGCCGCTTTCCACTGCGTCTGCCAGCGCCTGCGGCATCGAAAAGTGAAACGCCTGCACATATTCTTCCAGAATTCCGCCGAGCAGCCCCATAGCGCTCTGCAGGGCTTCCCCGTGGAAAAACCACGCAAACGCACCGGCAGCGACAGCCGCTGCACCAAAGCCATAAACCGGGCGGAAAACGGCAAAAATCACCGAAAACACAATCGACGCCGCCAGACACACCAGCAGCAGCGCCCAGCTGTCAACCGGCAGACCGAATGCGCTCACCGGGCAGAAGACCGCGCCGAAGCTCACGCCGAACGCGCAGATTGCTGCGGCAAGCGCCGCACGAAGGCTCTGCTTTTCCGCAATCATACTGCCACCTCCGCCTGCGTCTGCCCGATGTGATAGCGCCAGTCCGCCGCCGGAAAGCTTCGATTGGCAATGGACGGTGTGCCTTCTTTGAGACCCGTATGCAGAAGCAGCTCCAGAAGCGCATGCAGGTCCTCTGCCGACGCAATCTGCGCCGTCTGCGGCTCGAAGCTCTCCGGGTCCAGCCAGCAGACCGTGTGCGCAAGCTCCTGCGACAAAAGCCAGCCGGACATCCACTGCAACAGCCCCAGCGTCCGGTCCACCGCATCGCGCGTACCCGCCAGATCGAAGCTTAACACAGCCTGCCCGCGCACCGGCTCAATCGGCTCGCGGACAATCAGGCTGTCCGTCTTCGCAGACAGTTTCCAGTGGATATCGCGCATGGAGTCTCCGGGGTGGTAGGCGCGCATCTCGTGCGTCTCGGAAAAACCGCCGGCAGGCTTTGCGCGGTAGCGCCTTGCCGTAAGCTGGGTGAGGCTCGGCGTATCAATCGGCTGGATATCCTCCGGCAGAACAAGCAGCTCTCCCAGCTCCGGCAGCCGCAGCGGGAACCGGAACAGCCCCAGATAGTCATACACGCTCCCTTTTTCCAGCATGCACCGGTAAGCGCCTGCATGATGCGTGGCAAGCTCGAGCTGCGCGGTTTTAGAACCGGAAAGGGAAATCTTCTGACGGCTGACGCTCATTCCCATGCAGTCATACACCACGCTCTGCAGCCGGTAGGGCGGCGATAAGCGCCGCGCGCCTGCATTTTCCAGCCGGATATGTGCGCTCTGCCCCATGAGGCACGCTGCCGGCATGTCTGCGGAGATCCGCAGACGCAGCATTGGGACTAAGCTGCAAAGCAGAGAAAACCACGGCAGCGTCACGGTCAGCATCAGAAGATACCACGAAAACCAGCCGGTATAATACGTATGAAAAATCAGAACGCCTGCCAGCGACGCCAGATACATCAGTCTGTTTTTGCACATGGCTAAATTCTCGGCGCAGGCGTGGATTTCAGAATGCTTTCCAGCAGCTCTTCCGCGCGCATGCCCTTTGCGTCCGCCTCGGCAGACAACAGCAGCCTGTGCGCGCAGGTCGAGACGAAGACCGCCTGAATGTCCTTCGGCAGAACATAGTCTCTTCCCTGCACATACGCAACCGACTTTGCCATCGCGCTGAGAGACAGCGTTGCCCGGGGGCTTGCGCCGCGCGCGATGAGCGGGTCCTGCCTCGTTTTGCCGACGAGCGAGACAATATAGTCCGCCAGCTCCGGCTTTAAGTACACATTCGCCGCCTCCTGCTGCATGGAAAGAAGCTCCTCGCGCGTCACGACCTGCCGCACCTGCAAAAGAGGATTGCCCTTCTGGCGGCTGAGCAGAATCTCGCGCTCGTCCGCTGGTGCCGGATAGCCGATCGAAAGGCGGACCGTAAAGCGGTCCATCTGCGAATCCGGCAGCAGCTGCGTGCCGGAAGCGCCTGTCGGGTTCTGGGTTGCAAAGACGCAGAACGGCTCCGGAATCCGGTGACTCACACCGTCGACCGTGACCTGCCCCTCTTCCATTGCCTCCAGAAGCGCCGACTGGGTGCGCGACGTCGCGCGGTTCAGCTCGTCCGCAAGAAAGAGGTTGCACAGAATGACGCCCGGCTGATAGCGCATCGTGCCGGATTCCTTATCAAAAATGCTGTAGCCCGTGATATCGCTCGGCAGCACGTCCGGCGTAAACTGTACGCGCCCGTAGTCCAGCCCCAGTGCGCGGGAAAACGCCAGCGCCATTGTCGTCTTGCCGACGCCGGGAATATCCTCGAGCAGGATGTGCCCCTTTGCCAGAATGACCGTAAGTACCCAGATCAGCACGCGGTCCTTGCCGCAGACCGCCTTCTTGACCTCCGCTAAAATCTGACTTGCCTGATTCAATGCCCTTCCTCCCTGTCTTTCGTAAGCTTCCGTTCTCTATCTTAGTTATTATACCAGAAATCCGGCGGAATAATTATGAAGATTTCCTAAAGTTTTCCGCGTCAGCCGTAAGACCTGAATTGTGCTATCTTTTGGGTTCTGTCACAAATTTTTCATGATTCCGTGTTTACTTTTCTTTTTTTGTGTAGTATAGTGAAAGCAACCTGAATCAAAAGGAGACTTTTCCATGACGAATGCAGTCAAGCGAATCGGCGTACTCACCTCCGGCGGCGACGCGCCCGGCATGAACGCAGCGATCCGCGCGGTCGTCCGCTCGGCAATCTATCGCGGCATCGACTGCGTCGGCATCCGGCGCGGCTTCAACGGGCTGATCAACGGCGATTTCGTCCGCCTCGATGAAAACAGCGTCAACCATATTATCAACCGCGGCGGCACCATGCTCTACACCGCCAGAAGCGAAGAATTCCGCACTCTGGACGGGCAGCAGCGCGCAGCGGCAACCTGCAAGCTTCTGGGGCTGGACGGCATTGTCGGCGTCGGCGGCGACGGCACGTTCCGTGGTCTTCAGGAGTTTTCCAAGCAGGGCATCAGCGTCGTCGGCGTCCCGGCGACGATCGACAACGACATCGTCTGCACCGACTACACCATCGGCTACGACACCGCGGCAAATACCGCTGTGGAGGCAATCGACCGTCTGCGCGATACCATGCAGTCCCACGAGCGCTGCTCGGTCGTCGAGGTCATGGGCAGAAACGCAGGGCATCTGGCGCTGTATGTCGGTCTGGCAACGGGCGCAACGTCCGTTCTGGTGCCGGAAAAGAAGCTCGACTTTGAGCACGACGTCGTCGACTGTATCCGCGGTGCGCGCCTGAGCGGCAAGACACACTATATGATCATCGTCGCCGAGGGTGCAGGCAGCGCGATTGAAATCGGCAAGCAGATTCACGAAACCATCGGGCTTGACCCGCGTGTGACGATTCTCGGTCACATCCAGCGCGGCGGCACGCCGACCGCGCGCGACCGCGTCATGGCAACGCGCATGGGCTATCACGCCGTCAAGGTTCTCGCCGAGGGCAAGACGAACCGCCTCATCTGCTCGCGTCACGGCAGCATGGTCGATCTCGATCTGGAAGAAGGTCTTGCCATGAAGAAAGGACTCAACGCCCAGCAATATGAGGTCCTGCAGGCAATGACCGGTCTGGAAGTGGAAGGGCTGTAATACAGAACGGATAATACCGCGGAATTCTTCGGAGTTCCGCGGTTTTTCGTAGGAGAACCTTATGAAAGCAAAGATTTGGACTTTGGTTTTTACTGTTATACTTTTTGCCGCCGTCTCCGGCTGCGGAAAAACGGCAGCACAGGAAACGGAAATCACACAGCAAGCCTCCCTCGAAGCCGCAGACAAGGCGTTCTGTGAAGCAGGCGCCGCGCAGGCGGAATCCTTCTTCAAAACCGGTGCAGCTTCATGCCCGGTTCTTCACAGCTACGGACCCTATCCTTCTTATTATCTGGATGACGGCGCGCCGCTTCTGTCGTTCTGGGCAGACGCGCAGGCGGAAACAGACTGCGCGCTGGCGCTTCTCTTTCAAAGACCCGACGGTGCGCTCTCGTATCAGGTACTAAGCGTAGAAGAAGGTACTTTCTATGCAAGATTTCTGCGGCTGGAGCAAACCGGCGACGGCAGCGTTACTGCGTCCGGCTTCGAGCGCCATCCGGTGCAGGAGTGGAATCTGACGCAGAACGGGAATTTTTATTACCGCCTCTTTCCCGCCGGAGACAAGCACTACGCAGACTTCCAGCTTATCCGGACAAATGCGCCGGACGAAGCACTTTTCGCTGCACTCGAACGCTACGTGCTTCCGATTGATTACTATTATGTTAACCTCTTAATCACCGACTGGTCGGAACCGTCCTTTGAAGGCATGAGCTTCAACGACCTGTTTGACCGGCTCTATGCCCTGCAAACCGGCGAGCAGCCGGATTCTTCCCGATATTTGCAGGATGATGCAGGTCTTTTCCGCATTCCGGCAGCAGAATTTGAGGCGGTGGTACTTCCCTATTTTGATCTTTCGCCGGAAGCCCTGCATGCACTTGCCGGTTTTGACGCGCAAACGGAAAGCTATCCGTGGTGCCCCATCGAAACGAATGACATGGAGCGCTACGACTATCCAGCTGTTGAACCGTACATCACGCAGATTCTGGAGAATGCAGACGGGACAAAAACGCTCCTGGCGTCCTGCCTTTCAACCGACATTCCCACAGACTGCCTTTTCAGCCACGAGCTGACCGTGCGGGACCTGCCCGGCGGCGGATTTCAGTTTGTCTCGAACCGTGTCACGTTTCAAACCGGACTTGGTCTTCCGAACGACGCGCCGCGCCTGCTCGCAAAATAAAACCCGCACTTGCTGCGCGGCGCCCGATATGCTATGATTAGAAAAACGAAAAAAGGATGGAAATCCCATGAATTACGGTTTTATCAAGGCATGCGCCGTCTCCCCCGCGCTGCGCGTGGCGGATTGTCCCTATAACGCACAGAAAACCATCGAAGCAATGCAGCAGGCGGCAGAAGACGGCTGCCAGTTGACCGTCTTTCCAGAGCTGGGTCTCACGGGCTACACCTGCGGCGATCTTTTTTTGCAGCAGCCGCTTCTCGACGCGGCAGAAGCCGCGCTCCGGGAGATTCTGAAGGCAAGCGAGGCGCTGCAGCTTGTCGCGCTCGTGGGGCTTCCGGTCACGGTCGACGCTAAGCTCTACAACTGCGCGGCTGTGATTTGTCAGGGCGCGCTTCTGGGGCTGGTGCCGAAGTCGCACATTCCGAACTACGGTGAATTCTACGAAAAGCGGCACTACTGCGCCGCGCCAGCCGGAGTAAAGGAAATCAGCTTTGCCGGGCAGAAAACACTTTTCGGCACAAAGCTTCTGTTCCGGTGCGAGACGATGCAGGCGTTTACGCTTGCGGTTGAGATCTGTGAGGACCTTTGGGCGCCGCTTCCTCCCAGCACCGCACATGCCCTGGCGGGTGCTACCGTGCTTGCAAACCTTTCGGCAAGCGACGAGACCGTCGGCAAGGCGGAATACCGCCGGGCGCTGGTAAGCCAGCAGTCGGCGCGGCTTCTGTGTGCATATTTATACGCGGACGCAGGGCACGGCGAGTCGACGACCGACATGGTCTTCTCGGGTCACAATCTGATCGCGGAAAACGGCGCGCTTCTTGCCGAGTCCAGACCGTTCTCACAAGCGCTTGCCTGCACCGAGCTGGACCTCGGAAGGCTTCTTGCCGAGCGGCGGCGCAATACGAGCTTTGAGCCTGTAACCGACGGCTATGAGACCGTTTCCTTCCATCTTCCCCTTCGCGAGATTCCTCTCACCCGCTATATCTCCCCAACCCCGTTCGTTCCGGCAGACGGAGGCGCGCGCGCCGAGCGCTGTGAACTGATTCTGCAAATGCAGGCAGATGGGCTGGCAAAGCGCATCGAGCATGCACACGCAAAAACCGCCGTCATCGGCATCTCCGGCGGACTCGACAGCTGCCTTGCACTGCTGGTTGCGGTCCACGCGATGAAAAAGCTGGACAGGTCCATGGACAGCATTCTCGCCGTCACCATGCCCTGCTTCGGCACGACGAAGCGCACGCGCTCGAACGCGGAGATTCTGTGTCAGGAGCTGGGCGTGCAGTTCGCCGAAATTTCGATTGCCAACACTGTCCGCAGCCACTTTGCAGACATCGGGCAGAGCGAAGCGAACTTCGACGTCACGTTTGAAAACGGGCAGGCGCGCGTGCGGACGCTGGAACTGATGGACCTTGCCAACCGCACCGGCGGTCTGGTCGTCGGCACGGGCGACTTAAGTGAGCTTGCCCTCGGCTGGGCGACCTACAACGGCGACCATATGAGCATGTACGGCGTCAATGCAGGCGTTCCCAAAACGCTCGTGCGCCACATCGTGCGCTATGAGGCGGACGCAGCAAACAGCGACACGCTGCGCGAGGTCCTGCTCGACATTCTCGATACGCCCGTCTCCCCCGAGCTCCTGCCCGCAAAGGAAAACGGCGAGATTGCCCAGCAGACGGAGTCTCTCGTGGGTCCCTACGAGCTGCACGACTTCTATTTATATTACGTGCTGCGCTTCGGCTTCTCGCCTGCAAAGATCTACCATCTGGCAAAAGCTGCGCTGTCAGACCGGTACTCCGATGAAGTGCTCCTGCACTGGCTCAAAAACTTCTACCGCCGCTTCTTCCAGCAGCAGTTCAAGCGCAGCTGCCTGCCCGACGGTCCGAAGGTCGGCTCGGTTACGCTCTCGCCCAGAGGCGACTGGCGCATGCCGTCTGATGCCTGCGTGAGCGTCTGGCAAGCAGAGCTCGATACGCTTACCTGAACCAAACCGCACCGGAAATCTCCGGTGCGGTTTTTGCGCCCGCCTTGACAGATGATTGATCTTCTGATAAGGTAAAATTGGAAATTCATTGACAGCATCCGTTTGAAAGGAGTCTTCTTCCATGAAAAAGGGTTGGATATTTCTTCTGATTTTTGTGCTTTGCATCGGCGTTCTCGTGTATGGGTACGCAGATACAATGACAGAATTGAAGACGCATGTAAATCCTGCGCCGCAGGTGGGCGATGAACCCGGTCTTGCGATGGCTGCGCTGGAAGATGCGCTCGGAAAACGCTCTTATCCGGACGATTATGCGGGGATGTATATTGATGGCGCGTCACTCGTTGTGATGCTGACAGATTTTTCGGACGAGACGCAAGCCGAATATCGCGAGCTTGCCGGAAGCTATGCCGGCTGCCTTTCCTTCCGCGAAGCAGAATATTCCTACGAAACGCTTCAAAACGCGCTGCAAGCTGCCGAGCAGGACCTGAAGGAAAACGGTATGCTTGCGCCCCCGGCGCCCGGTCAGACCGGTCCGACGAATTACGTTTCCGTTCCCGATAACTGCGTCGTTGTGCATCTTCGGAAAAACGTCGACGCTCTGAAAATGTGGTTTCTGGAGTGGAAATACGAGCGGCAGTACGGTGTGCCCTTCGACGTATCCCCCCAGCCGGACGCCTATACAATCGAATGCTGACGCCAGATATTATGTAAATCAAGCGCCGTTTTTTCTGACATTCAGTACAAAAACAGGTTCTCCTTGACTTTCATGCTTAAACGTTTTACAATGTAACTGATATAAAGTGCTGAAGGGGTCGGGCTTCTCGCCGGACCGCTTTTTGCGCTTGATAAAGAGAAAGGGAACCTGCCAATCGGCAGGGCGGAAAACAAATGAAACACTCCAAACACACCAAGCATTTTGCCAGCCGCTGGGGCTTTATTCTTGCGTCTGTCGGCTCTGCCGTCGGCATGGCGAACGTCTGGGGCTTCCCCAACAAGCTCGGTAGCAACGGCGGCGGCGCATTTCTGCTCGTCTATCTGCTGTTCGTCTTCATTTTCAGCCACGTCGCGCTCCCGGCAGAATTCGCCATTGGCAGACGCGCCGCAACCGGCACGCTGGGCGCGTATGAAAACGCCTGGGCGACGCGCGGCAAAAAGATGGGAAAAGCCGGCGGACTTCTCGGCTGGCTGCCGCTGGCAGGCTCGTTGTGCATCGCAATCGGCTACGCGATCATCGTCGCGTACATTTTGAAGGCGCTGGTTGACTCGGTCGCCGGCACGCTCATGAGCGCGGATACGGCAAGCTGGTTCGGCTCCTTCTCGTCAAGTGATTTCTCCGTCGTGCCGTATCATGTAATCGTCGTGGTCGGGACGCTGCTGACGCTCTATCTCGGCGCGCACAGCATCGAAAAGACCAACAAGATCATGATGCCGACGTTTTTCCTGATCTTCCTCGTGCTTGCCGTCCGCGTGGCGTTCCTGCCCGACTCGGCAGAGGGCTACAAATTCATGTTCACCCCGCGCTGGGAGGCGCTTAAAGACCCGATGATCTGGATCTGGGCGATGGGACAGGCGTTCTTCTCGCTTTCTGTCACGGGAAGCGGTATGATCGTCTATGGAGCCTATCTGTCCAAGGATGAAGACGTCGTCGCCATGGGGCAGCACACGGCAATTTTCGATACGATTGCAGCCGTTGTCGCCGCACTGGTCATTATTCCGGCATGCTTCTCCTACAATCTGGACGTCGGCGCAGGTCCGAGTCTGCTTTTCGTCACGCTCCCGACCATCCTGCAGGACATTCCGCTCGGAAGACTGTTTGCCATCATCCTGTACCTCGCCATGATCTTCGCCGGTATCAGCTCGCTGCAAAACATGTTCGAAGCGGTCGCAGAATCGCTGCTTCACAAGTTCCCGAAGCTCAGCCGCACCGCGGTGCTCGGCATCATCTGCGCGCTGTGCCTCGGCGCGGGTCTTTTCATGGAGCCGATTTCCAAGTGGGGGCCGTGGATGGATCTGGTCTCGATCTACATCATCCCCATCGGTGCGACGCTCGGCGCAATTTCGTGGTTCTATGTCATGAAAAAAGACGAGCTGCTCGATGCCGTCAACACCGGCAGCGGTAAAAAGCACGGCGCGCTCTGGTATAACGCCGGCAGGTACATCTATGTGCCGATGGCGGTCATCCTCTGCTGCGTAGCGCTGTTCATGAATATCGCATTCTGAAGCCGCTGAAAAAACAAGCGCACTGGGCTGCATTTCTCACAGAAATGCAGCCTTTTTTTGCCCAAATTCCGACACATCGTCCATTGACTTTAACAACAGAAAGTGCTAAAGTACAACCAAATTCCAATTTATCAAAGAAGGTATGTACCATGCAGGAAATGAGCAGAAGAAATCAGCATTTTACCGACTCCGTCATCCGCCGTATGACGCGCGTGAGTCTGGACTGCGGTGCCATCAACCTGGCGCAGGGCTTCCCGGACTTTGATCCCCCGAAGGAGCTGACCGACCGGTTGAAGGAGGTCAGCCAGGAGGGTCCCCACCAGTACCCGATTACCATGGGAGCACCGAATTTCCGCCGCGCAGTCAGCCGCAAGTGCGGCAGATTCATGGGCATTCCTATCGACCCGGACACCAACATCGTTGTCACCATCGGCTCGACCGAGGCAATGGTCGACACGATCTTCGCGCTGACCAATCCCGGCGACAAAATTGTCATGTTCTCGCCGTATTTTGAAAACTACCGCGCGCAGGCGATCATGGCAGACTGCACGCCGATCTTCGTTCCGCTCGTTCCCCCGTCGTTCCACTTTGACCCCGAGGTTCTCGAGGATGCGTTCCGTCAGCATCCGAAGGCAATTCTGATCTGCAACCCCTCCAATCCGAGCGGCAAGGTCTTCACCTATGAAGAGCTCAAGCTGATCTCCGAGCTTTGCATCAAATATGATGTGTACGCGATCACGGACGAGGTGTATGAGCATATCGTCTATGATGGTCGAAAGATGGTCTACATGGCGTCGCTTCCCGGCATGTGGGAGCGGACGGTCAGCTGCTCGAGTCTGTCCAAAACCTACTCCGTGACCGGCTGGCGTCTGGGCTACGCGATTGCGCCGCAGCCTATCATGGACCGCATCAAGCAGTATCACGACTTCAACACCGTCGGCGCGCCGTCGCCGCTGATGGAAGCAGCAGTAGTCGGGCTTGAAATGCCGGACAGCTACTACCGCGAGTTTGGCGACCACTACGCGCACATGAAGGAAATCTTCACCGGCGGTATGAAGGAGCTGGGCATCCCCTTCACCGACCCCGAGGGCACATATTTTGTCCTTGCCGATATCGCGCCCTATATGAAAAAGGGACAGTCGGACGTGGAGTTCTGCGTCGAAATGGCGCAGAAGGTCGGCGTGGCATGCGTGCCGGGCAGCTCGTTCTTCGACGAGGACGTCAATCACATCGTCCGGCTGCATTTTGCCAAAAAGGACGAAACGCTGCTGTCTGCGCTCGACCGGCTGAGCCGCCTCAAGCAGATCATGTGCGGCTGAGCGTCGTCTGTTGCGTTCTTCTTCCAATTCGTCCAGTTTTTACCGGTAAAATTATACCGAATAATTTTCAAAAAGCTTCGTATGGTGATTCATACGAAGCTTTTTTCGTCTCTGCATGCAGTTAAACATATTATATTTAGCATGGGTCCGCCGTTATTGCACAAAATTGGTTGGTATATCCTGTCTAAAAATCACATTAAATTTACGCCCTTTTTCATATATTATAAACAATATAAATGCCATGAAATTTGAAATCGCATATACTGTTCCGCTCGGCTGCGCCGCTCCCATACCGCAGCCAGACTCCAACCCGCACCGAGGCATCCTTTCGCCATTGTCACCGAGAAATGCTGCATGTCATATCTCCGGCTTCGGTGCGGGTCCTTTAAACGCCTTGTATGAAAAGCTCACGCCGGAACGGGCGCATGAGCTGCTGCACATCCATTACCCGCAGTCGGAATAACATTCCGTTCCCATCCCATACAGGAGAAGCTCCCGCATTGCGGGAGCTTTCTTCTATTTGCCGGAAAAGCTGACGCTTTCCCGGCAAAAAAGCTTCACCTCGACTGCGCGCAAGCTTTTCACGCGTCGCGCGAAAAGCTCACACTTGCGAGGTGAGCAGTATTTTTCCGGTCGGCAGAGCCGCCGGATAAAATTGATTTTCAATTTATTTCGCCATCTGCGGATGGCGAAACTCTGCGAGGCTTGCGAGGTTTTATTTGGAAAACTTCGCGATTTGTCGAAATTGCGGCTTGTGAAGAAGCCTTTGTCTATGATAAGATAGTCGGACAAAGGAGTGTATCTATGATGAAGAGGCTTAAAATTCTGATTGCGAACGACGATGGTATTCGCTCGGAGGGTATTGCCCATCTGGCGCGTGCGGCAGCGCAGTTCGGGTCTGTCTGGGTTGCCGCGCCCGAGCGGCAGTGCAGCGGCATGTCCGTGCGGCTGACCATTTCCGAAACGAGCGAGATGGCAGTCTACCGCTACGACTTCCCTGCTCCGGTAGAAGCCGCCTGGAGCGTGGACGGAACGCCTGCCGACTGCGTCAAGGTCGCCCTGCGCGCGCTGCTGCCGTTTACGCCGGACGTCGTTCTCTCCGGCATCAACGACGGTATGAACGCTGGACTTGACGTTGCCTACTCCGGAACCGTCGGCGCGGCAACAGAAGCGGCGCTTCACGGCATTCCTGCCATCGCCGTCTCCATGCGCGACGACAAGTCCTTCGAGGTCACGGACCACTATCTGCCCGCCGTTCTCGAAGAGCTTCTGGACCAGCCGTCCGCGCGCGGCGAGCTCTGGAACGTCAACTTCCCCACCTGCCCGCTTTCCGATTGCCGCGGCATCCTGCGCGACCGGTTCCCGGAGAAGCGGTCTTACTATGAAAACTACTACCACTGCGTGCGCGAGGAAAACGGCGTGCAGTATCTCTCGCCGAAGGCAACTGTTCTTCGTCCGGATGAGGTGACGGACGGCAGTGATATTCAGGCGGTTCTGAACGGCTTTGTCTCCGTCGGTAAGGTGCGCTGTGCGGCTTTCTGAACATTTGTCTGCATCGCACGTACAGTTAAGAATTGTGAAGGTAAAATTAAGGAAAATTGACGTAAAACTTTCCTTTTCCTCTTGTTTTGTTCCACAAGCCGTGGTATGATTGCTATGGTAGTGATACCAATATATGAGAGGCTGCGGCTTTCGCAGTCTCATCTTAGCCTCTGCGGGAAACCGCAGACAAACCTTTCAGGAGGAAATAGAAAATGAAGAAGATCATTGCACTGCTCCTCGTTGCGGTCATGGCAATCGGCTTCTGCGCCTGTGCAGCAAAGTCCGAGACCCCGGCTGAGCCCGCCGCTACCGAAGAGACGACCACCACTGAAACCGCTGCAACCGAAGAAACGACCGAAGAGCCCGCTGCAGAGGAAACCGAGACCACAGAGAATCAGCACTTCGACAAGCTGACGCTCGAGTTTGTTCCCTCCAAGGACGCTGACGTCATCATCACCGGCACCAAGAACCTGCCCGAGCTCGTCAAGGCTGAGATGTCCAAGCTCGGCTACGACATCGACGAAGTCGACATCACGGTCGGCACCAGCTACGACGCAACCGGCGAAGCGATGTCCGCAGGCTCTATTGACCTCGGCTGGCTGCCCGGCGGCACGTACGCGCTGTACTCCGACGACGTTGACGTCATCCTGACGGCTACCCGTAACGGTCTGTCCAACGACTCGACCAACCCCGCCGACTGGAATGGCGAAGCAAACGCGACCAAGAAGGATGGTCCGCAGGTCACCTACTATCGTTCCCTCATCTACGCAACTCCGTCCGAATACGGCAAGGAGCTTGCTGCAAAGGTCAACGCCGGTGAAAAGCTGACCTGGGAAGACCTCGACAAGGCAACCTGGGCGGTCCAGAAGACCTCCTCTTCCGCCGGTTACATCTATCCGTCCATGTGGCTGATGGCAAACTACGACGGCAAGAAGATCTCCGATCTGTCCAACGTCATGCCCATCGACTCCGGCTACGGCACCGCGTTCTCCTACGCAGCAGCAGAGTCTGTTGACATCATCGTCTGCTACGCCGATGGTCGTAACGACTACGAAGCATCCTGGATGCTGCCCACCGATCAGCAGGATGAAACCGGCAAGCAGGGCATGGGTCGCAGCGACTCCATCTGGAACGAGATGAACGTCATCGGCGTCACCGAAGGCATCTACAATGATACCGTCGCCATCTCCAAGGAGAGCCAGTACTACACCCCCGAAATCGTTGCTGCACTGCAGGATTGCTTCATCAACATCATCGGCACCGATGAAGGCAAGGC
>CEAB01045883.1_pt1 | contig 27765 bp, 29 predicted proteins | sample 557651 | NCBI WGS metagenome assembly CEAB01 (sample SAMEA3182046, study PRJEB8094) | gut metagenome | biome: human; feature: gut; material: Stool; isolation source: human stools | place: Canada | collected 2011-11-15
TGGTGGGAACAACTGGACTCGAACCAGTGACCCCCTGCTTGTAAGGCAGGTGCTCTAACCAGCTGAGCTATGCTCCCGTACCTGCCGCTCTCGCCGAACGACATGGGCTATTATACTAAAACCATCCGCATCTGTCAATAACATTTTTGCAAAAACTTACTTTTTTTCTTGCAGGGACGCCAGCAGCTGCTCCAGCTCCTCCTTGGAGAAATCGTACACCGTGTCGCAGAACTGGCAGCTCAGCTGGCAGCCGCCCTGCTGGCGGATCATGTCCTCCAGCTCCTGACGGCCCAGAGAGATCAGCGCCCGTTCCACCCTCTCGCGGCTGCAGTAGCACTTGTAGCTCACCGGCTGCGTCTCCAGAATTTTCAAATCGAAGTCGCTCATCACTGCCCGCAGCAGGTGCTCGGGATCGGGGTCCTGCTCCAGCAGCACCGACACCGGGCCGGCGGCCATGATGCCGCCCTCCACCTTGACAATGGTGTCCTCTGTGGCCCCGGGCATCAGCTGGATGAGGTAGCCTCCGGCGGACTTCACGCTCTGGTCGCGGTCCACCAGCACGCCCAGACCGCAGGCGGTGGGGATCTGCTCCGACTCCACGAAGTAACCCGCCACGTCCTCGGCGATCTCGCCGCCCAGCAGGTCGATGGTGCCCACGTAGGGTTCCTTCATGTGCAGGTCCTTGATGACGGTCAGCGTGCCCTCATGGCCCACGGCGCCGCCCACGTCCAGCTTGCCGTCCGGCCGCAGAGGCAGGTCCACCTGGGGGTTCGTCACGTAGCCGCGGACATTCCCCTCGTGATCGCTGACGGCCAGCACGGTCCCCAGCGGGCCGCCGCCCTTGAGCTGAAGCGTCAGGCTGGCTCCTTGCCCCTTCAGGGCGTTGCCCATCATGGACGCGGCTGCCAGCGTGCGGCCCAGTGCCGCCGTGGCCACCGGCAGCGTCTTATGGATCTGCCGTGCCCGCTCCGTCAGGTTCCGGCTGTAAATGGCCGCCGCCTGCACCATGCCATCGCCGGAGATGGCCCGCACGATCTTGTCTTCCATATTATGTCAACCTCTCTCATTCAGTTTCGTATGCAGCAGAAATACACCCGCTGCTCGTCCTCCCGCGGACGGCGCAGCTTGGCGTCGCCATAGACACGGATGTCGCCGAAGCCTGCCTCGGTGAGCCACGCCGTCAGCTCCTCCACAGTGTAGGCCCGCTCGCGGTGCAGCTCCTCCCGCCGATCCCAGGCCTTGTCTCCGCGACGCCGGAACAGATCCATGTAATAGGTACAGAGTCCCTTGTGATACTCGGCGCGCCACACGCAGTAGGTATCCTCCGTCTCGTCCAGGAACACCTGTCCGTCCAGTGCCGCCAGCTTGGCTACGGTGTTCACGTCGAACACCAGCACGCCTCCCGGAGCCACGAACAGGTGCAGCCGCCGGAACGTGCGGCGCACGTCGGCGGGGTCAGTGAGATAGTTCAGGCTGTCCAGACAGCAGATGGCGGCATCCACGGTGCCGTACAGATCCAGCTGCGGCATGGACTGATGCAGGAAAATGGGCGGCACGCCCTGTACGGTGCCGCCCTTGCTCATGGCCGCAGCCAGCATCTCCTCGGAGCCGTCCACACCGATAAGCTCATACCCGCGCCCCGTCAGCAGCCACGTCATGGTGCCGGTGCCGCAGGCCAGATCCAGCACCACCTTCACGGGGATGCGGCTGCGGCGGAACAGCTTTTCCAGAAAGTCCGCCCGCTTTTCGTAGCCCACATCCTCCGTCAGCGCATCGTAGGAGGAGGCCAATGCCTCGTAGCAGCTCATTTGCCCTCTTTCTCCTTCATCTTCTCCAGCACGCTCTCGTACCCGCCGTTTCCGTAGATCAGCGAGCGGTTGACGCGGCTGATGGTGGCGCTGGACGCACCGGTCTTTTCCAGAATGTCGTTATAGATCATGCCGTCGTTCAGCAGGGACGCCACCTCGTAGCGCTGCTCCATGCTGCGCAGCTCCGAGATCGTACACAGGTCCTGGAAGAAGTTGTAGCACTCCTCCTCCGTTTCCAGCGTCAGGATCGCCTTATAGAGCCGGTCGCTCTTCTCCTTTTTTGCGATCTTGGACTTGGCTGCTCTTACCATGTCTTGCTTCTCCTCTTTTCCTCGGGCCCACGGGCCTGTTCGTTGTTTCACATTGTACCATTTTAATCCGTGAAAGTAAACCTCCGCCCACAATTATTTTTTTCCCGGCAAAACAGAAGGCGGAGCGTCCGAACGGACGCTCCGCCGACAGCGGCGCCGTATATAGGATCAGTTCTCGGTCTTGCCGTGCAGCTTCTTCTGCAGCCAGTCCTTGCCGTCCACGTAGCGGGAGACGATGAAGGACACCACATAGTCGCCGGCAGCGTTGACCATGGTGGCGGGAGGGTCCACCAGATTGCCGATGGCCAGTGCGATGGGATAGGCGACAGCCAGCTGGTCAGGGAAGAAGATGGTGCAGACCACCAGCTCGCCGGTGCCGCCGCCGCCAGGAATGCCGCTCATGGCCACAGAGGAGAACACCGCCACGATGATGGCCAGGATGGCCTTATCCGTGGAGAAATCCAGACCGAACACTCCGAACAGGAACGCCACCTTGATGATGGCGGACATGGCCGAGCCGTCCATGTGCATGGTGGCGCCCATGGGCAGTACGATCTCGCTGACATCCTTGCTGATGCCGGTCTCCTCCGCCACCTCCATGTTGGTGGGGATGCAGGCCACGGACGAGCAGGTGCCGAAGGACACCGCCGCCGGGCGGAAAAGCTTGGAGAACATGATCTTTGCGCCGCCCTTGCCGCCGCCGAAGCGGGCGTAGATGGGGAAGAAGATGAACATGTAGGCGAAGCTCATGACGTAGTAAATGATGAGGGTACGGCTGTAATCCTTCATCAGTTCGGGTCCATAGGTGGCCACCAGGTCGGCGAAGAAGCCGAAGAAGCCGATGGGCGCGTAGTAGGTGATGAGCTTCACGGTCTTCATGATGCAGCCCGTGACATCCTCCAGAAATTGAGCGGTTCTGGTCTCGGGCCCGCCGTTCATCTGGACGCCGAAGCCGAACAGCACCGCCGCCACGATCAGCGGCAGGATGGCCTTACGGCTCAGCAGCTCCATGAAATCCGGCTTGGTAAAGAAGTTCACGATCATGTCGCCGAAGCCCAGGGCCTCGCCGACCTCGCCCTCCACGATGGTGTACTGACCGTCCACCAGCGGGAAGATGCGGCACACGATGTACATCAGGACACCGGCGATGGCGGCTGTCACCAGAAACGTGGCAACGGTGACGCCCATGATCTTGCCGGCGCGCTTGACGCTTTTCATATTGGCGATGGCGGAGGCGATGGAGCAGAACACCATGGGCACCACCACGCAGAACATCATGTTGATGAACAACGTACCCAGAAACTTGATCTTGCCGCCGAAAGCCGGCGCGAAGGCGCCCACCAGGCAGCCTCCCACGATGCCCGTCAGCATGCACAGGATAAACCAGTAATTTTTCAGGAATTTCTTCATAGCTCTCCTCCTAAGATACTCCAAACAGGATGTTACTGCACTTATTATACGGGCATTTTTCTCATTGTAAATCGCAATTCTTGCCCAGTTCCATGCAAATCGTGCTCTCGTGAACCACATCCGCCGATGGGCCGCGGCCAAACTGCTTCTTGTAGGCGCGGGAGAATGTGGAGTAGTCCTGATACCCTACCTGTGCCCCCACCTCCGATGGCGAGGCCCCCTGGGCCAGCAGCCGCTGGGCCAGCAGCAGCCGTTTCTCCGTCACATAGCCGTGGATGGAATAGCCCGTCTCCCGCCGAAACCGCCGCATCATGTGGTACTTGCTGACGTAGAACCGCTCCGACAGCTGGTCGATGGTCAGCTCCTCCGTCAGGTGCAGGTTCAGGTATTGCAGCAGCGCCACCACCTTGCTGTCGCCGGAGGCTGCCTGCACCTGATGACCGCCGCGGCACACGCGGTTCACCTCCACCATCAGCTCCAGAAACTGAGCCCGCTCCAGCAGGGCCGCGCCGTATCCCCCCTGCCGCACCGTCCGGGCCAGCGTCTCGAATAGCTGACGCACGCGGCTGCCTCCCTCGTCGCGGTACACGTAGCGGAAGGAGTCCTGGGCCTGCCGGAAGCACTCCTCCAGATCGCAGTCCTCCGTGCCCAGCGATGCCAGATACTGCGGCGCGATATACAGGATCATTCGCTCGTAGAAGGCGTCCTCCGCCACCTCCGGCCGGTGAATGCTGCCGCGTCCTACCAGCACGAAGTCCCCGGGGCTCAGATCGTACCGCTCGCCCTCGATGGCGTAGCCCGCCTTCCCTGCCAGCAAAATGATGATCTTATGAAACGTATGATAGTGGTATTCGATGTGCTCCCGCCGTCCGTCCGCCAGATGAAACAGCCGGAACGGCTCCCGCAGATAGCCCCTCACCTCGTACTGCAACGGTTCCATACACGCCACCTCCGCATTTTTTGCAGATATTATATCACCAACTATGCGCTTCGTGCAAGTTTTCTCCAGATTATTACTATTCTGAAAATTTTGTTGCCATTTTGTAATTTTTGTGTAGCTTTTTTGAAAGCAGTGTGGTATGATAGGATGCGTTGGGGGATAGTCCCCATGGAAATCTATGACACGAACGGCAGGTAATACCCATGTATCTGAAACAATTGGCCGCGTTCGGCATGTCCGCCGTCATGATGCTGTCCGGCGGCGTCGTGGCATCCGGTGTGGAGACGAAGAACGACAGCGAGACCACTCTGGTCACACCTTATGAATACAGCGCAGCCGTGGAGACTCTGGCCGCCAGCGGTGTGGCCGCCGGCAGCGCCACTGCCCTTCAGGCTGCCGACGGGCTGCGCCTGGCCCAGGAGTCCGGCGCGCTGGAGGAAAGCGAAAGCTCCCTGTCCCTGACGGAGCTGGCCGCTCAGGCCCTGATCCGCGAGACGGAGGAACTGCAGAAGCAGAACTTCCTGGCGGAGTACGACGGCGTGCTGACCACCTGTGAGAACTACATCACCCTGCGGGCTGAGCCCGATCAGGACGCCGCCGCCCTGCGGACCATCTGGGCCGGCAAGGTGGCCCACCTCATCGATGTGGAGAATGACGACTGGTACAAGGTGAGCTACGGCAGCTCCACCGGCTACGTCATGGCCCAGTACTGCGAGCCGGTACACTACGCCGATTACGAGGGCACCTACGCCACCAGCACGCTGGTGGAGGACATCATCGCCTTCAGCTACACCTATCTGGGCACGCCGTACCGCTACGGCGGCACCAGTTACAGCGGCATCGACTGTTCCGGCTTCACCATGAAGGTGTTTGCCCAGTTCGGCATCTCCCTGCCCCACGGCGCCACCGGCCAGTACGCCCTGTGTACCCCCGTTACCACGGCGGAGCGGGCCCCCGGCGACCTGGTGTTCTTCAACACCAGCGGACGCGGCATCGGCCACGTGGGTATCTATCTGGGCGGCGGGCAGTTCATCCACGCCAGCACCAGCCGCGGCGTCGTCATCAGCTCCCTGTACGAGAGCTACTACGCCAATACGTATCTGTACGCCGGCCGCATCATCAGCGGCTGATCGTATCGAACCTTCTTCATGTTTCTCCGAAAGGACAGACCGGCCCGCGCCGGTCTGTCCTTTCCTTATATGCGGTATATTTGCATATTTATCCAATTATACACGTCATTTTTCCGTCATGAATCCACCTTAACTTTTTTCAATACCTGTACGATTTTTACAAAACCGCACGTCCAATTGAAATTTTATTCATTTGGCGCTTGACATTTATACACCGCAGGCGTATGATAGCCACTGTCAGGAGGAGCATCTCCTGCTGCATCATCAATATTCCGGCATACCGGAGCCATAAGAAAGAAGAAAGGAAGTACATCCCATGAAAAAGATGATTGCCATGCTGCTGGCGCTGGTCATGGCCATGAGCCTGATGGCCTGCGGCAAGCAGAACGACAGCAATGCCAACGACAACAACGACGCCAATACCGGCGACGACCAGCCTGCGGCCAAGACCACCCTGGTGGTGGGCGTCTCCGCCGACTATGCCCCCTTCGAGTTCATGTATCCCGACGAGAACGGCAACATGGTCTACGGCGGCATCGACATCTCCGTGGCCCAGTACGTGGCCGATGAGCTGGGTCTGACCCTGCAGGTGGAGAACATGAGCTTCAACAACCTGCTGACCTCTCTGGACAAGGGCGACTTCGACATGGTCCTGTCCGCCATGGAGGCCACTCCCGACCGTCTGGAGAACGCCGACTTCTCCACCGGCTATTACAGCGATACCCCTCCCGCCATTCTGGTGAAGGCCGACAAGGCTGACCAGTACAAGACGCTGGCCGACTTCAACGACAAGGCCATGGGCGCACAGGCCGCCACCACCAAGCTGGACATGGTCAACGACATCGAGGGCGTCAACGCCGTCTCTCTGGAATCCGTGCTGGATCTGGTGAATGAGCTGGTGTATGACAAGGTGGACGCCATTCTGGTGGACGGCGGCGTGGCCCAGCAGTACGCTGATGCCAACCCCGACCTGGTCATCTGCAGCGCCTCCTCCGAGCTGCCCACCGCCGAGCCTTACTGCATTGCCGTGGCCAAGGGCGACCCCAAGGGCCTGCTGGACGGCATCAACGCCGCGCTGGCCAAGATGGCCTCTGAGAATAAGATCGAGTCCTTCATCGCCGATGCTGACGCTCTGGCCAGCGTGGCTGTGGAAGTCTCTGCCGATTAACTCCTTCCAAAATTGTGCGCGTAGTGCAAAGCCGTCCGCGACTTTGCACTTTCGCGCGTCTCCAACCATTATTTACAGAAAGGACTGACCGCGTATGTGGTGGAGCAGCCTGTTCACGGATATGCGCCCCTCCGACTTCTTCAATTTCTCCTTCCTGCCCAAGTACGGCGTGGCCTTCGTCCGCGGCATCGAGTACACGCTGCTGCTGGCGGTGGTGTCCGTGCTGCTGGCGGTGATCCCCGCCCTGCTGCTGGCTCTGATGCGCCTGAGCAAGGTCAAGCCCGTGAAATGGCTGTCCGGTGCGTATATCGCCGTATTCCGCTCCACCCCCATGCTGGTGCAGCTGTCCATCATCTACTTTGGCCTGTTCTATGCCATCTCCCTGCCCCGCGTCAGCCTGTTCGGCTTCGTAGATATCAGCCGGTTCGTCCCCGGCGTGGTGGCGCTGGCCCTGAACAGCTCTGCTTACGTGGCGGAGATCTTCCGCGCCGGCATCCTGGCGGTGGACAAGGGACAGACCGAGGCCGCCCGCTCTCTGGGTCTCAGCAGCTGGCAGGCCATGCGCCTGGTGGTGCTGCCTCAGGCCATCAAGAACGTGCTGCCCGCACTGGCCAACGAGCTGGTGACCATGGTGAAGGAGAGCTCCATCTGCTCCATGCTGGGCATGGCGGAGATCATGTTCGCCGCCAAGACCATCGCCGGCTCCACCGGCATCTCTCTGGCGCCCTACACCCTGGCGGCGCTGGTGTATTTCTGCATCAATTATCCGGCCTCCAAGGGCATTGAGGCCATCGAAAGGAGGATGCGCCGTGGCGACAAGCAGTAAGGTCCTGATCTCCGTCCAGCATCTGGTAAAGGAGTACAATCACGGCGCCGTCCACGCCCTGAACGACTGCAATCTGGACATCCACAAGGGCGAGGTGGTGGCCATCATCGGCCCCTCCGGCTCCGGCAAATCCACGCTGCTGCGGAGTCTGAATCTGCTGGAGGAGCCTACCTCCGGCGCCATCTTCTTCGACGGTGCGGATCTGGCGGGCAAGTCTGTGAACATCGACCTGCACCGTCAGAAGATGGGCATGGTGTTCCAGCACTTCAACCTGTTCCCCCACAAGACGGTGCTGCAGAACATCACCATGGCCCCCGTGACCCTGAAGAAAAAGACTGCGGCCGCCGCCAAGGAGCAGGCCATGGCCCTGCTGGAGCGCATTGGCCTTGCCGACAAGGCCAACGAGTTCCCCAATATGCTCTCCGGCGGTCAGAAGCAGCGGATCGCCATCGTCCGCGCTCTGGCCATGGATCCTGAGGTCATGCTGTTCGACGAGCCCACCTCCGCCCTGGACCCCGAGATGGTGGGTGAGGTGCTGGATCTGATGCGGGACCTTGCCAAGGAGGGCATGACCATGGCCGTCGTCACCCACGAGATGGGCTTCGCCCGGGAGGTGGCCGACCGCGTGGTGTTCATGGCCGACGGCAAAATTCTGGAGGAGGGCGTCCCCGAGGAGCTTTTCGACCGCCCCAAGGATCCCCGCCTGCAGGACTTCCTCAGCAAGGTATTGTGAGACAACGGAAAACCGCCCCTCCGGCATGGCCGGAGGGGCGGTTTTTCGTATTTGTTCAGCTTTTCCCGCGGATCTCGCCGCCACACTTGGGACATGTGATGACGATCTTGCCCTTGCCCCTGGGCACGCGACACACCGTGCCGCACTTGGGACAGGTGAAGTACTTGTGCTCCTTATCCATCCGCTGCTGCTTATTTCCGGCGGCGCGGCGCTTGATGGGCCACCACACCTTCTCCAGAAAGCGGGCGTTCTCTGCCCGCCGCTTCTGCAGGCTGCGGGAAAACATGCGGTACACAGCGATGACCAGCAGCACCGTGGACAAAAAGCTGATGACCAGATGCACTGTCTGCTGTTTGATGAACATGTTGGCCACATCCAGGAGCAGGGCCGCCCAGATAGTGGTCAGGCCCAGCTGATCTGCGCCGTTGCGTCCGTACATAAAGCGCGACAGTGCGTTGCCGATTCTCTGCAGAAAATTCATACGGAAGTCCGTCCCCCTGCTCTTGTGTCATTTCAAAGTGCTATTTTACAGGAAAACTCCGCAAAGGTAAAGGGCTTTTATGTAAAATTCACAGAATGGACAAATTTTCGCCGCGGGCATCGCGTTCTTGCCAACTCCACGCCCGCCGTGGTATAATGGTATGAATTTGTATCGCCCTCCTCCGGAGGGCCGGTCTCGCCGGGCCGGTCCCCCGCCGGAGGAAACGGCAGAGCGCCCCGTCCGCGGGCGGAACCGGCTGCGCTCTCAGGCTGCGCCGCGGCGCTCTGCACGACTTATACTATGCCGCGCCGGCCCTGCCGGTGCCGTTGAAAGGAGTCTCCGTATGATAAAAGTCGCTCCGTCTATCCTCTCCGCCGATTTTGCCCATCTGGGCCGCGATATCGAGGCCATCTCCACTGCCGATTACGTCCACGTGGACGTGATGGACGGTCTGTTCGTGCCCAACATCTCCATCGGCATCCCCGTGGTGAAGTCCATTCGCCCCACCACCACCCTGCCGCTGGACGTCCACCTGATGATCGACCGCCCCGTGCGCTATGTGGAGCAGTTCTGCGATGCCGGCGGCGACCTCATCACCTGTCATGTGGAGGCGGACACCGAGGAGAACATCCACGCCGCCATCGACAAGATCCACGCCAAGGGCAAAAAGGCCGGCGTGGTCATCAAGCCCAGAACCCCTGCCAGCGCCGTGCTGCCCTTCATCGACAAGGTGGAGCTGATCCTGGTGATGACGGTGGAGCCGGGCTTCGGCGGCCAGAAGTTCATGGCCGACATGATGCCCAAGGTCCAGACCGTCCGGGGCTATATCGACGCTCTGAACCCCGCCTGCGAGCTGGAGGTGGACGGCGGCGTGGACGCCCAGACCTGCAAGCTCTGCATCGCCGCCGGCGCCAACGTGCTGGTGGCCGGTTCCTCTGTGTACAAGTCCGCCGACATCCCCGCCACCATCGCCGCATTGAGAGGTTGATACCATGGAATACTTCCCCGCACCGCTGGAAAAGCTGGTGGAACAGTTTGCCAAGCTGCCCGGCGTGGGCTACAAATCCGCCCAGCGTCTGGCCTTCCACGTCCTGAGCCTGCCCGCCGAGGAGGCCCAGGCCTTCGCCGATGCCATCACCGACGCCAAGCGCAGCGTCACCCTTTGTCCCACCTGCCAGAACCTCACCGCCGGCGGGCTGTGCCCCATCTGTGCCGACGCCAAGCGGGACGACACCACCATCTGCGTGGTAGCCGACCCTCGGGATGTCATCGCCATCGAGCGCAGCCGCGAGTACCGCGGCCGCTACCACGTGCTCCACGGCGTGCTGTCCCCCATGAACCATGTGGGCCCCGACGATCTGCACATCCGTTCCCTGCTGGACCGCGTGGCCCAGGGCGGCATCACCGAGGTCATCATGGCCACCAACCCCGACACCGAGGGCGAGGCCACGGCCCTGTATATCGCGCGGCTGCTGAAGCCCTTCGGCGTAAAGGTCACGCGCCTGGCCTACGGCATTCCCGTGGGCGGTCATCTGGAATTCGCCGACGACGCCACGCTGATGCGGGCGCTGGAAGGGCGGCGGGAGCTGTGAAACGCCTTACCTGCCTGCTGCTGGCCTGTCTGACGGCACTGTCCCTCACCGCCTGCGGCGCACCAAAGGCCCAGGAGGTGTCCCTGTTCGCCATGGATACCTACATGACCCTCTCCGCCTACGGCGACAGCGCAGAGGAGGCGCTGGCCGCCGCGTCCCGCGAGATCAACCGGCTGGAGTCCACCCTCTCCCGCACCATCGACACCAGCGATGTCAGCCGCCTCAACGCCGGTGAGACCGTGACGGTGCAGAAGGAGACGCGGGAGCTTCTGGAACGGGCGCTGGCCCTGTCCGATGAGACCGGCGGCGCCTTCGATATGACTGTGGCGCCGCTGGTATCCCTGTGGGGCATCACCTCCGACGCGCCCCATGTCCCCTCCCAGGAGGAGATCGACGCCCTGCTGCCGCTGGTGGGCAGCGAGCACGTCCATATGGACGGCAGCATCGTCTCGCTGGATGCGGGCTGCGCCGTGGATCTGGGCGGCATCGCCAAGGGTTACGCCTCTCAGCAGGTGGCGGACATCCTGCAGGCCCACGGCGTCACCTCCGCCGTGGTGTCACTGGGCGGCAACGTCTATGTCTGCGGTGCCAAGCCCGACGGCTCCGCGTGGAACGTGGGCATTCAGGACCCCACCTCCAGCGGCTATGCCGCCACTGTGGCTCTTACCGACTGCTTCGCCGTCACCTCAGGCGGCTACCAGCGCTACTACGTGGCGGAGGACGGCACTGTGTATCAGCACATCATTGACCCTCGTACCGGCCGTCCCGCCGACAGCGATCTGCTGTCCGTCACCGTTATCTCCGACGACGGCACGGCGGCGGACGCATATTCCACCGCCCTGTACGTCATGGGTGAGCAGGAGGCCGTGTCCTTCTGGCGCGCCCACGGCGGCTTCGACCTGATCCTCATCACTGCCGACGGCCGGCTGCTGTACACGCCGGAGCTGGCGGATACCATTACCGCACCGGAGGGCTGCGCCTATGACTTCCAACCCATCGCCGCCTGAGTTAAAATTCAATTGTCGGGACGCGCTGGTGGCCGCCGTGGTCATCGCGCTGGCCATGGTCACGGCACTGCTGTTCTACCTGCCCAAGACCGGGGGCGGCGACCAGCTGACGCTGGTCATCACTGTAGGGGGGCAGGAGCAGTCCCGCACGCCGGTGACGCAGCTGCCGGACGGGCCTGTCCGCATCGAGGGCCGCGGCGGCTATACGCTGACTCTCTCCCCGTCGTACAGTGACCTGCCCTTCAGCCCGGAATGGAGCATCCGCGTCTCCGACTCCGACTGTCCGGGGCAGGACTGCGTCCACACCGGGGCTATCTCCCGGGCGGGACAGTCCATCGTGTGCCTGCCGGCGCAGGTGGTCATCTCGCTGGTGGGCGCCTCGTCCGACGTGGACGCGGTGCTGGGTTAGGAGGTGCGCCATGAAGCTGAACGCACGCTCCATCGCCCTGTGCGCCGTGCTGACGGCATTGGCACTGGGTCTGAGCACACTGGAAAACCTGTTCCCCGTAACACTGGTGGTGCCGCTGCCCGGCGTGAAGCTGGGTCTTGCCAACATTGTCACCGTGTTCGCCCTCTATGAGTTGGGTGCCGTCCCCGCGCTGACCATCCTGACGGCCCGCTGTCTGCTGGGCGGCGTATTTGCCGGCAATCTGTCGGCGCTGCTGTTCAGTCTGCTGGGCGGCTTCACCGCCATGCTGGTGATGATCGCCCTCAAGCACTGCAAGGGACTGTCCATCTACGGCGTGTCCATCGGCGGCGCCGCCGCCCACAACATCGGCCAGATGGCCGCCGCCTGCATCACTCTGGGCAATACCATGGTGCTGGGCTACCTGCCGTTCCTGCTGGCGGTATCCCTGCTGACAGGCACGCTCACCGGCTTTGTGGCCGGTCTGCTGTTCCGCGCCATGCGCAATATCCACCTATCCCACTGAGGAGGTCACTCTATGGACAAGAAAGACAAGATCATTCTCCAGCAGCTGGACGTGATCCGCTCCATGACGGAGAACAACATGAAGCGCATGAACAGCGACTTCTGGGGCACGCCTTTCGAAAATGTCACCGGCAGTGCGCCCAAGTCCCCCGCCCCCACCGGCAGCAGTTCCAATGGCGGCAGCGCCCCTGCGCCGGAGAAAAAGCCGCCCCTTACCGCCACCGCCAAGCCCGGCGACGAAAAGCCCGCCGAGGAGGAGCTGCCACCGCCGGAGAAGATCGAGGATCTGCTGGCGGAGCTGGACAGCTACATCGGACTGGGTGTGGTGAAGGAGGAGGTACACAACCTCATCAACATGGTGCAGGTCTACAAGCTGCGCCAGCAGCACGACCTGCCTACCACCGATATGTCCCTGCACATGGTGTTCACCGGCAATCCCGGCACCGGCAAGACCATGATGGCCCGCATGATGGCCCGCATCTACCGGAGTCTGGGCATCCTGTCCAAGGGACAGCTGGTGGAGGTGGACCGCAGCGGCCTGGTGGCAGGCTACGTGGGTCAGACGGCCCTCAAGACCCAGAAGGTCATCGAGAAGGCCATGGGCGGCGTGCTGTTTGTGGACGAGGCCTACGCCCTCAACGGCCGCAGTGAAAACGACTTCGGTCAGGAGGCCATCGACACCCTGCTGAAGGCCATGGAGGACCACCGCGATGATCTGGTGGTCATCGTGGCGGGCTACACCGACCTGATGGATAAGTTCATCCACTCCAACCCCGGTCTGGAGTCCCGCTTCAACCGCTTCCTGCTGTTTGAGGACTACTCCCTGGACGAGCTGATGGCCATCTTCAAGATGCGCTGCGGTAAGGGCTATGTCCTGTCGCCGGAGGCGGAACCGCTGGTGCGGGACTACATCGCTGAGGAGAGCGCCGCCGGAGACAGCTTCGGCAACGCCCGCGGCGTCCGGAATATCTTCGAGCATATTCTGGTGGCCCAGAACAACCGCCTTGCCAAGCTGGACAGCGTCACCCGCGATGACCTGATGACCCTCACCGCCGATGATGTGCTCCACGCCCGCGGCATGGTGGACGAGCCGGAAAAGTCCTGAGCCGCCGCGATAAAAGGAGGTCTCCCCATGCGTGAACTGAAAAATACCTGCCGCGCCGCCATCGTGCAGGCCACTCCCGTCATGTTCGACAAGGCCCGCTCTCTGGAAAAGGCGCTGACGCTTATCGACGAGGCCGCCCGGAACGGAGCGGAGCTCATCGTGTTCCCCGAGCTGTTCCTCCCCGGCTATCCCCTCGGCATGACCTTCGGCTTCACCGTGGGCAGCCGCAAGGCCGCAGGCCGTCAGGACTGGAAGCAGTATTACGACAACTCCCTGCTGGCCGATGGGCCGGAGCTGCGGCAGCTCATGGACAAGGCCCGCGCGCTGGGCATCTACCTGAGTATGGGCTATTCCGAGCGTGACGCCGTCACCGGCACGCTGTACAATGCCAACATGATGATCGCGCCGGATGGCCGCGCCATGAACCACCGAAAGCTGAAGCCCACCGGCAGCGAACGGGTGGTCTGGGGCGATGCGGAGCGGGACTATTTCCCCGTCATGGACACCCCCTGGGGCCCCATGGCCAACCTGATCTGCTGGGAGAGCTACATGCCGCTGGCCCGTGTGGCCCTGTACCAGAAGGGCATCAGCCTCTATATCTCCCCTAACACCAACGACAATCCCGAGTGGCAGAACACCATCCGCCACATCGCCATCGAGGGCCACTGCTACTTCCTCAACGCCGACCTGATCTTCCGCCGCAGCGACTACCCCCGGACCGCCGGTGCCGAAGCGGAGATCGCCGCCCTGCCGGACATCGCCTGCCGCGGCGGCAGCTGCTTCATCGATCCCTTCGGCCACGAGGCGTCGGAGACGGTGTGGGACCGCGAGGCCATCATCTACGCCGATCTGGACATGCAGAAGGTCCCCGCCAGCCGCATGGAGCTGGACTGCGTGGGCCACTACGCCCGCCCCGATGTTCTGGAGCTGCGGGTCAACGAGAAGTAAAAAAAGACGGACGCCTTCGCAGCGTCCGTCTCTTTTACTTCTCCTGATGGTCCAGCGCCGCAGCCACGAACCCCCGGAACAGCGGATGGGGCCGGTCGGGACGGCTCTTGAACTCCGGATGGAACTGGCACCCCACGTACCACGGGTGCTCCGGCAGCTCCACGATCTCCACCAGATGCCCGTCCGGCGACGTACCGGCCATGCGCAGGCCCGCCGCTTCCAGCTCCGGTCGGAACGCGTTGCTGCACTCATACCGGTGGCGGTGCCGCTCCCAGATCTCCGCCGTGCCGTAGGCTTCTCTGGCGTGGGAGCCCTCCGCCAGCACGCAGGGGTACTTGCCCAGCCGCATGGTGCCGCCCTTGTCGGTGACGCCCACCTGATCGGGCATCAGGTCGATGACAGGATGGGCAGTGGTTTCGGAAAACTCGGCGCTGTGGGCGTCGGCCCAGCCTGCGGCGTGGCGGGCGAACTCGATAACGGCGATCTGCATGCCCAGGCAAATGCCGAAGTAGGGCACGCCGTTCTCCCGAGCGTACTGCGCCGCCAGGATCATGCCCTCGATGCCGCGGTCGCCGAAGCCGCCCGGCACCAGGATACCGCTGCAATCCCCCAGCACCTCGCCGATGTTCTCCGGCGTCAGGGTCTGGGAATCCACCCATTTGATGTCCACGTGGCTGTCGCAGGCAGTGCCGGCGTGAAACAGGGACTCCACCACGCTGAGATAGGCGTCGTGCAGCTCCGTGTACTTGCCCACCAGCGCGATCTGCACCCGCTTGTGGACACCGTGGATCCTGTCTACCATAGCCTGCCAGTGGGCCATATCCGGCACGCCGCTGCCCAGTCCCAGCTTGCGGCACACCACGCGGCACAGCCCCGCCTTCTCCAGCAGCAGCGGCGCTTCGTACAGTGTGGACGCCGTGACATTGGGGATGACACAGTCCTCCTCCACGTTGCAGAACAGGGCGATCTTTCGCCGCACGTCCTCGGTGATGGGCCCATCGGTGCGGCACACCAGCACGTCCGGCTGGATGCCCACGCTGAGAAGCTCCTTGACGGAGTGCTGGGTAGGCTTGCTCTTCAGCTCTCCGCTGCCCGGGATGGACACGATCAGCGGCACGTGGATATACAGCACATTGTCCCGTCCCTTTTCCGCCGCCACCTGCCGGATAGCCTCCAGAAACGGCTGGCTCTCGATGTCGCCCACCGTGCCGCCGATCTCCGTGATGACCACATCGGTCTCTCCGTTATCCATGGCGTAGACGCGGCGCTTGATCTCGTCGGTGATGTGGGGGATGATCTGCACCGTGCCCCCCAGATAGCCGCCCTGCCGCTCGCGGTTCAGTACCGCCCAGAACACCTTGCCGGAGGACACGGAGGCGTTGCCGTCCAGCGCCTCGTCCACAAACCGCTCATAGTGCCCCAGATCCAGATCCGTCTCGGCGCCGTCGTCGGTGACGAACACCTCGCCGTGCTGATAGGGGCTCATGGTACCCGGGTCCACGTTGAAATAGGGGTCGAACTTCTGGTTGCGCACCTGCAGGCCGCACTGCTTCAGCAGCCGTCCCAGCGACGCCGCGCAGATGCCCTTGCCCAGGCCGGACACCACGCCGCCGGTCACAAAAATGTACTTCATCCCGCCATCTCCCATTTTCAAAAATATGCTCCTATCCTACGCTCCGCGAAAAGTGATGTCAATGGTTCGATTCGTCAATATTTTGCCTGATTTCACCGTCAAAATGTGGAATCGCGGAGAAATAGTTGCAAAGCCCCATTTTTCTCTTGCATTGGCCGCTCCATCGTGCTAAAGTAGAAATAGTCTCACCCCTGCCGCCGGTGAGTATGCAGGAAAAAGCCGCCCAACGGGCGGCTTTTCGCTTGTTCTTCTCCGGTCGCGCAGGCAATGCGCGGATGCATTTCCGGTGTATTCCGCCGCGTGGACAATGCAGCCCCGGAAGCCGTCGGTGTTCAGGGCATTGGTATGGCGACGGCCAACGATCTCGTCAAAGCTGTACGTCATGAGGATGGCTCCTTTCTCTTTTCAGCGGCGGGCCCGTGTCCCGCACGGCTTTCTATGTCGCAGCTTACCGCGAATACCGCCCTGCGGTACAGAGAAAATCCGACTTTTTCTGAAAGAATCAAAAGTATAGAAAATCTGTTCGACTTTTCTTGACGGACTCCATCGCCTGATTTATAATGGATACCGTAACAAGCGTGCAGGGAGGCGGCGGATATGTATTTCACCTACGGGGAGACAGAGCTCTCCTACCTGCGGCAGAAGGACAAGTGGCTCGGTGAGGTCATCGACCGCGTGGGCCCTGTCCGCCGCGCGGTAGACACGGATCTGTTTTCCGCCGTGGTCCACCATATCGTGGGCCAGCAGATCTCCACCAAGGCCCAGGCCACCATCTGGCAGCGGATGCAGGACGCGCTGGGCAGGGTGAACGCCGAGAACGTCCTGGCCGCAGGTGTCCCCCGGCTGCAAGCGCTGGGCATGACCTTCCGCAAGGCGGAATACATCACGGACTTCGCCGAAAAGGTCCACACCGGCGCCTTTGATCTGGACGCCGTGGCGCACATGTCCGACGCGGAGGCTATCCGCGCCCTGAGCGGCCTGAAGGGCATCGGTGTATGGACGGCGGAGATGATCCTTCTGTTCTGCCTGCAGCGCCCCGACATCCTCAGCTATGACGATCTGGCCATCCTGCGGGGCTTGCGGATGGTCTACCACCACCGCAGCATTGACCGCAAGCTGTTCGAAAAATACCGCCGCCGCTTCAGTCCCTACGGCAGCGTGGCCAGCCTGTATTTGTGGGCGGTCGCCGGCGGGGCCATTCCGGAGATGAGGGACTATCAGCCGAAAAAGCAAAGGAGAAGCACGCCATGACGTTTACGCAGCATTACGATTCCCCGCTGGGCGGTATCCTGCTGGCAGCGGATGAGACGGGGCTCACCGGCCTATGGTTCGACGGGCAGAAGTACTTCGCCCGTGACCTGCCCATCCAGCACACGGAGCAGGACACCCCCGTTCTTTCGGAGACCAGACGCTGGCTGGATATGTACTTCACCGGCAGGGAGCCGGACTTCCTGCCGCCGCTGCACCCCACAGGCTCCGCGTTCCGCCGCCGCGTGTGGGATCTGCTTCTCCGCATCCCCTACGGCCAGACCGTCACCTATGGCCAGCTGGCGCAGCAGCTGGCCGCGCAGCAGGACCTCGCCCATATGTCCGCTCAGGCAGTGGGCGGCGCGGTAGGCCACAACGCGATCTCCATCATTATCCCCTGCCACCGCGTGGTGGGCGCCGGCGGCAGTCTGACGGGCTACGCCGGCGGCATCGACAGAAAGGTGCAGCTGCTGACGCTGGAGCATGCCGATACGTCCGGCTTTTTCGTGCCGAAAAAGAGCACCGCTCCTTGAACCGCCGCAATAGCAGCAGGGAGGGGTCGGCGAAAACCGATCCCTCCCTGTATTTTCCACATATTTCCCGCGTCGAGTCGCTCCGCGAGTTCCTCTCGCCGGAGTCTTTTTTCGGTTTTCTTTCCCTCAGCCCCGTTGGCGCGGCTTCGCGCTCATGCCTCCGCTGCGGCCCACAGCCGGCGGGTGATGCCCAGGAACAGCTGCGCAGCCTCCAGGCTTACCGCCTTTTTCTGCAGCGCGTGGATGCGGCGCTCCGGCAAGGGGAACGCCGCATCCAGCCGCCTCCCGCCTGCGGCGCACAGCCCATCGGCCACGCTGCGGGGCACCACGGCCCAGCTGTCCCGCTTGGTCATGAACATCTGCAGCTGGCTCATGATCTCCAGCTGGATCCGGGGCACCGCGTCTACACCCCATAGCTCCTGATGCCAGCGGGCAAACTCGTCGGTCCACTCCACGTACACCTCCTGCCGGGCGGGCAGCTCGTCCGGCCCGATGCCGTCGGAATAGCAGGAGCCTGCCGCGCAGATGAGGTCCATAGGTTCCGCCATCACCAGCTCCGCCCGTATGGCGTCGGTGCGGGGCACGTCCGAGGTGAACGCCAGATCTGTCTCGCCCCGCAGCAGGCTCTGGCAGGCCGCCTCCACGGTCATGTCCTGTATCTCCAGGTGGATGTCGGGGTGGTCCCGCATGAACTGCTCATACACCGGCGGCAGCAGATACGTGGACACGCTGTTGAGAGCGGACAGCCGCAGACTGCTTTTCCGGTTCCCAATGGCCAGCATACTGCGCACGATGTCCTGATATTGCAGGGACAGCTGGTAAAACCGCTTGCCCTCCTCCGTCAGGACCATCTCGCGGCTGCCCTTGTGCCGGAAGAACAGGGGGCACCCCACCTCCTTTTCCAGCGTCCGCAGACGGATGCTCAGGGATGACTGGCTGATGAACAGCTCCGCCGCCGCCTTGGAGATGCTGTGCTGCTTGCAGACGATGAGAAAAGCCTCGATTCCCGCGTTTGTCATATGGTAACGCCTCATTTCTATTGAATCTGCTCAATAGGATAGCATGATAAATTGTATTTTACAACCCCTCTATCTCTCACTATAATAAGGACGCAATTTGAGGAGGGATATTGACCCATGGAGCATACACCATTGAAAGACCGTCCCTGGATGCCGCTGGCCATGGCCGCCCTGGGGCATATCATCTGGGGCTTCAGCGTCCTGTTTTCCAAGGTAGCCATGGAGGTGGCCCAGCCGGACGTGCTGCTGTCCATCCGTTTTCTGCTGTCGGCGCTGCTGATGACGCTGATGATCCTGTTTGGTAAGGCGAAGCTATCCCTCCGCGGAAAAAATCTGAAGCCGCTGCTTCTGCTGGCCGTCACGGAGCCTATGTACTTCTACTTTGAGAGCTACGGCATCCTGTATACCAACGCCACGTTCGCAGGCGTGGTGCTGGCGGTGGCGCCGGTGGTGGCCATTCTGCTGTCCGTGCTGTTCCTGAAGGAGTACCCCACCCGCCGCCAGGCCGTGTTCTGTCTGCTGCCGGTGGCGGGCGTCATGCTGATGACGGTCTCCGGCAGCTCCATGGGCATCATTCGCCCTCTGGGCGTGGTGTTCCTGATGGGTGCCTGCCTGACCTCCGGCGCGTATAAAACGGTGAATCGCCGGACGGCTCAGGAGTTCACCGCCTTCGAGCGGACATATGTCGTGATGCTGGCCTGCGCGGCGGCGTTCACCCTGTCGGCCCTCCGCACCATCAAGGGCGACCTCGCCGCCTACGTGCGGCCGTTGTCGGATCCGAAGTTCCTGATCTGCGTGGTGGTGCTGAGCCTGTTCTGCTCCATCCTCTGCAACAACATGGTCAACTACGCGGCGGGGAAGATGTCCGTGGTGAAGCTGTCGTCCCTGGGATCTCTGACCACTTTGTGTTCCATGTTTGCAGGCGTAGTTCTCCTGCATGAGCCGCTGACGCCCGCCCTGCTGCTGGGTTCGGTGCTGATCCTGGTAGGCATCCGTCAGGTCACGAAGCAGCAGTAATTCGCATAAAAACGGGAAAGCTCAGGAGAGCTTTCCCGTTTTCCCTTAGATATGAAACATATTCACCAGAAACACCAGCGCCAGCCCATAGTAGGTCACCACGGCCACCAGATCATTGACGGTGGTGATCAGCGGGCCGGAGGCCACGGCAGGGTCGATGCGGATCCTGTGGAACAGCATAGGAATAAGAGTTCCCACCAGGCTGGAGATGACCATGGCCACCACCAGCGACACCCCCACGCAGCCGGAGATGAGGAATGCGGACAGCCACGCGTAGCCCTTGTACACGCGGATGTAGACGCCCAGGAACGCCAGAGCCATTACGCCCAGGCACCCGCCGTTCAGCAGGCCCACCCGCATCTCCTTGCCCAGCAAGGCCAGTTCTTCCCGCCACGTCAGCTTCTCGTCCATCAGCACGCGGATGGTGACGGCCAGCGACTGGGTGCCCACGTTGCCCGCCATGTCCAGCACCAGCGACTGGAAGCAGATGACGACAGGCAGCACCGCCACCACCGACTCGAAAACACCCACCACGGACGATACGCCCATACCCAGAAACAGCAGGGCGATGAGCCACGGCAGCCGCTTCTTCATGCTGACCAGCACCGGCTCCCGCAGGTCCTCCTCCGAGGTCAGGCCGCCCAGCTTGGCGTAGTCGTCGCCCATGGCGTCGTCCACCAGCTCCACCAGCTCCTGCGCCGTCAGAACGCCTGCGATATGGCGGTCCTCCGTCAACACCGGCAGGGAGTCCTCCTCGTAGTCCGCGATGCGCTCCGCGCAGTCTGCTGTCCGCTCACTGGCGAAAACGTAGGGATAGCCGCGGCGGATGATGTCCGCCAGCCGGTCGTTTTCCCGTGCGATGATGAGATCCTTCAGGTCGATGGCGCCGGCGTACACGCCGCCCGCATCCACCACATACAGCGTGGCGATGTTGTCGTGGAACCCCGCCTGCCGCACCAGCTCGCTCATGGCCTCGCGGATGGTCAGCGTGTCGCGGATGCACACAAAGTTGCCGCTCATCCGGCTGCCGATATCCTGGGTCAGATCCTTCTTTACCATATTGTTCATCATAGTCGTGTCCTCCTTTGGCTCTGAAAATAGGCGCAAAAATGCACCGCCTCAGCGATAGTTGCCGCAGCAAGACGCCTGAGATGCGGTGCAGAAGAACACGACAAAATGGAATGTGGTCAGTTCAAGTCCATGAATGACCGCATCCGAAGCCCATATTCCCACGCGCCGCACATCCGGCTTCGTCCTGTACTTCCGCAGCTATCCATGAACCTTCACCTCCGTTCAAAATTCGCCTTCTCGGCGTACCCACCCATGGTAGCAGTGTCGGCGGGAAATGTCAATCTCTTTTCGCAGCCCTCTCCCGCGCGAAATTTTCAAATGCATCTTGACAGAAAGCCAGGTGCAGGTACTATTATGAAAATACAACAGGGAAACTTGAAACGCGCTGGGTGGACTGCTTCCCCCGCTGCACGCTGGCAGGCACGGTGTTCGCAGGCGGCGTGAACGGCGTGGGCGAGATCGCCGGGCATCCCGCGCTGGAGCAGGCCTATCAGATGGGCAAAGAGGTCTAATCAGACAACATCTGACGCACTTCCCTCAACCGCGCAAATATAGCAAGTCCCCAAGCCGTTGCGACACAACGGCTTGGGGACTTTTTCTGTCGGAAACGGCAGCTTCGCTCAATACTTGAGCATGACCGTCCTGCATTCCTCGCAGATGGACGCCGGAACTCTCGTCCGGTGGCTGGCCTTGAGGTCTGTGATCTTCACAAAGCCATCGGCATTCTTCGCGTTCTCAAATACACCCGGCACCTCGTTTGCAAAGCTGAACGCGCCGTCCTTGCTGCAAAAGAGGTATCCCTCCCGCATTTCCTTTCCACATTCGGGACATTTCATGATCGCACCTTCTTTTATTCGTTGGATTTCTGACCTGCACGCAGGGCCTCCTGCATCCGCTCCTCAAAGACCTCCGCCTTGATGAGCGCGATGCCCTGCTCCTCGTCCCCGAGGACGACCAGACGGTCGCCTTCGCTCAGATGGAAGGTATCCCGCGCTGCCTTGGGGATGACGATCTGCCCCTTGGTGCCCATCGCCACCGTTCCCCACAGGTGCTTGCCCACCGGGGCGGGCGCCACCCGCGTTCTGCCGATCTCCTCATCCTGATGGACGAGGGCATCGATAGCGACCCCGTAGAATTTTGCCAGCCGGTCGCATTTTTCAATGTCGGGGATCGTTTCGCCCTGCTCCCACTTGGAGTAGGACTGGCGCGAGATGCCGATGACCTCCGCCACCTCCTCCTGCGTCATGCCGCGGAGGTTTCGCAGGAGCGCCAGATTTTCTGCCAGCATATTGACCACCTCCTTGTCTGTGCCATCATTATACAGCACACAAAGGAAAGCTTCCACCATACAAACTTGTCAGAAAAGTGCTTTTTGTGTTCGTTTTGCCTGCGCACCTCGCAGGTCATGCGGCGCGGTTCATTTGTGCGGCCTTATCGATGAACGCTTTCATAGCCTCGCGAGTCGATTATCTGTTGTACTTTTTCCTTCTGCTGACAACCGTAGTGCCGATGGCTGCGCCGCCGCTGGCAAACAGCAGAGCGATCCACAGCGCAAGGTTGCTTGTGTCGCCGGTACCCGGCGATTTGGGATCGTCCTCCGGCTTCGCCGCTGCGGAACTGCTCTTCCGCTTCGCCGTTACGGTGTCGGCTCTTCTGATCTCCTTTGTACCGTCCCTGTCGCTGAAATACCTGCCGCAGCCTTCGCAGTACCAATACTCGATATTGCCCTCGGCGACCCAGGTCGCCGCCTTTGCCGGGATGTGCTTTAAGTCGGCGTGTTTCTTCGCGTCAAGCTTGCCGTATTCCGCACCGCAGACCGCGCACTTGGCCTTGTCCCTACAGGTCGCTTTCCCGCCGGAGCAGTCTTTGGTTTCGGAGCCAGCGCAGCCGTCTACCGTGCATTTTCGGGTGTGCGTACCGTCGCCGTTGGATGCCCATTCACCGTAAGTGTGCCCGTCGTTGACCGTCACGGTCATTTCTGTGGTATTGCCGGCCTTGTCGGCAACTATGATCTTCTGTCCGCCGTTTGCCGGAGCAAGGCGGAAGCTGTCGCTTTCGTCAAGCTCGACCGTCGCGCCGTTTACGGTAACGGTATCTATATACTTCTCGGTAATTGTAACCGTCCGTGCTCCACAATAGGTCTTGCCGTTTTCTACGCCGCTGATGACAGGCCGCACATTATCAAGCGTCAGGCGGTCGGAACGAAGATAGGTTATGTTCAGGCTCGCGTCAACAAGCATTACATAAACAATATACTCTCCGTTGGGTTCTATGCGGAACGGCTCATCGTACCCACGGTACACAAGAGATTTCAGCTCCTCTTCGGAGAGATCCTGATCTGTTACCAAATAGGAAGCAAACACGATCCCGCTGTTATCGGCGGCGTTTATCGTTACCTCCTGCGTATCCTTAAAGAACAGGCCGGAGGTGAGCTCGTTTAAGAATTCCTGCCATTTATCTGTGCCTATGATAATTTCGCCCGTCGGCTTTTCGATGTCTTTCCACCGTGCGGTGATTGTGATGTTTTCCGCAGGCATGGTTGCGGGAATCGCCTTATCCCAACCGATGAAAGTATAACCCTCTCTTGTCGGTTCGGCGGGGGTCTTGGCCGCCTCGCCCGCCTGGACGATCTGCGTGGCATAGGTCCCGCCCAAAGCCCCGTAAGCATAGGTCACGGTGACGGGCGTGCCGTTGGGGTTGGGGATGTTGGTCTTGTCAGTAAGCTCGCTGCCGGTGTTCATGGGCTTGCCGCTGAGCTTTGCGTTCTTTTCCAGAGTCAGCCCGCCATAAAATGTGCCGCCGGAGACGTGGCACTCCGTGGTGACAGGGCCGTAGAACGTGCCGCCGGAGAGGTTGCTGCAGAATTTCCAATAGTTATACTTGGATACGTCGGCCATGTCGTCACGAGGATCCAGCACGGTGACGCTGCCATGGAAAATACCGCCCCTTATGTCGCCCTCGCAGGAGACATCGCCGGTAAAGACCGTGGTGGGCTTCCCGTCCGTGTGGTCGATGGCGTTGGTGGCCTTTACGGAGTCTAAGTAGTTATTTTTTGTGCCAATCTTGTTCGTTCCCACATACACCGTGCCCTCCACCCGGCCGCCGTTGGCATAGAGGAAGCAGCCGGGATAGTTGACGGTATAGGTCGAGTCAAGATCCATATAGATCGCGGCGCCGTATTCGATGGCGCCTGCCTCGGTATCGTCCTTTTCGGTGGCCGTGCAGCCCGTGATGCGGGCATTCTCCCCCAGCTCCAGCTCAGCAAAGGCGATCAGGGCCACGCCGCCGCCGCGTTTCGCCTCGCAGCCGGAGATCACAGCGTCCAGAACAGACACCGGGCCGTTTGTGTGGCCGCTGACAGACAGGCCGCCGCCGTTGTTGGTGGCCTTGCAGTTCTCGATGCGGCCGCCGGTGATCTGGACGGTACACCCGGATGTCAAGATGCCGCCGCCGTCCATGGCGGAGCAGCCGCTGATGACGCCGCCGGACATGGTGACGGAGCCGGCCTTGGCATAGATCGCGCCGCCGCTGGCACTGTAATCGGCTGAGACAGCGCAGTTCCGGATGGCGCCGCCGGTCATGGTGACGGAGCCGCCCTCGGCATAGATGCCGCCGCCGAACGCTTGATTCGCTCCGCTCTGGACGCCGCAGGCATAGATGGTGCCGCCCGCCAGCACGAAGGATGCACCCGTCTCCACATACACGCCGCCGCCATAGTAATTGTAGGACTGTCCCGCGCCATTGTCATACTTAAACCCCTTGCCGCCGGTGATGAGGCCGCCTGCGGGAAGGGATGCGTCGCTGTGGGTCGCCGTGGGGGCGCTGTCGGTCAGGGTCAGGGTGCTGCCGCTGGTGACGCGGAAGATGCTGTCCGGCTCCGCTTCTTCGGCATAGCGCAGGATGTGGCCGTTCAGGTCCACGGTGGCCTCGCCCGTGACCCGCAGTGTGCCGGAGATGGTCACGTCCTCCGCCAGCGTATACACGCCGCCGCCCAGACCTTTGGCGACATAGTCGTCGATGTTGTCCGCTTTCAGCTTTGTTCCGGCGGTTCCGGCAAGCGCCCGCGCTGATACGCTGGTGTCCTCGCCCACGGTGTAGGCCGAGTCCTCCGCCAGTGCCTGCACCGGCAGCAGCGTCAACACCATGCAGCACATGAGCAGGATACTAAGTATTCGTTTCTTCATGTTATTACCTCCGTTTCGCCGTCCTTCGACAGCTTAAAATCGTATTTCATCTCCAGCATGGCGAATAGCTTATACATGACCTTGGTGGCAATTGCCCTGATATCCAGTGATTGGATAAAGGCAAGCACCCTTGCCTGTTCCTCCTCCGGCACCTGATACACCCGCATGGTCGCCGTCAAAAAGCGGCTGAGCTTGCGTTCCAGCGGGAAATGGATGTCGCATTTCCGTGCCATATAATTGCGCATCAGCCCCGCCGTGCCGATTTCCATCTCATAAAAATCGCTGTCGCTGTAATCCGGGAAATTCCCGCCGAAGATCTGCTTCAGCTCCGCCGTGGTATGCAGGTAGATATACTCCGATGTTTCAGGCAGGGAGTAGGCTTCGATGTAGATTTCCCGCAGGTTCTCGTTCAACTCGGTCAGAGTGAGCTGTATCGCCGTTTCCACCGCATAGGCGTAAACCGGCGGCAGCTTGCTGTCCGCAATGCTTCTCGCCACGCCGAACTGCCCGCCGAACATCGTTTCGGTCAGCTCCAGCAAAATTCTGTCCTTGGTGGGAAACAGATTCAAATAGCTCCCCCTTGCCACGCCTGCTTCGTCAACGATCTGACTGACAGAAGTGCTTTTATACCCCTGCTCCAGAAAAAGACGGACGCACACGGTCAGTATTTTCCTTTTTGTTTCACTGCTGTCTCTCCGCAAAAATAGCACCTCTTCCCAAACGTTTTAGTACACATACCAATAGTATATTATATCATGCACAAAAAGGCAAGCGGTATTTGAAGCTCACCACCGCAAATTGTGATCTTCCCGCAAACGCCGGCTGCTTCTATTACCCGCAAAGCGTATGACCTCTTGCATATGCCGGGAGCCTTTTTGCTTCTGCGCCGATGTGTGATGCCGATGTATGATATGGCAAGATGGCTTTCGCAAACGCAAAAGCCATCTTGCCATATGTTCCATATGTTTACATGTTCACCAAGCGCAGGTCATGTTATGGTCAGATTATTTTCTGCGCTTCTAAATATTACTCTGCCCTGCAAGTACGCCTGCGCCGCATACCTTCAGCTTTCGCATCAATCATCTATCTCTGTCTCGTGCTTGAGGATCGCGCCGGTGGCGGCGTTGATCTCGTAGCTGTACTCCATGCCGCTGGATTTGAACTCGACCTCATAGACGAGCGTGCCGTCCTCGTCGTCCAGTTCGATCTCCATGTCATACGCTTCATTTTCACTCACGCCCGCGTGGTTCAGGGCGATGGACTTCGCCTTGGCATGGCCGATATCCGCGCCGCCGGACGGTGCAGTGGGCTTTGCCGTCTCATCCCCTGCGGGAGCTGTGGCCAGCAAGTCCTTCTGCCCGCTGAGCACTTTCCCCGTGTAGGCGTCCACCAGGTACTCAAACTCACCCCATGCCGTATGCAGCTTCACCTCGTAGTGCGCGGGGGATTCGTCCAGTTCGGAATCGACCTCCGCCGTGACGGAGTCTGACGCCGTTGTCCCGGCATACTGCTCCGCAGCGTAAGCGGCGGCATCCCTGCCGATGGGCATGGCGGGCGCGCCCGCTTCCGCAAGGTCCTTCAGCTCCTCCACCGAGAGCTTCGCCAGCGCATCAAACTTCAGCGACGGGTTGATGGCGAGGACGCGGTTCACCAGCGCCGCCTTGCCGGTGGAAATGTTGTTTTCCCGAGCCTGCTGCTCCCGCGTCGCGTCCTGCGTCAGCGTCTGCGTCAGGACGGCGGCCTTCGCTTCGCTGGTCTGCAGCACGCCGTCCACGGCGCTGGTCAACTCACGCTGGAGCTTTTCCGCACGGGCTGCATCCTTGTCCTCCACCGAGATCATGATGGCGGAGGAAATACTGTCGAGATAGCCGTTTCGCACGAGGCTGCCCACGATGGCATTCACCGCCACATCCAGCTTCGCGCCCTTGAGGTCAGCCCCATTACTCATATCCGCCAGGATGGCTTTTGCATCCTCGTTGAGCGGCACGCAGGCCAGTACCTTTTCGTTCCTGCTGACCTTCAGTTCAATGCTGGGGTTCACATCCAGCGACACCACGGACGCCACCGCATGCGCCTGCTGATAGAACACGCCTCCGCCGCACAGCAGCATCACCGCAAGGCAGGCAGCTACCAGCGTTGTCCATTTTCGATTTACCGTTTTCTTTGTTGTCATGGGAATTACCGTTCCTTTCCGCGCTTCACAGCGGGAGAGAACGCCGCTCACATCGTCCGGCGCAGTCTTTTCAAGCGCCGCAGCCAGCCTCTGCTCCATTTTTTTATTGGTCATCGGGCGTCATCTCCTTCCAGACAGCTGCGCATCTTTTTCAATGCTCTGTGATATTTCGACAGGACGGTGGGAAGCGGCAGCTCCAGCAGCGCCGCGATCTCCCGGTGCTTCATGCCCGTGACCGCGTGGAGCAGCACAATGCGTCGCTCCTCCTCGCCAAGCACAGCCAACGCACCTTGCAGCAGTGCGCGCTCATCGGCGTCCAGTCCGCACTCCCGCGCGGGAATGGCGTCCCATTCCTCCTCGCTGAGGGCGGCATGGCGTTCCTCACGCCGCAGACGCATCAGGCACAGGCTGCGGCACACGGTCAGCAGCCAGCCCATGGGTGAGCCGGTGGGGCGGTACTGCGCCGCGCAGTCCCACACCTGCACATAGACGTCCTG
>CEAB01004124.1_pt1 | contig 27287 bp, 31 predicted proteins | sample 557651 | NCBI WGS metagenome assembly CEAB01 (sample SAMEA3182046, study PRJEB8094) | gut metagenome | biome: human; feature: gut; material: Stool; isolation source: human stools | place: Canada | collected 2011-11-15
GATGATCTGCTCCTGCCAGTCGATAAGCTCGAATGGCTTTCTCGCCCAGGTGCCTTTGGTGTGGCACAGGCTTTCGATGAACATGACGGCGTAATCCGCAGCATCCGTATCATAGTGGGAGGTTTTCTCCATGAACCTTGTCGGCTTGTAGTTTTTCAGTTTTCTCGTAATATTCACCTCCAAGGCATAAAAAATAGTCGCCATCCGAATTGGATGCGACCTTCTGCATAACGAGCAGCAGCCCCCCACGGAGCCGTTGCTTTGAAGTTTGATTGTTTACCAGTTCTCGCTGTGGAGCAGAAGCTCCAGCGCAAACTGTGTGTTTTCATCGGCGGGTTCGACATCCCAGCCTCTGTCGTAGTTGCAGACGACCTTACCGTCCCGCTTGAGCATCAGTTTGGAAATGCGTCCGCCCTCGATGCCCCATTGGGAACCTTCCTCGTACTGCTTCATCCAGTAGTGAAAAATCTCGCCGTTAACCTTGATGCTGCTTTCTTTCCACATAACTGTGTACCTCCGTTTGTTTTGTTGTGAGTGTATATTACCTCTGAAGTGCGGATATATCCAGTCGTTTCGGAGGCATATAGTACACGATCATTCGGAGGAAAAACTGTGTATTTTACAGCGTTATTCCGGCTGGCGGCAACGGTGGATGGAGGCGATGATCTGCTCCTGCTCCTCTGGCTTTACGCCGATGGAATCGAGTGCTTCCCGTGTGCCGCAGTCCGGGCAGATGAGCGTTTCGTTGTCGAGCCTCGAAAGAGCCGGACGCTCTCGGTAGGCTTGCCCGCACCTGGGGCAGACCGAAATTCGGATGATGTTATTATCCTTCATGGTGTTCCTCCCCGCATTTGAGATAAGCGTCTATCAGCACCAGCCGATCAAAACTGAAATCGTCGTAGCCCTGGATGCAGGTCTGCATATAAGAAACGGACGGAATGCCGATGGGTCTGTCCTCATGCATGATGTACACGAATACCCGGCGCTTGCAAATTTTGCCCGTGCGGATGCCTTTTATCGGCAGGGTCAACTCCTTCTTGTAATAGAAGTTTGGGAAGCCCTCGTAACGGTCCAGGGCTTTTTCGTCGTTTTCTGCGACTTCCCAGACCGCAACGGGAACCATGCTGCCGGGCTTCTTTTCCACCGTGAGGTAGGAACCTGTCTTGCTGCCCTTGAAAAGCAGCTCGTAGTCGTTCAGGACAGATGTTCCGATGATTCGTGCCGTGGGGCAGCGCATCCGCATCTGGCGGACATTGAGGTTGCTTCCGTAGGCGATGTAGTAGCGTTTTTCCATAATTAAAGCTCCTTTCTGAAGTGCCTTCTACCACCGAAAGCCCGCCATCAGCGGGTTCGGGGGCCTCTGGGCGGCGTCCTTCAAGCGGCGGCTCTGCCGTTGCGGAAGGCTGCGTCCACGTCAAGGCGCTTCGTAAGGAGCTCTCTTGCGGTCTTGAACTCGTCGCCAATAAAGCCGAGGCGAAGGAGCCAAGTGCGCATTGCGTATTTGGGGTTCTCGTTCTGCTGGGGCTTGGGGCTTGCGGTTCTGACCGTCTTTGCCATCTGGCTGAGTGCAAGGCACAGCTGAATGTAACTCTTGAGCTGGCCAGCGTGGAGTCCGTTCTGCTTGCCGTCTGCCGGAGCATCGAACTGGAAGAGCCGGAACTCGACCGTTCCCTTGGTGAAGGTGGCGTGGAGGTTCAGCATATGGTAGCGACTGTCGTTGTAGTGCTGGCTTCTGCCGTAGTCGGCGTTCTGGCTGCCGTACCAAATATCAGCCAAGGCTGCCATGGTGGTGGGTTTTCTGTTGTTTAGCCGTTCCAGGAATCTGGGGTCAACCGTGCGGCAGTAGCGGCTGATGCGGTCTCTGTCGAGGTTCAGTGCGCTTGCCAGGAGGTCTTCGTGGCTTGCCATGATGTTTGCGAGGTTTCGGAGCGTTTGGGGCGTGTGCCCCTTGGCACCGATGTGGATGTGAACACCGCAGCCTCTGGTGGCATCGCTTTTTGCTCCGGCTTTGCGGAGGCGGCGAACCAGCTCATGCAAGGTCTCCATGTCAACGTAGGTGAGGATCGGCGTGACCATCTCGCATTTCTCGCTGTCCGGGCCCGCGATGCTGACGTCCTTCTGGAATTTCCACTCGCGTCCGCTCTCATCCCAAGCCGACCAAGTGCAGTAGCCGTTGCGGCAAGCGGTGTTCTCGTACCGCCCGGTACCGAAGAAGGTGGCTGCCAGCCTTGCAGCCTTCTCTCTGGTGATGCTGTTCATTTCGACCTCGACCCCGATGGTCTGCTTCTTCATTTTGGCTACCTGGTTTTCTGTTCTCTGGCTCATGTTTGTGACCTCCGTTTTGGTTTGTTTTCCCTTTCGGTAGTCACATATTACCTCTGAAAGCACACTATATCCAGTTATATCTGAGCTATAAACTACACGATCTTGTGGTTCGGAAACTGTGTATATTACAGCAGTTTACGGCAAATATCCTCCCCGTAAGCCACGCTCAGACCGCAGCCGTTATCCCAGACAACCATGATGCTGCCGATGTCATCCACACCTCGCACGGTGCCTTTCGTGCCGACAGGCGGTGCCTGTGGGTCATCCATCTGAACAAGCTCCACACGGCTGCCGACCGGATATTCCTTTCGGATACGTTCGACAGTCTCTTTACTCGGAAATCTCATGCTGCGCACCTCCGTTTCTGAAAGCCGAAGAGCCGGAGAGGTTCTTTAGCAGTATTTTTCGAGCAGCTTTGTATTCATCACCAATGAAACCCAGCCGAAGCAGGAAACAACGGAATGCGTACTTCTCATTTTCAATCGGTTTTTCGGAAGAATTGACACGGCTTTGATTTCGTGCCATTTCGCACAGCTTGCAGATAAAGGTGTCATAGGCTTTCATCTCGTCCGGGGTTGGAGTCGCCGGGAACCAAGGGAAGGATACCTTCGTGTCCGTGATTTCCAGTGGCAGGTCAGCGACTCCGAGGGCTTTCTTGATAAGACCACCCTTGGCGGCAATGAGTGCCTTGAGGTTTTCCAGATTGCTGTCGGTGAACAGGCTCCTCGGCATGGAAATGCAGACGGCGCAAGGCTCTTCCACGTCATCAGTGTGGCTCTGGTCGATGTCAAAGCCCTCATCGTAGATGTGCTGAAGAAGTCGCTCGATGACCTCGCTGTCGGCACGGTCATCAAAGGAAAGGCTGCCGTTTCGGTCGATGGTGAAGTAATCCACCTCATAGTTGAATGTGGGTGCGCCACAGTACTTTGCGGGGACACCGAGCCAGTCGGAGATGGTCTGCACCAGCCGCTTGCGCTCTGCGCCCTGTGCATGGATTGTAATCGTCATGTTCGTGACCTCCTTGTTTTATGGTAGTCACATATTACCGTCAGGCTGGGCACTTATCCAGCTATATCTGCACATTTCCGGTGTAGATTATATCGGCGCATTATCGCCGCCGGACTGTGCATACCACACAATTCCGCAGAGCACGAACCATACGCACGGCAGTGCCACACCGTTGCCCCACATCTTATACTCCGCACTGTCCGAGTATGGATTTTTCAGCCACTTGGCGATCTGCTTGTCGGACTTTATCTTGCAGCCGGTCACTTCAGAGTAGGTCTTGAACGCCTTGTGCCAGAAGTACATTTCCTCATCGGTCGGCTTTTCCGTACCGAGATCGGCGCACCAGTTGTCCGGGAAGCCTTGAAGTCTGGCGCACTCAGTGGGCGTCAGCCGTCTGACGGTGTATCCGTTTTGGATAGCACCCGGCCCTTTTGCCACCAGCGTTGGCTGAAGCTCCTTTTCAAAGGTCGGAGCGAACTTGGCGTTCTGCCCTTGGTTGAAGGTATCTCTGCCGATGCCGTAGCAGACGGCGGTCGGGTCTTTGTAGTCACGGGCAAGGACGGTAGGAGCCTTATCTTCGGAAACCTGGGCAAAGCTGCCGGTTGTCATGGTATAGACAGCGTGGCGGTCGATTGTATTTAGGGTGAAGCTGACATCTTCGTTGATGCCGTCACCCTGAGGACCATTTTTGTTCTCACGACCGATCATGGAGCCTTGCAGCACAAAGGTCTGCTGTTTCGTCCCTGCGTTGGCGCACACCACAGCGGAGCGGTCGCCCAGGTCACGCACTTCATCACGCTGATTCTGCGTGAAAGCGACCACGGCAATGCCGCCCTGATTGCAGGAGGGGTTGCCACCGTTGCCGTCAAGCGTCCGTGCGGTTTCCGCTTCGTAGATCCCGCTGTGGGGATTATCCGACTTCATGGCATTGGAATCCTTGGAGCAGATGCCGAAGGGCTGAAGGACGCAGGTGAAGTTGTCCTTGTCCGGCATACGCTGATTTCCTCCGGCATTCTGCTTGGTGAGGGTCGGAGAAACCTGTCCGCCGTCCCAGCCGCAAGGCTCGAACAGTGTCTGGTCGTTGTTGCAGGACAAGGTGGCGGATTTGTTCTCTTGGATGAGAGGTCCCTTGCCGCCGCCTTCGCAGCCGGAGCGGATCTTCATCACAAGCGGTACATTGTTGCCGCCTGTACCCATGCGTGAGGTCAGCGTCTGCACATTCCCGTCCTCGGAAAGTTTGACTCTGCTGTCGGTCGGATGGTTTTCCAGTGCCACCGCCGCAGGAACGACCCCAGCACGGAGCGTGGGAGAGCATTCTTCCTCATAGCCGATGGTGCGGCTCTTTGCGGAATGCTCGGTGCAAAATCCTGCCGACTCCATCACGCAGGGCGGATGCCCGTGATTTTCTGCTCGGAGCGTTGCCGCAACATCCTCGGAAACTTCCATGCGGTTGCCGCCCTGGTCATTCAAAACAATACCATTCCGACCGGTACTCATTCCGCAGTTCACGCCGAGGGTGGCGGAAGTGTCGTCCGTCAGACTGCCGTTGTATCCATCGAAGCCTGTCGCTCCAGCGCAAGGCGTAAAACTTCCGGCAGCTCTTTGCCACGAGCGGAAGCCCTCCGCAGAATACCCAGACAGGCCTTCTGACTCAAATAATATTTTTCCGGCACTTCCGCCTGCAAGATCTGCGACAAGGTAGATGCGGCGTCTTCGCTGGGGAACTCCCCAGTATTGTGCGTCAAGAGTTCGGTACGCAACGCTCCATCCATCTCCCATGTATAGGTCGGCGTAGGGCCATCGTGCCTTTTCAGGCATAGGCACCTCGGCATTCGGCTCGGCGATGCCGATGACCGCTTCGAGGACGGCTTTGAAGTCCTCGCCCTTGTTCGAGGAGAAGGCACCGGGGACGTTCTCCCATACGATGTATCTTGGATATCTGCCACCTGTGGCACACCTCATTTCTTTGATAATGCGGACGGCTTCATAAAAAAGACTGGAACGCTTTCCGTCCAAGCCGTCTCTTCGGCCTGCCACGCTCATGTCCTGGCACGGTGAGCCGAAGGTGATGATGTCCACGGGTTCAATTTTGCCGCCGTCCATAGCGGAGATGTTCCCGTAGTGCTTCATAAAAGGCAGACGCTTGGTGGTCACCCGAATGGGAAACGGCTCGATCTCCGAAGCCCACACGGGAGTGATACCGGCAAGCAGCCCACCCAAGGGAAAACCCCCGGAGCCGTCAAACAGGCTTCCGAGGGTCAAAGTCTTATTCGTCATGGGGCACTACCTCGCTATACTTGTATTCCTTGCCGTCACGCAAAACGCTGACCTTTTCATCCGAGCCGACCTGCTCGATGTACCGTTTTACGATGACGTCGCAGAACTTCTCATCCAGTTCGATGGTACAGCAGATGCGGTCGGTCTGCTCACAGGCAATGAGCGTAGAACCGGAGCCGCCGAAGGGGTCGAGCACCACGGAGTTTGCCATAGAGCTGTTCTGAATGGGATAAGCCAAAAGCGGGATGGGCTTCATGGTGGGATGGTCGCCGTTTTTCTTGGGCTTGTCGAACTCCCAGATGGTGGACTCTTTGCGCCCAGTGTACCACTGGTGTTTGCCTTTCTTCTTCCAGCCGTAAAGGCACGGCTCGTGCTGCCACTGGTACGGAGAGCGTCCCAGCACCAGGGACTGTTTTTTCCAGATACAGCAGCCGGAGAGATAGAACCCGGCAGCGTCAAACGCCTTTCGGAAGTTCAGCCCCTCGGTGTCGGCGTGGAACACATAGATGGAGGCATCGTCCGCCATGACCTTCTCCATATTGGAAAAGGCATCGAAGAGGAAGTCGAAAAACTTCTCCGATGCCATGTTGTCGTTTTTGATTTTTCCGGCGCCGCCCTCATAGTTCACATTGTAGGGCGGGTCGGTGATGACGAGGTTCGTCTTGCGGCCGTCCATGAGGGCGGCGTAGGTTTCCTCTTTTGTGCTGTCACCACAGATGAGTCTGTGCCGCCCCAGCGTCCAGATGTCGCCGGACTTCGTGAAGGTCGGCTTTTGCAGCTCGGCATCCACATCAAAATTATCCTCTTCAGCTTCAATGCCATCGTCAAAGAGCTTCGACAGCTCCTTTTCGTCAAAGCCGGTGAGAAGCGGGTCAAAATCTGCCGCCTGCAAAGACTCGATCTCCACACGCAGAAGTTCTTCATCCCAGCCTGCGTCCATTGCCATGCGGTTGTCGGCAATGATGTAGGCCTTCTTCTGGGCTTCCGTAAGGTGGTCGGCGAAAACACACGGCACCTCAGAGATGCCTTCCTCCTTGGCGGCAAGAATACGACCGTGACCGGCAATAACGCCATAGTCACGGTCAATGATAACGGGATTGATGAAGCCGAACTCACGCAGCGAGGAGCGGAGTTTGTTGATCTGCTCCGGTGAGTGGGTTCGGGCATTGTTCACATAGGGAACGAGTTTCACAATGGGGACGAGTTTCATTTCGGTGGTCGTTTTCATCAGATCAGCCCCCATTCCGCAAACTTCTCAAAGCCGCCAAGGTCGGAGATGTATTTTCGAGCAATCTCGACAATTTCCTCATACGGTCTGCCGTCCACGGTATCGTCCACGGTATCGTCCCCGATGGCGCAGCAGAGCGTCACGGGCTTGCGGGTTTCCTGCGCTTTGAGAAAGGCATAGATATTGACGGACACATCTGCCTTGGACAGATCTTTGCCGTGCAGACCGCCGCCGGTCACCGAGTCAGCCATATCCGAGCCGAGCTTGCGGTTGGTGGCGCCGGTGTCCACATCGGTGCCACCCGTCCAGTCGCCGAGCGGGTTGATTTCCGCATTGGGATACAGCTTTCGGAGCGCATCCGAAGGCGCATTGCTCTGACAGAGAATGAGCCGGTTGCCGTCCAGAATGTACTTCCCATCATAGGGATACACGGCGAAAATGTCCCGTGCGATCTTCGAGAGCTTTTTCTGCTCCATGGTTACGGGCATTCCCTTGAAGATGCCGTTATCGCCGCAGCGGACACCGTCTGCCTGGTTGTCGGCGAGGTGACCGTCCTGCGGCACTTCCACATAGTCCACAGCGAGGTTTCCAGCAATGCGGTGAACGGCGGCGGTGATTTCCTCTATCGGAATACTCACCGAAGCCTCCGCAATGATGTGGCACACGCCGTGGCCGATGAGGACTTCAACAGCGATGCGGGGATTTTCTGCTTTCTTGTATGCCAGGTCGACAAGCGCACCGGCAATTCTGTCTGCCACCTTGTCCGGGTGGCACGGATTTACTTTTTCAAACATGGTGTTACCCCTTTCTCGCACGGAGCAGACGCTCCATAAGGTCGTCCTGCGGCGTAGACTCGCCGTATTCCGTGCTGCAGTTTTCTTTCACGATCTGGAAGATCTCGTTCCAGAGCCGAACCGCCTGGTTCATGTAATTGATGCCGATATTGATAAACGGGGACGGGATCGGCTTTCCCGTGGTGGGGTGCTTGGAGAGGAAACCCATGCGGTTGGTCATTTCCTCGCACTGCACCCAACGAGCGGAACACATGGCGTATCGCTCCAAGAGTTGCGGCGACACCTTTGCGGCGCAGCCGATGTCTTTGAGCCACTGCCAGGTTTCCGTGTAGATCTCCTGCGCCTGCAGGACGCTGCCGTCACGCTGCTCGGCGGAAAGAAAATCATGGGGCTTCGGCATAGCAACACCCTCGACTTCGGGAATATCCAGCACTTCAAGTTTTCTGCCGCCGGGATTACCGTTTTCGGCTTTGTCCTTGACTGCGGATTTCTTCCTTCCCGCACCGGGTCTTGCGCCGCCGCGCCCGCCTGTGTTATTCGATTTTGTGGGCATCCGAGTTCACCTCCCTTAATTACCCTTTTGATTTCGCCTTTTTCGCACACGTGACCCCGGGCCGTTGCCCGACCGAAAAGGTCCCGGAGATTTTCATCCCCCTACCGGTCGCCGAGACCGTGGTGGATCTTGGTGTGGCAGGACTGACAGAGGCTCATCAGGTTGTCCCTTGCGTGAGTGCCGCCTTTGGAAACGGGCAGGATGTGGTGAACTTCCTGTACCGGAGTCAGCCGACCTTCCTTGAGACACATCTCACAGAGAGGATGCTCCGCCGCATAGCGGTCACGGATGCGTTTCCATGCTCTGCCGTACTTGCGGTTAACATCGGAGCTGCGCTCGTATTTGTCGTACTTGCGGCGTTCCTCCACACGGTGCTGTTCACAAAACTGTCCTTCACAGAGGTTGGGGCAGCCGGGATGAGAGCAGGGTCTGAGTGGTCGCTTTGGCATTCGTTCACCTCCTTCGGACATAAGAAAAGCCCTCGAAGGATTGTTCCCTCGAAGGCTCGTCTTTATATTCTTTGCTGATTATATCATACCATAATGTGGCGGTGGACATCTACGGACAAAGCAGGACATTTCGGGCGCATTTATATGACGATGGGGTTTTCGGGGACTTTTACCTTGAGGAGAGCCTCACCGTGCCAGCGGCGAATGGTTCTCGCATCGGCATTCAGTTCGTTTCCTATCTGCTCCCATGTGCAGTTGTGGATGTAACGGTAACGGAGAACGAGCCGCTCATCCGTATTCTGCACAGCTTCAATGACCGTTCGTATCTGCTTTTTCAGACAGACAAGGGTGTCGATTTCCTTGTTGATGGTATCCTCCAAGTCCATGATTTTCTCAAGGCTCCGTACAAAGGGGGCTTCCGTACTGCGGGAAGTCTGCACCTTTTCGCCCCAAGACGGAGAGGATATGCTGCTTGCCATTTCACGAAGCATGGTGACTTCTTCGATATTGGAGTTTATACGCTGATCGAGGCGGTAAGCCTGACTCAAGTATTCCTTTGCTGTCATGCCGCCACCTCCGTTTGCAGTTTTCGCATCAGAAGTTCTCCGTCAACCGAAGTCAATGTGCTGTACCACGAGGAACGGAAGAAACTCTCACAATCATTCCTCATTTGCCTTGCTTCGGCATCCCTCGGATATTTCTTCAGCTTTTTCAGGGCTTTCATATAGTCCTTCGACGCTTGGATCACTATGGCATTCGCCAGTTCTTCAAAAGGGTTCATATTCTGTACCTCCGAATTTTTTATATTTCTCGGATCGGCACGGATTTTCATAGATTGTCACAGATTGGCTTTGACCGCCGCTATCAATGCGGACTGCGTCTTGTCCTTCCGCTGAAGGGCTTTCAGAATGTCCTCGTCAATGGTACCGGCGGTGATGATATGCATGACCACCACGGTGTCGGAAATCTGACCTTGCCGCCACAGCCTTGCGTTTGTCTGACTGTAAAGCTCAAGGCTCCAGGTCATGCCGAACCACACGATGGTGCTGCCGCCGCTTTGAAGATTCAGCCCGTGTCCTGCAGATGCCGGATGAATAAGGGCAACGGGAAGCTCGCCGCTGTTCCATCTGCGGATACTTTCGGAACTGTCCATCCTCGAAAACGGGATATGCAGTTCGTGCAGCCGTTTTTCGATGCGGTCACAGTCGGACTGATACCAGTACGCCACCAGAAGAGGTTTTCCGTTGGCGGCTTCGATGATGTCCTCCAAAGCGTCCAGTTTGCGGTCGTGGATGAGATGGCACTCGCCGAACTCGTCATAAATCGCACCGTTTGCCATCTGTGTCAGCTTTCCGCAGAGGACGGCGGCATTAGCGGCAGTGATTTCCTTGTCCTTGCCGAGCTTCATCACATACTCGGATTTGAAATCCTCATAGGTCCGGGTTTCCGCATTGCTCATAACGGCGGGATACGCTGTGCTGACCAGTTCTGGCATTTTGAGATGGTCGGTGGACTTCATCGAAATGGTGATGTCGGAGATCGCATCATATATGGCTTGTTCGGCGAACGGCAGCGGCTTATAGGAATACACGATCTGACCGTTGCGCTTGTCCGGGGTGAAGTAGTTGAGACGATAGTTTGAGATGAACCGTCCGAGGCGTTTGCCCATATCAAGCACCCGGAACTCTGCCCACAAGTCCATCAGACCGTTTCCGGCGGGAGTGCCGGTCAGACCCACGATGCGTTTTACAAGAGGTCTGACTTTCAGCAGGCTCTTGAACCGCTTTGCCTTGCCGTTCTTGAAGGAGGAAAGCTCATCAATCACCACCATATCGAAGTCGAACGGGATGCCGCTTTCCTCGATGAGCCATGAGACATTCTCACGGTTGATTATGTAGATGTGGGCTTTCTTTCGGAGAGCCGCTTTGCGTTCAGCCTCGGTGCCGACAGCCACGGAGCAGATGAGGTGCCGGAGATGATCCCACTTATCGACCTCGGCAGTCCATGTATCCCGTGCCACACGCAGCGGAGCGATAACGAGAACCTTCCGTACATCGAAGCTGTCGAAAAGGAGGTCGTTGATGGCGGTCAGCGTGATGCTTGTCTTACCCAAGCCCATATCCAGCAGGACGGCGGCGATGGGGTTTTCCTTGATGAAGTTGATGGCATATTTCTGATAGTCATGCGGTTCGTATATCATCGAGAATCCCTCCGATCTGGTTCATATCGTTAAGGAGATACACCTTGAAACCGAGATGCTGAAGCAAGCCATGCCTTGATACCTGCAACGGACGGGGCTTTTTGCCCGGAGCCTTTACTTCCACAAATGCAAACTTCCCATAAGGAAGAAGCACGATGCGGTCGGGCATTCCGTCAAAACCTGGGCTGACGAACTTGGGCGCGATACCTCCCATATTTTTCACGGCTTTGACGAGACCCTGTTCTATTTGTTTTTCGCTTTTCATATTTGTCCTTTCTGGAACAACGGAACGAATGGAACAACCATTTCCTTATGTTCCTATACGTGCGTATATGCAGGTCTTTATCTCTTTATCGCCGAACAAATATAAGGGGAAAAGTTGTTCCTGTTCCGCATCTTGTTCCGCAGTTAGCCTTTTTCGTAAATTCGCTGCTTACCGTAGAGGGGCAGTCGTTTGGCGGCGGCACCGCGTTTCCAACCGGGAATCTGCGTCATAAGGGCAGCGATGGCATAACTGTCGGCAGACCTCAGTTCGGAGAGGTTCTTGCCGAAGCACTCGCACCATATTTCCGCATTGGATACGGTCGTGCGTTCCGTGGTGCCTTTGACAGCGGTCGGATCGCCGGAGAGGAAACTGCGACGGGCATACACATCCATATCGTCCCATCCTTCGGGAAGGAGGGTGTTCAGATACTCCTCGACCATGCCGACACGTTCGTCCACCTCCATAGCGTTCCGCTGCACCTTCTCGGACTCGGCGAGGATATCGCCTTCGAGATACAGCTTTTCGCCGGACTCCCAGATAGCCTTCGCCTCTGACCAGAACTGATCGCGGTCTGCCTGGGTGAAGTGCCAGCTCTGCTTCTGTGTTTTCTGATGCGCTTTGATGATCCAGAAACGGCGGTTGCCCGTGATGTCACGGAGGTAGCCCCGTTCACCGTTGACCGTGCCGATGATGATGCACTGGCGGGGGTGGCTTTCGACCACTCTGCCATAGCTCGGACGGTATTTGTCATCAGAGGTGGAGAGGAAGGATTTCACCTTTTCAATGTCGGCTTTTTTCATTCCGGCAAGCTCTCCGATCTCGACCACCCAGAAGCCTTGCAGTTTTTCCGCTCCGGCTTTATCGTCCATATCGGTCAGCGAGAGGGATTCGGAGTAGTATTCAGGCGTGACGAGGTCTTTTACGATGGAGCTTTTGCCGATGCCCTGTTCGCCGTCAAGGACGGGAACGCAGTCGAACTTGATGCCGGGACACAGTACCCTCGCAACAGCGGCGGCGAAGGTTTTTCTCGTGACGGTACGGACATACTCCGTATCGTCAGCCTGCAGATATTTGATGAACAGTTCCTCGACACGCTTCACGCCGTCCCACTTGGGGAGTCCGTTGAGGTAATCCCTCACAGGATGGAAATGACGGTCATCTGCCACCTTGGTAAAGGAGACGTCGTAGTTTCGTGTGGTGAACTCGCCGTAACGGATATCCACAAGCGATTTAAGCTGGGCAGAGTCGGCATCCCTCCAGAAAGAGTTTCCCTCGGGACGGTCCCACGGCATTTCACCTGTAACTTGGATGCGATTCGCCATATCGTTGAAAGCGAAGCCTTGCAAGTCGGGATCGTTTTCAAGGATGAGGTTCAAGTTCCACACGCTGTTTTCCAATGCCCCGGAGCGGGGTACGAAGTGAAGCCGCTTATGCCAGTCGGCATCATCGGAGAAATCCTCTCCGGCTTGAGCGATACGCTCGGCAGCAAGATTCTCTTTGACCGTATCGTCCGAGAGAGCAAGTTCGGTCATCTGCTTGAAGGACTTCTTCTCGTCATCATCGCCGAAGCGGTGGATGCGGACGAGGTCAAAAGCGTTCAGCAGTTTGCCGCAGGCGGGGTCCGTGGCGTGGTGGCTGTATGCGAACTTGTCATCATAGACCACGACACCGGCAGATGAATCGGCGGGGATATAGTCGTAACGCCCCTCCATTGCGGAAGGCTCATATACATCGGCGAGGTAGGTTTCAATCACGGCGGCGATACCGTAGGCACGGCAGAATGCGCCCACCACACCGGGCTTGGCGAGAGGGTCTTCCTGCTTTTTGCCGCTTGCCTCACGGACGGCGCTTTCACGGGAGGAGGTCGGAAGCAGGGAGCAGTCCTTCCAGTTCGGATGCGCCGTGAGATATACATCGGGATCGAGCCATTCGCCCTCGGTGGTCTTGCTGATGAATTCACCGTTTGCCGGAGTTGTCGGCCAATACATGAGCTGGATCGGCTTGTAGGAGCATTCGTCAAACTGGTCGATGCCCCAATCGGAAGCGAAGTATCTGGCGAGAGCCACATACTCGTCCGGGGTTATGTCTCTCGTCAGCGGCACGATGATGCGGCAGCGAGGCTGTTCGGGTGTATGTCCGTGGGTGGTATAGAGACAGGATGAGTACCGGCACTCCGAGGCGAAACGGTCGATAAAACCAATCTCGGCATGGTCTGCGTCCATCGTGAGCATGGAGCGGCATACCACGGTCTCACGCTTGCGGCGGTTGCCTTTCAGATAACCGCCCACAAAGCCGCCTTTGTCCTTGGCACGGTCCCGGTCATCCTTTTTGAGCTTCGGATATTCCTCTACGGTTTCGGTCGTGCGGATAGTGTTTTTCAATCTTTCGCACAGGTCTTCCCATGCGGTGGTTTTGTTCGCCCAGGTCTTGGCATAGCAGCTATTGCCGTAAGCGACTGGCAGGTCACGCATTTTCGGTTACCTCCTTAAGGTCGGAATTAAAATATCGGATGGCATAGTTCTTACGCTTGGCTCGGTCAATTTCGGCAGCCATGCCGCTTGAAATCAGATCTCCGAAGACCCATAATTCGGCGCACTTGCTCATCAGCACATTTCCGAAGAACATGGCAAGCTCACGCTCTTTCGGATTGCTGTCATCCATGAACTGCGGAAACAGCAGATGCGGAGCGATGGGGAGATAGCCGCTGTCCACGGCGAATCTGCTGTATCTCTGTGCCGCCTTGACGTTTGTCTCCACATCTCCGGCATAGGGTGAGCAGATATACACAACAGGTCTGAATGCGAAGAACGCTTTTTCCTCTTTTATAATGTTTGTCACTGCCTCGTATGCGGTGGGGTCGTAATAGCCCTCCGCATTGAACTTGTTTATTCCCATAGGATTTACCTCAATCTTTCTTATAGAATTCCGTGATATACCCGTCTGCCCGGAGGAGCAGTCCATTTGCCCACGGCGGCGTTCTGCCCATCTGCTCACAGATGGCATCGAGGGATACACGAGGGTTGGCTTCAATTACGAGTTCATCGTGGATGTGCATTGTGATCGAGCAGCGGCGAAGGGTCTTCATGGCATAGCATAGAATGTCCCTCGCTGTTGCCTGAACGATATTCTCCACGAACTTGGGACCGTAGCTTTCGAGCCATTCCCATTTCTTCGTACCGCCGACACCTTCGTAGGTAATACAGGAGCCGCCGAATCTGTTCTCGCCGATTTTCGGTTTGACGTAATTGAGCATCCTGCCGGACGGAAGGAGTATGGAGAGCATTCCGCTGCGGCAGAGAAAGCGAATGCCGTGTGTTTCGGCGGTGGTCTTATCCCGGACGGCAGTCAGCACGGCATGGTCAACGTCCCACCAGAACTTGACGATGTTGGGGTTTGCCGCTCTCCATGCCTGAACGAGCGGCTGAAGCTCCTCTTCGGTCAAGCCCATCTCTAATGCTCCCATTGCCTTCAAAGCACCCACGGAGCCGCCGTAGCCGAGAGCCAGTTCAGCGATTTTGCCTTTCTGACGGAGGTGTCCGTTGACACCGTGCTTTTCAACCGGCACCCGAAACATCTGCGATGCCGAAGCACAGTAGATGTCCTTGCCTTCGGCGAAGACCTCCTGCCGCCACGACTCTCCGGCGAACCATGCGATGACCCTTGCTTCGATTGCGGAGAAGTCAGCCACATAGAACATCGCGCCCTCACGGGGAATGAAGGCGGTGCGGATGAGCTGTGACAGCGTGTCCGGCACATCCTCATACAGCATTTTCACGGCTTCATAATTGCCGCTGCGGACAAGCCCTCTCGCTTCGGCAAGGTCGGACAGATGGTTCTGGGGCAGATTTTGCATTTGAATGAGCCTGCCTGCCCATCTCCCGGTGCGGTTGGCACCGTAAAACTGAAACATACCTCTGGCTCTGCCGTCCGAACACACAGCGTTTTGCATTGCCTGATACTTTTTCACCGAGGACTTGGCAAGCTGCTGGCGGAGAACAAGGGCATCGGCGAGTTCCGGCGGTGCGGTCTTCAGCATTTCGTTGACGACCTTCTTGCCGAGACTATCGGTTTCCAGACCGTTGTCGGCAAGCCATGACCGCATCTGCGATACCGAGTTGGGATTCTCAAGCTCCGTGATGCGGCGCATATCCTCCATCAGTTCCTGCCTTGAGGCGGCATCCATACGGATGGCTGTATCTACAAGGGGGATGTCCAGCCGAACCCCGCGATCATTGATTTCTTGATCGAGGTGATATTCATCCCACACGAACTCTGGCACGGGGAACTTTGTGAGCTTCTGCTGTATGCCCATTTCAGTTTCAACATCTCGGCGGTTATAGGATTTGAAGAGTGACCACTTCTCCGGGGCATCTTCCGGGCGGTTGCGTGTTCTGCCGCCGTTGCTCTTGGTCGGAGCGCACGGGGAGCAGAAATACTTGATGAGTTCCTTTCCCTCGGTAAGCTTCTGTTTGTCGAGGTTCAGCACCGCACCAACACCCTGTAGTGAAAGCGGCAGTCCCATATATGCTGCCCACACCATCGTGCATCGCCATGAGGACGGGTCGAGGTATTTGCCCGTGGGCAGCCCGAGATGTCGAGAGAGACACACTCGTTCGAAATTGGCATTGAAGGCGAACTTCAGCACATTTTCATCGGTAAGCGAGGCGGCAATGTCTGCTGGTATTTTTTCACCGAGCGCCAGATCGACCACATGGACTTTGCCGCCGTCCACGGCATAGCCGAAAAGCAGAACCTCGAAGTCAGGGTCTTCCGTGTATTTGTAAACACCGCACTTGTTTAAGTCGGTGCCGCTGTATGTTTCGATATCAATACTTATGGTTTTCAAAAGTTGTCACCTCACGTAGCCGTAAAGGGCGGCAGGATCGCTCCCACCGCCCACGGCGGTTGATTACTTAAATTCCTTCATGCGCATCTCGTGGTATTCGAGGTCGCGTTTTTCGCGCTCTTCCTCACGCTTCGCCCTGCGGCGATTGTCGAAGATGTCAGCGATGGAGTGAATCAGAAAGGTCACTCCGAGAAGAGCGTAGATGGACAGGAGTCCGATGCAGAGGATGGTGGTAATCATTTCGCTCATGACTTAGCCCTCCTTACGCCAGAAAATCGTCATCGTCATCGGTGTCGAAGTCGGATTCAGCCGAAGCCTTACCGCCGAGGGGTTCACCGTCACGAATCTTCTGAAGGTTGTTCAGACCGCAGGCAATGCCGCGATTTCCGTTGCTGTTGAAAGCGTAGAAGTTGATGGAGGCTCTGCCGTACACGCCGGAATAGACCTCGCTGCGGACAAGGATGGGATTGCGGTCAGCGTCCACGATACCGGGAGCGGTCGTGGAGTTGGCATTTACGAAGTAGCACCCTGCGTAGGCGGGATCATCGGGGCGTTCGGTATCGCCGTCACGCAGAGGATTCTTGATAACGGAGAGAGCCGGGACGGACTTGCCGTTGCCCTTGAGCTTCGCCTCGCCCTCTTGATAGGCGGCTTCGATGGCAGCCTTGATCTTTTGGACGGTGACGTTATCGCTCTTGGGGATGATGAGGGAAACGCTGAACTTGGGCGCACCACCGTTGATGCTCTTGGCTTCCCAGACGTTTGCGTAAGACCAGCGAGTGTCCTTGCCGGTGATGACCTTCATGGGGTTGTTGACTTTGGTGTTGTTATTAGACATAATCGTTTACTCCTTTAATTTTCAAAATCTGATGCTGCTGTGTTCATTGCCGGACGCTTGTCGGACATCGGAACGAGCGTGGGCTTTCCCTGGGGCTTCGTGATGAAGCGACCGAGGATTTCGGCAAACTTGGCTTTGCCGAGTGTTTTCTGCATCTCGGTAATGCCGAGCAGTTTCTGTTCGTAGGGGTCGTGACCGGCGGCGATGACCGCTGCGGCTACGAGCCTTTCGTCTGTGTACTTGCGGTTGGATCGTCCCTCGACAACTTTCCATCCGTTCCACGCCTTACCGCTGATGGCGGCTTGCAGGGCGTATTCCTTGATGTCGTTTGCCCAGGACACGAGGCCATCGACCTTGGAGAGGACCTCTTCGACTTCCTCATCCGTGAGGAGCGGAGGTTCGGCGAAGTCATAGGCAGCAAGCGCGAGGTTCGCTCTGGCGCGTTCCCGGCAGTCCGCTTTCGCCTTGCAGAACTGACACCACTCGCCGCAATGGAACTCACCCTCGCCCTTGAAGGCAAGCTCGGCGGTCGGCTTTAGAACGGTCTCTGCCCATTTGAGAAGCTCGGCGGTCGAAACGGTGTAGGTGCTGACGTTGGAGCGGCGGGGCTGGTAGATAGTCATCGTGACCGTATCGATGTCGTAGAGAGCATCGAAGATCTCCAGAGCGCCGAGCGCATACAGCATCATCTGCGGGTTGTGGTCTGCGGAGACCTCCACGCCCTTGCCGTGCTTGTAGTCCACGATGTTGAGGGTGCCGTCAGCGATGAGGACGCAGTCCCCGGTGCCGAATCCGTTCTCGACATATTTGGAATAGTCGAGCCGCTGCTCGATCAGCACGATGGGGTCGGTCGTGACCTTCTTCGCTTCGGCGAGGAGTTCAAGCACATAGGCGGCATAACCGCTGGCGCATTCCTCCATCTCCTCGTTGTACCAGGAGAGGTTTTCGGTGGGGTCTTCGGACGGAATGCCCAGAGCCGTCTTGAGCTTGTGTTCGCACAGACTGTGGGCATCCGTTCCCTCGGCGGCGAAATCGCTGCCCTTGTCCTCATAGTTCTCGCCGAGCCTCGCGGACGGAGGGCAGTTCAGCCACCTGTGGGAGGAGGAAGCGGAAAGCAGAGCGTGATTACCCATTTTCGAGTCCCTCCGCATCCTTGATGAGAGCGGCGTACTCCGAAGGGTCGATGCCGGAGAGCGTTGCCGCGCCGTGCTGACGGAGCAGTTCCTTTACCTGGGCGGTGAAGCCACGGCTCGACATCTCTGCGAGGATCGCACGGACGTCTTCTTTGGTAGGAGCCGGATCGGTCGGTGTTGCCGGAGCTTCGGCGGTCTTGCCGCTGAACATCTCCGTGAGGGTATCAGCCGCATCGTTAATAGTGGTAGCCGCAGTTCGCAGGTCTCTGATCACGGCATCCAGTTCGCTCATTTTTGACATCTTTGTGCGCTCCTTCCTTGATTTGCTTTTCTCTCACCGCCTGGGTGACTTTCTTTGCCAGTGTTGCCGACACGATGATAAAGTCGAGCAGAACATCAACAAGTTCTTCTTCTGGCTTCAGAGCATCTCTCTTTGCTTCGTTCATTCGTTTTCACCTCCCGAAGGAGCGGTATCGTTTTGCTCCTTACACTCTCCCATGAACATGAGGAGGGCATTTCGGAAAAAATCCGGGAAACTTTTTTCAAAAAATGTCGGGGAATTCTTTTTCGAGGACGGCTTTAACCTTTTTTAATCTGTAGGCATAGGTCTTTCTGCCAATCCCAATGCGTTCGCCGATGGCATCCTCTGATAAACCCTCAAGCCGCATCTCGCCGATTTTGATTGCCTCCGGCATCAGTTCTGTAAGCCGAGCGTACAGAGCTTTCATTTCGGAAGCCTCGATAATGATGTCTTCGAGTAAAGGAGAATTGTCTGGGATTTCATCGACCCAGGCGGTTTCGTTTCCTTCGTCATCGGTTTCGGTGTAATCGAGGGAACGCGTATCGCCCATGCGGTGGAAGGGGCAAGTCAGACAGTCCATATCGCAGGTGAGCCGCTTGCTTGCGGGACACACGCAGCGACCGTGCCTCTGCTGACGGATTCGGTAGATATTGATGTCGTGGTAGTAGGCATCGAATTCTTCCTTGTTGACAGGGATGCTCTCTTTTGTGGAGCGGATGTAGATGGTGTACTGCTTGTCTTTCTTTGTCATAAAAAAGTCCTCCGATTTTCGATTTCTCGAAACGGAGGACTCTGGGTTCGGCTGCAAAAAGGGTGCAGAAAATTAACCACAGCCCGACAGAGAGATTCTCCGTTTCGGTCTGCGGCAACCCGCTCAAAAGGCAGCCGTCATTATTAACTTGTCCGCCGCGAGCCGTTGAGCAACGGTTCATGACTCCGTCCAGCTGACGGCGGTTGTTTGGGCTTAAGCGCCCAGGTGACACTACAGTAAACCTGTGATGTCAAGTTCGCTATGCGTCCAATTGTCCTAATGACCATCTCGGACTATGAGATTAATATTTGGGCTTTGAGCGCCCAGGTGACAGCGCGGCACCCGTGCCGTCAGCTCGACGTTCAAACATATATAAGGTTAGGCGTAGGAGGATCCGTGTCAGCGGTCACCCATCCTCATCGATGAGCATGAGTTCGCCGAAGACCTCGCTATAATAAACGGGACTAAGGTCATCGAAGCAGGTCGCGTCGTACCGTCTGAACACCGAAGCCGCCACCTCATTGCCGTACTTCGCCGCAACGCTGTCGGCGGTGTTCTCGATGTTTAACTGCCAATCTTGTCTGGTCATGTTGCAGCCTCCGAATGTTTATTTCATATTTGATGAAGGGAATTTCACATCCACAGAAACGAATTCTGTAAAAGGGGTAGAATTTTTCACACTTTTGTGTTATACTGAATAAAGTGTAGATTTCGGATTTCTCCCCATTACCGTCTTCGCCTCATCTACAACTAAAACCTAAAGTAGATAAGGTTCCTGTCAATATCACAAAACAGCCCTTTGAGGTTACTAAGGCGGTGTAAGGTTACTAAATTTGAAGGAGGTTATAGAGATGACCCCAAATCCAGTGCCACATCTTTGCGGAGGTATTCTCTTCGACCTGCTACTTGAAGCAAGAAAGCCGCGCCAGAAGGCAAGAAATAAGCTGAACGGCGGATCAGACGGATTAACGATTCCCGGTGTTTACGCCGGACTTGTCTACATAGTCACAGGTGAGGATTATTCTTCGATTGCAGGGACTACCCTGAACAAGTGTGCGACCAACTATAAAAAATGCGATGACAGTACAGGCGACTATGTTCCTTTTACAAAAGCAGCTACACGCTCCGCATTTCAAAATCTGTATCAAACAAATAAACCCTGCCTCCTCAAGCGGACAGCAGGGTTTATAGAGAGATATTTGAATAAGGATAAGTGCGTGTGGTTGGTTTCAGCTTTGATTGAAACAATGCAGAAAGATGCATCTTTCGATGGCGAAACCTTAATAGCGGTCAGTCATTCTGATTCTCTTCCGGTTAAACAGCTTCATGAAGCACATCAGATAATGCTGTTGCCGTTTCTCTTGAGTGTTATCAACTATGTCATGTGCAATTGTCCTGATTGCGAATCCGGCAAAGCCACCTTTACCGCTTGGTATTCTCAGGCTGGTTCTAACACCGAATGGAAATTCAAAAGCAATATCGGGAGCGGAATTTTAGCAATCAGCATTGATACAGAGCTATCTGTGCCAACTACAGATACTTCTTTACCAACCCCAACAGATGCTGCACAAGATGCCCTTACTGATCGTGAAGTAATCGATAATGCCATATTGAACACCGGCAGAATAATGGCAGAGGTTTTCGGAGCCGCTGAACATCAGCTTGCCGAACAAATACGGCGGAATAATAAAAAAGCGGATTCATCCGAAGATGAACCCGATAATACCGAAGCGGAGGTCGTAGATGGAGAAGAGCCATCTGGTGCCGCATCGGGAGATAAAACAGTTGTGCATCAAACTATAGTAAATCAATATGGAGATCATCCTGTTCACATTGATTACGTCGAGAATTTGAAACTGTAACGGAGGTAATGCGTATGGCAAATGAAATACAAAAGGGATCTGTTCCGGCAATCCCGTCTGCCGGTGCGCCAATTACTCAAGTAAATCAGTATGGAGACCGTTCGGTTCATGCGGATCATGTAGAGAATCTGAACGTTACAGTTATTGAGAATCAAGGCTCGCCTACCGAGGATGAAAACGGCGTCCCTTTCGTTCCTCTGACACCAACAAGATATGACAGCACAACCCGAATTATTTACCTCGGAACCGAAGAGGTTAAACTTCCAGTTCAGCTTACACCGCAGAGCAGTATTTCCCCACAGGAGCTTCCGTATGTAAACGCACTGTGCGAAGTATACGCTGAAAAAATCAACGGTGTTGTGACGCCAAACACAATAGAAACCTTGTCTAACACTCTTCGCAGAAATTTTGCCGAACAGCGCAAAGCCTACTATAGTGCAGAAAGTGTCCATCGTTCGGTACGCGAGGTCTTTTCCGACGGCGATAAACAGTTTCAGGCGCTCAAAACGGATGCTTATGACGGGATTTCCGACACACTCTTTGATGATCGCCACACGAGCGGATATGACCGTCTCCTCGCAGTACTTGATAAGGTTACGAACATTACGCTTTCAAAATCCTCGTTTATGAACATAATCGGTCTGATAGCAAATCTTGAAAAGAAAGGCATCTGCCATATCCTGGTGAATGACGGGACGATTAAATCGTGGGTGAATATCGATGAATGATCTTTTCAACACTCCGTTTGAAACCGGGTTGCGTGCGATGCTCATTCTCTCCGTCATCCGTTCCTGCGGTATGACAATTGACCGCCTTTCAGCATACGACTTTATGACCATATACGGAAAAGATTTTGAAGTGTCTAATCGGAACTTGCACGGAGATAACAGTTACAGCTTCAGCGAACTATCCTCCAAGCGGTCTGTATGTTCGGAAGGCATCAAGATGTTTGTGCTGGATGGGCTTATCGCCGTCAACCGAACTGAAGGCGGTTTTCTGTATAAGCTGACCGTCGCCGGACGCAAGTATATCGGAACCCTTGAGTCCGATTACAAAGATCAGTATTTAGCTATCGCAGAAACCGTACATAAAAAATATGCACGAAAAAGTGACTCGGCAATCTTGAAAGAAATCAGCGGCAAAGCCGTGCAATCGTTAAGGAGGTAGCGATGGGAAAATTCTATATTACCAAGGTGGTCGCTAAAGGCAGCGGCAAAACCGATTCCGTAATCGACCTCCGCCCTGGGTTGAATATCATCCGAGGGAGATCAAATACCGGCAAGACCTGCATCATCAAGTGTATCGATTTCTGCTTTGGCAGCAAGGCGAAACCTTTTGATGAAAGCCTTGGATATGATACCATTGAAATCTCCCTGCACACGGGCAAGGGCGATATTACAATCACACGTGCTTTGGGGAAAAACCAGGTCGATGTTGTCACCGACGTTCCTGGTTTTGAAAGCGGCAAATACGATTTGAAACACACAAATAAAAAAGACCCTCTCCCCATATTGAGCGATCTGCTTCTGGACTCAATCGGGATAGAGGGTGAACACTTCGTTATAAAGAACAAGAGTTTTGAAAAGAAACGGCTGACCTGGCGCACATTCCTTCATGTTTTGCTTTTCCATGTAGCCGATATTGCCAAAGAGAAATCCATCATCGAACCGGAGCAAGCTACTGACAGAACTGCATTGCTCTCGGCGTTGCTATACCTGTTGTCGGGACAGGATTTTGGTGAGGCGGATGCTCAAACCAAGAAGGAAATTCGAGTCGCCCGGAAAAAAGCAGTTGAAGAATATGTCAACAGGAAAATACAGGCTATTACGGACAAGCGCAAAGGACTGCTTGAAAGTTTGAGCGCCTTCGATGGTGTCGATGTCGAACAAACAATGCAGGACATCATTAACAGTCTTCAAAGCACGGAAACCCAGATCTCCACGGCCGTTGACCAGAGCCGTGAACTGCTCGGCCAGATTCTGCGGTTGCAAAGCCGAGCCGCCGAGTGCGATCTTTTGAAGTCTCGCTATGCCGCCCTTAGAACGCAGTATGTATCTGATGTGAAGAGGCTCTCTTTTATCGTTAACGGCGAGGTCGAGATGGGACACGTTCCAAAGAATCAGGTATGCCCATTCTGCGATGGCAAACTGCCTGTTCGGGACAAGAAATCATACATCGATTCTGCACAGGCTGAACTTGACAGAATAACCCTCCAAATGGACGGTCTGGCTGAAACGGAAAAAGACCTCGAAGCGGAAAAGGCTGAAATCGAGGCGTCGTTGAAGGAACTACAGGCAAAGCGTGACAGCATTGAGGCCATGATTGAAAACGAACTGCAGCCGAAGGCAGATGCTTTGCGGGAATCCTTGAACGGTTACCGCGCGTTCATTCAGATAAAGCAGGAACTCAGTGTTATCGATGATTTTGCCTCCAGTTGGGAAACGGATTTGAGAGAGCTTCCCAGCGAGGACGAAACACAGATCGAGTATCATCCTAAAGAATACTTTGGTGATGAGTTCCAGGAGCGGATTGATCAGATGCTGAAAGACACCTTGATCGAATGCGCCTATGACAACCTGACTACGGCGCGGTTCAACATGAAGGATTTTGATGTTGAAGTAAACGGCCACAAAAAGGCAGATATTCACGGGCAAGGGTACTGCTCTTATCTCAATACGATTGTTGCATTCACGTTCCGTCGGTACATGGAGGCTTACGCTAAATACAATCCCGGATTTGTGGTGATCGATACACCGTTACTTGGACTTGATCAGGGCGTAACGGATGCCGCGCCGGAAAGCATGAGAACCGCGCTATTCAAGTTCTTTATCAATCATCAAAATGACGGCCAGATAATCATCTTGGAGAATATGATGCACATTCCCGCCCTTGATTACGAAGGCTCTGGCGCAAATGTGATCACCTTTACCAAAGGACTCGAAGCCGGCAGATACGGATTCTTGAACGATGTGAAATGAGCATACACGGAGGTATCAAAATGCAAATCAGTTACAACAAGTTGTGGAAACTGCTGATCGATAAGAACATGACAAAAATGGATCTAAAAGAAGCCGCCGGTGTTAGCGCTGCATCCATCGCAAAACTCGGCAAGGGTGAAAACATTACGACCGGAGTTCTTTTGAAAATATGTGAAACACTGAACTGCCACATTGAGGACATACTCGAAACTATAGATGAGGAGGTAACAAAATGACTACTTTAAATGAAAACATCACCATCTTGGGCAATAGCCCAATTGTCAATTCCAAAGCGTCAGAAACATACGTATCCGTGACTTTCCGATATGGTGATATAGTCTGGGAAGGCTATGTGCCGATTGAGTACAGACGAACTGGAACCGCCATAGATTTTAATGATAAGGAGACCTTGTATAGTCATCTGAATTTTGTATATGATGCGATGAAACCTGAAAAACTCTCCTCTTGGAAAGAGAAGCAAGAAGAATTCTGGGTTACTAAACCACGCGCCGATACCACAAAAGCATTCTTTGATAAATTGGCAGAAGGTGGATGGAAATGTGGTGCCTGCGAGATGCCACGCAATCCGAACCCTCAGCGAAGAATTCAAGACCTCAAAGAGTTTGGATACACCATAGCTACGAATTTATCGAGATACTGTCCGCATTGTCAGCGAAATACAAGCCAAAGGATACTCTTACCCATTCCTCGTGGTGTGTCAGATGGCAACGGATATGAGACCTGGACACAAGACCTTCGCAAAAGAATTATTAGTGTGTTGGGCAGTATCGATGCCTATGAAAACACATTTAGTCCGCACTGTCTCCCAGATCATAAGTTTTCTGAAATTCGATGGGATGATGAGACAAAAGCAGAAAACCCCGACGATATGACCGATGATGAAATCAAGCAAAAATTCCAGTTGCTTACCAATCAAAGGAACCAGCAAAAAAGAGAAGTATGCAGAACTTGTTTCCAAACTGGAAAGCGCGGTACTATATACGGCATTCCGTATTATTATGCGGGTGGAAGTGACTGGGATCCAAGTATCCCCGCCAAGGGGAAAGATGCCGAACGCGGTTGTATTGGATGTCCGTGGTATGATATTGAAGAATGGAGAAAACATTTGCTTGAGGAGCTAACAAAGTGATTTGCTCCTAATCAAAACAGTTCTCAAAAAAGTATCAGTTTTGACGCAAATACCACTTGATATTTGAGAACGCTTTGAGTAACATACGATACTGATACCAGCATGAAAGGAGTCGTAAGCCTTTGAATATTAAGACAGTTGGAAGTGTATGCTCTGGAATAGAAGCAGCCTCTGTAGCATGGGAACCCTTGGGTATGCATTTTCAATGGTTTTCGGAAATAGCAGATTTTCCTTCACGGGTTTTGAAAGCTAAGTATCCTAACACTCCAAATCTTGGAGATATGAATGATATACCAGACAAAATCCTCGCGGGTACTATTGATGCCCCAGATTTCATTTGCGGCGGAACGCCTTGTCAAGCGTTTTCGTTCGCTGGTTGGCAAAATGGGTTAAATGACGATAGAGGAAACCTAACCCTCAAATTCGTTGATATTATCAAAGCCAATGATGAGGTTCGTTTAAGAAAAGGATTTCCGAGAACAATAGTATTTTGGGAAAATGTAGAAGGTGTTCTCACAGATAAAACTAATGCTTTTGGGTGCTTTGTTTCTTCCTTGGCAGGACTTAATAATCCCATAGAAAACAAGCGATGGCCTAATTCTGGCTTTATTCGAGGAAAAACTCGAAATGTCGCTTGGAGGGTTTTGGATGCTAAATACTTTGGATTGCCACAACAAAGAAAAAGGCTTTATCTTATTGCAGGAGGTACTGACTTTTTCCCGGAAAACGTTTTATTAGAAGATAACGCCCCAGGGGAAGAAGCATATCCAAAATGCGATTTGGTTTTTGAAAAAGACGGGCATCGATTTGAAGTGTTCCGAGAGTATACCGATTGCTTATATGCTGCATATGGAACTAAATGGAATGGAAACGCAGCAGCAACTAACGGATCACTGTTCGTTGTTCAAGATGACCGTATTCGGAGGGTTTCACCGCTTGAAACGGAAAGGTTAATGGGTTTCCCTGATAACTATACAGATTTACCAGGCGCGAAGAAAACCAATCGTTATCAGGCCACGGGAAACTCATGGGCAGTTCCGGTTGTCAAATGGTTGGGTAATCGCCTTCTAAACCTTGCTGTAAATGAACCCCACTATGATGTGGAGTGCCTTCGTTCCTTTATGATAGCGAAGATAGTTGAAGAAACTGCTGTGCTTTGCTCTTTTGGCAAGGATGTAGTACGATTACTCAATGGACAAATAATCAATGGTTCTACTGTTCCAGAAAAGTGTGTTTATGGAGATATGAAAGATATTATTACTCCTGACGCACCAGAAGACATTTATATTTCTCCTGTTGGATGTTATGGAATTGTAAGGAGAAAAATAGAGAGGAACACAAGTATTAATCCACGATTGGAAGAAGTGCTTTTATCGATTTCTTCTCAAATGTCTGCAGAGGAGATAGAAAAGCGATCTCGTATTCAACACCGTGGTCGATTTAGTGACAACCCAGTTAGAAATCCACAGACCGCTTTAGAAGAGCCTTCCACCGAAAAATGCTTATCCCCAAGTGGAAAAACAAAAATTGCTATGGATGGTGATCCAACGCAGTTATCACTCTTTTGATCTTATGGGATAATGATGAAATATCTAATCTGTAGCTTCGCCACGCAATTATCAAACCCGTAGTCTCGTAATTCGACTTTTTCGGTGTGCAGGTTAGATGATGAAAAAGTTTGAAAGGGATTCCGAGCTGCCTCCGGTTTTGAGGGCAGACCCCGGAATCTCTTTATTTCAGTAGATTTCAGCCTTTTCCGGCATCGGTTCTCGTCATCAATGCTACTGTCTCGACGTGGATTGTGTGTGTAGGATACTATCTCTATAACCTTTTAATTTTTTCTTGAACCTTTTAATTATTCTATGAAAAATTAAAAGGTTAGGCAGAGTGGGTTCACTTTCAACGGCAGCAGAAGTTGCCCGGAAACCATATAAATGAAAAAAAGCGAGGTTGGCAGGTTCGCATTTGAACCCACTAACCTCGCTTTTGGCTTTATATCAAGGGATTTCCATAGGGAATAATTAAAAAGTACGGTAGCAATTTGTATCATTGCTACCGTACCTTTGTGGTTGCGGAGGAGGGATTTGAACCCACGACCTTCGGGTTATGAGCCCGACGAGCTACCGAACTGCTCCACTCCGCGATATAATTGTGCTCCTTAGAGCTTATATATAATACCACAGTGCGCACCGCAAGTCAATACCCGCGTCGAAAAAATATTTCGCGGCAGCAAAATGCCCTCCGCGCAGCCGCGGCACGCGCGCCCGTGCTTGTCGGCACAATTCCAAATAATTCCGTGAAGTTTTCGACACGAATTGGCTGAAACTGG
>CEAB01065049.1_pt1 | contig 26981 bp, 26 predicted proteins | sample 557651 | NCBI WGS metagenome assembly CEAB01 (sample SAMEA3182046, study PRJEB8094) | gut metagenome | biome: human; feature: gut; material: Stool; isolation source: human stools | place: Canada | collected 2011-11-15
GTCGGTGAAAATCCTCTTACTCAGACGCATTTTGCCATATTCTAAATTAAAAATATGTCAGGAATAAGCAGAAATTTTGAAGTTTGAGCAAAAGACAAACCTTGTCCAAATTTTCAAAACATGGTGTATAATAAGGCTATGCCTCACTTTTTCATTGATAATAACTGTATTAAAAACGACATAATTACCGTGTCCGACAAGGAAACGGTCAATCATCTCGTAAACGCTCGTCGGGTAATAGTGGGCGAAACGGTTAAATTCATTGACCAAAACAAGATTCAATATGTCGGAATTGTCACGTCCGCCGATAAAAAATCTTTGACTGCAAAAATCGAGGATAAATATCCGTCTTTTCGCGAACTTGATATCGACCTTACCGTCGCAAGGTGCGTACTTAAACAGGATGCGGATTTTTCTGCGTTGCAAAAAGCAACCGAACTCGGCGCAAAAACAATAATACCGCTAATTTCCGACAACTGCGCAATGAAAGACTCGGTTATTCTTGCAAAGGCAGATAAATTCCAAAAAATTGCCGACGAATCCGTCAAACAATGCGAAAGAGCAGACTTTCCGACGGTTTTGCCCCCTGTCCATTTGGATAAATTTTTAATGGAAGGGCTGAGTCCTTTTGATAAGGTGCTTGTATTTTCAGAGCGGGCAAAAGGGTTCGGGATAAAAAAATATTTTGCTCAAAACCCTTATAAACAGGGGGATAAGATACTTGCAATAATCGGCTGCGAGGGCGGCTTTTCGGATAGGGAATTTAAACTTTTTGAAGAACTGAACCTTCCTGAAATTTCCCTCGGCAAACTTATTATGCGTGCCGATACCGCGCTAACTGCGGCACTTTTCGGGATAATACAAGAGGTGTCCGATGACTGATTTAAAACAAAGACTTGCCAATTCCGTTAAATCCGACAGGTTTATTCAACTCATAATGCCGATTGTGGGCGATTTTGAGTGCTATTTGGTTGGCGGATATTTGAGAGATTTGCTCTCGGATGAGGTTTCACCCGATAGAGATTTGATTGTAAAGTCTGATATCGCAAGGGATTTGGCGGTAAAAATATCCGAGGAAACTGACGGACACTTTATTCCGCTGGATGAAGACAATCAGATTTACAGGGTCGTAATGCCCGATAAGACTAACTATTTCGACATTTCTGCAATGCTTGAAAACGACCTTAATAAAGATATTTTAAGGCGCGATTTAACAATAAATTCAATGGTTTTCGACCTCAAGAACGACTGCTTTGTCGATAATGTCGGGGCTTTTGACGATTATAAACACGGTATTTTGAGAACGGCGGATATAAAGAATTTTGTTGACGACCCTCTTAGAATGCTACGTGTTTTCAGGTTTTCAGCCAAATATAATTTTAAAATAGACAAAGAAATTACAAACTTTATAAAAGACAACGGCAGTCTTGTTGAAAACCCCGCCAAAGAACGTGTAAATACAGAGATTGTCAAACTTTTTGAGGGCGAATATACCGATACGGCACTCGTTTTGGCTGATGAGTGCGGAATATTGGAAAGACTCTTTCCGATAATTAAAGAAGTAAAAAAAATCCCGCCAAATTCGCACCACCACTTGGATTTGCTCGCACATTCGATTGAAACGCTCAGACAAGTTCAAAATATGTACAACGACCTTTCTCAAAGGGATAAAGCCAATTTGGACGACAAATCACTCGGCGGTCATAAACGAATTGCTTATTTGAAATTGGCTGCATTTTTGCATGATATCGGAAAGCCCGAAACGTGGACTATTGAAGAGGAAACAGGCAGACACAGATTTATTATGCACGATGATGCCGGTTCAAAACAGGCATTACCGCTTTTGAAGAGCCTGAAATTTTCCAAAAAACAGATTGCGTACGTGCAATTAATGATAAAAAATCACATATACCCCGCAGCACTTGTGGGACAAGAAAAGGCAGGTTCAAAGGCTTACCTGAAATATTACAGAAAACTTCAACCTTACTTTTTGGACAATATAATTTTGGCAACAGCAGACAGGCTTTCTGCGCGAGGTGAGGCTATTTCCGATGAGATGGTCAAAAAAAATCTCAACGGATTATCCGCATTGCTCGAAGAATGTTATAAATATGATAGCGAAGTCGCTTCTCCCGAGCCGTTTTTGAGAGGTGAAGACGTAATGGATTTGACGGGTCTGAAGCAGTCAAAAGAACTCGGAGAACTCGTAAAGGCTGTATATGCGGCGCAATTGGACGGCGATATTACGGATGTTGAACAGGCTAAGAAATTTGTCATTGATATGCACACTCGACAACATTCTTAATACAAAAGTTCAATTAATTTGCAAAAAGATATTTTTTCACACATAATATTTCAAGATATTCATATAAGGATTAAGAAATGAACTCAGTTTTAGCAGTCGGTCGTGCCGGCAAAGATGCGGAAATTAAATATTTTGAATCAGGAAAATGTAAAGCATCATTTTCATTAGCGGTCTCAAGATGGGATTCAAAAACCAAAGGCGAAGTAACCGATTGGTTCAACATTGAAACTTGGGACAAAACGGCTGAGTTCGCATGCGAATACATCAAAAAAGGTTCATTGATGTGGCTCGAAGGTCGTCTTAACGTCAACAAATACACGGGTAAAGACGGTAGAGAAAACAACTATTACATTATTAATGCCACTCAAATCAGATTGTTGGGTAAAAAGTCGGAGAATAACTAACGATGATACTTACAGACGGTGTCGCTATTTTGGCGGATGACCTTACCGGCGCAAACGATACGGCATTACAATTTCACCTTAAAGGTTGCTCAACACAAATTTTGACGAACTACAAAGAAATCCCGCAAGCACTTGCTCACACGCAAGTTTGGGCTGTTTCAACAGAGAGCAGAACCATTGAACCCGAAGATGCAAGAGAACGCGCAAAGGCTGCAACAAAGGCGGTTTTGGCTAATTTAAACGTTGAGCATCTGTACAAAAAAATTGACTCGACAATTCGCGGCAATATTGCAATGGAAATCATGGGTATTTTTGAAGCCAGCGATTATGAAGCGGCTGTCATTATGCCTGCTTTTCCGAATGAAGGTCGTATTACTGTCGGCGGTTATCACCTTTTGAAAGGTATTCCTATCGAAAGAACCGAATTTGCCCGCGATCCGCAGGCTCCGATTTACGAATCGCACATCCCGACTGTTTTGAGATACGGTTTGCCACAAGAAGAAAAAGACTCGGTTGCTCTTATTGAACTTAACACCGTAAAGCAAGGCGCAGGACCGATTTTGGCTAAATTGAACGAACTTATTTGTCAAGGTAAAAAGTTAATCGTGGCAGATGCGGTCTCCTCCGTTGATATCGAACAAGTTGTTTTGGCTATCAAAAAATGTAACACAAGAATTTTGACTTGCGGTTCGGCAGGCGCGGCACAAGCGTTTTGCGACGTGATTTTCCCCGAAGCAAAATACCACAGAATTTCAAAATCCATTCCCGAACTTCCGAAACTCGTAGTTTCGGGATCAGCAACAGACCTTGCGGCAACTCAAATCAAACGTCTTGAGTCTGATGAAAATATTGAAGATACTTATTTCATAGAAATTACACCCGAACAGATTTTAGGCTCCGAACAGGACGATATTATTGAGCGTGCGGTCAAAAATCTGGTGAAGAAAAATACCGTCGTTATTCATACTTCGGCATTATTTTCAAACCCCGATGCGATAACTGTAATGCTTTTTGAAAAAGAAATTTCGAGAGAAGCCTTTATATCAATGATTTGCGATTATCTCGCGTCAATTACACAGGTAATTATGTCTCAAAAAGATGTAATTTTAATCACAATCGGCGGCGAAACTTCCTACAAATGCCTTGAAGCACTCGGCATTTCCTGCTTGCAAATCGTTGACGCGGTTGCTACTGCTATTCCGCTTTGCGCTGATTTGGAATCAAGATTTATCGTTACAAAATCAGGAAACCTCGGAAACACCAATACGATGGTCGAAGTTCTCAAATATTTTGAAAAAGATTTTGAATAACTGCCGAACAAGAGGTTGAAAACGGTCGAAAATTTTGATAAAATCCTGATGACTCATCGGAGGGATTATGTTTTTTATCGTTTTTTCACTAACATTTGTAATAATTTTGGCAATATTCGGTTACTTTTTACCGACAATCATCGCGGTTTTGCGTAACAAAAAAAATACGTTGCCGATTTTTCTTTTGAACCTCATTTTCGGAATGACGCTCGTCGGTTGGGTTGGCGCGCTAATTTGGGCTTTAATGTACGAGGATAAGGACATTAGAGGCTAGCCGAGCGTATCATAAACTCGTCTGATTTCTTGAATGTCTTGCCACATAAGCCATTTCGGACTGCCCTTTTGTCTTGAATCATTTCGCAAAAGATAAGACGGGTGGAAAATCGGCATCATTTTTGCACCGTAAGGTCCGTCGAACCATTTTCCTCTCGCTCTTGTTATTCCGCGCTCTGCGGGCAACATGGTGTTAAGTGCGACATTTCCGCATACAAGAATGATTTTGGGTCTCAAAATATCGAGTTGTTTTTCCAAATATTTATAACAAGCCTGTTTTTCTTCGGGCAAGGGATTTCTATTTTCGGGCGGACGGCATTTGATTGTATTGCAAATATAAATATCTTTTCTCGTAAAGCCAACAGATGCAAGGATTTTATCCAACAGTTGACCTGCTTTTCCCACAAATGGAATACCTTTCACATCTTCCCAATATCCGGGGGCTTCTCCGATAAGCATAATTTTGTGATTGGGAACCCCGTCGGAAAAGACAACGTTTGTCCTGCTTTTTGCAAGATCGCAGCCTTGGCAATTCAAGCATTTTTGTTTAATTTCATCAAGTTCTTTTTGCATAAATTCTCACTTTTGAGTTGATTATATACCAAACAAAAAGGGACTACCTTTCGGCAATCCCTTTTTTATTTCAAGTTTTATGCAACTATTTCTTTGCTGCTCTGTCTTGTTCGATGATGATTTTCAAAGCATCAACAGCAACTTTTACTGATGATGAAGTATCTTCGCTCATCTTTTGATCCAAGCCTGCTGCTTCTCTTTCTTGGTTCCAAATTACGTGGAAGCAAGAACCGCAACGGCATTTGAGAGCATCTGCAACTACGAACAATGCTGCTGATTCCATTTCTGAAGCCTTAACGCCTAAACGTTTCCAAGCTTCCCATTTTTGGAGAAGTTCGTATGAAACGGGCATTTTTGCAGGGCTGTGTTGACCGTAAAATGCATCTTTACATTGAACTACGCCTGTGTGAGTTGTTTTGCCCATTGCAAGTGCTGCTTGACGAAGTGCAATTGTAATATCCAAGTTTGCAACTGCAGGATATTCAATCGGAGCATATTCCATTGAAGTGTGTTCAAATCTGATTGCGCCTGTTGCAACAACGATATCGCCTGATTGAACATCTAAATCAATACCGCCGCAAGTACCTGTTCTGATAAACGTATCAGCACCGATATTGTGGAGTTCTTCCATAGCGATTGATGCTGAAGGACCGCCGATACCTGTTGAACATACGCTGACTTTTTCGCCGAGCAATGTGCCTGTATAGATGTTATATTCTCTGTTTTGAGCCACGTGATGCGGATTATCGAACAATTTTGCAATTGATTCGCATCTGCCGGGGTCGCCCGGAAGAATTACATAACGTCCAACATCGCCTTCAACACAATGAATGTGGAATTGTTTTTCTAATTTTTGCATAAAAACACCCTCTTATTATTTAATAACACAACATGATATAGAGATTATATAAATTCAAGTTTAAAATGCAAGTGTATTGTTTTCAAAAGTTTACCAAACATCACAAGTCTTTTGATAATTTATCAACCTCCGAAAAAACGTCTTCCAGAGTCTCTGTCCAGTCGTTATATTTTTTGTTCTGAAAATATTTTACCGATTTATACCAAAACGGCTTATCGTCATTCACGTCAAACCATCTGTAATCCGTGAAAGAATTGAAAATTCCGAAAGTTTTTTTGCCGAATTTTTCACAAGCGGCACAAAACGAGAGAACATCACAGTATCGTTAAAGCCTTGTTCATATCTGATTAAGAGGGTTTTATCCGATATGCTTTCTTTGCCGTTCCACAATCTGTCATTTATATTCGGGTATTTTGTCGCGTTTGTTTCTTTATAAAATCTGTGTATTAAATATTTATGCGCAATTTTGAATAATTTGTTATTGAAACTCCAACAACCGTAATCGAAACGGTCGTTTCCCGAGTTGGATTTTTTTAAGAGTTCCTCATAATATTTAACTAATTTTTCTTTTCGTCTGTTTTCAACGGCAGTCGTTCCGTGAAATAAACTTTATCGCTCATCAATCATAAAAGAACATGTGCAAGTAAAATTGTGGTTAAAATCATGAGCAGCATAAGCGATAATAAGTTTTTAAAATTAAGCAAAAGCAACATAAGTTCCGACAAATTAAATATCAAACAAGCTGCCGAAGCATTGAGAAGCGAAGATCTAGGAACTCAGCCTACTCGCATAAACACGACCAAAACGGCAAGTATTTTCAACGAAAACAAACAAGTTGATAACAGAACTGTTTCCTACAATGATTTTGCACAAGATATTACAGGAAAAGATTTTGACGACTAAAACAAAGCACAAAGAGACCAAATAATTTGCTTCTTGATGCAGAAAAATACTTCGGCACCGAAAAAGCAGATGCCGATAAGTTTGCACAATACCTGACAAACTCACTTGCAGGAACGAACTTGACCGAAACAGACAAATCAAAAGTATTGAATTTGGCACTTGCAGATTTCGGCAAGAAATAATCAAATTTAACCGATAAATAGAAGAAAGAAACCGTCAATGGCGGTTTCTTTTTTTTTGCCAATGTTGCCAAAAAGTATTTGTAAGTTGTATGATAAAACAACAACTATGGCGAAAACAAACAAAAAACCGATATGTATGGCACCATTTACGGAAGTTGAAGTTTATGAAAACGGCAACGTTAATTGTTGCTGCTTGCAATATACGGATAATTTCACTTTCGGAAATATTTTTAAAGACGGCGGTTTTGAAAAAGTTTGGAACGGCAGAAGAGCAAAGGCATTCAGACGTGAAGTAAACAACGGAAATTACACCTTTTGCAATACACAAATTTGTAATTTCGGCAGACTTGCTCCGAAGAAAACAAGACAAAATCTTAACGCGGAATATCCGAAATACGTCACTATCGGCTACGATAAGACCTGCAACCTTATGTGCACAACCTGTCGTGATTGCATTATCAGAGACAGAACAATGACAGATGAGGAATTGGATGAAAATATCGAAAAATATTATCTTCCCATCTGCAAAAATGCCGAAGAACTTATCTTAAATTCAATCGGCGAATGCCTTATCAGCAAGCATTCAAGAAGATTGATACAAAAAGTTTCCGAGACATATCCGAATTTAAAATTTAACATTATGACAAACGGCACAGTCTGCAACGAGATTGTTCTGAAACATTTGGGATTAATCGGCAGACTTTCTACCGTGCAAATCTCAATCAATGCCGCAACGAAAAAAACTTACAACAAAATTACGCGAACAGGCAATTTTGATTGTGTTATGAAAAACTTAAAATGGCTCAGCGAACAAAAGAAAAAAGGCGAAATTCCTTGTATCATAATAAATTTCGTTACCCATAAAGGCAACTACAAAGAAATGCCTGCATTCGTGAAACTTGCCGAAAAATACGACGTTACGGCTTCTTTTTGGGAAGTCCAAAACTGGGGCTATACAAAATTCTTCGACAAATTTGACGATAATGCCGTATTCCACAGAGATAATCCGCTCTTTGAGGATTTTCTCAACGTATTAAAAAATCCGATATTTGATTCTCCAAACTGCATTTTAAACAGCCTGTTTACGGAGTTGAGAGAAGAAGCCTTACAAATGTAAGTGTTCGACAACCCCGTCCACGATTGCACTCCACGCTTTACCGTTCGGATGGTCTTTGTCGTTCAATCTGTATTTTTCACTTCTTATGGGCAATTCGGTCATATCTTCCGCATCAAAAACAATAAAGCCCATCTGTTTGAGTTTGTCGATTTCGTAATTCGGTAAAATATCTCTGTTGTCGGAATGTATGTAATTCGCACTCGGATATAGCAAAATTGCAAACTTTACGTCCTTGTAATTTTTCTTTGCCTGAGACAGAAGTTCTTTCATAACCGCGTTAAAAAGTTCAAAGTCCGCATATTCCTTGCTGGAAGAAACCGTTTCTATGAGTTCTTGAATGTTTTTTACGCTGAATAACGAATAGTAATAGGGAAATATCGGTTGATTAATTTTGATAAGATGTTTGCCCGAAAGTTTGTATCTCTGATTAACCTCTGTTTCTATGTAATCAAGTTGATAGGAATAAAGTCTTGAAATATGGTAATCAAGGTAAACGTAAATGATGTATTCCGCATCGGGAACGGCAGATTTCATCTCCCCGACTTCAAATTGATGAAGCGCCAACTGAATACCTCCGCCTGAAATTGCCCTTTGATAAGTCGTTCTTTGTGATTTTTGAGATAATTTGTATGCAAAAGTTTCGTAATTTTTAAGTCCGATGCCTTGCGCATAAGAACATCCGAGAAGCAGTATCGGGCGCTTTTCGGAATTTTTATATACATTGGTTGTAAAATACTTTTCAAAATTTTTTGTAGAAAATTTTTGTGCCTTTGTATATCGCAATTTTTGCAAAAATCCCGCGCTGTTTTTGAGTTCAAGAGTCTCTTTCGTTTTAAAATAATAAACGACGTAATTCAATCCCTCAAAAAGTATTGCGACTGCGAACAAAATCAATATATTCAATAAAATTATCTTAAATGGTTTCATATTAATCCGATATTTTGCAATTTTATTAAAACATAAAACAAAACCGTTGTTCAAAATTGCCAAAACATTGACATTCTAAGTGTCATTCCGTATATTTATCAAGAGGTCATTATGTCAAAAAAACAAATTTGCTTACATCCTTTCAGAACTCTTGAAATCTATAACACAGGCGAAACTTCTTGCTGTTGGTGTCCTTACCTCAAGGAGAAATACAGTTTCGGAAATATTTACGAAAGAACTTTGGACGAAATTTGGAACGGAATTGAAGCAAAAATATTCAGACAAGATATTCTCGAAGGACGATACTCCTTCTGTGACCTTGAAATGTGTGAAACGAACGGTTCTTTGACTTACTACACGGAAAATCCTGCAGAGGTCAACATAAATTCTCCATATCCTTTAACGGTGAATTTTTCGATTGACCGTTCCTGCAACTTGAAATGCGTAATGTGCCGTGATAAAGTCGACTGCAACAATTCTAAAGTTGTAGACAAACTCGATGCTCTTATTGATAAAACGCTTATTCCTGTGCTGCAAAACGCAAAACTCTGTCATCCCTGCTCTTTAGGCGAAGTTTTCGTTTCAAAACATACTCAAAAATTAATCAAAAAGGCAACTGAAACTTATCCGAATCTTATGTTTTGCATCTATACAAACGGAATGTTTTGTGACGAAAAACACGTCAGCGAACTGGGCTTAACAGACAAAATCGACAAATTGCTGATTTCCGTTCACGCTTCGACAAAAGAAACTTATGACAAGATTGTCCGTGGGGGAGATTTCGACCGTGTTATGAAAAATATCGAATGGGCTGCATCGCAACAAGCGCAAGGAAAAATCGGCAGCGTCATCATAAACTTTGTTGTAAGTTCTCTAAATTACAAAGAAATGCCCGAAGTTGCGAAATTGGCAAAAAAATTAAATATTATCGCAAGTTTTTGGGAACTCAGGAGTTGGAATACTTCGGAAATGTCTGAAAATGTTGAAAAATATGCCGTTTTTTGCGAAGAACATCCCGAACACAAAAACTTTGTCGAAATTATGAAAAACCCCATATTCCAATCAAGTTGGGTCGTTTTGAACGATGTTATAAAAAATTCCTGTCCGCAAGAAACAGAAAAACAAAAGGCTTTAAGACTCAAAAATGAAGCGAAATACAGAAAACAGGCGGGTTTTGATAAGCATATACAAAAACCGACGCTTGATTTTTACTAGAACTTTAAAAATCTTTTACACCGTGATAAAATGAAGAAAAGCCCGTTAGAAATCATTGAAGGGCGAAACAACAAAACATAATAACACTAAATGCCTCTGTAGCTCAGTTGGATAGAGCGCTTCCGTCCTAAGGAAGGCGTCGCACGTTCGAATCGTGTCAGGGGTAAATTAAAGAGGATAAACTTTTGTTTGTCCTCTTTAATTATTTTTGGCTAACGAATGAGAACATATTACGTTCGAGCGACCTGTGAGCAGAGTGCGAAGGCTTGATTGCGACAACAGAATGTTGAAGCAATCAACCGTAGACACGTTTATTGCGAACAGGTCAAGACAATCGTGTCAGGGGTATTTTATTTTTGCTGTTATAAATTTTCGGCAATGTAAATAGTTACATTGTATACTTTTGTATTAATCCTTTTCAGCCGTGCGGATTTCCTGTATAATTATAATCTACGATTACCACAAACGAAAGAGGTTTTTTGTGTCAGAAATGCTTGTTTTATTTGCCCTAATCGCATTTTCCTGTATTTTTGTCAATACATTTTCGGGAAAACTCGGTACCCCCGCATTGCTATTATTTATGTGTTTGGGGATGCTTTTCGGCTCGGACGGTATTTTTAAAATCCCGTTTGAAAATTATGACGTATTGCAACAAATAAGCACTATCGCGCTCATATTTATCATTTTTTACGGCGGTTTTTGTACTAAATGGTCAACCGCAAAGCCCGTCTTAAAACAAGCAACCTTACTTTCAACTCTCGGTGTTGTAATAACGGCGCTTTTAACATGCGCATTCTGTTATTACGGGCTAAAGATGAATTTTGCGGAAAGTTTCCTTATCGGTGCGGTAATCAGTTCAACCGATGCGGCTTCGGTCTTTTCAATATTACGTTCGAGAAATCTTAACTTGAAATACTCGACCGCTCCGCTGTTAGAACTTGAAAGCGGCAGTAACGACCCGTTTTCTTATATGTTAACAATCATTGGGATTGCGATTTATATGGGCAAGTCCTTTGATTACTTCCCGATATTGTTCGCAAAACAAATAATTTTCGGTATTTTGGCAGGTGTTGTAATCGCCGTAATAAGCATTAAGATTATGAAAAAGACCAAACTCGTAAACGACAGCAGCCGTTCGATTTTCCTCGTCGCAGTTGCACTTTTCGCGTTTGCGCTGCCGGATTTGTTCGACGGAAACGGTCTTTTGAGCGTTTACATCGCAGGTATCATTCTTGGTAATTCAAAAATCAGACATACAAATATTTTGGTCAATTTCTTTGACGGAATAACTTTTATGGCGCAAATTTTAATCTTCTTCTTACTCGGTTTAACTGCCTTTCCGCACAGAATGCCCGAAATATTCATACCAGCGACATTAGTTGCCGTATTCTTAACTTTTGTGGCAAGACCCGTTGCGGTTTTCGGACTTTTAATGCCGTTTAAAGCAAGTTTTAATCAATGCGTATTGGTTTCGTGGGCAGGTCTCAGAGGGGCTGCGTCTGTCGTATTTGCGGTTTTGGTCGTAGCATCCGTAAATCTTCCCGAAAAATATGACTTATTCCATATCGTATTTTTGATTTCGTTGTTATCCGTTGCTTTTCAAGGAACATTATTGCCCCTCGCGGCAAAAATGACCAATATGACGGACGATTCCGCCGACGTCAGAAAAACATTTACCGACTATCAGGAAGAATCAGCCTTTTCGCTCATTCAAATTTTCATCGGAAACAATCACATTTGGAAAGACAAATTTATTTCCGAAATATCACTTCCTCAAGACACTCTCGCGATTTTAATCAAACGCGACGGCAAAGATATTGTGCCCAAAGGAGATACAAAAATCTTAGAGGGTGATTTTCTCGTTTTGAGCGCGCCTGTATACAATAAAGGCGCAAACGGAAGTCTTGAGGAATTTTCCATAACCGACGACCACGCTTGGAACGGAAAACAAATCAGCGAACTTAACCTTGAAAAAAATTCGCTTATAGTAATGATTTCAAGACATGGAAACACAATTATTCCTCGCGGAAATACAGTTCTTCAAACAAAAGATAAAGTCGTTTTGATGACAAACTAATCCGTTAAGAGATGTAAAAATAAGACATTTTGGGTCAATTCAGCGGTTCAAAATGTTTTTATTTATATATAGAAAACTTATGAAAGGTTGTAGACATGGTAGCATTTGACATAGCAAAAATCGCAAAAGTCCTTACGCAAGGTGCAAAAACAGCGTTTACGGCACTAAAAGAAAATCCTGTTGAAGGAAGTATTTTTGATGCTGCAAAGAAACTGGGCATCAATAATAAGGGCGATTTGAAAGCGGGAATTGAAATGTTAAAAGAAAACCCCGGTGAAACTATTTCGTCGGCTATTAATACATTGCAGGAAAAAGGCTTCAAGTTTAACAATGAATGTTCAAGACGTGGTCAGCGGCACTGTTCGCTACAAGCACAACAAGGTCAACAAGCCGGAAATAACCAAGAATTCGGCGGTATTCTCGGTAAATTCGGCATTAAGAATATGGACGATTTGCAAGCAGGTTTGGAACTTGTAAAAGAAGATCCTAACGGTGTAACGCAAGATATTTCGCAAACGTTAGGTTTGTCGGAAAATACAACTGAAAAGTTAGGCAAAGTTATCAAGCATTTTTCGGCTTAATATAAAGGTTTTAAACTAAAAAATCCTCGATTTATATCGGGGATTTTTTATTGAAAAATTTATTTTAACAGATTGTCATATATTGTATATTGAAAGCAATAATGTGGTATACTTTAGCTTAAGGAGTGTATATTTATGGGTTATCGTGTTTTATTGGATATTTGGAGAGAAAGCGCCGAAAAATTTTCGGACAAAATCGCATTGACCGATGTCTTCAATTCCGAAAATATTTCGTACAAAACAGCTTTTCGTGAAATCTGCTATCTTGCAGAGGTTTTCAAGTCATACGGACTTCAAAAAAATGACAAAATTTGTCTGTTTGCACAAAATTTTCCGCATTGGTTATTGATTGAACAAGCAGGAATTTCGCTCGGCGCAATAAGCGTTGCGAAAAATTCTCAAAACGGAATCAGCGAACTCGAATACATCTTTAACAACAGCGAATCGACCGCTCTCGTTTGTGATAATGTCGATATTATCAATCACTTTACATGGAACGAAGATTTCTTCAATAAAGTAAAATTCGTTATTTACACGGGCAAAGACCGCCCTCAAAATATTCACTCAAAAGTCATTATGTTCTATGACATTTTAAAAGGTTTTGACCCGAATAAGGATTATTTTTCGGATTACAAAAACGAATCCGATGACACTTCATACATCCATTACACATCGGGAACTTCTTCAATGCCAAAAGGTGCAATTCTATGCAACTACGGTATGGCTTATCAGGTTGAAGAAATTCAGAGATTTTTGAAAGGTGAAAAGCCCGAACTTTTCTTGGAAACTTTCCCGCTCGCAAGTGCTGGCGGAAAGACATTCAACCTTTATGCAATTTCTATCGGCTGCAAAATTGTTTACACTCCCTATAACCAATTCTTCGGTAAAATGCAGGAATTGAAGCCGACTTTGTTACATTGCGCCCCAAAAATTATGATGACATTAATGGGCAAATTTAACGAATATATTGATTCTCAAGGCGAAAAATTCAAGCGCGATTTTGAAATTAACTACGAAATTTCAAAACAAATAATGAAACTCCAAAGAAAATTATATGCAAAACGTCCTGCGAATACCGAACCTAAAGGTTTTGATGCAAAATTGGAAAATCTTCTTTCTGCAATAAGAAAATATCAGGACAAAAAGATATACAAGCAAATCAGAAATCAATTTATTCAGGATGAAACCGTTGTAAGTATTGGTTCTGCAAGTTTTGCAAACAGCGCTGAAGATTTTTACAGCATATTGGGAGTAAGATTTGTCCAACACTACGGAATGACCGAAACGACAGGTCTTACGACTCACGCTACAATTCAAGATCAGCAAGAGAGACCCTACACGGTCGGAGTGCCTTTTAGCAAAACTAAGTTCAAAATTGTCGATCCCGACACAAACAAAGAACTTCCACCTATGAAAACAGGAGTTTTAATGCTCAAAGGTCCTGAAGTTATGAAAGGATATTATAACAACCCCGAAGCAACCAAAAAGGCTTTGACAGAGGACGGATGGCTTGTTACGGGCGATTTGGCATTTGCATATCCCGATAATTATCTCGTAATTTTATCGAGAGCAGATGATGTTATCGTTTTGATGAACGGCTACAACGTATATGCTCCGCCTATTCAAGACCAAATTAACAGTTGCGATTACATCCATCAATCCGTCGTTGTCGGACACGGAAAGCCATACCTTTCTGCACTCATTTCTCTCAATAGAGATTTGTACGACAAATGGTGCGAAACTAACAAAACAGACATATACGACCCCAACGGAAACGAACCGTTTAAGGAATTTTTGCTCAATGAAATCAACACTTTGATTTCAAACAAAGAGCATTATCACTACTATGAAAAAATCAAAAAAGTATTCTTCACGGACGAATTTACGGAAGCAAACGGCTGCTTGACTAATACCTTAAAAATCAAGTACCGCAAGGTTTGCGAAATTTACAAAGAAACAATTGAAAGCCTATACAGATAAGGAACATTTATGACAAAACAAATGATTAATCTTGAAGTTCAAGCCCCCGGAAAAAATTATGACTACGCAGTTGAAGCCATAAAATGCGGTGCAGACTCAATTTACATCGGTGCACCAAAGTTTTCTATGCGTCACGATTACGGAAACAAAATGGCGGATTTGAAGAGATTAATCGACTATGCTCACAAATATTGGGTAAAAATATACATCCCCGTAAACTCACTCCTATTCACCAATGAAGATTTGGAAAATGCGAAAAAACTTATTTGGGAATTGTATGAAATGGGTGCAGATGCATTCATCATACAAGATGTGGGTATTTTGGAACTCGATTTGCCTCCCGTTCCTATCTTTATGGGAACAAACACGGGCTGCTTCACAAAAGAAGTATGCAAATTCTTTGAGGATATCGGTGTTTACAGAATTATTTTCCCGCGCGAATTGACATACAACGAAATCAGAGAAATTTCAGATTATACAAACATTGACCTTGAAACTTTCTGCTACGGATTTTTATGTGTAGGTTACAGCGGAAAATGCTATCTTGCATACACAGAAGCACTTTCGCAAGGAAAATCAGTCGAAGAAAGCCACTATTTAGGCTCAAATTACGGTGTTTGCTCGGAACGCTGTATGAGTTCTTATGATTTATTTGATGCGGACGGAAAATTAATCGTCGAAAACGACAGACTTTTGAACTTAAAGTTCTTGAACTTGCCCGACGAAACAATAAAACTCGTCGATGCCGGAGTTTATTCGTTCAAAATCGCAGGACGAGAAAAGGATTTAAAACACGTTAAAAACTCTGTTGCAAATTACAGCATCGTAGCAGATGACGTTGTTTCCAAACGCAAAAACGTCAAACGTCTTTCTTCGGGAAGATGTATTCTCGGCTTCAAGCCCGATTTTTCCAAGAACTTTAATAAAGGTTTAACAGACTTTTTCTTCTACGGAAGAAAGCCCGAAATGTACTCAAACAACACACTTGTCGGTACAAATGTCGGAAAGGTTGTATCTTTCAAAAACAACAAATTCAAACTTGAAGACAACGAATACACCTTGGCTGTCGGAGATAAATTACGTTATAAAGCACCCGACATGCCCGTAAAGACAATAGAAATCACGGACGTAAAAGGCAAAACATACACCTGCAAGCCGATTGATGACGACTTAACTGGCTTAGAATTGTACAGATACATTGACGTGAAAGGATTTAATGAGGTTGAAGAATCCGTAAATTACCGTGTGATTTCAACGACATTGACAATAAAAGACAACGGACAATCCTATGACGTAACATTGGTTGACGAGGACAACAACAAAATCACGACAACCGTAAACTATGGCAAAACCGTTATTCCCAAACGTCAATTGAAGAAAAAACTTTTCTCGATTTCGGATGATTGCGAATTTGTTATCGACAAAGTTCGTGCAAATTCTGATGTCAAAATCGACGACACGGACGCATTTAAAGCGCTCATTTTTGAAGAATTACGCAAAGAAAGAGCGAAAAACCGTCCGATTTTGCGCTGCGAAATCAAGAAAAACAACGTTCCTTATCCTAAAAAGGAACTCAATTATATGGACAATGCGACTAACGAACTTTCAAAACAATTCTACCGCAGACACGGTGTCGAAAAAATTGAAGAACCTCTCGAATGGCGCGAAAACGTTGAAGGCTTGAGAACTTTCAATTCAAGATATTGTTTGAAATACGAACTCGGCTATTGTTCAAAAACGCATCCTAAAAATATGCCAAAAGAACCTTGGACATTGCAAAATAAAGTAAACGGCAACAAATTCAAGGTCGAATGCGATTGTGCAAAATGCGAAATGCATCTGATATACAAAAAATAAGGACTAAACAATGATATTATTCATAATCGGCTTGCTCATCCTGCTTGTTGGGTATTTAACATATTCAAGATACGTTGATGCGCAATTTGAGCCTGAGGACAACGTTACTGCCGCAACGGAAAAATATGACGGAGTCGATTATGTTCCTATCCCTTGTTGGAAAAATATGGTCATCCACCTTTTGAATATTGCCGGCATGGGTCCTGTATTGGCTGCCATTCAAGGTGTTTTGTTCGGTCCTTGGGTTTTTATCATTGTGCCTTTGGGATGTATCTTTATGGGGGCGGTACACGATTATATGTGCGGTATGGTTTCCATAAGAACGGGCGGTTTACAACTTACGGGGATGATTAAAAAATTCCTCGGTGAAAAGTTCTTCAGATTTTTTATGGTTGCGGTAACTCTTATGTCTTTCGTTTGGGTTGCGGTATTCGTTTACAGCTCGGGCGACATTTTCATGCAAAGATTTTTGCACCAAACTGATTTTTCACTCTCAAATCCGATTGCGATTGCGGTTTATTCCGTAATTTTATTTTACTTTTTGTGCGCTACAATGCTCCCGATTGATAAATTTATCGCAAAGATTTATCCGATATTCGCAGGATTATTCCTTTTGGGTACGGCGCTTCTCTTCTACGGATTTTTAACAAAAGGGATAAGCATTCCGCCGTTAACGCTTGAAAATCTTCACTTCCACAAAGGAAATATTCCTTGGATTCCGTTCTTCTTTTTAACGGTAAGTTGCGGATTATTATCGGGCTCGCACGCAACTCAGGCACCTATCATTGCAAGAACCGTTAAAAACGAAAAGCAAGGCAGAAAAATATTCTACATGATGATGTGCGGTGAAAGCGTTATTATGATGATTTGGGCGCTTGCGGCAATGAGTGTTTATCAACTCAATCTCGTTCCTGAAAACCTTATCGGCACGGCAAATGTCGTAAATATCGTTGCTAATCAATATGCCCCGTTCGGACTCGGTATTCTCATTGCGCTTTCCGTATTGGTATTGCCGATTACATCGGGCGATACCGCATTAAGAAGCGTAAGGATGATGGTCTCTGAGGCTTTGAATTTGTCACAAAAACCCATCAAAAACAGAGCCGTAATTATCGCTCCGTCTGTTCTTTGCTCTGCATTGGTTTTAATTTGGGCAAAACTCGGAGCGGACAGTTTCTCTGTCGTTTGGCGATATGTAATGTTTATCAACCAATTAATCGCTGTTCCCACGTTGTTAATTGCAACAATTTATCTTTACAGAAAACGTAAGAATTTTTACATCACTTTAATACCGTTAGTTTTCTATGTATTTATATTGTCGACATTCATATTAAATGCAAAAATCGGTTTCAACATAAATCTTCATTATGCAGAAACAATCGGCATCTTGATTTCCGTTGCGACTGTATTTTTACTGTTCTTCAATATGAAAAAGGATGATTTAAAATTATTAGCAGAAAATGAAAATTCCGACAAAGTGTAGACACCGCGACATATTTACAATAGAATTTTACCAGTAAGTAAGGATAGTGTATGCTTTTTAACTCATTAGAATTTTTATTTGTATTCCTGCCGATAGTTTTTGTCGTGTATTTTTCGCTAAACAAGTTCAAAAAATACGGTTTTGCAAAATTTTGGCTGCTTTTGGCATCACTATTTTTCTACGGGTTTTATAATCCCGAATATTTATGGATAATTCTTTCTTCAATATTGTTTAACTACTTAATCGGTTTATTCATGTTGAAAGAACATCTCAGATTCGGAGCGAGCAAAAAAATTGTCCTTATCTTCGGACTTATCGGAAACCTTGCTCTGCTTTGTTATTACAAATATTGGAACTTCCTGATAGATTGCTTTAACAGTTTGGCAAACCAACATTTCAACACTATGCAGTTGTTGTTGCCGCTCGGTATCAGTTTCTTTACGTTCCAACAAATTTCATACATTGTAGATTGCTACAAAGGGGATGCGAAGCACACAAATATTATTGACTATGCCCTTTTTGTAACGTTTTTCCCTCAACTTATCGCAGGTCCGATTATACACCACAAGGAAATCATTCCTCAATTTGAAGATGAGTCGAAAAAACAAATTATTCAATCAAATATTTCATTGGGGCTTTTCCTCTTAACAATAGGCTTGGTTAAAAAGGTTCTTCTTGCAGATGCGTTCAACCCGTTTATTGATTCTTCGATTTTGGATTTGGGAGTAATCGGTACTGACTTCGCAAATTCGTGGTTCTTGGCATTATCAATCGGTTCACAAGGTTATTTCGATTTTTCGGGATATTGCGATATGGCATTAGGACTCGGTTATCTTTTCAACATAACGTTGCCGATAAACTTCAATTCTCCGTATAAATCAATGGATATTTCGGATTACTGGAGACGTTGGCACATCACGCTCGGAAGATTTTTGAAAAATTATGTATATATTCCGCTTGGCGGCAGCAGAGCAGGAACTTTTAACACATACAGAAACCTTATGATTGTATTTATTTTGACAGGTATTTGGCACGGTGCAAACTGGCCCTGCGTTACTTACGGTCTCGTAAACGGCGTTCTCGTTTGCATTAACAAGTTTTGGCGCGGTTTAAATATAGAAATCAACAAATATTTGGCAATTGCAATCACTTTTACGACAATGATTTTCATTGCGCCTTTGGTTTTGATAAAAACTATGGATAAAATATTCCTCGTTTGGCAATCAATGGTAGGCTACCATACGACATTTGCCCCGATTGAACTCGGCAATTCAATGCTCAAATTCGGCACGGGATCTGAATTGAGCGTATGGCTAATGGCTATTTCGTTGATAATTATTTTCGCATTTCCGAATTCATGCGAACTTGCGGAAAAATATTTGAAATGGAACAAACCTGCATTAACAGTTCTCTTGGCGGTATTATTCATTTACGCGTCAATGAATATCACTCATACAACAAGATTTATTTACTTCCAATTCTAGTTGAATTTGTTTTGAGAAATTTGCAATCCGTTTTGCAAATAGCAAACAACCGCATCTGCGGCAAAATTCAACGATGCTTCCAGCAACTCCTCTGATTCTTTCGGGAATGTTGCAAGAACAAAAGATTCCGATTTCATAAAACTAGGCTGCGGTCCGATTCCGACTTTGAGCCTGTCAAATTTGTCCGATTTTGTTTCCAAAATAACGGATTTTACCCCATTGTGTCCGCCATCAGAACCTTTTGCGCGAAATCTGACTTTGCCTAAATCCAAAGAAATATCGTCATAAATCAAAAACAAATCGTCATTTGTGAGTTTGTAATAATTCATCAACGGTCTTACGGCTTGTCCTGAAAGGTTCATGTACGTCAACGGTTTACACACGATGACGCTTTCGCCCTCGATTGTAGTCTTTGCAATATCCGCATTGAACTTCGATTCTGTTTTGAACGAGAAATTGTATCTGTCCGCGAGAGTATCCGCAACCATAAAACCCATATTATGTCTTGTTTTCGCGTATTGTGACCCTGGATTTCCTAATGCCGTTATAAGTTTCATAAAAATCTTTCATTGCCTTTTAATAAAAATCTATTACCCGTCTTATTAATCTCAATTAGTAGATTATAAAAAATAATGTTTGCGGTTAATAATATGATATTAACCCGTAAAAGAAATTACGGCAAGAATTTTATGAACAGGAGATATGTATGGTTACTAAAAATAAACATAATGAAACTTTGAAAAGCAGTAAAAAACTTGCTAACTTTTTAGCAGAAACAGAATTGCACAAAAAAGATTTTGCACAAATGGTAGGCGTTACACTCTCTTACGTCTATAATTTAATTGACGATTCAATTCCTTTTTCAACGAGAAGTGCAACACTCGAAAGAATTGCGGTTGTTATGGACGTTAACCCCGAAGAATTTGAGGAATACAGAATACCGCAAGAGCCTGTATTTATTGACGAAGCAGTTGAGTTTTTCAAGAAAAAACAACACGATTTGGGGCTTTCAACAGTACAATTTTTGAAATCCTTCCCCAGAAAAAAACGTATCGAAATCGTCGACATTATGAGAGGGGCTTTGCCTATTCCGCTCGATTGGACTGAACTCAAAATAATCGGCAACGTTTTACAAATTTCGAACAAAGAACTCTATCCTTATTGGGAAAATCGCTTAAAAGATGTTTTGACTGCGGCGGGCATGAATTTGCGCGAAAATAAAGCCCTCACGGACAAAATCTTTACTTGCGCAGAAAAACAAATTATGTCGCAAAATGACTAAATTTCTACGTCTTTAACGTCGATTTTCACATCCGTCGGCTTTTTGAACAATTTCTTCTTATAGTCTACTTTTACAACTTGATACGAACCGCTATCGGCTGATGATGCTCTCGCACCTAATGCCGGTGCGGAAATATGATAGACTCCGTTATCATCAACAATTAATTTTTTATAATGGAAATGTCCCGATGCAATCAATATAACGTTGTCATGTCTTGCTAACATTGCAGCATAAGGCTCTACATCCAATGTATAATGCGAGACATTTTCATTCGGCGGAATAATCGGAAAATGCTGGAATATCATTACTAAACTGTTCTTTTTAAATCTCAAGAACTTTTCGGTTTCTTTCAACATTTCGGGGAGATAACGTCCGTGTTTTCCCGGAACAACCCACGAAGAACCGTCAAGGATTAATCCGTATGCATTCGGCGCACCTTTGAAATAAAAAGACGTTTCCTTAGCGTCTTGGCGCTTATTATACATGTGGACAAACTTGATGAAATCTTCTTTTGCAACCCCGCCTGCGGAATAAGAATCGTGATTGCCCAAAACAATATAATACGGCTTGTTCAAATGTTGAACAATATTCATAAAGGAAGTCAAAGAATCCATTCTTGATTTGTCTATGCAATCACCCAAAAAGACAACAAAATCAATGTCTTTATTCTTGTTAACGGTTTCCACCGCAAAGATGATGTTCTTTTCAGACTTTGTAAAAACTGACGGGTGGTTGGACGGCACCAAATGTGTGTCCGAAATTATCGCAAATTCAAAAGACTTTGCAAAAACCGAACATTGCGCGCAAACGAGAACGAAAAATAATAATAGAAACTTCTTCATTACACGGCTCCGCTGGCAATTCTGTCATCAATGTATCGTTGCGCCAACAATGCCTGTTCCAAGTCATCTTTTGTGATAACCTTGAACAAAATGAACATTACGCCTAACGGCATCTTTTGAAATCTTTGCGCATCAAGCGCCATAGAAAGGTGAATAAGATTAATCTTTCCTGCGGAAAGCAAAATCTCACCGATTTTTTGATGCTCTGTTACATCATTCCAGTCTGAAAATTTATATAAATCCTTAAACATAATAAAATTATAGCAAAAAACCGATAATTAAATCGGTTTTTTAACAAATCTTTATGCGATTGCAATTTGGTTTAAAATGTTTGCCTTACCTTTATAATTTCCTGCGAATACATTTTGAAGATTATCGGCAGGGGCAAGACCGTTTCTGTAATTGGCTTGCGCGTTTACGGGAGAAACACCCGATACGGGAGACTTAACTTTGTTTACCGAAGCGAAAGGATTAAGTCCTGATGTTGCGCCAAGTTGAACATTGCCGAAGATACTGGCGTTTCTGTCAATCGACGAGGTTGTTTGTTGCTGATTATTTCCGCCGTTATTTTGACCGAAAATGCTTGTACTTTGGACGGGACGAGCAGAGCCGCCGGCTGCAAACATGCTTGCGGCGTACGCTTTATTGAATGGATTTATTGAATTTAAACCTATACCCATGCCAAGTTCCTGTAATTCCTTACACTATTATAAAAACTTTTATTAAGATTTTATTGCCGAAATTGCGAAAATATTTACAAACTTAACAATTTAGAAAAAGTGTTGCAAGATTTTTTTTAGTGGTATAGAATAGAATTACAGAAGTTACGGAAATACTTCAGCAAGCCTCGGTAGCTCAGCTGGATAGAGCAACCGCCTTCTAAGCGGTAGGTCATCGGTTCGAATCCGCTCCGGGGTACCATTTTTAAAAAGCCTTTTGAGAAATCAAAGGGCTTTTTTGTTTTGTGGTTTCCGATACGCACAGAAACCATTTTTAATCTCATTTTGTATTTTTTTGTCTGAGTTTTTCCAAAAACTGGCATGAAAGTTTTTATCAGAGTTGATAAAAAAACATAGTTGCAGAAAACAAATTCAATTTATAAAAAGGTGAGAGTTGTTTAGAATTTACAAAAATTAAACAAACATAAGTTAAATTCAGAATTTTCATTAGAAAAAAACTCTTTGTGTTATGATAAAACAGAAACAATACAACACAATGTTAATTGTGTTGATTTTATGAGATGAAACTATTGGATTAGGCAAGATAGAAGTTTAATAATGGTAGACGTATCCGTAATTGTACCGGTTTATAATACAGAAAAGTTTTTGCAAAGATGTTTGGATAGTTTAACTGACCAAACATTGAAAGATATTGAAATCATTTGCGTCAACGACGGTTCAACGGATAATTCGTTAAAAATTTTGGAAGATAACGCCCAAAAAGATAAGCGAATTAAAATAGTCAATCAAGAAAACAAAAAACAAGGCGCTGCAAGAAATGCAGGTATGCAAATCGCAACAGGCGAATACATCGGATTTATTGATTCTGATGACTGGGTGGATTTAACGTACTTTGAAAAATTATTTAAAACTGCGAAAGAATACGACTCTGATATAGCATTGGCAACCAATGTCAGAATCGGTAAAAACAAATTTAAGAAAAGATTAAATCTTGAATCTGTAAAAAAATATACGGAATTGCAAGATAAACTTGATATCTGCCACCAATGGAGAAACGAATGTCCGACAAATAAGATTTACAAGAAATCCTATTTGGAAGCTAACAATATTCGGTGGCCCGAAGGTGTTTATTGTGAAGATAAATTGTTCACAATAAAAGCGGTTTATTTTGCAAATGCAGTTGTTACGGTTCCTGAGGTTTATTATTACTATTTCGACAATCCGAAATCGACTGTAAATTCTTGTACAAAGGAACATCGCAAGAAATTGAATATTGATAAGAATAACGCTCGCCGTGATGTAATAAACTTTTTAAACGAGCAAAATGCAAACGTTCGAGATAAAAATTTCTGGTACGTAAAATGTTCAATCCGTTTGTTTAACACAATTCCTCTATTTACCGTTAAACAATCAACAAAAACAACAAAAGGAATCTTATTCGGTTTCATTCCTGTCTTTATGTGCGGAGGCAATAAGTAGTGGACACTCCGTTAGTAACCGTGATTTTATTAACATTCAATCACATCAATACTTTTGAAAAGGCAATCAATAGCGTATTAGAGCAAAAAACGAACTTTCCGTTTCAAATTATCGTATATGATGATGCTTCAACTGACGGAACTTCGGAAATCGTAAAAAAATACACAGATATTCCGAACGTAAAAGCCGTTATACGAGAAGAAAACGCTCACGGAAAAAATTTATATCTGGCACTAAAAGATGTAAATACTAAGTATTATGCGATTTTAGAAACCGATGATTACTGGTGCGATGAAAACAAACTTCAAACACAGGTTGATATATTGGAAAACAATCCCGATTGTTCTTTCTGTGCGCATAACACGTTGGTTAATTACGTAAAAACCAATAAAACAAAAGAATACATAACTGCTCCAACTAAAAAATTCACATTCCCGCCAAAAAAAATTACAAAAAGTTATTATATTGAACCGCATACATCATCGAGGTTGTATCGTTCGGAATGTTTGAATTTAGATGAGATTAAAAATCCGATTATCGCAACATACGATATTGCCGTGAATTTTTATTTTTTCACAAAAGGAAGTCTTTACTATATAGACAAGGTTATGTCTGTTTATAATTACACCGCAAAGGGTGTTTATTCGGGGCTTTCTTCGTTTGAACAACGATACAAAAGTGCATCTGTTATTCATCAAATAAACGATGAGTTTGACTACAAATATAACTCATTATTATCAAGATTTTTCTTAACCAGATTAAATTTAAACTTCATCATATATCTGATTTTAAAATTCTCAAAAAGTAAATCATTTTTGAAATCATACTATCAAAAGATTTTAGACACCTATAAAAAAAGATATTTAGGAGATTGGTTCGCAAAACCTGTTGCAAAAATCAATATCCCCCTCAGCAAGCACAAGCGACTTGTGTTTGAGTGCAGGACAGAAAGAGAACGTTCTTAGTTGCGAAACAGAAATAAACAAAAGGAAACGATATGAATACGGAACAAAAAGAAAAAATATTTGTAACAAAATCTTTTATGCCGTCAAAAGAAGAATATACGGCTTATATAGACAGAATTTTTAACAATGGTCAATTGACCAATCAAGGTCCGTTGTTAAAAGAATTGGAGTCTAAATTATCAGATTATTTACAAGTTAAGAACTTTCATTATGTAACCAATGGTACTATTGCATTGCAACTCGCATTAAGAGCCCTTGATATTACTGATGGCGAAATCATTACAACACCGTTTTCTTATGTAGCAACCGTATCTTCTATCCTTTGGGAAAGATGTAAGCCCGTATTCGTTGATATTGAGCCTGATAACTTCACTATTGATGCCAACAAGATTGAGGAAAAAATCACGGATAAAACCAAAGCGATTATGCCTGTTCACGTGTTCGGATATGCTTGTGATGTTGAAAACATACAAAAAATTGCCGATAAGCATAATTTGAAAGTTATATATGACGGCGCTCACGCATTTGGCAGCAAGTACAACGGAAAGTCATTATTGGACTTCGGAGATATTTCTACTTGCAGTTTCCACGCAACAAAACTCTTTCACACAATTGAAGGCGGTGCTTGCATTGTAAAAGATGCGGATGTATCGGAAAGATTGGAATTAATTAAACGTTTCGGTCACACGGGAGATACCCATTTTTGTTTAGGTATAAACGGCAAACAATCCGAATTTAATGCGGCAATGGGCTTGGCAAATTTTGCTCATCTTGATGAAATCATTGAAAAACGCAAGAATATTTCAAACCTTTATAATGAATTATTGCAAAATGTAGTAGAAAGACCAAAACAACAAGAAGGTTTAGTACATAATTACGCATACTATCCTGTATTGTTCAAGAGTGAAGAAGAACTCCTGAAGGTATTTGAAGCATTAAATAAAGAAAATATCTATCCGAGAAGATATTTCTATCCGAGTTTAAATTCACTTCCGTATTTAAACGAATATCAAAAATGTCCGATTTCGGAAGACGTGTCTTTGAGAATTGCTTGTTTACCTTTGTATCCTGCATTAGACTTAAAAGACGTCACAAGAATAGCAGAAACAATAAAGGCAGCTATCAATGGCTAAATTAATTGACGTATATCAGGATAAATTCCATAAGGTCTATAATATTTTGGGGCTTAAAATCAAAATAAAAAATGATGAGTCTCAAATTTTTAAATTCAAAAAGCATGAACCCGAAATCAAAAAGTACAAGTATGTTCATTTAATGAATAACGGGATTCACGCCATTAACATTATTAAATTTATCAACAAATATTTTGACAATAATGAGCATTGTTTCGTATTTCCCTGTGTAATGTTTTATGAAACACAAAAAAAACTTGAAGGGGTAAAGAATGTATATTATTGTCCCATAAGTAATATTGATGTAAATAAGAACAACAAGGTTATTGTTCATGGAATGTTTGATCCATCTTTAATTAAAGCATTATACAAAAACAAAAATGTTTTAAACAAAACATATTGGTTTATATGGGGTGGTGATTTATATGCAGCACCGGATTCAAAAATTGATAATTATGTACGAAAAAATGTTGCAGGTATTTTGACAAGTTTTGATAAAGATGTTTATGAAAACAAATACGGAAAATGCAATTCGTATTATGACGTGACTTACCCTCACGAAATAACAGAAAATATGATTACGCAAAACTTAAAAGAAGATGGTATTGTTCACATTCAGATTAATAACTCTGCTGATGAAACGACACTGGAAATGCTTGATATTTTGTCAAAATTTAAAGATGAACCAATTAAAATTTCAACAGTTCTTTCTTATGTAACGGCAGGTCAAAAAGATTTTCGTATGCAAATTATTAAAAAGGGCTATGAAATATTCGGGAACAAATTTCATCCCCTTATTGACTTCATTCCCAAAGAAGAATATGTAAATCACCTTGCATCCATTGATATTTATATCTCAAATCAAAACAGACAACAGGGAAACGGCAATGCTACTTTCATTTACAGTTTGGGTGGAAAAGTATTTCTCAAAAACGATACAAGTGTTTATAAAAAATACAATTCAATCGGTATAAAAATCTTTGATACTTATCAAATAAAAGATTTGTCATTCCAAGAATTTTGCGGCTTTAATGCAGAAGAAAAGCAAAAAAGTATTTCGTTATTAAAAG